>Ga0316624_10000070_pt1 | contig 27736 bp, 29 predicted proteins | sample OWC_Aug_N3_C1_D5_FD_207657 | JGI IMG/M metagenome (GOLD analysis project Ga0316624, IMG submission 207657) | Wetland soil microbial communities from Old Woman Creek delta, Ohio, United States - OWC_Aug_N3_C1_D5_A | ecosystem: Environmental > Terrestrial > Soil > Wetlands | place: USA: Ohio... | reverse complement strand
CCCGATCAGTCGCTGTATGCGGTATCGAGCGTTCCCACCGTGACCAGGCGCATCAACAATGCGCTGCTGCGCGCCGACCAGATCCAGTGGATGGAGGGCAAGGGCGACATCGACTTCCTGGCGCCGATCGTCGCGGACGCTGAATCGGGCTTCGGCGGCGTGCTGAACGCCTTCGAGCTCATGAAGGCGATGATCGAGGCGGGAGCCGCCGGTGTGCACTTCGAGGACCAGCTCGCTTCGGTAAAGAAGTGCGGTCACATGGGCGGCAAGGTGCTGGTGCCGACGCAGGAGGCGGTGCAAAAGCTCGTCGCCGCGCGCCTCGCGGCAGACGTGATGGGCGTGCCGACGCTGCTCCTCGCGCGCACCGACGCCGAGGCGGCCGATATCGTTACAAGCGACGTCGATGACAACGACAAGCCGTTCCTCACCGGCGAGCGCACTGCAGAAGGCTTCTACCGCACGAAAAAAGGCTTCGACCAGGCGCTTTCACGCGGCCTTGCCTATGCGGAGTACGCCGACATGGTGTGGTGCGAAACGGGCACGCCGGATCTGGAATTCGCGAAGAAGTTCGCCGAGGGCATCCGCCGTAAGTATCCGGGCAAGATGCTCGCCTACAACTGCTCGCCGTCGTTCAATTGGAAGCGCAATCTTGACGACGCGAGCATCGCCAAGTTCCAGCGCGAGCTCGGCGCCATGGGCTACAAGTTCCAGTTCATCACCCTCGCCGGCTTCCACGCGCTCAACTACTCGATGTTCGAGCTCGCCTACGGCTACGCGCGCAACAACATGAGCGCCTTCGTCGAGTTGCAGCAGAAGGAGTTCGCCGCCGCCGAGAAGGGCTTTACCGCGGTAAAGCACCAGCGTGAAGTCGGCACCGGCTATTTCGACGAGGTCACCCAGGTCGTGACGGCCGGCAAGGCTTCCACCACGGCGCTGCACGGCTCGACCGAGGACGAGCAGTTCTTCGACGACAAGATGGCCCGCAAGAAGGTGGCCTGAGGCAAGTGAGCGCCGGAGCCAGCGTACTCCGGGTGCACGAGGGGCGCGCCGACCTCGCCCAAGGGGTCGCGCGCGCCATCCTCGCCGGCTTCGACAAGCACTATCATCTGTTTCGCGAGGCCGCGCGCCAGGCGAAGCGCTACTTCGAGGGCGCCGACTGGGTGGCGATGCGCGATCTGGCGCGCGAGCGCATCCAGATGTACGACCGCCGCGTGCAGGAGGCAGTCGAGGCGGTGCTCGAAGCCTACCCGCAGGCCGCGCACGAAGAATCGCTCTGGCCGGCGATCAAGCTCGCCTACATCGGGCTGCTGCACGAGCATCGCCAGCCGGAGTGCGCCGAGACCTTCTACAACTCGGTCGCCTGCCAAGTGCTGCACCGGCGCTACTACCGTAACGAGTTCATCTTCTGGCGGCCGGCGATCGCCACCGAGCATCTCGAGGGCGACGAACCGAGCTACCACTGCTATTACCCGCGGCAGCGGGGCCTGCGCGCAATGCTGCTGTCCATCGTGGCGGACTTCGCGCTCGCCAACCCCTTCGAGGATCTGCGGCGCGACCTGCGCAGCGTGCTGCGCGCGCTGCGCGCGTACTTTCCTCGGCCGGCCAAGGCCTACCCCAGCCTGCAGGTCCAAGTGCTCGGGTCGCTATTCTTCCGCAACAAGGCCGCTTACGTCATCGGCAAGATCATCAACGGGCCGCAAGAATATCCGTTCGCGGTGCCGATCCTGCAGAACGACCGGCGCGAGCTCTTTCTCGACGCGCTGCTGCTCGACCCAGACCAACTGCTGCTGCTTTTCTCCTTCGCGCGCGCCTATTTCCTGGTCGACATGGAGGTGCCGGCGGCGTACGTGTCGTTCCTGCGACAGCTCATGCCCAAGAAGCCGCGCGCCGAGATGTACATGGCCGTCGGACTGCAGAAGCAGGGCAAGACGCTCTTTTACCGCGACCTGCACTATCACCTGAAGCATTCGACCGACAATTTCGTGACCGCGCCCGGCATCAAGGGCATGGTGATGCTGGTGTTCACGCTGCCGTCCTTCCCCTACGTGTTCAAGGTGATCAGGGACCACTTCGCGCCGCCCAAGGAGCTGGACCGGCAGACGGTCAAGGACAAGTACCTGCTGGTGAAATACCACGACCGGGTCGGGCGGATGGCCGACACGCTCGAGTACTCGCTTGTCGCCCTGCCGCGCGACCGGTTCGCCCCGGAGCTCATCGAGGAATTGATTGCGAATGCCGCCTCGTCGATCGAATTCGAGGACGATCAGATCGTGATCAAGCACATGTACATCGAGCGCCGCATGGTGCCGCTGAACCTGTACGTCGAGGAGGCGGCGCGCGAGGGGGACGAGCTGCGCCTGCGGCATGCCCTGGTCGAATACGGCAACGCGATCAAGGAACTCGCTGGAGCCAATATCTTTCCCGGCGACATGCTGCTCAAGAACTTCGGCGTGACACGCCACAACCGCGTCGTGTTCTACGACTACGATGAGATCGCCTACCTGACCGACTGCAATTTTCGGCGCATCCCGGCGCCGAGCAGCTACGAGGACGAGATGGCGAGCGAGCCCTACTGGTCCGTTGGCCCGAACGACGTCTTCCCCGAGCAATTCGAGCGTTTCCTGGTCGCCAATCCGCGTTCGCGCGCGCTGTTCATGCAGTACCACGGCGATCTCACCGATCCCGCGTTCTGGACGCGCAAGCAGACGCGAGTGAGCAGCGGCATCCAGGAAGACGTCTTTTCCTATCCGGAAGCGATGCGCTTCCGGCGCCGCCCTCAACTTACCGGATAGAGCGCCTCGGGACCCCGCTTGGCGCCGCGCACAGCGACGCGCTTCACGCGCGCGCCGGCCCCTGCCTCGATAGTCACGTCGCGCCGTGCCGCGCCGAGCTGCTCGGCGATGAAGGCGATCAGCGCCGCGTTCGCCTGTCCTTCAACCGCGCGTGCCGCGAGGCGCAGCTTGAGGCGCCCGCCGTGCAGTCCCGCGACCTCGGTGCGTGCCGCGCCGGGCTGCACGTGCAGCTCGAGCAACAGACGGCCGCCCTCGCTGCGGTGCCAGCTCCTCAGAATGTGCCCCCGCCGGAAAGCACGCGCAGGTACCAAATCGGAATCAACAGGACCTGCAGCAAGATAAGCAGCACGAGCGGCGACAAATCGACGTTCGCGATCGGCGGCAACACGCGGCGCAGCGGGCGCAGAAACGGCCGGGTCAGCGCGTCGAAGACCGGCCCGAGCGGCGTTTCGGGATTCACCCAAGACAGAATCGCCTGCACTACGACGGCGAAGCTGAGGATGTAGAGGCTGAAGCGCACCAGGTCGACCAGCGCGACCACCGCGAGCGCAGCGATGCCTGGAGCGGGCCGGCTGAGCGCAGCGAGCAATACCAAGGCGATCAGCTGCAGCAGCCAGGCGGCGATCACGCTGGCGAGATCGAGCCCGGCAAGCGGCGGAATCACGCGCCGCGCAGGCTGTACGATCCAGTTGGTAGTCGCCACCACGAACTCGCCAACCTGGTTGCGGAACGGCACGCGCAGCCATTGGAAGTGAAATCGCGCGAGCAGCAGGTAAACGAAGAACGCCGCCAGCGTCTCGATCAGGAAATGCAGGATCTGCAGCAGCACGTCAGCGGTCCTTGCCGAGCTGCTCGCCGAGCTCGGCGCCCCGCCGGCTCGCCGCCTCGACGGCGCGCATGAAGCGCTCGGCGAGCCGCTCCTCGGCGAACACGCGCAGCGCAGCCTCGGTCGTGCCGCCCTTGGAGGTGACCTGCGCGCGCAGCGTCCCGGGCGACTCGCCGCTCTGCGCGACGAGCCGCGCCGCACCAAGCACCGTATGCAGAGCGAGCTTGCGCGAGACCTCGGGGGACAGGCCGAGCTTCTCGCCGCACAGCGCCAGCTGCTCGATGAACCAAAACACGTAGGCGGGCCCGCTCGCCGAGACTGCGGTCACCGGATCGAGCAGCGCCTCGTCCTCGACCCACACCGCCTCGCCGACGGCACCGACAATCCTTTCGGCGCGGCGGCGCTCCTCGGCGCTCACCTCTGGCGAGGCGTAGAGTCCCGTGACGCCGGCGCCGATCAGAGCGGGCGTATTCGGCATGCAGCGCACCAGTCGCGCGTGCCCGCCCAGCCAGCGCGACAGGTCTGCGATGCGCAGGCCCGCGGCGATGCTGATGATCAGCTTGGAGGCCGCCACACCGCCGAGCGAGGCAAGCGCCTGCTTCATGTCCTGCGGCTTTACCGCGAGCACCAGCGTGTCGGACTCCCGCGTCGCCGCATCGGGTGCAGCGCTTACGTGCACGCCGTGGCGCACCGCGAGCTTGTCGCGCGCCGCAGTGTTGACCTCGATCACCGAGATCGATGCGGCGTCGAAGCCCTGAGCACGCAGACCGCCGATCAGCGCGTTCGCCATGTTCCCGCCGCCGAGAAAAGCGATCTTCACGCCGCGGACTTCGCTCTTTCGCGCGCGCCGAAGATCGCTGTGCCGACGCGCACGAGCGTCGCGCCCTCGGCAATCGCCGCCTCCAGGTCGCCCGACATTCCCATGGACAGTGTGTCGAGCGCGAACCCTTCCTGCTGCAGGCGTTCGTAGAGCTCGCGTAACGGCCGGAAGCGTGCGCGCTGTACCGCGGGATCGTCGCTTGGCTCCGGAATCGCCATCAGCCCGTGCAGCTCCAGCCGCGGCATGGCCGCAACGGCGTGCGCGAGTGCCGACACCTCCAGCGGTGCAACGCCGCTCTTTGAGCCTTCGCCCGACAGATTAACCTGAATGAGGACCTTGAGCGGCGCCACCCTCGGCGGCCGCTGCTCCGAGAGCCTGCGTGCGATCTTCTCGCGCTCCAGCGTGTGCACCCAGGCGAAGCGCTCGGCGACGAGCCTGGTCTTGTTGCTCTGCAGCGGCCCGATCAAGTGCCACTCGAGCCGGCGCGCCGCATCGGGGCCGAGCTGCTGCTCGAGCGCCTCCATCTTCTCGATCGCTTCCTGCACGTAGTTCTCGCCGAATGCCGCCTGTCCCGCGGCGTACGCTTCGGCAAGGCGGGTGGAGGGGTGTGTTTTTGACACTGCGAGCAGCCGCACGCCGTCAGGCGCGCGCCCGGCGAGCATCGCCGCCGCACGAATGCGACTTTTTACACCTTGCAAATTACCCGCAATTGTTGCCATAATTCTTTGAAAGTGTGTGTGATTTTTTTGCAAGCAGCGCGCGTCACACAGCCCACGGAGAATTGTAATGGATCTGACTGAGCTGCTCGCCTTCGTCGTCAAGAACAAGGCTTCCGACCTGCACCTGTCCGCCGGACTGCCGCCGATGATCCGCGTGCACGGCGACGTGCGGCGCATCAATGTGCCGCCGCTCGAGCACAAGGACGTGCACGGCATGATTTACGACATCATGAACGACGGGCAGCGCAAATTCTACGAGGAGAACCTCGAGTGCGACTTCTCCTTCGCGGTGCCTAACCTCGCGCGCTTTCGCGTAAACGCATTCGTGCAGCAGCGCGGCGCCGCCGCAGTGATGCGCACGATTCCGTCCAAGATCCTGTCGCTCGAAGACCTCAAGGCCCCCAAGATCTTCAAGGACATCTCGGAGTATCCGCGCGGCATCGTACTCGTGACCGGACCTACCGGTTCGGGCAAGTCGACCACGCTCGCGGCGATGATCGATCACATCAACGAGAGCGAGTACGGCCACGTGCTCACCATCGAGGACCCGATCGAGTTCGTGCACGAGTCCAAGAAGTGCCTGATCAACCAGCGCGAGGTCGGACCGCATACGCTTTCCTTCGCCAACGCGCTCAGGAGCGCGCTGCGCGAGGACCCCGATGTCATCCTGGTGGGCGAAATGCGCGATCTCGAGACCATTCGCCTCGCGCTGACGGGAGCGGAGACCGGCCACCTGGTATTCGGGACGCTGCACACCTCCTCGGCGGCCAAGACGATCGACCGGGTGGTGGACGTATTCCCGGCCGCGGAAAAAGAAATGGTGCGCGCGATGCTGTCCGAGTCGCTGCGCGCGGTGATCTCGCAGACGTTGCTCAAGACCAAGGATGGCTCGGGCCGGGTGGCCGCGCACGAAATCATGCTTGGCACGCCCGCGATCCGTAACCTGATCCGCGAGAACAAGATCGCGCAGATGTATTCGGCAATCCAGACCGGCGCGCAACTGGGCATGCAAACGCTCGACCAGAACCTGCAGGAGCTGATCAGGCGCAACGTCGTCTCGGTGGCCGAGGCGCGCGGCAAGGCACAGAACAAGGATATGTTCGGCGGCTGAACGGCGCAGCACTGCCGCCGCAAGCCCGCCCAAACGGAGGTTAGGCATGGAACGTGAGCAGGCAACAAAATTCATGTACGACCTGCTGCGCGCGCTGCTCGCGAAGCGGGGCTCGGACCTGTTCATCACGGCGAACTTCCCGCCGGCGATGAAGATCGACGGCCGCATGACGCCGGTGTCGCAGCAGTTGCTCAGCGGCCAGCACACCGCGATGCTCGCGCGCTCCATCATGAACGATCGGCAGGCGGCGACCTTCGAGGCGACCAAGGAATGCAACTTCGCCATCAATCCGGCCGGCATCGGGCGCTTCCGAGTCAACTGCTTCATGCAGCAGGGCCAGGTCGGCGTGGTACTGCGCGTGATCACCACCACCATCCCGAAATTCGAGGACCTGAATTTGCCCTCTGTGCTCAAGGACGTCTCCATGACCAAGCGCGGCATGGTGATCTTCGTCGGGGGCACCGGCTCGGGCAAGTCCACCTCCCTCGCAGCGATGGTCGGCTACCGCAACGAGAACTCGCACGGCCATATCGTGACTATCGAGGACCCCGTCGAGTATGTGCATCCGCACAAGAACTGCATCATCACGCAGCGCGAGGTCGGCGTGGACACGGACTCCTGGGAGGCGGCGCTCAAGAACACGCTGCGCCAAGCGCCCGACGTAATCCTGATCGGCGAGATCCGCGACCGCGAGGTGATGGAGCATGCCATCGCCTTCGCCGAGACCGGCCACCTGTGCCTCGCTACGCTGCATGCCAACAACGCCAACCAGGCGATGGACCGCATCATCAACTTCTTCCCGGAGGACAGGCGCGCCCAGCTGCTGATGGACCTCTCGCTCAACTTGAAGGGCGTGATCTCCCAGCGCCTGCTGCCACTGAAGGAAGGCAAGGGACGCATCCCGGCGGTCGAGGTCATGCTTAACTCGCCGCTCATCTCCGACCTGATCTTCAAGGGCGAGGTGCACGAGATCAAGGAAGTTATGAAGAAGTCGCGCGAGCTCGGCATGCAGACCTTCGACCAGTCGCTGTTCGACCTGCACGAAGCCGGACGCATCAGCTACGAGGACGCGCTGCGCTTCGCCGACTCGACCAACGAGGTGCGGCTCGCCATCAAGCTGCACGGCAAGGAAGCCAAGGACCGCGACCTGAGCAAGGGCATCGAGCACCTCGACATCGTCTAGTCGTGCGCTTCCCGAGCGGGGAATGAGCCAGGCGGATTTTCACGGCGTCTTCCCCTACCTGGTCTCGCCGCTGGATGACGCGGGCGAGGTCAACGCGCCGGTGCTCTTGCGCCTGTGCAAGGACCTGATCGCCGCCGGCGTGCACGGCCTGACGCCGCTCGGCTCAACCGGAGAGTTCGCCTACCTCACGTTCGCGCAGCGCCGCCGCATCGTCGAGGTGGTCGTGCAGGCGGCTGCGCGCAGGGTTCCCGTCGTCGCAGGCGTCGCCTCCACCACGATCGCCGACGCGGTCGTGCAGGCGCGCGAGTGGCAACGTCTTGGATGCGATGGCGTCCTGGCGATCCTGGAGGCCTACTTCCCCGTAACCGACGAGGGCGTCTATAGGTATTTCGAGGCGATCGCCGAAGCGGTATCGCTTCCGGTGGTGCTCTACACCAATCCGAGCTTCCAGCGCTCGGATCTCAGCCTACCCGTCATCGAGCGGCTGAGCCGCGTGCCAAACATTCGCTACATCAAGGACGCCTCGGTGAATACCGGGCGGCTGTTATCGATCATCAACAGGGTCGCCGGGCGCATGCGCGTGTTCGCCGCCTCCGCGCACATTCCGGCTTGCGTCATGCTGATCGGCGGGGTCGGCTGGATGGCGGGACCCGCCTGCGTCGCGCCGCGCCAGAGCGTCGAGCTGTACGAGCTTTGCCGGCGCGGCGCCTGGGACGAAGCGATGGCGCTGCAGTGCCGCATGTGGGATTTGAACGAGGCCTTTGCCAAGCACAACCTCGCGGCCTGCGTGAAGGGCGGCCTGGCGCTGCAGGGCTACGCGGTGGGAGCGCCGCTGCCGCCCCAGGCGCCGCTCGGCGCGGCGGGTGTCGAGGAAGTGCGCCGCGCGCTCTCCGCGCTCGGAGCGCTCTGAAATGCTGCGGATTTCGGCGCACGTCTCGATCCCGCTCGCGGAGATCGAGCTGAACGCGGTGCGCGCCCAGGGAGCGGGCGGACAAAACGTCAACAAGGTCTCCAACGCGGTGCATCTGCGCTTTGACATCCGCGCTTCGTCGCTGCCGGAGACCTGCAAGACGCGCCTGCTCGCGATGCGCGACCAGCGCATCACGCGCGAGGGCATCGTGGTCATCAAGGCGCAGCGCCACCGCAGCCTGGAGCTCAATCGCCGCGAGGCGCTCGAGCGGCTGACGGAGCTCGTGCAGCGGGCAGCCCACGTCCCGCATAAGCGCGTGCCGACGCGTCCGACGCGCGCCTCGCGCAGGAGGAGAGTCGAGGAAAAGACGCGGCGCGGCCGCATCAAGGCGCTGCGCGCCCCGGTGCGCGACTGACGCCACGCCGGTGGCTGCCGGCAACGATGCAGAACTCGTATAGCCGGCACTCGAGCGCGCCGTTGTAGAGCGGAACGCGGCGCGCCGGCTCGAGGCGGATCAGCTTGGGTAGCCTCAAGTCGGCGGTGAAGATGAAGCAGCGCCACCCTGCGAAGCGCCGCTTTAGCGCGTCGCCGAGCGCCGGATAGAAGCGCGCCAGCTCTTCGGGCGAGCCTAGGCGTTCGCCGTAGGGCGGGTTGGCGACCAGCACGCCCGAGGGCTCCGGCGCGGCGCGCGCGAGGACGTCGGCCTGCTCCAGCTTCACCCAGCGCTCGACGCCGGCCTCAGCGAGGTTGCGGCGCGCGGCGGACAGCGCCCCCGGGTCGCGGTCGCTGCCGTAGAGTCTCGGAGTTGGTGCGGGCGCCTGCGCGGGCTCGCGCTTGATGCGCTCCCAGGCTTCCGCATCGAAGCTCGAAAGCTTCTCGAATCCGAAGCGGCGCTTCGCCCCGGGGGCCCGGCCGCGCGCCATGGCCGCGGCCTCGATCAGCAGCGTGCCCGCGCCGCACATCGGATCGAGCAACGCTTCATCGGGCTGCCAGCCCGTCAGCATGACAATGCCGGCCGCGAGGTTCTCGCGCAGCGGCGCCTCGTGCGCCGCGCCGCGCCAGCCGCGCTTGAACAGCGGCTCGCCCGACGTGTCTAGATACAGCGTGGCGGCGCGCTCCTCCAGAAACGCGTGCACGCGCACGTCGGGGCGCAGCCGCTCGACGCTCGGACGGCGGCCGATCGCGTCGCGAAAGCTGTCGCACACCGCGTCCTTGATGCGCAGGGTGATGAACTCCAGGCTCTTCAACGGGCTGCGCTGCGCGGTCACGTAGACGCGCAGCGTGCACTCCACCGGGAACAGCGCCGCCCAGTCGAGCGCGCGAACTGCGCGATAGACGTCGTGTTCGCTTGCATAAGGGAACTCGGCGAGCTTCCACAGCACGCGCGAGGCGATGCGCGACCACAGGTTCACGCGGTAGCACAGCGCCCAGTCTCCGGCGAATGCCACCCCTCCCGCCAGCGCGCGCGCGGCGCCCGCGCCGAGCCCCGTCAGTTCCGTGGCGAGCAGCGCCTCGAGCCCGCGCGGACACGGAGCGAAGAAGTGCTCCTCAGAACGGCTTGACGACAACCAGGATCACGATGCCGAGGAGGATCAGCACCGGCAGCTCGTTGAACCAGCGGAACCACACGTGGCTCCGGTTATTCCGCTCGTTGCGGAAGTCGAGCATCAGCTTTCCGCACCACACGTGATAAGCGATGAGCAGGGCGACCAGCGCAAGCTTGGCGTGCAGCCAGCCACCGCGGAAGTTCCAGCCGAGCCAAAGCCACGTGCCGAACGCGATGGTGAGGACGGCCCCAGGGGTCATGATGCCCCAGAAGAGCTTTCTTTCCATCACCTTGAAGCGCTCGAGCGACGGGCGGTCCTCGGACATCGCGTGGTAGACGAATAGCCGCGGCAGGTAAAAGAGGCCCGCGAACCAGGTCACCATGAAGACGATGTGCAGCGCCTTGATCCAGAGCATCGGCGGGCTATCCCGAGAAGCGCCGGCGCGTGAGCACGACGGCAACGTAAAAGGCCACGATAGCATAGGCTGCGAGCACGATCGCATGACGGAGCAGCGCGCCCGAGCCCTGGCCTGCGAGCAGCGGCCGCACGATCGCCACCCCGTGGTACAGCGGCAGCGCCGCGGCGACCGCCTGGACTGCCGCGGGCAGGCGCTCGACGGGAAAGAACACGCCGCTCAACATCATCATTGGCGTGAGCACCAGGGTCAGGTAATAGCTGAAGAAATCGTAGCCGGTGGCGAGCGCGTTGATGGCGAGGCCCAGCGCCGCGAAGGTGAGGCCGATGAGCAGCACTACCGGCAGCGCCGCGAGCGCGCGCGGCACGCTTGCGTAGCCGAACGCCGTAATCACCAGCAGCATGCACAGGCCCGCGGCGAGCGCCTTGGTGGCGGCCCAGGCCCACTCGCCTGCGACCACGTCCTCGAGCGTCATCGGCGCGTTTAGGATCGCGTCCCAGGTCTTCTGCACATGCATGCGCGAGAATGCGGAGAACAGCGACTCGAAGGTGCCCGCGTACATGGTCGCCGAGCCGACGAAGCCCGCGGCGAGATAGGCGAAGTACGAAGTGCCCTGCATATTTCCGAGCACCGCCCCGAGTCCGTAGCCCAGTCCGAAGAGCATGATCAGCGGATCGGCAAGGTTGCCGAGAATCGAGGGTATGGCGAGCTTGCGCCACACCAGCCAGTTGCGGCGCCACACCGCGACGAAGCGCAGGCTGAGGACGGGCGGGGCGAAGAGCTTGACGCGCGGCATGTCAGTCACGCAGGTCGCGCCCGGTCAGCTTGAGGAACACGTCCTCCAGGTTGGCCGGGCGATGCAGATAAGTGAGCTCGTCTTGGCCGCGCAGGGCCGCGATTAGCGGCGCGACGTCTTCGGCGTAGCAGAAGACCGTATCGCCGGCGCGCTCGACGCGCGGCGCGAGGCGGCGCGCGCCGGCCATCCACTGCGCGACGCCAGGGCCATGTACCTCAAGCACCTGTGCCTCGATGTGCCCGGCGATCAGCGCACGCGGGCTGCCTTCGGCGACGATGCAGCCGCGGTCGAGAATCACCAGGCGGGAGCACAGGCGCTCGGCCTCCTCCATGAAGTGCGTGGTGAGCACCAGCGTCTTGCCTTCCTGCGTGAGCCGCCGCAGGCGCTCCCAGATGAGGTGCCGCGCCTGCGGATCGAGCCCCGTTGTGGGCTCGTCCATGAATACCAGGCTCGGATCGTTGACCAGCGCGCGCGCCAGCGTCAGGCGGCGCTTCATGCCGCCCGACAGCGTGTTCAGCTTCGCCCGGGCGCGACCCGCGAGGCCGGCATACTCGAGCAGCGCCGGGATGCGCGCTTCGATCTCGCGCGCCGCGAGCCCGAAGTAGCGGCCGAAGACCACCAGGTTCTCGGCCACCGTGAAGTCCGGATCCAGATTGTCGAACTGCGGCACCACGCCCACCCTTGCGCGCGCCTCACGCGCGTGTTGCGGCACGGGCTTGCCGAGCAGCTCGATCTCGCCGCCGTCGGCGTCCGTGAGGCCCAGACAAAGCCTGAGGATGGTGGTCTTGCCGGCGCCGTTCGGACCCAGCAGGCCGAAGCATTCGCCCTGAGCGACCCGCAGATCGACCCCGCCGACCACCTCGACCCCCGCGTAGGACTTGCGCAGCCCGCGCGTGGCGAGCACCGCCGCGCTCATCGGCCCCAGCGTTGCCGCACGATCGCGCGCAGCACCGGCAGCTTGCGATGGAAGAAATGGTCGGCGCCGGGCACCACCACCACCGGCAGCTCTTGGGGTCGCGCCCAGGCGAGTACCGCGGAAAGCGGCACCGTCTCGTCCTGCTCGCCGTGGATGACCAGCGTATCGGGGGGCACGGCCGGCACCTCGAAGCTGCCCGCCGCGACGCCCACCAGCGCCATGCGCTGCGGCGCTGCGCGCGCCGCAAGGCGCGCCTGCATCGCCGCACCGAACGAAAATCCGGCCAGCGCGACCGGCAGCGCGCCGAATTCGCGTCGCCCCCAGTCGAGAACCGCGGCCAGGTCCTCGACCTCGCCGCGCCCTTCGTCGTACACGCCCTCGCTCGCGCCGACGCCGCGGAAATTAGGGCGCAGCGCAACGCAACCCAGCTCAACAAACGCGCGCGCCAGCGTTTGCACTACTTTGTTGTCGAGCGTGCCGCCGAATTGCGGGTGCGGGTGCGCGATGAGCGCAATGCCGCTCGCGTCGCCGGCAGGCCCATCGATCGCGCACTCGAGGCGTCCGGCAGGTCCGGCGACGAACGCGCGCCGGGTGCTTGGCCGCATCAGATCTTGAGCCGCTCGACGATGCGGCCGTGGCGCACGTGCTCCTCGATGATCTCGTCGATGTCGTCGCGGTCAACGTAGGTGTACCAGACCGCCTCGGGGTAGATCACGATGCACGGACCTTCCTCGCAGCGATCGAGGCAGCCGGCCTGATTGATGCGCACCTTGCCCTTGCCCGCGAGGCCGAGCTCCTTGATGCGCTGCTTCGCGTAGTCGCGCATCTGCGAGGCGCCCTTGATGTTGCAGCTGGTGCGTTCGGCCGGGTCTCGCTGATTGCAGCAGAAGAAGACGTGGTGCGCGTAGTAGGGCATGGCGGCGCGATTTTACCCGAGCGCAGTGCGCCGGGCGGCGACCCACGTCAGATAGCCGAGGGCGGCGAATGGCCACGTCGAGGAAACCAGCCGCGTCAGGCCGTTAAAGTTGAGGAAGTGCCCCTGCTGCCACAGGGTAAGGTTCGCCGCGAGGTACGGATTGGGCGGCGCGAGATTTACCAGCACCGTCGCTGCCATGAGAAGCAGCGCCGCGAGCACGACGCGCGCGGCGCGCGGCAGGGCGACGGCCGCGAGCGCCGCGAGCGCGCCGATGGCGAGCCCCTGCCAGGCGCCGGGCGTGAGCCAGGCGAGCACGTTCTCGGCGCGCATCAGGATCGCGAACGCCGCGGTTTTCACCGCCAGGGCGAGCAGCATGAGCGCCAGGAAAACGATTCGCACGCGGCTGGCCGGCGACGCGATCAGGGACACGAGCAGCGCGACGGCGACGAGATTCTCCCCCGAGGTCAATGCCTCGACCGAAACGAAAAGCTCGGGCGCGTGCAACGCGCCGCCCGGGCCGGCGAGGAGGTTCCTCAGGTCGCCCGCGCCGAACAGCAGCGTCGTTGGATCGAGCTGCGTAAACAGCCACAGGCCGAGGAGCACCAGGCCCAGGTCGGCGGCGAGGCCGGGCTGAAAGAGCGCGCCGCGCATCCGGTGGAGCGGCCCGGTGCCGAGGAGCCAAGGCGCGAAACGCACCGCGAGCGCCGCCCCTGCGAGGGTTCCGCCGAGGTTGCACAGCACGTCGAGGTTGGAAGCGAAGCGCGCCGGAAGGTAGCTCTGCAGGGCCTCAAGGCAAAGCGAAAGCAGCGCGCCGCTAAGCGCCGCGGCGCCGAGCGCGCGCGGCCCCTGCAGCCGCGGATGGAGCGCCAGCAGGCACAAGAACCCGTAGGGCAGGTAGCCGATCAGGTTTGCCGCCACATCGAACGCGGTCACGAAGCGCGGGAACGGCGCAACGACGAACGCGAAGGGCGACAGGCCCTGATCGCGCCAGCCGGTGAAGGGGTAGAGCGAGCCATAAATGACCAGCAGCAGATAGACGGCGAACGCAGCCCGACCGAGCGGCGAGGCACGCACGTGCGCTAGCGAACCTTGATCTCCACCCACAGCCGGTTGAGCATGCGCCTGGTCCTGCGGTCGTAGTCGCGTAGCATTTCCAGGTGCTTGAAGTTCTCGGCGTCGGGAAAGATCGCCTCGTTGCGGGCGATCTGGGGATCGATGAGCGGCAGGGAGGCCTTATTGGGATTGCCGGCCCCGATCAGGTTGGTGAGTTCCGCCGAAGCGCGACCCTCGAGCCAGTAATTCATGAACATCTGCGCCAGGTCCGGACGCTTGCCGGACTTGTCGATCACCAGGTTGTCGAGCGCGAACACCGCCCCTTCCTTGGGCGTCGAGTAGGCGATGGTGAATGCTCGCCCGGCTTTCTTTGCGTCCTGCTGCGCCGTGTACAGGTCGTTGGAATAGCCCTGCACCAGCCAGATGTTGCCGACCGTGAGCTCCTTGAAGTACGACGCGGCGTTCAACGCAGCCCAGTACGGCTTGGCGCGCAGGATCAGGTCGCGCGCCTGCTTGAGCTTCTCCTCGCTGCTCTCATTTACGGAATAGCCGAGGTACTTGAGCGCCGCGGCGAACAGCTCGCGCTGGGAATCGAGCACCGTTACCTTGCCCTTCACCTTCTCCAGGTAGCGCGGCTCGAAGATGACGGCCCAGGTATCGGTCGGCAGGCCGAGCGCGCGCATCTTCTCGACGTTGTAGCCGATGATGGTGAGCGAGTACGCGTAGGGCACCGAGTAGCGGTTGCCCGGGTCGAACCAGGTGTTCAGGTATTCCGGCCTGATGTTCTTCAGGTTGGGAATCTTCGACTTGTCGATCGGCCGCAACTGACCTGACTTGATCAGCGCCTCCACCGCGTTGCCCGTCGGCACGATCAGGTCGTAGCCCGTCGCACCCGCGGCGAGCTTCGCCAGCATCTCCTCGTTGTCCGAGTAGTAGTCCTGCACGAGGCGGCAGTTGCACAGCGCTTCGAAGCGCGTGACCGCATCGTCGGTCATGTAGTTGTTCCAGTTGAACATGCGCAAGACGTCCTGCGACGCGCCGAACGCCGCACCCGCGGCCAGGGCCAGCGCGGCAGCGAGCAGGCTGCGAGATGCGCGCCTCAGCATCACGCCTTCGCCCGCATGAGGTCGGGCGCCAGCCTGCTCGCGGTGACGATCATGGCCAACGTCAGCACCATGAGCAGCGCCGAGACCGCGTTAACCTCGGGCGTTACCGCCACCTTGATCATGGTGTAGATCTCGAGCGGCAGCGTCTTCGTCCCCACGCCCGAGGTGAAGAAGGTGATGACGAAATCGTCGATCGAAAGCGTGAAGGCCATCAGCGCGCCGGCGATCACACCGGGCAAGATGAGCGGCAGCGTGACGAGGCGGAATGTCTGCCAGGGCGTGGCGCCGAGGTCGCGCGCCGCCTCGAAGATCGACTCGTCCATGCCCGCCAGCCGCGCACGCACGATGATCGCCACGAACCCGATGCAGAACGTGATATGGGCGATGACCACGGTTGTCAGCCCCAGCCCCATCTCGATGCCGAACGCGCCCAACAGCGGCCTGGCCGTATTGAGGAAGAAGATGAGCAGCGATACCCCGAGCAGGATCTCGGGCATCGCGACCGGGGTGAACACGAGGAACGGCAGCAGCCGCGGCTTGAAGCGGTGCATCGAGATCCCGGCCATGGTTCCCAGGACCGTGGCGATGAGCGATGCGACGCAGGCGATGGTCACGGAATTAAGCGCCGCGTGCAGCATCTCCTGGTCGGCGAACAGCTTTGCGTACCAGTCGGTGGTGAACCCGACCCATTCGGCGTTCAGCTTCGAGTCGTTGAACGAGAAGATCACCACGATGATGAGCGGGATGTACAGGAACGCGTACACCAGCAGGCTCGCGAACCATAGCCAGAATCGCTCCAGCTCGCCGCGCTGTCCGGCGAGCCCCAGGGCGAACGCGAGCCCGAGCAGCGAGAACGCCGCGCCCGCGAGCACGGTCTTGCCGCCGGACGCGAGGAAGCTGCCGAACAGGACGGCGATGGCGAGCCCCTCGACCGCGAGCGCGAGCCTACGCACCTGCGCTCCGCCCCGCCCTCACGCGCGCCTCATGCCGCGCGCCGCGAGCCAGCTCGTCGCGCCGGCAACTGCCAGTACGGCGACGGTCAGCATGAGCGAGAGCATGCTGCCGAAAGGCCAGTCGCGCGTGCCGAGGAAGGATTCCTTGATCATGTTGCCGACGATCCAATCGTCCTTGCCGCCCAGGATCTCGGGGATCGCGAACATGCCGAGCACCGGGATGAACACGAGCGCCGAGCCGGAGAAGATTCCGGGCAGCGAGAGCGGGAACGTCACGCGCCAGAAGCGTTGCCAGGCGTTCGCGCCGAGGTCCTGCGCCGCATCGAGCAGCACCGGATCGTGTTTCTCCAGGTTCGTGTACAGCGGCAAGATCATGAATGGCAGGTGCACGTAGACCATGCCGCAGATCACCGCGAAGCGGTTGAACAGCAGGTCGAACGGCCCGAGGATGATCATCCAGGCGTAGACCCGCACCAGGAAGTTGGATGCGAACGGCAGCACCACCAGCAGCACCATCAGGTTGCGCTCGGTTTTCGGCCGGCGCGCGATGAGCGCGGCGAGCGGATAGGCCATCAACAGGCACACCAGCGTGGTCAGCCCAGCCACGCCGAAGGACTTGGCGAAGATCTCGAAGTACACCCAGTCGCCGAAGAACACCCTGTAGCTCTCGGCGGTCAGCCCGGAATCTTCTCCCGGCCGCGCGCCAAACAGGGGCGCGAGCCCGCCGAACTCGCCTGGGTAGCGGAATGACGCCACCACCATGATGAGCGCCGGCAGGAGGAAGAAAACGACCAGGAACAGGAACGGTGGCCCGCCGACGAGCCACCTGAGCGTGCGCCGCGAGCCCATCTATTCGGTCAGGACTACGCCGGCCTCGGCCGGCCAGGCGACGGACACTGGATCGCCGACCTCGAAGAACTTGGCCCGCCCGGGCGAGGAATTCGGCAGCAGCGCCTGGAGCTGCTGGCCGTTCGGCAGATCGACAATATAGGTGGTGACGTCGCCCACGTACAGGAAATCGTGCACCTTGCCGCGGTAGCGATTCGGCATATCGAGCGGCGCGTCCGGACCTGCGATCCTGACCTGCTCGGGGCGCAGCGCCACGGCCGCCGACGAGCCCGCCCGCGGCGGGCTTTCCACGCGCGCCTGGATTTCGCCCAGGCCGGGGACGCGCAGCCGAACGCGCCCGTCGCCCGACTCGGCGACCTCTCCTTCGAGCATGTTGATCTTGCCGATGAAGTCGGCGACGAAGCGGTTTCTGGGGATGCCGTACAGCCGCGATGGCTCGTCCAGCTGCTCGACGCGCCCCGCGTTCATCACCGCGATGCGATCCGACAGCGCGAGCGCCTCGGACTGCGCGTGCGTCACGAAGACGAAGGTGATGCCGACTTCGCGCTGCATCTCCAGAAGCTCCACCTGCATCTCCTCGCGCAACTTCGCGTCCAGTGCGCCGAGCGGCTCGTCGAGCAGCAGCAGGCGCGGCCGATTGACCAGGCTGCGCGCGAGCGCGACGCGCTGCTTCTGGCCGCCCGAGAGCTCGTGCGGGTAGTGGCGCTCCTTCTCCTCCAGGTGCACCAGGGCGAGCGCCTCCTTGACGCGCGCGGCGATCTGCGCGGGCGCGATGCCCGCCATGCGCAGCGGAAACGCGATGTTCTGCGACACGGTCATGTGCGGAAACAGCGCGTAGCTCTGGAACACGGTGTGGATCGGCCGCCGCTCGGGCGCCGTATCGGCCATGTCCACGCCGTCCAGCACGATCGCGCCCGCATCGGGCAGATCGAAGCCGGCGATCATGCGCAGCAGCGTCGTCTTTCCGCAGCCGGAGGGTCCGAGCAGCGTGAAGAACTCACCCGCTTCCACCGAGAAGCTGACGTTGTCGACCGCGGTGAGCGAACCGAAACGCCTGGTGACGTTGCGAATCTCTAGTAGCGCCATGCTGCGGGCAGTGAACGGACGCGGAATACTAGCAAAGAAGCTGCACCGCGAGCAGCACGACGAGCAGCGCCGCGATCAGGGCAAGCAGGCGATTTCGCCGCCCGCTCTGCTCGGCGAGGCGCGCCATCGTCCGCTCCAGCGCGCCGAGCCGGTCCGCGGCGAGCGCCCGGTGCACGAGCCTGGGCAGCTGCGGCAGCGTTGCCGCCCAGTAGGGCGCCTCCTGCATGAGCACCTTGCGCAGGCCACGCCAGCCGATCTGCTCGCTCATCCAGCGCTCGAGGAAGGGCTTCGCGGTCTTCCACAGGTCGAGCTCCGGGTCGAGCTCGCGTCCCAGGCCCTCGATGTTGAGCAGCGTCTTCTGCAGCATCACCAGCTGGGGCTGGATCTGGACGTTGAAGCGGCGCGAGGTCTGGAACAGGCGCAAGAGCAGCTTGCCGAAGTAGATCTCCTTCAGCGGCCGGGCGAAGATCGGCTCGCACACGGCCCGAATCGCCGCCTCGAACTGGTCGACGCGCGTGTCCTCGGGCACCCATCCGGCGTCCAGGTGCGCCTGCGCCACGCGGCGGTAGTCGCGATTGAAGAAGGCGATGAAGTTCTGCGCCAGGTAGTTCTTGTCGGTCTCGGTGAGCGCGCCCATGATGCCGAAGTCGAGCGCCACGTAGCGCCCGTCGTCGGCGACGAAGATGTTGCCCGGGTGCATGTCGGCGTGAAAGAAGCCGTCGCGGAACACCTGCGTGAAGAAGATCTCGACGCCCGCGCGCGCCAGCTTGGGGATGTCGATGCCCCTTGACCGCAGCGTCTCGGTCTGGGAGACGGGGGTGCCGTGCATGCGTTCCATGACCATGACGCGCTGCGAGCACCAATCCCAGTAGATCTCCGGCACCTGCAGGAGCGGCGAGCCGGCGAAGTTGCGCCGCAGCTGGCTCGCGTTCGCCGCTTCGCGCATCAGGTCGAGCTCGTCTTCGAGGTGGCGCGAGAACTCGGCCACGACCTCGCGCGGCTTGAGGCGACGACCGTCCGGCCACAGGCGCTCCACCACGCGCGCCGCGGTCTCGAGCAGTGCGACGTCCCTCGCGACGGCGCGCTCAACGCCGGGACGCAGCACCTTGACCGCGACCTCGCGACCGTCGTGCAGGACGCCGAGGTGCACCTGCGCGATCGACGCGCTTGCCACCGGCTCGCGCTCGAAGCTGGAGAAGGCCTCGTCGATCGGCTTGCCGAGCGCGCGCTCGATCTCCGCGCTCGCCAGCGAAGAAGCGAACGGCGGCACCTGGTCCTGCAGCTTCGCCAGCTCGTCGGCGATGTCCGCGGGCAGCAGATCCCGCCGCGTGGAGAGCACCTGGCCGAATTTCACGAAGATCGGGCCGAGCGTCTCGAGCGCGCGCCGCAGCCGCTCGGCGCGCGCTACCCGGGGCGCGTGCGTGAGCGCGGCAAGCAGGCGGCTTTCGCCCAGCCGCGGCACGAATTCATACAGACCGAAGCGCAGGCCGATCCAAAAAATGCGCGGGAGGCGGAGAAGGGCCTGCATTGTCGGCGTCAGGCAAGGCGCCCGATGCGCTTTTCCAGCCGCTCGAGCGCGTCGCGCAGGCGCGCAGCCTCGGCGGCGAGAGAATCGAGTTCCGCGCGTTTGACCAGCATGCGCCGCTCCTCGACCGCGTAGTCGACCAGGCTGTCGGCCAGGCGGCGCACGGCGTCCGTCTGCCATGCTGCGAAATCGCGTACGACGCCCGCCAGCCGGTGCGCAGCGACGTCGCCGACCAGCCGCGCCAGGTCTTCCTCGGCGTCCCAGCGCAGATGCCGCACCAGCAACAGCACCTCGCTCGCCAGTCGCGCATTACCGATCACCTGGACTGAACGCATGAAATGCTCCTCGCCGCGCGTCAGTGCGGCAAGCGCGTCGGGGCGCAGCGTAACCGTAAGTGAAGCCTCGGCCCCAGCGGGGGCCGGCGCGACGTGTCCGTCGGCCAGGATCGCAAAACGCAGCTCGGGAAGGGGCGGCGTAGCGAAGGTGACCGTTTCGCCGGCAAATGGCGCAAGCCGCGCGCTCGCCCAACTTTCGGAAGCGAGCAGGTGGTTCAGGGCTGCTACAAACGGCGATTCCAGCGCGATCATCGTAGTCTCGGAAAAAACAAAGGCCACCTCACGGTGGCCTGCGCGCGCCCCGGGCTCCGCTCAGTGCGTCTGCTGGATGCCCGCAAGCAGCCAGCCGGAGGCCCCGTCAACGGGCTTGGCAAGGTTCCACACTTCCGAGAATGCGGCAGGCGCCGCGCCTGGCGCCTCGCGCGTCGTCCCGGAAAAGCGCACGCTTGCGTGATGCCTGTTTCCTTCCGTCACCACCTCGAGCAGCTGTGCTTCGAGGGCGACAACATCGGTCCGTTGCGCGGCGCCGCCGCGCGCAGCGAGGTCTTTGACGAGCGCATCGAACATTTCGGGAGTCGTGAATTCCCCGATCTGGTGCAGATCGCCCAGGTCGTTGGCGACTTGCAGCTTGATGAAGTTGAGCTTCGCGGCGCGCACGAAGCCCGCCACGTCGAATCCCGCAGGAACCTTGGGAGCCGCTGCGGACGGCGCACTGAATGCCGTGGGCTGCTGAGGTGATGCGGCCGGCGACGCGTTGCCCAGGTCGAGAGCGCCATATTTCACCGGCGGCAACGGCTCAGAGTTGCGCGCGCGCGCGCGCAGCCAGTGGTACGCGAGCGCTCCGAACGTCAGCACGACGAGGAGGAACGCGCCGCCAAATCCCCCTCCGCCGAGCAGTCCGCCAAGCAGTCCGCCAAGGGCCAGCCCGCCGAGCGTAGGCAGCCACCCGCCGCCGGTTGCAACCGGGGTAGCCGGCGCCTGGCGCGCGGGAGCGGCGGGCTGAGCGGCGACGTTGCGCTGCATGCCCATCGAGCCCGCTCCGCCCAGACGCTTCGCCTCGGCGTCGGTGACGAGCAGCGCCGCGCCGACGAGCGTCCCGGCAAGCACCGCAAGCAGAGTTCGCATGCGCAATCTCGGTATCGAATCCGACCACGCGCATCCTACCGCAGCGTCGGGTCGGGCAACAGCGCCTCCCCTCAGATCTTGTAGCCCCGGTGCACGGCAACAACGCCGGCGGTGAGATTGAAATACTCGACCTGCGCCAACCCGGCGTCCTGCAGCATGCGCGCGAGGTTCGCCTGGTCCGGATGCATGCGGATCGACTCGGCGAGGTAGCGGTACGCCTCGCCGCTTCCGGCGACGCGCTGCCCCAGCCACGGCAGCACGTTGAAAGAATAGTATTCGTAGGCGCGCTCGAGGGGCTTGGCGACATGCGAGAACTCGAGCACCAGGAGGCGGCCGCCGCACCTTAGCACGCGCGTCATCTCTGCGAGCGCGCGCTCCTTGCGCGTCATGTTGCGCAAGCCGAACCCGACCGTCACGCAGTCGAAGCTGGCGTCGCGAAAAGGCAGGTGCTCGGCGTCGCACTGCACCGACGGCGGGAGGAAGCCGGCGTCCGCCAGGCGGTCGCGCCCGCGCGCGAGCATGTGCGCGTTGATGTCGGTAAGCAGAACCTGCCCCCCGGGCGCGACGCGCCGCGCGATCGCGCGCGCGAGGTCGCCGCTGCCCGAGGCGACGTCCAGCACGCGCTCGCCCGGGTGCAGGTGCGCGAGCTGCACGGCAAACCATTTCCACGCGCGATGCAGGCCGAACGACATCAGGTCGTTCATCAGGTCGTAGCGCTCGGCGACGCGGTCGAACACCTCGCCCACGCGCGCCGCTTTCTCGTGTGTCGCGACGCGCTCGAAGCCGAAATCCGTCTCGGAAGTCATGTGAATGTGCTTGCTACCCTCACCTGCTCGCGCCCGCTGCTTCGAGCCGACCGAGATACTCGGCCCAAAGGCGCTCTTGATTCGCGCCCAGCTCGTAGAGGTAATCCCAGGAGTAAATACCGGTGCTGTGGCCGTCGGAGAACACGGGCTGCACGGCATACGATCCCACCGGTTCGAGCGCGGTGATATCGACCTCGCGCTTGCCCGTCTGAAGCACCTCCTGGCCCGGGCCGTGCCCGCGCACCTCGGCCGACGGGGAGTACACGCGCAGGAACTCGAACGGCAGCCGGAAGCCGCGGCCATCGCCGTACGTGAGCTCGAGCACGCGCGACTTGCGGTGCAGGCGAATTTCGGTCGGAACGGAGGCGTCTGAGCTGGACATGACGGGCCGGCGCAGGGCGGATGATACCCCGTGTCGATGCAACATTACCGTCACAAAAAGTTCTTACAATCGTCGCATTGTGGGGTGGGTAGGACGATGGCGGTCAATATCTTAGTAGTAGAGGACGAGCCGGCGATACAGGAATTGATCGCGGTCAACCTGGAGCACGCTGGCCACCACGTGATCCGCGCGCGCGACGCCGAGGAAGCGCTGCGCGTAGTGCGCCACGCGCTGCCCGACCTGCTGCTCATCGACTGGATGCTGCCCGGCATGTCGGGCGTATCGCTCGCCCGGCAGCTGCGCCAGAGCGAGCGCACGCGCCAGGTTCCGATGATCATGCTCACGGCGCGCGCGGAGGAATCGGACAAAATCATGGGCCTCGAGGCGGGCGCCGACGATTACGTCACCAAACCCTTCTCGCCCAAGGAGCTGGTCGCGCGCATCAAGGCCGTGCTGCGCCGGCGCGCGCCGCAGATGACCGACGAGCCGGTCGAGCTCGGCGGACTGCGGCTCGAGCCGGCCACGCGGCGCGTGTTCGGCGACCGCCGGCCGCTCGAGCTCGGTCCGACCGAATTTCGCCTGTTGCACTTCCTGATGACCCATCCGGAGCGCGTGCATTCGCGCGCCCAGCTTCTCGATCAGGTGTGGGGCGACCACGTGTTCATCGAAGAGCGCACCGTCGATGTGCACATTCGCCGGTTGCGCAAGACGCTCGAGCCCTCGGGCCACGACCGACTGGTCCAGACCGTGCGCGGCTCGGGCTACCGCTTCGCCGGCGCGCCGATGTGAGACAATCGCCGCGGGGCTCGGACACGGTGCTCCCGAGGCGTATGAACCGAGTTTGGACCAGCACCTTCGGCGTCGCGGTGGCGGCAGCTGCCGCGGGACTCGTGCTCTGGCCGCTGGCAGGGGCAGCCTGGGCCTGGGCCGCGGTCGCGGCGGTGTTCGCAGTGCGGCTGCTGTACCACACCCGGCAGCTCGCCTCGTTCTTTTCCTGGCTCGGGCACCCGGGCGCCGAGGCCCTGCCTGTCGGCGCCGGGATATGGGAAGACGTCTTCGCGCGCTTGCACCAGCGCCTGAAGCAGCGCGACGAAGAACACCAAGGGCTCATGCGCGCGCTGTCGCGCTTCCGCGCGGCAGGACGCGCGCTGCCGGATGGCGTCGTGATACTCGACGGCGAGGACCATATCGAATGGTCGAATCCCACGGCCGAACAGCACTTCGGAATCGACGCGCGCCGCGATTTCGGACAGGCGATCAGCAACCTCGTGCGCCAGCCGGATTTCGTCGCCTACCTGGGGGCGCGGCGCTATGCGGAGCCCCTGATGCTGCGCTCGGCGCGCACGGACGCCATGCTGTCGCTGCGCGTAATCGAGTTCGGCGCCGAGCAGAAGCTGCTCCTGTCGCGCGACGTGACGAGCGAGCAGCGCGTCGAGACCATGCGGCGCGATTTCGTGGCCAACGTGTCGCACGAGCTCAAGACACCCATCACTGTGCTGTCGGGATTCGTCGAGACGCTCGCGGATCCTGCGATCAGCCTGAGCGAGGCGCAGCGCAGCCGCTTCCTCGGCCTGATGCGCGATCAGGCGCAGCGCATGCGTCGCCTGATCGAAGACCTGCTCACCCTTTCCGCGCTCGAGGCGAGCGGCGCGCCCGATGACGAGCAGGAGATCGAGGTCGCGCAGCTGGTCGAGAAGCTGACCGAGGAAGCGCGGGCGCTCTCCGGCGGGCGACACCGCATCGCCACTTCGGTGCAGGCCGACAGCCGCCTCAAGGGCAGCCTGAAGGAACTCACCAGCGCGTTTTCGAATCTGGTCTCGAACGCGGTGCGCTATACCCCCGAGGGCGGCTCGATCCGGCTCGCGTGGCGGCTCGAGGGGGGGCGCGGAATCTTCAGCGTCGAGGACAGCGGTATCGGCATCGAGCCGCGCCACATCGCGCGGCTCACGGAGCGCTTCTACCGCGTGGATAGCAGCCGCTCGCGCGAGACGGGCGGCACCGGCCTGGGGCTGGCGATCGTCAAGCATGCGCTCACGCGACACCAGGCGAGCCTGAAGGTGCAAAGCGAGCCTGGACGCGGGTCGGTCTTCAGCGCCGTGTTCCCCGCCTCGCGCGTGCGCACCTCGAGCGCAGCGCGCGCGGCCTGAGAGCGCTAGGGCAGTATCTCGTAGGCGACGCGCTCGAAGTCCACGCCGCGCTCGATCACGTCGGTGAGCCGTACCCGCACCGGCGAGTCGACGTACACCTCGATGACGCGCTTGGGCCTGTACCAGCCCGTGGGCAGCACAACCGTTGGCGGCGAATCGAGCGCCGGAACCCCGGTGAGAGATAGCCCGGGAACGTACTGCTCATTCATCGCGTTCACCCCTGCTGGGCGCACGGCCATCGCCGCCGGCAGGCCCGGCAGCAGCCGCACGCCGGCATAAACGTCGCCCTTGTCATTGATCATCAGCCAGCGCACCTGGCCCAGCATGAAGTTCTTGCTGTCCGCGGGGCGCACGCCGACCAGCTGGCCGTGCGCATACCGTTTTCCGGGATCGCTCGCCGGGCGCAGCATCTTGAGCCCCTGTGCGCTCTCGTCTTCCAGCTTCCAGCGCTCCAGTACGATTCCCTTCGACTCGCTGTAGTCGTCCTCATGGCGAGTGCTGATGCGTCCGAAGGTCGCGATCTCCTCCCGCTCTTTCTTGGTAAGGTCGGCTTGCCCGCCCGGCTGGCGGAATGCCTGGCCCGAGATGTGGTAGTGAATCGCAGCCATGCCGTTACACACGTCCGCCGCGAGGCTCGCGCTGCGCCGCTCCTGTACGCGCGTCGGGCGCGACTGGTACCACTGGCGATACAGGAACACCAGTAGCTGCTCGCACGAGGGCTGCACGCAGTCCTCGCCCAGCGCGAGCTTGGCCGGGGACTCGCCCTTGCGCAGCAAGCCGATGCGGTTGCGCAGGCTCTTGGCGAGCCGCCGCGCGTCCAGGTAGCGCGGCTCCTTCACCGGCGCGACGGCCTCGTCGCGGGCGACGCGCTCCGGGCAGCGATCCGACGCGAGGTCCACCACCAGCTCCGGCACGTCGGCCTCACCAACTGGCTGCGTGAGGATCTCGACGCGCTCGGCCCAGCGCTCCAGCAGGAACGCGACAAACGTGATCTGGCGCTGCCCGAGCTCGTTCGGACTGCACATCCCCATCAGGATCGCGCGCAGATAGGCAATGCGCGGCGAGGTGTCGTGCACGTCCCGGTTCATGTAGTCCTTGACCGGCTCGTTGGACACGCCAAGCGCTTCTGCCCGCGCGTACACCCGGTGCAGCGCGGCCCATTCGCGCGGCGGCACCTGCCGGTATGCGCGGTAGTGATGAAACATCTTGAGGCCGGAATAGGCAAGGGCGCGCTGGCACACCAACGCCGCCTGCGCGCGCATTCCCGGTTCGCCCTCGCCCACCGCGCCAAGGCAGCGCAGGTAGCCGATATGCATCCGTTGCCACAACGCGACCGTGTCTTGGAACACCTGCACCTCGTTTTCGGCCATCGGCAGAGCGCGATTGGTGAAGCGCTTGGCCTGCTCCATCTGCACGAAGTGCACCGGCTCGCGCAGCGTTTCCATCACCGCCAACCGGTTGGTGGCCCTGGTCGGGAAGCGATTGAACTCTTCGACGGCCTCGAGCAGCTGGCGCTGCGCGGCGGGAATGTTCGCGAGCGGGACGTTCTCGACCCACGCCTTGCAGGCCGCCGCGTCGAGAAAATCGGGCGACGCATTCGGGGCGAGGTCGGGAAGGACGATGTCGTTCATAGACGGCGCCTCATGCCGCGGGCTGCGCGAGCAGCGCCGCGAGCCGCGCGCCGAGCCGCGCGTCGGAAACGTCGTTGCGCAACGCGCGGGGCGGGGCGCTCGCGCGCCGCGGCGCGGCCCAGATCGGATCCGGGAAATGCGCGTCGTCCGCGTGGCGCGCGATCACGTGCCAGTGCAGGTGCGGCACCAGATTGCCCAGGCTCGCCAGATTGATCTTGTCGGGATCGAACAGTTCGCGCAGCGCCGACTCGCAGGCAAAGACCGCATCCATCAGCCGCGCGCGCTCGGCCGGCGCCAGGTCGGTCATTTCGCGCGCGTGCCGATTGAGAATCACGCGGCAGAACCCTGCGTAGTCCTGCGACGGCGCACGTACGATGCGGCAGAAGCCGTCGCGCCACAGCACGGGACCACCGTCTCCGCCGCAGAACTCGCAATCCATCAGAGCAGCACTCGCTCAATGCCACCGGCGTTCGCGCGGGCGACGAACTCCGGTAACCAATTCTCGCCAAGCAGGCGGCGCGCCATCTCGACCACAATATAGTCGGCTTGCGCAGCAGTGTCACCAGAGAAGCGCGCCAGTCCCTGCAGGCACGAGGGGCAGGATGTGAGAATTTTCACACTGCGGCGCGAGTCGCCGGCGCGCAGGGCGGCGACGCCGGCCTCCAGCTCTTCCTGCTTGCGAAAGCGCACCTGCGTCGAGACGTCAGGGCGCGTCAGCGCGAGCGTGCCGGACTCACCGCAGCAGCGCGGCGAGAGTGCTACCTCGGACCCGGTCAACGCGCGCGCCACCTCGAGCGGCTGGTGCTGCTTGATGGGGCTGTGGCAGGGGTCGTGGTAGAGATAGCGCTCGCCGGACACGCCGTCTAGCTTCACGCCCTTCTCGAGCAGGTATTCGTGGATGTCGAGCAGACGGCTGCCGGGAAAGATCCTGTCGAACTCGTAGCTCTCGAGCTGATCCAGGCAGGTGCCGCAGGAAACGATCACCGTGCGGATGTCCAGATAGTTGAGCGTGGTCGCCAGCCGGTGGAACAGCACGCGGTTCTGCGTGATGATGCGCTCGCCGCGCTCCGCCTCGCCCGCGGCGGTCTGCGGGTACCCGCAGCAAAGGTAGCCCGGCGGCAGCACGCACTGCACGCCGACCCGATAGAGCATCGCCTGCGTAGCCAGGCCGACCTGGGAGAACAGCCGCTCCGAGCCGCAGCCCGGGAAGTAGAACACCGCTTCGCTGTCCTCGCCCACCCTGGCCGGGTCGCGTACGATCGGAACGATTTTCGGATCCTCAATGTCGAGCAGCGCGCGGGCGCTCTTCTTCGGCAAGCCGCCGGGCATAGGCTTGTTTATCAGATGGATGATCTGCGTCGCTGCCGCCGGCCGGCCGGTGCTTGCCGGCGGATGCGCGCACTGCGCGCGCGCCAGGCCGAGGCCGCGCGCCACGCGGTGCGCAGCGCGCTGCAGGCCGTAGCCCCAGCCGATCATGGCCGCGCGCGTCAGCTTCACCGTGCGCGGGTCGGTCGCGCTCAGAAACAACATCGACGCGCGCGTGCCGAGATTCGCCCGGCGCTTGCCGCTGCGCCGCAGGAGGTTGCGCATCGCGATCGACACGTTGCCGAAGTCGATGTCCACCGGGCAGGGACTCTCGCACTTGTGACACACGGTGCAATGATCGGCGACATCGCCGAACTCCGCATAGTGCGAGAGCGCGACGCCGTGGCGCGTCTGCTCTTCGTACAGGATGGCCTCGATCAGCAGCGACGCGGCCAGGATCTTGTTGCGCGGCGAATAAAGCA
>Ga0316624_10000069_pt1 | contig 27752 bp, 29 predicted proteins | sample OWC_Aug_N3_C1_D5_FD_207657 | JGI IMG/M metagenome (GOLD analysis project Ga0316624, IMG submission 207657) | Wetland soil microbial communities from Old Woman Creek delta, Ohio, United States - OWC_Aug_N3_C1_D5_A | ecosystem: Environmental > Terrestrial > Soil > Wetlands | place: USA: Ohio... | reverse complement strand
GGTGTCGACCTGCAGGAACTCCTGCTGCGGATGCTTGCGGCCGCCCTGCGGCGGCACCGAAGCGATGGTGCCTTCCATGATCTTGAGCAGGGCCTGCTGCACGCCCTCACCCGAGACGTCGCGGGTGATCGATGGGTTGTCCGACTTGCGCGAAATCTTGTCGATCTCGTCGATATAGACGATGCCGCGCTGCGCGCGCTCCACATTGTAGTCGGCCGACTGCAGCAGCTTGAGGATGATGTTCTCCACGTCCTCGCCGACATAGCCGGCCTCGGTGAGCGTGGTGGCGTCGGCCATGGTGAACGGCACGTCGAGGATGCGCGCCAGCGTCTGCGCCAGCAGCGTCTTGCCCGAGCCGGTCGGCCCGATCAGCAGGATGTTCGACTTGGCGAGCTCGACGTCGTTGTGCTTCGACTGATGATTGAGCCGCTTGTAGTGATTGTGGACGGCGACCGAGAGCACCTTCTTGGCGTGGTCCTGGCCGATGACGTAGTCGTCGAGAACCTTGCGGATTTCCTTCGGCGTCGGAATGCCGTCACGCGACTTCACCAGCGAGGATTTGTTCTCCTCGCGGATGATGTCCATGCACAGTTCGACGCACTCGTCGCAGATGAATACGGTGGGGCCGGCGATGAGCTTGCGCACTTCGTGCTGGCTCTTGCCGCAGAACGAGCAATACAGGGTATTCTTGGAATCGCTGCCGCCGACTTTGCTCATTCCATTCTCCGTCACACTCGTCCGTACATTCCGTGGTCGGCGAAACTCTCCAACACCCGCCTATACGCATTGCCGCGAACGAAGCAAGTTTCGCGCCGGAACTCCAGCACGGCGGGCCCTCAACTTTGGGCGACCCGCTCGCCCCTGTCCTCCCCACACCATAAGCGAAGCATGCTAACGACGTGATAATCAAGAATCTATTAACGATAACGCTTCACCCACAGCGGCAAAAGCGGCCTTTCCGGGGCGTATTTTACGGGCCCCAAAACCGCTCGGCGGGCCGGCTTTCGTGCCGTATCAAGTGGCGGGCTTGGGAAGCATTTCCTCCGGGCGCTTGTCGATCACCTTGTCGACCAGACCGAAATCCTTGGCGGCCTCGGCGGTGAGGAAGAAGTCACGCTCGAGGGCATCCTCGATCTTCTTGAGGGACTGGCCGGTATGCTTGACGTAGATTTCGTTGAGCCGCTTCTTCAGGTTCAGAATCTCCTGGGCGTGCAGCATAATGTCGGTGGCCTGGCCCTGGAACCCGCCGGACGGCTGGTGGACCATGATGCGGGCATTAGGCAGTGCGAAGCGCATGTCCTTGGCGCCTGCGGCCAGGAGCAGCGAGCCCATAGAAGCCGCCTGCCCGACGCAGAGCGTGGAGACCGGCGGGCGCACGAATTGCATGGTGTCGTAGATCGCCATGCCGGAGGTCACCACCCCGCCCGGCGAGTTGATGTACATGGAGATCTCTTTCTTCGGATTCTCGGCTTCCAGGAACAGGAGCTGCGCCACCACCAGGGTCGACATGCCGTCCTCGATCGGCCCGGTGATGAAGATGATGCGCTCCTTGAGCAGCCGCGAGTAGATATCGTAGGCCCGTTCGCCGCGGTTGGTCTGCTCGACCACCATGGGGACCAGATATTGCATGTAGGTATCGGCGGGATCTCTCATTGCTGCTCCTTGACGCGAATCACAGCGGCTAGACTAGCCGCAGCTTCCGCGGGCCGCGATCATCTATTTTCGCGCGAGGCCGGCCGCAAGTGGCGAATTACCTCAGGCGGCTATTCCTCTTCTTCCTTGTACAGTTCCTCGCGCGGGACCTTTTTCTCCGTCACCTGGGCGAGCTCAAGCAGGAAGTCCACCACCTTCTCCTCATAGATCGGGGCGCGCAAGCCAGCGACCGCCTCGGGGTTCTTGCGGTAGTAGTCCCAAACTTGCTGCTCGCGACCGGGGAATTGGCGCGCTTGCTCCATAACCGCGCGGTTGAGTTCGTCGTCGGTCACCGTGATGGAGTTCTTTTCACCGATCTCGGCGAGTACTAGGCCGAGCCGCACCCGCCGCTCGGCGATGGCGCGGTATTCGGCCTTGGCCTTCTCCTCCGTGGTGTTCTCATCGGCGAAGGTCTTGCGCTCGTTCTCGAGCTCCTGCAGCACCGTTTTCCAGACCCGCGCGAATTCGTCCTCGACCAGCGTCGGCGGCGGCTCGAACTTGTGGCGCTTGTCGAGCTCGTCGAGCAGCGCCCGCTTGACCTTCTGCCGCGACATGCCGGCGTGCTCGCGCGCGAGCCGGTCCTTGACGGCGTCGCGCAGCTTGGCGATCGATTCAAGGCCGAGCGACTTGGCGAATTCGTCGTCAATGGTCACGCTGCCGGGCGTCTCGATCGACTTGGCGGTGACGACGAATTCGGCCGCCTTGCCGGCGAGATGCTCGGCCTGATAATGCGCCGGGAACGTGACTTTGAGCGTGCGGGTCTCGCCGCTCTTGATGCCGATCAGCTGATCCTCGAAGCCGGGAATGAAGGTGTTCGATCCGATCAGCACCGTGCTGTCGTCGCCGCTGCCGCCTTCGAAGGGCTTGCCGTCGATGGTGCCGGCAAAGGAGATGACGACGCGATCGCCGGACGCCGCCTGCTCGCCCGCCGGCCGGGCCGTATAGGGCTTGTTCTGCTCGGCGATGCGGGCGACGGCTTCCTCGATTTCGGCGTCGGTGACCTCGCTCGTGAGCCTGGCAAGCTTGATGGTCTTGAAATCCGCGAGCGCGATCGGCGGGATGATCTCAACCGCCATTGTGTAGTTGAGGTCGCTCTTGCCGGCGATCAGCTGCTCGATGGCGTCCTTCTCTTCTGGCAGCGTCACCTTCGGCTCGGCGGCGAGCTTGTAGCCGCGCTCGCTGACGATCTGGTTGTTGGCGTCGCGCACCGTCGCCTCGATCACCTCGGCCATGGCGGAGCGGCCATAGACGCGCTTGAGATGCGACACCGGCACCTTGCCGGGCCGGAAGCCGTCGAGGCGGACGCGGCCTTTCAGTTCGTCCAGGCGCTCATTGACCTTGGCGTCGAGCTCGGCGGCCGGCACGACCACCTTGAATTCGCGTTTGAGGCCTTCGGAGAGGGTTTCGGTAACCTGCATTGATCACACACATGTTTGCCGGCATCGCGCGGCGTTGGAATTGTCGGATGGCTTGGCCCTCGGCATGGTGCGGGCGGAGGGATTTGAACCCCCACGACTTTCGTCACGGGAACCTAAATCCCGCGCGTCTACCAATTCCGCCACGCCCGCAAAGGGCAGTCAAAGACGTTCCTGGCGCCGCAATCAGCTTGAGCCTTTACGCGGCCCACGACCCGCAGGCAAGGCGCGCCAGACCCCCGGGCGGCGCGGCTTATATCACGCGAATTCCCGGCCGCACCATCAAAATAGGCGGCATTCGCGCGCACTCAATGGCCCTGCAATGCGATCAGCCGGCAAGCGTGGCGAACAGCCGGCGGTAGACCGCCGGCAGCGCCTCGGGCAGGTCCTCGGAGATGAGCCCGGGGCCGAATTCGCGCGCCGCCTCCCCATGCAGCCAGGTGGCGGCGCTGGCGGCTTCGAAGGCGGGCATGCCTTGCGCCAGCAAGCCGGCGATCATGCCCGTGAGCACGTCGCCAGCGCCGGCGGTGGCAAGCGTGGCCGGCGCATTGGCGGCGATGGAGGCGCGCCCGTCGGGCGCGGCGACCACGGTATCCGCGCCCTTGAGCAGCACGATCGCACCGCACGACCGGGAGGCTAGACGAGCTTTCTCAAGTTTTGAATTAACTTTAGACTCATGCGCTATAGCTCTAAAAAGCCTTGCAAATTCTCCTTCATGAGGGGTCAAAACAACGCCTCGCCCGGGACGTTTGGCAATGGCCGAGGCCAGCCCGGCCGGTTCCTCGGCGAAGCTCGTCAAAGCATCGGCGTCGAGCACCACGGCGGCGGCGCTGGCGAGCGCGGCCCGCACTGCCTCGCGCATCGCAGGCCCCACCCCGCCGCCCGGCCCCATGGCGACGGCGTTGCGGCGCTTGTCGGCGAGGAATTCAGCCAATTCGGCCGGCCCGTCCACCGGCCGCACCATGATGGCCAGATTTGCGGCCGCGTTGACGGCAAGCGCCTCGCGCGGGCTGGCAATGGTAACGAGCCCCGCCCCCGCCCGCAGCGCGCCGCGCGCCGCCAGCCGCGCCGCGCCGGTGGTCGAGAGCCCGCCGGACACCACGACGGCGTGGCCGCGCGAATATTTGTGATCCTGCGGCCGCGGCACCGGAAACGAGCGGGCCCAGAGCGGCGGCTCGTTAGCGAAAGTGGCAGGCTTGATCCGATCCAACACGCTCGCCGGGATGCCGATATCGGCCACGCTGAGCGCGCCGCAATGCAGCCGGCCCGGCAGCAGGAAATGGCCGGTTTTGCGGCGGAAGAAGGTGACCGTGTTGGTGGCGTTGACGGCGGCGCCCATGACGGCGCCGGTGGTGCCGTTGACGCCGCTCGGCAGGTCGACGGCGATCACCGGCGCGCCGGACGTGTTCATCATGTCGATCATGAGCCGCGGCAGGCCCTCGACCGCGCGATCGAGGCCGGCGCCGAACAAGGCGTCGATGACGACATCCTGCCCGGTGATGGCCGCCGGCGAGGCCGCATCGAGCGGGCCGCTCCAGCGCGCGGCCGCAAGCGCTGCATCACCCTTGAGCCGGCCGCGGTCGCCGACGAAGCTCACCCGCACCGCATGGCCGCGCTCGGCGAGATGCCGCGCCGCGACGAAGCCGTCGCCGCCATTGTTGCCTGGGCCCGCCACCACCACGACGCGGCGGCCTTGCAGCACGGCCGCCGCCGCGTCGGCCACCGCCCGGCCGGCCTTCTCCATCAGGTCGATGCCGGCGCTGCCGCCCGCGATCGTGAGCCGGTCGGCCTCCGCCATTTCCGCCGTGGTCAGCAGCTCGATCATCGCGGGCGAGCCTATCGGGCAGCTTCGAGGCCGACAATTCGGCGCAAGAGCAGCTCCGCCATCGACAAGCCGCGGCCGTTGGCGATAATTTGTGCAAACTGCCCTGTTCCTGGGCACCGAACATTAGGCAATACGATTGCCAATGCACCGGCTGCCCTCTAAACCCTTGGCCCAACGGCGCTATTGCCGTCCCAGCGGCTTGGCACGGGACCTGCTATCCGGTAGCGCGGCCCTCCCGAAGCTTGTGGTGGCCGCGGGAGGAAGGAAAAAAGGCAATGAAAAAAATCGAGGCCATCATCAAGCCGTTCAAGCTCGACGAGGTGAAGGAGGCGTTGCAGGAGGTCGGCCTGCAAGGCATCACGGTCACCGAAGCCAAGGGCTTCGGCCGGCAAAAGGGCCATACCGAGCTTTATCGCGGCGCCGAATACGTGGTCGATTTTCTTCCCAAAGTGAAAATCGAGATCGTGCTCGGCGACGACATGCTGGAGAAGGCGATTGATGCGATCCGGCGCGCCGCGCAGACTGGCCGGATCGGCGACGGCAAGATATTCGTGTCCAACGTCGAGGAAGCGATCCGGATCAGAACCGGCGAATCCGGGCTAGACGCCATCTAAACCGCGGGCAGCGTCCTCGCGGGTCTTATTCAAAAAAGGGGGAATGCAATCCATGACGACAGCCAAAGATGTCATGAAGCTGATCAAAGACAACGACGTTAAATACGCCGATTTTCGGTTCACCGATCCGCGCGGCAAGTGGCAGCACGTTACTTTCGACATCACCATGATCGAAGAGGATACGTTTGCCGAAGGCCAGATGTTCGACGGCTCCTCGATCGCCGGCTGGAAGGCGATCCATGAATCCGACATGAACCTGATGCCGGATCCCGGCACCGCCTGCATTGATCCCTTCTTTGCCGAGACCACGCTGTCGCTGGTCTGCGACGTGCTCGAGCCGACCACCGGCGAGCCTTACAATCGCGATCCGCGCGGCATCGCCAAGCGGGCCGAGGGCATGGTCAAGTCGCAAGGCGTCGGCGACACCATTTATTTCGGCCCCGAGGCCGAGTTCTTCGTGTTCGACGACGTCAAATACGCCGCCGAACCGTACAACACCGGCTTCAAGCTCGACTCCACCGAATTCCCGACCAACTCCGACACCGAATACGAAGGCGGCAACCTCGGTCACCACGTCGGCACCAAGAAGGGCTATTTCCCGGTGCCGCCGCAGGACTCGGCGCAGGACATGCGTTCGGAAATGCTCGGCGCCATGGCGCGCATGGGCGTCAAAGTCGAGAAGCACCATCACGAAGTCGCGTCCGCCCAGCACGAGCTCGGCATGAAGTTCTCGCCGCTCACGCAGATGGCCGACCAGATGATGATCTACAAATACTGCATCCAGCAGGTCGCCCAGATCTACGGCAAGACCGCGACCTTCATGCCGAAGCCGATCTACGGCGACAACGGCTCGGGCATGCACTGCCATCAGTCGATCTGGAAGGCGGGCAAGCCGGTGTTCGCGGGCAACAAGTATGCCGATCTGTCGGAAACCTGCCTGTCCTACATCGCCGGCATCATCAAGCACGCCAAGGCGATCAACGCCTTCACCAACCCGACCACCAACTCCTACAAGCGGCTGGTGCCGGGCTTCGAGGCGCCGGTGCTGCTCGCCTATTCGGCGCGCAACCGCTCGGCCTCCTGCCGCATCCCCTACACCACCAACCCGAAGGCCAAGCGCGTCGAGGTGCGCTTCCCCGATCCGCTGGCGAACCCCTATCTCGCCTTCGCGGCGATGACGATGGCCGGCCTCGACGGCGTCAAGAACAAGCTCGATCCGGGCTCGGCGATCGACAAGGACCTCTACGATCTGCCGCCGGCGGAACTGAAGCAGATCCCGACGGTGTGCGGCTCGTTGCGCCAGGCGCTCGGCGAGCTCGACAAGGACCGCGGCTTCCTCACCGCCGGCGGCGTGTTCGACGACGATTTCATCGACAGCTATATCGACCTCAAGATGACGGAAGTCATCCGCTTCGAGCACACCCCGCATCCGGTCGAATTCGACATGTACTACTCGGCATAAGCGTTCCTCCCAAAGCATCGCACACTACCGAGACTTGGGCGATGCGACTCATCGGGCGCTCCGCGAGGGGCGCCCTTTTTTCATGTGCGAGCTTGCGCTGGAATATCTGCTCAGCGACGAATAATCACGCCACCGCCGTCTCATGCCCGCTGAGCGAGCGGAGCAGCCTATTTGTCTCCACCGCCGATTTTGGCGGGCTGAAGAAGTAGCCTTGCGCTTCGTTGCATCCCTCGGTCCGTAGAATCTCGAGCTGACTCTGCGTTTCGACGCCCTCGGCGGTCGTGACAATGCCAAGACTGTGACCAAGGCCAACGACGGCGCGAAGGATTGCCAGACTATCCTTGCTGTTCGACAAATCCTTTACGAACGACTGATCGATCTTGATCTTGTCGAATGGGAAGCTGCGGAGATAACCAAGCGAAGAGTATCCGGTCCCGAAATCGTCCATAGCAATCTTGACGCCGAGCTTCTTGAGCCGGTGCAGTTCGGCCAAAGCCGCATTGCTGTCTTGCATGAGAACCAGCTCGGTCACTTCAAGCTCCAGCCTACCCGGCGGCAGGCCGGATTTCTCGATCGCGCTGGTGACGACATCGACGAGATTTTCGCTCTTGAACTGAACCGGCGACACGTTGACGGCCACTATGAATTCACCCGGCCATTCGACGGCATCGGCGCACGCCCGATGCAACACCCATTCCCCGATAGGCACGATAAGGCCGGTTTCTTCCGCAATCGGGATGAATTCCATAGGCGGCACGAGCCCGCGCTCGGGTTGATGCCATCGAATTAGCGCCTCACAGGTCGTAACGTTTCCGGTCTTGAGATCGACCAATGGCTGATAGTCAAGCGTGAACTCGCCGTTCATGAGCGCCTTGCGCAGATCGAGCTCGAGGGCGCGGCGCCGCTGCATGCGCGCGTCCATTTGCGGTTCGAAAAACCGATAGGTATTGCCGCCATCGGCCTTGCAGCGATAGAGCGCCAAATCCGCGTTCTTCATAAGCTGATCCGGTTCGCTGCCGTCGCCCGGCGCGATTGCGATCCCGATGCTCGTCCCCACAACCACCTGCTGACCATCGAGCAGATATGGTGCGCTGACCGAATCGATCAGGCGCGCGGCGAGCGCAGTCGCGTCTGCCGGCCGGTCGATGCCAACTTGCACGATGGCAAACTCGTCTCCGCCCAGTCGCGCGACGATGTCGGTATCGCGGATGCAACCAAGCATGCGCTTGGCCCCCTCCTGCAACAACTTGTCGCCGATTGGATGGCCCAGCGTATCGTTGACACTCTTGAAGTGGTCGAGGTCGAGACTGAGGACCGCGATCGTGCTGTTCTTCCGCCGGTGCGCGAGAAATTCCTCTATCTTTTCATAAAAGAGAACCCGGTTTGGCAAATCGGTCAGCGGGTCATAATGCGCTAAGTGGGCAATCAACTCCTCCTTTCGGCGCGCCTCGGTAATGTCGGCGAAGGTCACTACAAAACCGCCGCTCGTCATCGGCTTTGCCGAGGTGGAAAACGTGCGGCCGTCGACAAGCTCGAAGACGATCGTTCCGGGCTTTCCGCTGTCCAAAATTTGCTGCAGCTCGGCCAATCCTTTTGCCTGGTCTTTTAGAACGACGTTGGCCAGCCGCCCTGCAAGTTGCAGCGTGTCGCGAACCGTCAATCCGGAAACAGCGGATTGCCACTGCTCCAACGGCAATCCAAATATCTCGGCAAAGCGCCGGTTTGAGACGACCAGCCGCCCGGCGTGGTCGTACATCAAGAGGCCCTGCACCATATTGTTGAGCGCCGCATCGAACTGCAAAGTTTGCGCCTTGAGTTGTTCCTCCAGCCGGGCGCGCTCGGTGACATCCAAGTACGTGCCGAGCACGCCGAAGACCTCGCCGTTTTGATCACGTAACGGCACTTTGCTGGTCAGAATCGTGGTAATTTTCGCGTCCGGGGTTATCAGCGGCTCGTCAATGAGAAGCTTGCCGCGGTCGGACTCGATCACCTCGCGGTCATCGGCCCGATATTTGTCGGCGAATTCGCGCCAGCCCATTCGATAATCATCCTTGCCGACAATGTCCTCCGGCCGTGAAAATCCCGCATCGCGCGCGAACGGCGCATTGCAGCCCAAGTAAACGAGATTCTTGTCTTTCCAGAAAATTCTCGCCGGCACCGTATCGAGGATCGCGGCGATGATCTGCTGCGATTCGCGCAGCGCCGCTTCTCCTTGTTTGCGATCTTCGATCTCATGCGCAAGCGTCTCGGTCTCCTCGCGCAGGCTCTTATTGGCGGACTGCAATTCCGTGGTGCGCTCCCTCACGCGCGAGCCCAATTCATCGCGGCTCTTGCGGAGTGCCGCCTCCGATTCCAACCGCTCTTGGCGCCAGCGGCGCCCGGCACGGAGCGCAAAATACCAGGTCGACAGCAGCACGAGGACGATCGCGGCGCTCGAAATTTCAAAACCGACCATCAGACGATAAAGATTGCTTTTGTCGCGCTGGATTGCACCATTTTGCCAAGCCACGGTCTTTTCCACGCTTTCGGCATAGACGTCCTTCCACCTCAGATATTCGCCGCTGACCAGCAGAGCGGTTGCCTCGGCGCGCCTGCCCTCATGCATCAGCGCGAAGGCGCGGCGCTCCAACTGCACGAGCTTTTGGTTTGCTTCGTCGGTCTGTCCGACGAATTGCTTCACTGCAGATAGGCCGAGCGCGCCCGCCGTTTTCCTGATCAGCGCGTCGAGCTCGGCATCGTATTTGTCGTACCTTGCCTCGTAGCTGGCATCGCCGGTCGCGGCCGCAATGCGCGCCGACATCGTCAATACTTCATCGAACAACTTGACCTGGCTGACATACTCGTCGAGCTGGATCTCCCGCGCCTGTACCGCATCGAAGCGGGAATGCAATCGAGCCAACATCGCGCTGCCGACCGCGGCGGCCAGCACGCTGATCGCGAATGCCGCCACGACGAGCCGCAGCGGAAACCCGTCGCGGCCAGGGAGGCTTTTTTCATTCGGCACGGCAGTGTTCAATCGAAGTCCCGGGTTCCATTGTCGATCACGACAACAACAATGGTCTAATGCTCGAAATAGATCGGCAATTCACTCCGGGGCTGTACGTAGTTCGCGCAAGGATCGTTTCGTTGGTTAGCAAGCGATGAAAAAAGGTAGGCGAGTGCGGAGAAAATTGCATATGACCGACACAGCGGCAGTCGTACATTGCCGCATGCCACAAGCGACGCCCGCCGCCGATATCAGATGGAATTTTTGTGACGCGCGCTCAGATGATCAGGAAGATGGCGAGCAAGCCGGCGGCAATGCCGGCCGCGGTCACCAGCATGCGCCGGCGGCGGCGCTTGGGCCCGTAGATGCCGGCGGCGCGGCGGGCCGCGATCAAGGCGGCGTCGAATTCGGCCGAGCTCGAATAGGCGCAGGCCAATGCGCTGCCGGCGCGCTCGGCATAGGCCTCGAGCGCGCTCATGTCGGCATCCATATGCGCGGCCGCTGAACGCAACATGGCCGCATCCTAGCGCGGATATGGTAAACGAGAGGTTGCCGCCGGGTGCCGTCGCTCAGGCCGCGCTGTCGCGCTGCAGCAAGCGGGCGAAATCGGCCACCTTGCCGCTGCGGGCGGCGGCGATCAGGCGGGCGCGCTCGTTTGCCGGCTCCTCGTCGGCGGTGCGCAGCCGGTTGCGGCCGTCGCCCTTGGCACGGTAGAGCGCGCTGTCGGCGCGCGCGATCAGCGCGTCGATATTCGTCACCAGTTCGTGGGCGGTGGCGGCGCCGATGCTGACGGTGGCGCCGACCGCGTGGCCGGCAACCACGGCGCCGGCGACCTCGAAACCGGCGCGGACACGTTCGGCAATCATCTTGCCGAGTTCCATCGGCTCGGCCACGATCGCCGCGAACTCCTCGCCGCCGAGCCGGCCGATAATGTCGTTCGCGCGCATGCTCCGCCGCACAACTTGCGCGAATACGCGCAGCACCTCGTCGCCGAGCGCGTGGCCAGAACGGTCATTGACCGCTTTGAAATGGTCGAGATCGAACATCAGCAGTGTCACCGGCTTGCCGCCTTTGACCTGCAGCGCGCACAGCCGCAACGCATTCTCCAGGAAAGCGCGCCGGTTGAGCAGGCCGGTGAGATAATCGACCGAGGCCGCATGACGATAGATGTCGACGTGATGGTCCTTGACCATCAACAGCACGATGAAGGCGGTGCCGACCGCGTAGAGGATCGTCTCCAGCGCGAACACCGTGACCCAGCTGACGGCGATCGCCGTGGGCATGAGCCAGCGCAAGGCGAGCGGCAGCAGGAAGATCGCCGCGTGCAGGAACGGCACGGTGATTACCGCCGCGCGCGATCGCATCGGCTTGCGGCGCTCGCGCGAAAGCTCCAGTGCGATGAAGAAAGTATAGGTGGCGACGACCAAGGCGCCGAGCGCGATGCGCGCCGAGCTGCCCTCGGGAAACAGCGGCAACTGACAGAGGCCGAGCCATATCGCCGCGCCCGCGCAGGCCGCGAACGGCCGCAGCCGCCGTCCGCGGAACAGGCGCACGCCATTCCAGATCATGCCGCAGGCCACGAAAATCATCGCGAGCGGCAATTCGTGCGGCAGCGGAAACCACGGCTGCGGCGCGCCCCACAGGGCGAGCGAGGACGCGCCGATCAGATAGGCGGCGCCCCACCAGGCGAGCGCCCGCACATCGCGCTGCTGCAGCCAGGCCAGGATCAGAAACAGCCCGAGCAGTGCGATGATCCAGACCATCACGAAGGCCAGGGTCGGGCCGTCCAGGAACGAAAGATCGAGATTGGCCGCAACGGGCATGAGTACTCCAGCCGTAGTCCGGTAGGGTCCGGATCGCGGCGGTAAAATAGGCGCCTGGTCGTGGGAAAAGCGTTGCGCGCATGCGCGCGCTTCGATGAAACTGTTGCGAGAATTGTCGCTAAAATTGCGTCAAAACGAGCGGAAAGCGCAAAAGGCGCGCTTGCGGCGCGCCCTCTGCGGTCTTCGATAATCCTTGCGCGATCAGCGCTTGGAGAACTGGAACGACCGGCGGGCTTTGGCGCGGCCGTATTTCTTGCGCTCGACCACGCGCGAGTCACGGGTGAGGAAGCCGCCCTTCTTGAGCGCGCCGCGCAGTTCCGGCTCGAAATAAGTCAGCGCCTTGGAGATGCCGTGACGCACCGCGCCCGCCTGCCCCGACAGGCCGCCGCCCGACACCGTGCAGGTGACATCATACTGGCCGGCGCGATTGGCCGCGACCAGCGGCTGCTGGATCAGCATGCGCAGCACCGGGCGGGCGAAGAAAGTTTCCACCGCCTTGGTGTTGACCAGGATCTTGCCGGAGCCGGGCTTGATCCAGACGCGCGCCACCGCGTTCTTGCGCTTGCCGGTGGCGTAAGCGCGGCCCTGGGGGTCGATTTTCTTTTCGTATTTGGGCGCTTCCGGCGCGGCCGGCTTGAGGCTCGCCAATCCTTCCAGCGACTGTACGGTCTCGGCCACGATCAGGCACTCCTCACGTTCTTGCGATTCATAGCGCCGACATCGAGCTTCTCGGGCTTCTGCGCCTCGTGCGGATGCTCGGCGCCGGGATAGACGCGCAGATTGCCAAGCTGCACGCGGCCGAGCGGCCCGCGCGGCAGCATGCGCTGGATCGCCATCTCGACGATGCGCTCGGGGAAACGGCCGCTCATGATCTGCTTGGCCGTGCGCTCCTTGATGCCGCCGATGAAGCCGGTGTGGTAGTGGTAGACTTTCTTTTCGGCCTTGCGGCCGGTGAACACCGCCTTGGCGGCGTTGATGACGATGACGTTGTCGCCATCATCGACATGCGGCGTGTAAGTCGCTTTGTGCTTGCCGCGCAGCCGCATGGCCACGATCGAGGCGAGGCGCCCGACCACCAGGCCGGTGGCGTCGATGGTCACCCATTTCTTCTCGATCTCGGCGGGCTTGGCCGAATAGGTCTTCATGACAGGTTCCCTGGGACGGAGCGCGCTTAAAGGCGCGCCGAAGGTCGCGGGGGTTCTAGCCGAGCGGTATCGCCCGGTCAATGCACTTAGATCTCAGTTTCGTCTTATATATCAATGCACTGTAAGTTCGGTAATTAAGTACCTAGAGCTAATTCGCGGTGGGTATTGAATAGGTCGAGGTGACATGGGCGACCGGCTCGTCCGAGCCCTCCGAGAAGATCGTGACTTGACCGACCGCCAGCCGCTTGCCGACCTTCAGCAGCTTCGCCTCGGCGATGAGATCGGCCTGCGCGGGCTTGCGCAGGAAATTGATGTTCAAGTTGGCGGTCACCGCCCCCGGCTGGCGCCCGACTGCCGAGAACACCGCGACATACATGGCGAAGTCGGCAAGCTGCATCATGGTGGGGCCCGACATAGTGCCGCCGGGACGCAAGTGATCTTCGTGGAATTCCCGCCGCACCCGCACGTCTCCGTAGGCGACGCGCTCAACGCTCAGACCGCAGCCCGAATAGAACTGCTGCGGAAATATCTCGTGCAGCAGGTCGGCGATTTCTTCGGCGTTCAAAGCCGGTGCCGGCATCGGCATCCCCTTTGCCGGCACATCCGGCGCCCTTGTCTATGGCGGGCGCATATCGGCCGCGTCAATCCTTGTCGTAGAGTGCGCGCAATTCGTCCTTGGCCTTTTCCAGCTTTTGCTTGCGCGTCTTGGAGAGGCCCTTGCCGGCGCGGTTGATGTAGAACACCAGCATCGACATGGCCGAGCGGTAGGGATCCGACTTGCGCCGGCGGCTGGCATCGGCCGAGCGCTTCAGCGACGCGGCGATCGCGCGCGGGGTGTTCTTCTTGAACACCCCCTCCTCCAGCGTCAGCGCATCGCTCGTCTCGGTGACGCGCTGCGACCAGCGCTTGCGCGAGCGCTTGTTTTTCTTCTTGCTCTTCGATTTCTTGCGCCTGCCCTTTGCCATAACAGCCTCGCTGCAATAACGCCGGCCGCGACCTCGGCGTTCCGCAGCCTTGCATGCCGCGAGCTTCGGGTTAACTATCAGCCTGATTTCAAGGTTCGGGACCGCCCATGAACGTCCAAACCGCCGCCCCGGTGCTGCTGCGCGAGCGCGACGGCGACATCGTCGTGCTGGTGCTCAACAGGCCTGCGGCGCGCAACAGCCTGTCGGAGGCGCTGCTCGCCGCACTGTCCGCGGCTTTCGGCGAGATCGCCGCCGACAAATCGGTGCGCGCGGTGGTGCTGGCCGCCGACGGCCCTGCTTTCTGCGCCGGCCACGATCTGAAGGAGCTCACCGCGCGGCGTAGCGATGCCGACCGCGGCCGCGCCTATTTCCGCACCATCATGACGACGTGCAGCGCCATGATGCAGCAGATCGTCAATCTGCCGCAGCCGGTGATCGCCGCCGTGCAGGGCCCGGCCAGCGCCGCCGGCTGCCAACTGGTCGCGAGCTGCGATCTGGCGATCGCTTCCACAGCCGCCAAATTCGCCACGCCCGGCGTCGATATCGGCTTGTTCTGCTCGACGCCGATGGTGGCGCTGTCGCGCAATGTCGCGCGCAAAGCTGCCATGGAAATGCTGCTGACCGGCGACATGGTGCCGGCGGAGAAGGCCGCGCAGATCGGTCTTGTCAACCGCGTGGTCGCGGCCAGCGCCGAACGCAGCGAAGCCGTCGCGCTGGCCAAGCAGATCGCGGCGAAGTCCTCATATGTGCTCAAGATCGGCAAACAGGCGTTCTACCGGCAGGCCGAGATGCCGCTCGCTGAGGCCTACCGCTACGCCTCCGAGGTAATGACCGAGAACATGTTGGCGCGCGACGCCGAGGAAGGCATCGGCGCATTCATCGAGAAGCGCAAGCCGACCTGGGAGGACCGCTGATGGCCCCCCGGATTTCGCAGCGATGAACAATTCCGCCCGCGTGTTCACGCCGGCAGCGCTCAAGGCGCAGGCCGAGCGCGGCTCGGCCAAGGCTTACGAGCGGCGCGCGGCGGAAGGCTTTCCCGACCGTGTGACGCCGGAGCTGGCCAAATTCATCGCCGGGCTGGACATGGCATTCCTTGCCACCGCCACCGCCGATGGCGCGCCCTATATCCAGCACCGCGGCGGGCCCAAGGGCTTCATCAAGGTGATCGACGAGAAGACGCTCGGCTTTGCCGACTATCGCGGCAACCGGCAATACATCACGCTCGCCAATCTCACGGAGAACGACCGCGCCTTTCTGTTCCTGCTCGATCCGGCGCGCCAGCAGCGCATCAAGCTGTGGGGCCGCGCACGCGTGGTCGAGAACGATCCCGCGCTGGTGGAGAAGCTGTTCGACGCCGGCTACAAGGCGCGGCCCGAGCGCGCCATCCTGTTCGGCATCGAAGCCTGGGACGTCAACTGCTCGCAGCATATCGTCGCGCGCTTCACCGAAGCCGAGCTGGAAGAGGCTTTCGCCGCCGTCCAGGGCAAGATCGCCGAGCTCGAAGCCGAGAACGCGCGACTGCGCGCGCTGCTCGCGCAGGCGTCCGAATCCACGCGATGAATCACGACCAATATCCCGACAGCTATATCCGCGGCATCCTCAACACGGTGAAGACCATCGCCATGGTCGGCTTCTCGCCGAAGGAGAACCGGCCGAGCTTTTTCGTGTTCAAATATCTCACCGAGCGCGGCTACCGCGTGATCCCGGTCAATCCCGGCCAGGCCGGCAAGGAAGTGCTCGGCCAGAAAATCTACGCCAGCTTGTCCGATATTCCGGAGCCGGTCGACATGGTCGACATTTTCCGCGCCTCCGAATATGCGCTGCCGATCGTGCAGGAGGCGCTCACGCTTAAGCCCAAGCCGCAAGTGATCTGGATGCAGCTCACCGTACGCAACGACGAGGCTGCCAAGCTCGCGGAGGACGCCGGTCTGAAGGTGGTGATGAACCGCTGCCCGAAGATCGAATACGGCCGGCTGTCGTCGGAGATTTCCTGGATCGGCGTCAACTCTCGCACGCTCTCCTCCAAGCGCGCGCAGACGCTGGGCAAGGGCGTGCAGCGCATGAGCCTTGGCGCGAGCACACCCAAAAGCGAAGAAAACAAAGGCTAAGCGCCGGTACGGCGCCGGAATTAAATTCCAAGGCGCGGCTGTCCTCCAATCGCAGGATTTCGATTTCGCTTTCCCGATGCTATGTCGCCTTGACGGCGCGCCCGCGCCGCCCGTTTAATCGCGCCCGACGCTTGCGCGGCAGAAGCGGCCGCAAACGACAAAGGACAGGGTTATGGCCGACGCCGAACGCATTCCGGGCTTCTCTACGCTTTCGATTCACGCCGGCGCCAAGCCCGATCCGACCACCGGCGCGCGCGCGACGCCGATCTACCAGACCACATCGTTCGTGTTCGACGACGTCGACCACGCCGCGGCCTTGTTCGGCCTGCAGACCTTCGGCAACATCTATACCCGCATCGGCAATCCGACCTGCGCCGTGCTGGAAGAGCGCGTCGCCGCGCTCGAAGGCGGCACCGCGGGGCTCGCGGTCGCTTCCGGCCACGCCGCACAAGTGGTGGTCATGCACGCGCTGATGACGCCGGGCGACGAGCTCGTCGCGTCGAAGAAGCTCTATGGCGGCTCGATTAACCAGTTCACCCATTCCTACAAGAATTTCGGCTGGAACGTGGTGTGGGCCGATCCCGACGACATAGCCACGTTCGAGCAGGCGGTGACGCCCAAGACCAAGGCGATCTTCATCGAGTCGATCGCCAATCCGGGCGGCGTCATCACCGACATCGAGGCGGTCGCCAATATCGCGCGCAAGGCCGGCGTACCGCTGGTGGTCGACAATACGCTGGCGACGCCCTACCTGTGCAAGCCGATCGACTACGGCGCCGACATCGTGGTGCATTCGCTCACCAAATTTCTCGGCGGCCACGGCAACTCGATCGGCGGCCTGATCGTCGACGGCGGCTCGTTCAACTGGTCGCGCGACAAGAAATATCCGATGCTGTGCGATCCACGCCCGGAATATTCCGGCATCGTGCTGCACGAGACCTTCGGCAATTTCGCCTTCGCCATAGCATGCCGCGTGTTGGGGTTGCGCGATCTCGGGCCGGCGCTGTCGCCGTTCAACGCCTTCTTAATCCTCACCGGCATCGAGACGCTGTCGCTGCGCATGCAGCGCCATTGCGACAACGCGCAGTTCGTGGCGGAGTGGCTGGCGAAGCGGCCGGAGGTGGCCTGGGTGAGCTATCCGGGACTGGCGAACGACAAATATCGCGCGCTGGCGCAGAAATACGTGCCGAAGGGCTGCGGCGCCGTGTTCACCTTCGGCCTCAAGGGCGGCTACGACGCCGGCGTCAAGCTGGTGTCCAATGTCGAGCTGTTCTCGCATCTCGCCAATATCGGCGACACCCGCTCGCTCATCATCCATCCGGCCTCGACCACGCACAAGCAATTGTCCGACGCGCAGAAAATTCAGGCCGGCGCCGGACCGGACGTGGTGCGGCTGTCGGTCGGGCTGGAGGACAAGGAGGACATTATCGCCGATCTGGAGCAGGCGCTGACGGCCTGATGGCTTGCGCCGCAGCGCCCATCACCAGCTCACTTTCCCAGCATCCCGATCACCGTGTCCCAATTCACGAACGGCTGCGCCGGGCCGACGCGCAGCCGGCCGGTATCGTGCAGATAGGCCGAGCCGAGCATCAGCACCGCGCCGACGACCACCCCCAGAATGAATTTCATCGTTCGCCTCCTTAAGAAAAACCGGCGCCGCCGGTCCTCCCCATATACGCATCATAACCCCATATTGGCTGCATCGAAGCCGGCGGCGGCAATACCAACCGCTCGTTGCTATAGACGAGGGCGAGCCGCCGGGTGACCGCGGCTTTGGCCGCCGCCGGCTTCGATTTGGGCAAATTCGAACCTTGTTCCCGCTACTTGCGTTGCGCTTGCGGCGGTGACAGCGTTTCCCGCGCAACGATCTCGCGCAACCAAGCACCGACCACCATGCCAATCCGACCGTTCTTCCTCGCGCTCCTCGTGTTCTTGCTGCCGCTTGCTTGCGCTGCGCAGGCGCCGCAAGCCGTGCATCCGCCGGGTGCGCCCGCGGCCAAAAGCTACATCCCCGGCCTCGAGCAATTCATGTCCCTCATCCAGAACGAGCATGCCAAGCTCTGGTATGCCGGGCGCGCGCGCAATTGGCCGCTCGCCGCCTATCAGCTTTCCGAAATCAAAGAGGTGATGTCGGACGCGCAGGACCTGGTGCCGACCTTCAAGGACCTGCCGCTCGCCGACATGCTCGATGCCGTCATCACCGGCGAGATCGCGCGGCTCGAACAGGCGATCGACGGCAAGGACGCCGCGGCGTTCGACGCCGGCTTCGACAAGCTCACCGCCGCCTGCAACGCCTGCCATAAAGCCACCGGCAACAACTTCATCGTCATTCAGCGCCCGTCAGGGCCCGCCTTCCCCAACCAGGATTTCTCGCCGCGCCAGTGACGGATTCGTCACGCAGGCGTGATGGCCCGATTCAGAAGCCGTTTACCGCCCACGCCTAGCGTCTCTCGCGTGTGCGGGTGCGTGATGGTCTCAATCGTCAACGGCTATATGTGCTACAGCTCGTGCCAGACGGCGGCGGCGCGGGCAGGCAAGGACCCGCATGCGCCACCCGGCGTGCCTCCCGGCCAATCCGATCACAAGGACAAGGCGAACGGCCTGGCTGGCCAGCAGCCGGCGATCCTCGATCCCGGGCACTCCGCCGACGCGATCGATCCGGCAAGCGCTGCCGGCGCCACCAACGGCGATTATCGGTCCCCGCAAAGCGTCAACCTGCTGGTTTGACCCGCACGCGGTGGCACACGTGACCGGCGCGTGCTAAACGCGTCCGCCATGGGAAACGCCGACGACATCAAACAGCTCGCGCCGACCGGCACGTTGCGCGGCGGCGTGGTGACGGCGCCGGCGCCGTCCGCATTCTTCGCCATCAAGGACGGCAGCGGCGCCGTGCGTGGCGTCACCGTCGATCTGCTGCGCGCCTTTGCGGACAAGCTCAAGCTGCCGCTCGACCTGCAGATCTATGCCAATTCCGGCCAGGTGACCGACGCGGTCGCAACGGCCGCCTGCGACGTCGCCTTCATGCCGCAGGACGCCGAGCGCGCCAAGAAAGTGGACTTCGGCCCGGCCTATTATTTCATCGAGAGCACCTACCTCGTTCCCGCGGGCTCCACGATCCGCAGCATCGACGAGGTCAACCGGCCGGGCGTGCGCATCGTCGCCATCTCCAACACCACGACTGCGCGCAGCGCGCGCCGCACCGCGCCCAATGCCGCGGTCGAAGAAGTGCCGAGCGTCGAGCAGATGACCGAGATGGCGCGCAACCGTGAGGGCGACGCTTTCGCGCTCTCGCACGATTCCTTCGCCGGCCTGCTGCCGAAGCTGCCCGGCGCCCGTGTGCTGCCCGGTAATTTCCAGCAAACCGGCATCGGTGTGGCGGTGCCGAAGGGCCGCGCCGCCGCGCTCAAGCTCGTGAGCGGCCTGCTCGACGACGCCAAGAAATCGGGCGTGGTGCGCCGCGCGCTCGACGCCGCCGGCTTCAAGGACGCGGCAGTCGCGCCCTAGCGTCCGGTTCCGTCATCGCGCCGTCCAGCGCTTGAGGCGCGCGGCCGCCAGATAAAGCAGCGCCGCGCCCGCCACCGCCCAGCACGCGGTCGGCAGCCATTGCAGCAGCGCCGTGAGCGCCGGATCAGCGTTGAAGCCGGTCGCCACCGTCGCCATGCGCGCCAGCGTCGCCAGCGCCAGCGCCGAGAACAGCAATCCGGACATGCGACCTTCGCCGCCGTTTTCCCCGATGGCAAAAGCGACCGTGAAAGCGCTCATGAGAATCGCGCCCCAGGCAGCGCCGGCGGCAAATTGCGCGATCACCATTTGCCCTAGCCCCTGCGCGAGATGCGCCGCGACGATGGCGACCGCGCCGATCAGCGCGGCGCTGCCCATCACCCGATAGCCGCCGAGCCGGTTGGTGACGAGGGCCGCCGGAAACATCGAAATGTTGAAACCGATCCAGAACACCGGCATCAGCCATTGCAGCTGCGGCGCCTTGGTGAAGCGCAAAAACAGCGGCGCGCTGTCGAGCGCGAAATGCATCTGATAGCCGAGCGCGAGCGCGATCATGCCGAGCGCGAACACGACCGCCGGCCGCGTCAGGCTGCCGAAGGAGCGCACCTGCGCAGCCTGGGGCGCAGGGGCCGGGCCCGCCGCCAGCCTGCGTTCGGCCGAGATCATGCCGAGCGTCACCAGCATCAGCACGATGCTGGCGAGCGCGAACGGAACGCGCGGATCGACGTCGCGCAGCACGACCGTCAGATAGGGACCGAGCGCCCCGGCGATGCCGGTGCCCAGCATGGCGAGCGCCGAAAGAAACGGGATCGCCGGTTTGCGGGCATATTTGCCGAGCAGCATCAGCGGCGGCGCCCGCAGCGCCGAGGAAGTCACCGTCCAGATCACGATCGTTACGAGCAGCACCGACGCGCCGAGCTTGGCGATCGCCGGCATGACCAAAAATGCCGCGCAGGACAACGCGGTCGCCGCGACCACCCAGATGCCGAGGCGGCCAAGCACGCGCGTCACCTTGTCGGCGGCGATGCCGGTTGCAAAATCGCACAGGGTGAAGATCGCTTGGTCGAGCATCAGCACCAGGATCACGGCGCGCGGCGCGATGCCGGCGGCCGCCGCGAGGCTCGGCAAATAGATGACGTAGACGGTCCAGCAGAGCGCGAAGAACAGCTGCAGCACCGCCAAATACCAGCCGAAACGGTAGGTCGTGCCCATGGCGGCGCTCACATCGTCACGATGACATTGCCGATAGTACCGCGCTCGACCGCCTCGTGGGCGGCGGCGATGTCGGCCAGCGGATAGCTCGGCCGCGCCACGCGGTTGATGAGTTTGCCGGCGGCCAGCGCGCCGTTGATGGCCGCGACGGCGCGGTCGCGCTCGCCGGCATCGAGCTCGTAGACCAGGAAGAATTGCAGCCGGATGGTATTGACCAGGCAAAACGCGGCCGGAATGACCGCCTCGGGCCCGGTGCCGTAGATGATGACGCTGCCCTTCGGCCGCAAAACCTGCGGGATCAGCTTGGCATTGGCGGCCAGATCCATCTCGATCACGGCGTCGACCCCGCGCTTGGCGGTGAGCTCCGTCACCCGCTCGCCGACATTCTCGCGCTTGTAGTCGATGGCGTGGTCGGCGCCGGCCTCGCGCGCCACCTTGGCCTTCTCGGGCGAGGAGATGGTCGCGAGCACGGTCGCGCCCGCCGCCTTGGCGAACTGGATGACGTATTGGCTGACGGCGCCAGCGCCGCCCGACACCAAGAGCGTCGTGCCCTTCCCGGCAGCGGCAAGAGCGACGGCGTGATAGGCGGTCATTGCCGGAATGCCGAGACAGGTGCCGGCCTCGAAGCTCACGCGGTCCGGCAGCTTGACGGCCTGCGCCGCCGGCAGCGCGATATATTCGGCCGCCGCGCCGAAGGCGCGCTTCCATTGCCCGTTCCAGATCCAGACCCGCTCGCCGAGGCGCGATTTCGCGACGCCCTCGCCGACCTGGTCGATGACGCCGGCGCCGTCGCTCTGCGGAATGACGCGCGGCCAGGCGATCTTGCGGGTTAAGCCCTGGCGCGACTTGACGTCGGAGGGATTGACACCGGAGGTGGCGAGCTTGACCCGCACCTCGCCCGCGCCGGCCTGCGGCGTATCGACCTCGCCGACGCGCAGCACGTCGCGCGCGGAACCGTTGGCTTCGTAATAGGCCGCTCGCATGGCTCGATCCCTCCCCGCGCGCACGTTATCACGCCGGGCCGCCGGCGAAATCGCGGCGGAACCTCAGGGCTGGTCCGCCGATTATCCCAAATCCACACGTGAAAAGAGGAACGGAGCCCGGAGAGGAGGTTCGATATGCGCTACCGCGTCTACAGCGGCCCGAAAGGATCGGAGGATGTGTCCCCGATGACCAAGGACCGCATGCTGTTCAAGGAATTCGCCGCCCTCGATGACGCTCTGTCATGGGCGCGTCACGTGGAACAGGGCGGCCGCAGCCCGCTGCTGATCGAAGGCGACGACGGCACGCGCATGGACCGCCGCGCCATCGTGAACGCGCTGCGCGTCGGCATGCGCGAGCAAGTCGGCGGCCAGCCCGCGCCGTCGGCGGGCGCCATGCCGCGCGGCTGACGTCAAAGCTCCGGTGTGGTCAGGACGATTTGGCGATTTTTTGCCACTCGGCGCGCGCGCGCGTGGTCAGGTGATCCCATTTGATGGCGACCACGTCCCAATTGACCAGCGGCCGTTGTGCCTGCGCCGGCGCGTTCATGGCGACGGCGGCGTGATGGGAGTCGTAGAGATAGGCGGCGCCGACGGTGAGCACGGCACCCAGGACGATTCCGAGCAGGAGACGCATGGCAAACCTCCTCGTGAGTACGCTCGGGAACGCGGCCGCGGGCGTGCGAGTTCCCAATATCGGCGCCGCCCGGGGCAACTTTAGGGCCCGGCGAAAGCCGCCAAAGCGGCGCAAAACATCAAGGTAAGTTATTGAAATACCTAGCATTAAGACTTAAAAAACTTCGCACGCGAACGAAATTAGCTGCTATATTGATCAGTATGAGCACACATTCAGCAAAAACCGAGCGCGGGTCCGCCAAGCCCGCCCGGCGAACCGTCAAAAAGGGTGCAAAGAGCGCCCGCGTGGCGGCGAAAAAGGCGGCGAAATCGGCCCGCTTGAGCGTCGGCAAGGCGGGCAAGACGGCCGCACGCGCCCCGAGCGCCGTCAAGCCGGCGAAAATGATCCGCACCTTAAGCCCGCCGGTGCAGCCGATGGCCGCGCCGGATATTCCGGTCAAGACACACAAATACCGGGTCGGCGAAACCGTGTACTACACCTCGCCCACATTCGGCCGCGCCGCCGCCACCGGCAGTTACACGGTGGTCAAGCTGCTGCCGTCCGAAGGCGACGACTATCAGTACCGGATCAAGAGCTCGGGCGAGGCCTTCGAGCGCGTGGCCAAGGAAAGTCAGCTCGACCGCGCTTGACGGAACCCGCTGCCGACGCGATTTCGCCTTTGCCGTCGCGTATGATGTTTCACGTGCGCATGACCCCCATAAGGCTTGTCCCGGACCTGATCCCGGATGGCGGCCGGTTTTCGGTCGAGGTCATGCGCCGGCGGTAGAAGACCGCATAGGAGGAGCGGATGCCGATCTACATCACGCAAGGGCGTTACACCCGCGAGGCGGTCAAGGGCATGATCATCAGGCCGGAGGACCGCGCCGACGCGGTCTCGCGCCTGCTGGCGAAAGCCGGCGGCCGCCTGCTCGGCTACTATCTGACCTTCGGCGAATATGACTTCCTCTGCATCTTCGAGGTGGCGAGCGACACCCAAGCGGCGGCGGCGCTGCTGGCGGCCGCTAGTGGCGGCGGCATCACCGATCTGAAAACCACGGTGGCGATGACCTCAGTGGAAGCCAAGGGCGCCTTCGCGGCGGCGAGCGATCTCGCACCCGGCTTCAAGTCGGCGGGCGGAACCTGAGTAGCGACACAAAACGTCACCAACAGGAGAAACAATGCGCGGTTTTCTGCGTCTGATTGCCTTCGCTCTTCCGGTTCTGCTCACGATTGCGGCCTCGGCCGCGGATTATCCGACCCGACCCGTGAAATTCATCGTGCCGTTCGGCACCGGCGGCCCGGCGGACATCTATGCCCGCGTGCTGGCGCAACACTTGTCCGAGCAGACCAAGCAATCCTTTCTGGTCGAAGACCGCCCTGGCGCCGGCTCGCTCATCGGCACCGACACCGTCGCAAAGTCCGCGCCCGATGGCTACACGCTGTTGGTCATGTCGAACACCCACACCACCAACGAGTCGCTGCTGCCGAACAAGCCGTTCCAGTTAATGCGCGACTTCGTGCCGGTCGCAACCATCAATTATTCCGACCTCGTGATGGTGGTTCCAACCTCATTGCCGGCGAAGTCGGTGAAGGAGTTCATCGATATGGCGAAGAAGGATCCCGGAAAACTCAATTACGCCTCGTCGGGACCCGGCACGCCCTATCACATGGCCGGCGAGCTGTTCAAAGCCATGGCTGGCATCGACGTGGTGCACGTTCCCTACAAAGCTTCGGGCGATGCCCGGAATGCCGTGCTTGCCGGTCAAGTCGAGATGATGTTCGACGCCGTCACCACCATGACGCAACTCGCCAAGGCGGGGAAAGTGCGCGCGCTCGGCACCACAGGCACGACCCGCTCGGCGCTGACGCCCGATTTACCGACGATTGCGGAAACCGTGCCGGGTTATGAATCGACGATCTGGATCGGCGTGATGGCCCCCAAGGGCACGCCCAAAACGGTGATCAGCTTCCTCAATTCATCGATCAATAAGGTGATCGAACTGCCCGATGTGAAGGCCGTCTGGCTCAAGCAGGGCGCGGTTCCAATGGTGAAGACGCCCGAGGAATTCGATGCATTCTTGCGTAAGGACATCGAAAAATGGGCCGGTGTGGTAAAGAAAGCCGGGCTCCAGGTGCACTAGCGGGCGCAGGGGAATGTGAGCAGCGCCATGAAAGCCATACTGCGCATCGTTCTGTCAGCCGCGGCGCTCGCGCTCGCCGGGTTTGCGGTGTTTACGCTGCTCGACCGGTCCGCCGTCAGCGAGCGGTCGGCTGAGCGGCGCGCCGTGCTTTCGCGCGACGCCGGGCTCAACCGCGTCGCGCTGGCGCCCGGCTCGCCGCTCGCCTGTCTCGATGCCGGCGCCGGCGACGCGGTCGAGAATGCCTGCGAAAAGGCGGTGTTCGGCTCGGCGCAAAGCACCGCCGCCGCGGTCGCCTATATGGACGCGCGCCTCAAGCTGTTGAGCGAAGCCGCGCGCCTCGCCGACCAAGGCGACGTCATGACCGCGCTCGCCGCCAGCCGCCGCGCCGTCGAACTCGATCGTTACGGGATCGCGGCCCATGTGCTGGAAACGCGGGACGGCTGCACCGCCGACAAATGCGCCGCCTTCGCCTTGGTGCTCGATGCCAGCGCGCTGAAGGCCAATCTGCGGGGCCAGGTGTTCGACCAATACGTCTCCCGCTATGCCGACCGTTGGAACGCGCCGCCGCCGAAGGCGCCGGCCGTCTCGCAAATCCCGGCCGGGTCGCCGCTCGCCAGCGCCGCGCCTATGCCCGGCGTGCCGACGCCGGCGGTCCCGATCAAGCCGGGCGAGAAGTGGGACTTCCCCTCGGCCGCCTCCATCCCGCCGGTGAGCATCATGAACAGGGAGCCGCCGCTGCCGAAAGGCGCGGAAGCCTCGGCGCAGGCGCCTTCGGCCAATTCGCCGGCCGCGGCGGAGCCGAGCCAAAAGGTGCCGCTGCCACCGCCACATCCGCCGCAGCAAGCGGCGCCGACGGCTCCGCGCTAGTATCGGCCCGACCTTAGTCCGGGGCCCGATGTTCAAATCCGTCCTGATCGCCAATCGCGGCGAAATCGCCTGCCGCATCGCCCGCACCGCGCGCCGGCTCGGCCTGCGCAGCATCGCGGTCTATTCCGACGCCGATGCGCAAGCCCTGCACGTGCGGTGCGCCGACGAGGCGGTTCACCTCGGCCCGTCGCCGGCGGCGCAAAGCTATCTCGCTATCGACAGGCTGATCGCCGCCGCCAAGGCGGCGCGCGCCGACTGCATCCATCCCGGCTACGGCTTCCTGTCGGAAAACGCGGATTTCGCGCAAGCCTGCCGCGACGCCGGCATTGTCTTCGTCGGCCCGCCGCCGGCCGCAATCCGCGCCATGGGCCTGAAGGACCGCGCCAAGACGCTCATGGAGAAGGCCGGCGTGCCGGTCGTGCCGGGCTATCACGGCGAGCGGCAAGAGCCGAAATTCCTCAAGGAGAAGGCCTACGAGCTCGGCTATCCGGTGCTGGTCAAGGCGGCCGCCGGCGGCGGCGGCAAGGGCATGCGGCGCGTCGACAAGCACGCCGATTTCGAGGCCGCGCTCGAAGCCGCTCAGCGCGAGGCGCTAAGCGCCTTCGGCGAGGCGCGCGTGCTGATCGAGAAATATGTGGACCACCCGCGCCACATCGAATTCCAGATCTTCGCCGACCGCCACGGCCACGTCATCCATCTGGGCGAGCGCGACTGTTCGCTGCAGCGCCGCCACCAGAAGGTGATCGAAGAGGCGCCCGCGCCCGGTATGAGCGCCGATTTGCGCGCGCGCATGGGGGAAGCCGCCGTCGCCGCCGCCAAAGCCGTCAATTATGAGGGCGCCGGCACCATCGAATTCATCGCCGACGGCGCCGGCGGGCTCAAAGCCGACGCCTTCTGGTTCATGGAGATGAACACGCGGCTGCAGGTCGAGCATCCGGTGACCGAAGCCGTCACCGGGCTCGATCTGGTAGAATGGCAGTTCCGCGTCGCCGCCGGCGAGCCGCTGCCGCTGGCGCAGCATCAGGTGAAGCTCGCCGGTCACGCAGTGGAGGCGCGGCTGTACGCCGAGAATCCCGAGCGCGGCTTTCTGCCGTCGACCGGCAAGCTGGTCGCCCTGCAATTTCCGGCCGACGAGGGCCTGCGCGTCGATGCCGGAGTCGAGGCCGGCAGCGAGGTGACGCCGTTCTACGATCCCATGATCGCCAAGCTGATCGCCCAAGGCGCGACCCGCGCGCAGGCGCTCGACCGCCTGGCCGCCGCGCTGGAGCGCACCATCGCGCTCGGCCCGCGCACCAATCTCGGCTTTCTCGCCGTCCTCGCCCGCGCGCCCGCATTCCGGCGGGACGAATTCGATACCGGCTTCATCGACCGCCATCTTGCCGAGCTCGGCGCCGCGCCCCAAGGCCTCGACCGCGCCGCCGTCGCCCTCGCCGCCGAGCGGCTGCTCGCAAGCGAACGCGCCCGCATCGAGCGTACGATCGGGCGCGAGCCAGAAGTACCGGCCTCGCCCTGGGACTTAGGCGACGCCTTCCAGCTTTCCGGCGCGCGCAGCCTAGCGCTGCCGCTCATCGCCGACGGCGAGCGCGTGACGGCCGACGTCGTCTATGGCGCGCGGGGAGCTTCGATCACCGTCGGCGGCGAAAGGCCGGCGGCCGATGCTTTCGCGGTCGCCGCGGGTGACGCGGTCTATGTGCTGCGCGCCGGGCGCCAGACCGAAGTGCGGCTACGCGATCGCGCCCTCGACGAGGCCGGCGAGCAAGCACAAGGCGGGCTGGTGCGCGCGCCCATGCACGGCAAAGTGCTCGCCATCCTGGTGGAGCCAGGCGCGGCGGTGAAGCGCGGCCAGCGCCTCGCCATCATCGAGGCCATGAAGATGGAGCACAGCCTGGTCGCTCCGATCGACGGCATTGTCGCTGAGATCGCCGTCACCCCCGACGCGCAGGTGGCCGAGGGCGCCAAACTGATGCTGATCGAGCCGGCGCCCGCCAGGCCGCAAGCGTAGAACGTCGCCTGCGCTGCGAAGCTACTGCTTCTTCGCTTCTTTTTTATGCTTCTGCGTCGTGTCCATGCCCATGCCGAAATAAATCGGCAGCACATAGCTCGGCAGCACCAACGGCGCCCCGTCCCGCAGGATGCGCAGCGTATTCTGGCTCTGCTTTTGGAACACACTCTCCTCCTGCTTGGGCGCGGCTTTCTTGTGCTTGCTGGCGGCGGCGGCCGGCGAAGCGGCAAAGGCCGCCACAACAAGCAGTAGAGCGATTTTCTTCATGAGTCCCCCCTTTTGGGCAATGCGCTGACGAGTGCCATCTATCATCAATCATGCCGCCGAATTTGCAATAGGGCTCGCCGGTAATCCCCGGGCGGGCACTGCGCCGGTTTCTGCGTCCAGCCGGGGAGAAG
>Ga0316624_10000068_pt1 | contig 27860 bp, 22 predicted proteins | sample OWC_Aug_N3_C1_D5_FD_207657 | JGI IMG/M metagenome (GOLD analysis project Ga0316624, IMG submission 207657) | Wetland soil microbial communities from Old Woman Creek delta, Ohio, United States - OWC_Aug_N3_C1_D5_A | ecosystem: Environmental > Terrestrial > Soil > Wetlands | place: USA: Ohio... | reverse complement strand
ACGCGGCGGCGCATCATCGATGCGGCCTATCAGCTCTTCTGGCGCTCGGGCTTCACCCGCACGAGCATCGACAGCATTGCCGCGCGATCCGGTTTGACCAAGCGCACGCTCTATTCCTACTTTCGCAGTAAGGATGATCTTCTCGCCGCGGTGCTCGCGCACCACAGCGAGTTGGCGATCGAGCGGCTTCGCCGCATTGGCGACCGGATGCCTGCCGAGCGGAGCGGCATGATCGATTCGTTTTTCGGCCAACTTGCCGACTGGGCGAGCGCCACGCCGCGTTGGTCCGGGTCGGGCTTAACCCGCCTCGTCGTCGAGCTTGCGGACCTGCCCGGTCATCCGGCGCGCGCGATCGCCCGAAAGGCAAAGGCGACGACCGAAATCTGGCTGACGGAGCGGCTGGCCAAGGCGCGCGTCCCGCTGCCCAAGGCCCGGGCGCGCGATATCATGCTGCTGATGGAAGGATCGATGGCGCTGATGCTTGTCCACGGCGACCGAGCCTATATCGACGCGGCATCGCGAGCGGCAAAACGGCTTGTTAACGTCGATCGCGCCCGCAAGACTGCGGCTGCCGCTAGACCATCCCGGGACGTAACGGCATAGCGGTGCGCGGGGCTCCGTCGCTACCCGCCTGAGGCCGAAGGCTTCGCCGGGTGACACGCGCGGCCCGATACTCGCGTTTCAATGTCATGCGACACGTTCAAGTAAGCGCCGTCATTAAAGGGCCGTTGCCAAGATCGAGGCCGCGGCGTAGCGTTGGGCGTCTGCCCATAAAGCAAAAACGGGCGGCACGTCGGAGGAAACACCATGCGTTTCAGGGCACTTTCACGCGCCGTTTTCGGCGCGGCCATCATGCTTTGTCTGCTGGCGCCGGCCGGGGCCGAGAATAATGAAATCCGCCTGGCTCAGCAGTTTTCCATGGGCTATCTGCAGCTCAACGTCATGGCGCATGAGAAGCTGATCGAGAAGCACGCGGCCGCGCTCGGCATTTCCGACGCCAAGGTGAGCTGGTTCAAGTTCAACGGGCCGACCGCGGTCAACGAAGCGCTGATCTCCGGCAATGTCGACATCGGCTCGGGCGGCGTGCCCGGCCTGCTGACGCTGTGGTCGCGCACCAAGGGCACGCCGGGCGAAGTGCGCGGCATCGCGGCGCTCTCCTCGCAGCCCTTCCTGCTCAACACCAAGGACCCCAAGATCAAGACCCTTGCCGACTTCAAGGACTCGGACCGCATCGCGGTGCCGTCGGTGAAATCCTCGGTGCAGGCGATGACGCTGGAAATGGCGGCGGCCAAGACCTTCGGCGACAAGCAGTTCGACAAGCTCGACCCGCTGACGGTGTCGATGACGCCGCCCGACGCGACGATCGCCCTGCTCAAGGGCGGCGCGCAGATCACCGCCGCCTTCAGCGTGCCGCCGTTCCAGTATCAGCAGCTGGAAGACAAGGACGTGCACACGGTGCTCAATTCCTTCGACGTGATGGGCGGCTCGCACACCTTCACGGCGGTCTGGTGCTCGGCCAAGTTCCGCGACGGCAATCCGAAAATGTACCAGGCCTTCGTGGCGGCGCTGAAGGAAGCGACCGACATCCTCAACAAGGACAAGCAGAAGGGCGCCAACTACTGGATCGAGGATTCGAAATCGAAGCTGGCGCCCGCGATGGTCGGCAAGATCGTGTCCGCGCCGCAGGTGCATTGGACCATGGTGCCGGAGAACACCATGAAATATGCCGACTTCATGGCAAACGTCGGCCGCATGAAGGTCAAGGCGGCGTCGTGGAAGGATTATTTCTTTCCGGAAGCCTATGGGATGAACGGGAGCTAGAGCTCATTCCGTCGAAGTGGAATCGGCGCGCACGGCAATCGCAAGCCTGTTCCCTCCCCCCTTGTGGGGGAGGGTTAGGGAGGGGGTCATAGATGGGCCAACTGCTTTCGATTCACACCGACCCCCAACCCCTCCCCACAAGGGGGAGGGGAGCACGCTTCAGTCCGCGGCGCGATCATACGTCCCCACGTGAACGGAATCCGCTCCAAGGGAGTGCTGCGGGCGGCGGCGCCATGGCAGGACCAACACCATCGCGTCAATAAAGCGGGCCAAGCGCAGCTTTTTGGCTGGACGAGGCCGGCGCGGCCTGGCTGGACGGGGCCGGAGCGGCTTGGCTGGACGAGGCCGGCACGGCGTGGGTAGTCGGAGCCGGAGCGGCTTTGCCCTCGACCTGTAATTCATAGGCGGCATACCCCGGCTCGCCGGGGCGCGGCGGCAAGTCTTTCGGCGGCCCGCCAGCCCACTCGGGCAGCTTGTCGATAATGGCATGTGCCGGCGTTTGCATTGCCTCGATCAGCTTGTCCGACGCGCTACAGCCTCCCAGTAGGAGAGCCGTATTGAATAGGCAGATAACAGCCGCTACGCGAGACATCTTGTCATTCCAAGAACTGTCGAATGGCCCCTCGAAAAGTAGAACTTCGCCCAGGCCGGAAAATTCTACTGGCTGTGCCGGGTAAAAATCTCATAATTTTCAATTCGCCGCAGTCCCGCCGCGCAAGTAGAAGCAATGGTGAGTCTCGCCGATTGCGGCGCCGACGGGAGCCGGCGCCGCCCTGTACAACAGCCGGCGCAATTGCAAAACTCGCGGCCATTCGCCAGGAGTCCGGGACCACAATACCCATGAACTTCCCCAAGCCTGCCGTCGGCATGCTGCCGAACGACCGCCTCGTCTATTCGCCGATCGCGACGCGTAAAGCCCTCAAGCTGCCGAAGGGCGCGCGCATGGTGGTGTGGACCATCACCAACGTGGAGGAATGGGACCCGACGCAGACCATGCCGCGCACCGTGCTCACCCCGCCGGCCGGCGGCGCGCCGATGCCCGACATCCCGAACTGGTGCTGGCACGAATATGGCAATCGCGTGGGGTTCTGGCGGCTGCTGCAGGTCTATGACGAGTTCAAGATTCCGGGTGTGATGAACATCAACGGCGTCGCCGTCGCCGCCTATCCCGACATCGTCAAGGCTTGTGCCGAGCACAACTGGGAATTCGTCGGCCACGGCTTCACCCAGCGCAACATGCAGAAGGTGGAGAACGAGCGCGCCGATATCCGCAAGAGCGCCGAGGTGCTGGAGAAGGCGACCGGCAAGCGCCCACGCGGCTGGCTGGGGCCGGGCCTGACCGAGACCTGGGAGACGCCCGATATCCTGGCCGAGGAAGGCTACGACTATGTGGCCGACTGGGTGCTCGACGACCAGCCGGTCTGGCTGAAGACGCGCGGCAAGCCGATCCTCAGCATCCCCTACACGCAGGAATGCAACGACGTCGCCATGATGCTGATCCAACACCACAAGGCGAATGAGTTCTACGAGCGGGCGATGGACCAGTTCGAGCAACTCTACAAGGACGCCAAGGGCTCCGCGCGCGTGATGGCGATTTCGGTGCATCCCTACATCATGGGCGCGCCGCATCGCGCCAAATATTTCCGCAAGATCTACGACAAGATCCGCAAGAAGAAAGACGTGCTGTTCTGGACCGGCGCGCAGATCGCGGATTGGTTCATCAAGACCGGCCCGAAGGCGCCTTGAGCCATGCATCCGCGCGAACGCCTCGCCTATTCATCGATCGAAAACCGCCCGCCGCTGAAATTTCCCAAGGGCGTGCGCATGGTGATCTGGCCGGTGCTGGCGCTGGAAGAATGGGACATGAGCCGGCCGATGGCGCGCATGGTGATCTCGCCGCCGCAGGGCCAGCCGATGCAGCCCGACCACCCGAACTGGAGCTGGCACGAATACGGCATGCGCGTCGGCTTCTGGCGGCTGCGCAAGGTGCTGAAAGAGCTCGGCGTGGCCCCGACCGTCACCTTGAACGCGCGCGTGTGCGAGACCTATCCGAGCGTGGTGCGCACTTGCATCGACGACGGCTGGGAGCTCAACGCGCACGGCTACGACCAGGTGCCGATGCACAAGGCCGACGACCAGCGCGCCGTCATCATGAAGTCGATGGACGTGATCGAGAAGTTCTCCGGCAAGCGGCCGCGCGGCTGGTTCGGGCCGGGCCTGACGCAGACCTTCGACACGCTCGATTACCTGTCGGAGGCCGGCGTCGAATATATCGGCGACTGGGTGCTCGACGACGAGCCGGTCACGCTGAAGACCACGCACAAGCCGGTGGTGGCGCTGCCCTATAATTTCGAGATCCACGACATCGTGCTGATGGCGCTGCAGCACCAGCCGTCCGACATGATGTACGTACGGGCGCGCGACCAGTTCGAGTGGCTCTACGCCGAGGCCGCCGAGCGGCCGAAGGTGATGGCGATCGCCACCCATCCTTATCTTTCGGGCGTGCCGCACCGCATCGGCCATGTACAGCGCACGTTCAAGGAACTGCTGTCGCGCGAGGGCGTCGTCGCCTGGAGCGGCGACAAAATTCTCGACTGGTATCTGAGTCAGCGGAAATGATGTCAGAAAACGACACGTTGATTTCGCCGCAATACCGCTCGGCCTTCGTGCCGCATGATTTGAGCGAACCGCTCAAGGGCGCGGAAAGCGGGCCGCTCGCCGGTCTCACGGCGGCGATCAAGGATATGTACGACGTCGCCGGCTACATCACCGGCTGCGGCAATCCCACCTGGCTCGAGACGCATGCGCCGGCGGCCGCGACCGCCGGTTGCGTGCAAAGCATTCTCGATGCCGGCGCGACCGTGATCGGCAAGACCGTGTGCGACGAGTTCTTCTACAGCGTGACCGGGGCGAACGCGCATTATGGCACGCCGGTCAATCCGCGCGCGCCCGGGCGGTTGCCGGGCGGCTCGTCGAGCGGCTCGGCGTCCGCCGTCGCATCGGGCACCTGCGATTTCGCGCTCGGCAGCGACACCGGCGGCTCGGTGCGCATCCCCGCCTCCTTCAACGGCCTCTACGGCTTGCGGCCAACCCACAACCGCATCGATCTGTCCGGCGTGCAGGCGCAGGCCGAGACTTTCGACGTGCCGGGCTGGTTCGCGTCGAGCCCCGGCGTGTTCCGCAATGTCGGCGCCGTGCTGCTCGATTCCCGGCGCGTGGCGGGCAAGATCGACCGGATGATCGCGCTCGAGGATGCCTTCGCCGAGGCCGACGGCGACGTCGAAGATTTGCTGCGCACCGCCCTGGAATTCATGACCGAGGACCTGCCGCCGTTGGTGCACGCGCGCATCTCGCTGGAGGGCTTCGACCCCTGGCGCGAGGCGTTCCGCACTATCCAGGCCTACGAGGTGTGGCAGACCTTCGGCGATTTCGTCACCCGCCAGCGGCCGGCAATCGGCCCTGGCGTGCGCGAGCGCATGGAATATGCCGCGAGCGTGACCGCGGCCGAAGCGGCGGCGGCGCGGCAAGTGCAGGCGCAGGCGCGCGCGCATATCCTGCAGACGGTGAAGCCGGGCACCATCCTGGCGCTGCCGACCGCGCCCTGCGTCGCGCCGCGCGCCGATATTTCGCTGGAAGAGATGGATTATTTCCGGACGCGCGTGATGCGGCTGACCTGCACCGCCGGCATAGCCGGGCTGCCGCAGATGAACCTGCCGATCGGCACGCTCGGCGGCTGCCCGGTCGGGCTGTCGTTCATCGGCTGGGCCGGCGGCGACGAGGTGCTGCTCGATCTGGCTTGTGAATTGTCGCGCCATTGCGGGATGGCGGCGTGAGGCGTTTTATGCTTTGACAGGCGCCGGAGCGAGAAGCGCCATGACAGCCGAATTCCTCGACAAGAAGACCATCGCCGAATTGACCGCGCGCATGTATCTCGACACCGGCGCGGTCCGCTTCATGCAGGACAAGCCCTATATCTTCACCTCGGGCTGGGCGAGCCCGGTCTATAACGACTCGCGCTGGCTGATGTCGTTTCCCGACGTGCGTTCGACGCTGATGGATTTCGCGATTGCCACGATCGACCGCGACATCGGACGGGCGAAGATCGACGCGGTGGCGGGCGGCGAAACTGCCGGTATCCCATTTGCGGCCTGGGTGGCCGACCGCCTGCACCTGCCGATGCAATATGTGCGCAAGAAGCCGAAGGGCTTTGGCCGCGGCGCGCAGATCGAAGGCAAATTGGACCCGGGCCAGCGCGTGCTGCTGGTCGAGGACCTTGCCACCGACGGCCGCAGCAAGGTGAACTTCGTCAAGGCGTTGCGCGAGGCGGACGGCAAGTGCGAGCACTGTTTCGTGCTGTTCTTCTACGACATTTACCCGGAAGGTAAGAAAATCCTGTCCGATCTCGGCGTCACGCTGCATGCGCTCACCACCTGGTGGGACGTGCTTAGCGTGGCCAAGGCGAGCGGGCAGTTCGAGGCCAAGATGCTGACCGAGGTCGAGAAATTCATACACGACCCGGCCGGCTGGTCAAAGGCGCATGGCGGCGTCGCCCGCGCGGCGGAGTAACTCATAATTGTCATGGCCGGCCTTGTGCCGGCCATCCACGTCTTTACACTTTGCACCAATCAAGACCTGGATGCCCGCGACAAGCGCGGGCATGACGGTCGACATGGGAGGTTGTCATGGCGAAGGCAAAGCACAAAGGGAAGGCAACCAAGACCGCGGCGAAGAAGGCGAAGAAGAAAGTCGCCGCCAAAAAAGCGAAACGCGCGGTACCGAAGCGCGCGAAGCGTCCGAAGCAGAAATTCACCGTCAGCCATCACCGCGAGGAAGATTTCGACCAAGGTTTACGGCCCTATTCCGCCTATCGCGATCTCGGCATCGCGCCGGCGACCGGCGGCATGGTGCAGGCGCATGTCATCCGCATGACCAAGCCGTTCGAGGAGGCGGAAGTCGCCATCCCGCACTATCACGACGTCGATTTCCAGATGGTCTATGTGCTCAAGGGCTGGTTCAAGAGCGAATTCGAGGGCGAAGGCGAGCACACCTTCTACGCCGGCAGCGCCTGGATCCAGCCACCCGGCATCAAGCACACCGTGCTCGGGTATTCGGACGACTGCGAATTGCTGGAGATCGTGCTGCCGGCCGATTTCGAGACGGTGACGCTGGCGGCCGACTAGGGCACGGCGAGCCCGACGATGCCGGCGGCCGAGCGCAGGATCGATTCGATTGTGTCGCGGTTTCCGGGGCCGGTGGCGCTTTATCCGTCGCGCAAGAAATGGTTTCTGCTGCTGTTGCTGGCGGCCGTATTCACCGCCGGCGGGGTCGGAATGGTGTCGAGCAAGGAGCCATGGGGGTGGCTCGTCCTCATCTTCTTTGGCTCGGGCCTTGTCATCACCGCGATCACGCTGTTGCCGGGCGCCGGCGGGCTTGTACTCGATGCCGACGGCTTCCAAGTGACTAGCCTGTTCCGCAGCCATCGCTCGCGCTGGCGGGACGCGACGAGGTTCGAGCCAATATCGCTGCCCTATGCGCGGCAAAGGATGGTGGGCTTTGACGACGCCACGGCCGGGCGCACGATCACCGCAATCAACACGGCGCTGAGCGGGCACAATGCGGCACTGCCCGACACTTATGGATTTTCCGCCGAGGAACTTGCCGAACTTATGCGGCGCTGGCGCGAACGCGCGGCGGCCAGCTAACGTTGCTCGATATCGTCATCCGACAGCACGCGCAGCGCGGCGCCGTCGACGTCGCTGTACTGACCGCTGCGCAGCGCCCACAGGAAGGCGATGAGGCCGATCAGCCCGAGCCCCACCGCCAGCGGCACCAGATAGACCAGCACGTTCATGACCGCATTCCCTGATATCGTGCGCGCAGGGCGTTGAGCGTCACCGTGATCGAGGAGGCCGACATGGCGAGCGCCGCGATCAGCGGCGTGACCAGCCCAGCGATGGCGACCGGCACCGCCACAGCATTATACAGCGCGGCGAACCAGAGATTCTGCTTCATCAGCCTGCGCGCGCGGCGGGCAATGCGGACGGCGTCGTAGACAGGGCCGAGCCGCTCGCCCAGGAACACGGCGTCGGCCTGCGCCTGCGTCAAATCGGTGGCGGAAATCGGCGACAGCGAGACATGCGCGGCGGCAAGCGAAGGCGCGTCGTTGAGGCCGTCGCCGACCATCAGCACGCGGCGGCCTTGCGCCTTGAGCGCCTCGATGATCGCGATCTTGTCGGCGGGTTTCAGGCCGCCCTGCGCCTGCGCGATGCCGAGCGCGTCGGCGACCGGCGTCACCGCCTCGGCGCGGTCACCGGAGAGCAAACGCAAATCGAGGCCGAGCGCGCGCAGCGCTTCGATCACCTCGACCGCGTCGGGCCGCAGCTTCTGGGCGATGGCAATCGCCGCCGATTGAGCCCCGTAAGAGAACGCGATGAGCGATGCGCCGGGCGTGTGCGCGGCATTGCCGAGGCCGCAGAATTGCGCGCTGCCGAGGCGGGCTTCGACGCCGGCGATCACGGCGCGCACGCCCTGCCCCGGCTCTTCGACCGCGCCCTCGAACGGCTTGCGGCTTACCGCCTCGCGCGATAGCGCGACTGCCAGCGGATGGCGGCTCGACAGCGCCAGCCGCGCCGCCATCTGCAGCAGGTCGGGATCGACAGCAGCGGCATTGACCACGCGCGGCTCGGGCAGCGTGAGCGTGCCGGTCTTGTCGAAAACGACGGTGTCCGCCTCGGCCAGCCGTTCGACGGCGTCGCCGGCATTGAGGATGACGCCGGCGCGGAACAGCGCGCCGGAGGCCACCACTTGCACGGCCGGGATGGCGAGCGCCAGCGCGCAGGGGCAGGTGATGATGAGCACCGCAATGGCGGTGACAATGGCGTCGTGCAGGCTGGCGCCGGCCAAGAGCCAGCCGGCCGCGGTCAACGCAGCAGTCAGGTGCACGACCGGCGCATAGATGCGGGACGCGCGGTCGGCGAGCCTTAAGGCGCGCGCCTTGGCGCTCGCGGCTTTTTCGAGGAGACGCTCGATCTCGTCGATCAGCGCGCCCTCGCCGGCGGCGGTGACGCGCAGCGTGAGCGCGCCGGAATAGTTCATGCTGCCGGCATAGACTTGCGCGCCGGAGGCGATCGCGCGCGGCGCGGTCTCGCCGGTGATCACGCTCTCATCGATTTCGGAGGAGCCGCCGGCCACGACGCCGTCGGCCGGAATGCGCTCGCCGGGCTTCACCAGCAGCCGGTCGCCCGCCTGCAGCGCCGTGACGGGCACGCTGACCAGCTCGTCGCCGAGAAAGCGGTGGGCGGTGTCGGCCTTCAGCGCCGCCAGGTTGCCGGCCATCGCGCGCGTCTTGCGCCGCATGGCGTGCTCGAGCGTGCGCCCGACCAGCAGGAAGAACAGCAGCATGATGGCGGAATCGAAATAGGCGCTGGCCGCATGGTTGGCGGTCTCCACCAGCGACATCGTGAGCGCCAGCGTGACGCCAACGGTGATCGGCACGTCCATGTTGAGCGAGCGCGCCTTGAGCGCTCGCCAGGCGCTCTTGAAGAAGGGCTGGCCGGCATAAGCAGCGGCCGGCAGCGCGATCAGCGCGGAGGCCCAATGGAAGAAGTCGCGCGTCTCCGGCGTCATGTCGGTGCCCGACCACAGCGAGACCGACAGCAGCATGATATTCATGGCGGCAAAGCCCGCCACCGCCAGATAGCGCGTGAGGCGGCGGGCTTCGGCGGCCTCTTCCTGTTCGGCACGCAGCGGCACGAAGGGATGGCCGCGATAGCCGATGCCCTCGAGCGTGGCGAGAATCTGCCCGGGCTTGAGCGCGCCGTTGGCCCAGGCGACGTGCAGCCGGCGATTCGTAAAGTTGAGCCGAGCGTCGGTCACGCCCGGCAGCTTTTTCACCGCGCCTTCGATACGGTTGATGCAGGCGCCGCAGTGAACGCCCTCGACGGCAAGGTCCAGGCCGCAGGTGCCGTCGGCGGCCGGCTTGGCATAGTGCGAAAGGTCGAGGACTTCACTCATGTCGATGGCCTCAATTTGCGTCGCCACATTCTCCGTTCATTCCCGCGCAAGCGGGAATCCAGCGTTGGGTCCCCGCTTACGCGGGGACGAACGGAGACAACTTCATCGCAACGTCACACGGCTGCGCGAGCGGAACACCCGCTCGTGATCGCGGTAGAAATCGACGATCAGATCCCACTGACCGGCATGGCCCTGCGCCTCGCCGCGAAAAGCGCCGGCGCCGGTCTTGACGAGACGGATCACGTGGTCGAGCCGGGCATCGGCCGGATGGGCGAGCGTGGCGTCGGCGGTCAGCCCGCTGACCGGCTGCCCTCGCGCATCGTGCACACCGATGTCGAGCACCGCCTCGCCGGCGCGGTCGCGCGTGAGCCTGCCGTCGACCTGCCAATGCAGCGCCTGCTGGCGCTCGGCGCGGGCGGCCTCGCTCTCGTACATCAGGCCGGCCTTGTAGGAGCTCGGCGTGTCCAGGCCGGCAAAGGTGGAGGTTGCCGCCTGCACCAGCCAGCCGTTGACCGCGAACACCACGCCGAAGAAGCCGACCAGCCAGAGCAGCACGATACGGCCGGTGAGCTCGCGCGGTTTTTTGGTTCTTCGCATCGCAGCCTCCCTTACGGCCCGAAGAAGTGGTCGCGCATCTCGGCCACCTCGCCGGTGTCGACGTCGATCAACTTGAACAGGATGGTGGTCGAGGGCGCCGGCGGCGTCGCGCTGTAGTCGGTCACCACGACGCGCACTTCCTTGGTCTGGTCGGGGCCGACGTCGACCAGCTGGCGGCCGTCAGTGCGCGGCGGCAGTCCGACGAAGTCGATGAGCGAGGACGGTACGCCTTCCACGCTGACGATGAAATCGCGGTGCCGGAGCTGCTTGTTGACGATGCGGATGGCGTAGCCGTTGCGCAGCGCGCCGTCGGACAGGCGCACATACATCGGGTTGCGGTCGTGGATGATGCTGATGCCTTCGCTGCCGCGCGTCGCCAGGGTGAAAATCATGACGCCGCCGGCAATCGCGATCACCGCGGCGTAGAGCATGGTGCGCATGCGCACGAGCTTGAAGAACGGCTGTTGGCCCTCCATGCGGCGCTTGACGTTGATGTCGGTGTCATAGGCGATCAGCCGGGTGTTGCGGCCGAGCTTCTTCATCACGTTGTCGCAGGCGTCGATGCACAGCCCACACTGGATGCAGCCGAGGCTGGCGCCCTCGCGGATGTCGACGCCGGTCGGACACACATGCACGCATTGCAGGCAATCGACGCAGTCGCCGGCCGGCTCGCCGCGCGCGCGCAATTGCTCGGCCTTCTTCACCGAGCAGCGCGGCTCGCCGCGGTCGTAGCGGTAGGTGACGTTGAGCGCGTATTCGTCGGTGAGCGCGGCCTGGATGCGCGGCCACGGGCACATGTAGAGGCAGACCTGCTCGCGCATGTGGCCGGCGAGCGTGTAGGTGGTGAAGGTGAGGATGCCGATCCAGGCGTAGGCGACGAGCGGCGCCTCGCCGGTGGCGAGCTCCTTCACCAGCGTCGGCGCGTCGGCAAAATAGAGCACCCAGGCGCCGCCGGTCCACCAGGCAATCATCAGCCAGAGGAAATGCTTGACGCCCTTGCGCGCCCAGGTCTCGACGGTCCATTTGCGGGCGTCGCGCTGCATGTGTTCGCGGCGGTCGCCTTCGACCAGGCGCTCGACCGCGAAGAAAAGGTCGGTCCACACCGTCTGCGGGCAGAGATAGCCGCACCAGACGCGGCCGGCGATGGCGTTCATCAGGAACAGGCCGATCGCCGCCAGGATCAACAGGCCGGTGAGGTAATAGATCTCCTGCGGCCAGATCTCGATGAAGAAGAAATAGAAGCGGCGCGCCGGAAAATCGATCAGCACTGCCTGCGAGGGTGCGTTGGGGCCGCGGTCCCAGCGCACGAAGGGCAGCAGGTAGTAGATGCCGAGCGTGACCACGAGCACCGCCCATTTGATGCGGCGAAAGGTGCCGTGCGTGCTCTGCGGATAGATCTTGCGGCTCGGCGCATAGAGCGGAATGTCCTCGTCGGGCGGCGGGCCGGCAACCTCGGCCTCCGCGGCCAAACGCGCCAGCGCCGGCGCGTCAGGCGCCGGCTGATCGAGCGTCATGGTGCTGCCCGTCGACGCGTTCACTTCACCCCGCCTCCGAAGCTCCAGACATAGACGGTCAAGGCCTTGATGGTCGGCTCACTCAGCCGCCCTTCCCAGGTCGGCATCACGCCGCCATGGCCGCGCTCCACGCCGTCCATGATGGTCGCCTTGTCGGAGCCGTAGAGCCAGATCTTGTCGGTCAGATTGGCGGAGCCCAGCTCCTGATTGCCCTTGCCTTCCGGCCCGTGGCAAACGACGCAATTGGCGGCGAATACCGTCTTGCCGAGCGCGAGATCGGCGCCGGCTTCAGTCGGCAGGCCCGAAAGCGAGCGGACGAAGTCGGCGACCGCCGGAATCTCATTCGGCTTCAACACGCCGGCGAAGGGCGGCATGTTGCCTTGGTGGCCCTTGTCGTTGCCGGAACGGGCGCCGAAGCGGATGGTCTTCTCGATGTCGGTGAGCTTGCCGCCCCACAGCCAGTCGTCATCGTTGAGGTTGGGATAGCCCTTGGCGCCGCCGCCGCCGGCGCCGTGACAGGGCGCGCAATTGTCGGCGAAGGCGACGCGCCCCTGCGCGCGCGCGAAGTCGAGCAGCTCGGGATTGTTGACGATGTCGGGCAGCGAGGCCACCGCCAATTTCGCCACCATCGGCCCGCGCGAGGCGCGCAGCGCGTCGAGATCGGTCACGATAGCGGCGCGCGAATGCCAGCCGAACGCACCTTGCGTGGAATTGCTGATCAAGGGCCAGGCCGGATAGACCACCCAATAGCCGACCGCCCAGACGATGGTGGCGTAGAACAGCCACAGCCACCAGCGCGGCAGCGGCGTGTTGAGCTCGTGCAAACCGTCCCATTCGTGGCCGGTGGTCGCGGTGCCCGTCAGCTCGTCGATTTGTTTTTGTTCTTGGGCCACCGGTCAGTCCTCCTTGAGCGGGATGCGCGCCGCCTCGTCGAACTGCTTCTGGCGCGACGGCCACAGCGCATAGACAAGCACGACCGCGAAGATCGCGGCGAAGTAGATCAGGCCCCATTGCTGGGCGAATTCGGCAACGGCTTGATAGGTCGGGTCCATGAGACTCACCGGATATTGGCTTGATCGTCGTAGAGCTTGAAGTTCACCTCGGTGCCGAGCATCTGCAGATAGGCGATCAGCGCGTCGGCCTCGGTGACGTGACGGGGATTGCCGTCGAAATCGCGCGCGTTCACCTTCGGGTAGCGCTTGGCGAGATCGGTGGCTTCCGGACTGTCATTGGTGGCCTGCGTCACCACGTCTTCCTGGGCGTGCGCAATCATGTCAGCGGTATAGGGGACGCCCAGCTCGGCCTGCACCTTCAGATCGCCGTCGATGTGGCGGTAGTCGAGATCGGTCCGCTCGAGAAAGCCGTAGTCGGGCATGACCGAGCCGGGTACCACCGAGCGCGGATCGCGCAGATGGTCGCGGTGCCAGTCGTCGGAATACTTGCCGCCGATACGGGCAAGGTCGGGACCGGTGCGCTTACTGCCCCACTGGAACGGCCGGTCGTACATGCTCTCGGCGGCGAGCGAATAGTGGCCGTAGCGCTCGACCTCGTCGCGTAAGGGACGGATCATCTGCGAATGGCAGAGATAGCAGCCCTCGCGCACGTAGATGTTGCGGCCGGCGAGCTCGAGCGGCGTGTAGGGCCGCACGCCGTCGACCTTCTCGATGGTGTTCTTGAGGTAGAACAGCGGCACGATCTCGACCAGGCCGCCGATCGCGATCACGATCAGGATGCCGATGACGAGAATGATCGAGTTCTTCTCGAGGATGGCGTGTTTTTGCCAGAGCGACATTTTCGTCCCTCGCCTATTCCGCCGGCGCCAGCGCGAGGCCGGCCGGTTCGGCGATTTCCGCCGAGTTCACGGTTTTCCAGAGATTCCACGCCATGATCAGCGCGCCGGCGAGGAACAGCGCGCCGCCGAGCGCACGGATGACGTAGAAGGGATGCATGGCCTCGACGGTCTCGACGAAAGAATATTCCAGGAAGCCGAGGCCAGTATAGGCGCGCCACATCAGGCCCTGCAGGATGCCCGCCACCCACATCGACGTGATGTAGAGCACGATGCCGATGGTCGAGATCCAGAAGTGCCAGTTGACCAGCTTGAGCGAGTAGAGCCTGCGGTTCCACAGCCAGGGCACCAGGCAATAGATCGCGCCGAACGAGATATAGGCGACCCAGCCGAGCGCGCCGGAATGAACGTGGCCGATGGTCCAGTCGGTATAATGCGAGAGCGAGTTGACGATCTTCACCGACATCATCGGGCCTTCGAAGGTCGACATGCCGTAGAAGGCGACCGACACCACCATCATGCGCAGCACCGGATCGGTGCGCAGCTTGTCCCAGGCGCCGGACAGCGTCATGATTCCGTTGATCATGCCGCCCCAGGACGGCATCCACAGCATGATCGAAAAGGTCATGCCGAGCGTCTGCGTCCAATCGGGCAGCGCGGTGTAGTGCAGGTGATGCGGGCCGGCCCAGATATAGAGGAAGATCAGCGCCCAGAAATGGATGATCGACAGCCGGTAGGAATAGACGGGGCGGTCGGCGCGCTTGGGAATAAAGTAGTACATCATCGCCAGGAAGCCGGCGGTGAGGAAGAAACCGACCGCGTTGTGGCCGTACCACCACTGCACCATGGCGTCCTGCACGCCCGACCAGACGATGTAGGACTTGGGCGAGAAGATCGAGACGGGAATGGCCGCGTTGTTGCCGAGATGCAGCACCGCGATGGTCAGGATGAAGGCGAGATAGAACCAGTTGGCGACGTAGATGTGCGGCTCGGTGCGCCGCATAATGGTGCCGAGAAAGACGAGAAAGTAAGTGACCCAGACGATGGTCAGCCACAGGTCGGCGTACCACTCAGGCTCGGCGTATTCCTTCGATTGCGTGATGCCGAGCAGATAGCCGGTGCCGGCGATGACGATGAAGAAATTGTAGCCGAGCACGACGAACCAGGGCGCCAGATCGCCGGCGAGCCGCGCGCGGCAGGTGCGCTGCACGACATAGAACGACGTGGCGATCAGCACGTTGCCGCCGAAGGCAAAGATGGCGGCGGAAGTGTGCAGCGGACGCAGCCGTCCGAAATTTATCCACTGATCGAGATTGAGGAACGGAAAGGCCAGCTCGCTGGCGATGTAGACGCCAATGGTGAAGGCGGCGATGCCCCAGAACACGCCGGCGACGGTGGCGAATTTCACCGGGCCCATATTGTAGTTGGGCTTGCCGTCGATGAAGAGCGGCGCGGGCTCTGCCGGCCGCTCGAAGTAGCGGTTGATGATGGCGAAGACCGCGGCCAGGCTGCCGGCGCTGAACAGATAGGCGTGGAAGGCGTAGCCCGACGTGTAGGCTTTGGAAGCGACCACGATCGCGAGGAAGGAGAGGCCCGCGAAAAACAGCGCCAAGCCGCCTTCGCCAAGGGTCATGGTTTTTTGGGGAGCGATTGCAGTCGCCATGCGGAGTTCCCGTGTTTTTCGATGCCTGGAGGGGGCCTAGGAAGGGCTTTATCGGCCCGCAGCCCCTGACCTACCTTGATGCAGGTCAAATAGAACCCCGCTGGCTGGCCCTCCCCGCCTGCGGGGAGAGGCAAAAAAACGAAAAAAGCGCGCCCCGCGCCCGAATGGGCCGCGGTGGCGCGCCTTGCGACGCCCCTTCAACTCAGGCGGCGGACTTCACTTCGATCTTCTTGACCTGCGCCGGCGCCGGCTTCAGCACCGTGACCTTCAGCACGCCCTTGTCGATGCTGGCCTTGATGGCGTCGGCATTGACGCCTTCCGGCAATTCGAGCGAACGCTCGAACGCGCCGTAGCTGCGCTCGACCATGCGGTAATTCTTATCCTTTTGCTCCTTCTCGGCTTTCTTCTCGCCGCGAATGGTCAGAATGTTGTCGGCGACGTTGATCTGCACGTCCTTTTCTTCCAGGCCGGGCAGCTCGGCGGTAATTTCGATTTCCTTGTCGGTTTCCGCCACGTCCATGGTGGGCACCATGGCGGTCATGCCGCCGTTGCCCATCGACAGCGACGGGAAACCGCGGGTGAAATCGTCGAACAGGCGGTCGATTTCGTTCTGCAGGGATACGAACGGATTGTCGGCACGAGCGACTCCGCGCTGGCGGCCGACGGGGATGAGAGATTTCAGGTTCATGGCAGACCTCCAAAATTTTTGGCGCCTTCACTGGGCGACACCAATTCAATACAATGCCGCTCGCGACTTTCCTTGAGGCAGATCAAGTTTGGCGTGACGCGGCGTACCGCTTCGCCACATGCTATTGCGCGGCCTCCCGCGGCTCGATGGTGATGCCCGACGTCGGCTCGATCCAGACCAGGTGATCCTTCACCGCCTTGACGCCGGGAATGTTCTCGGCGGCCACCTTGAGCGCCTCACGCTGGCGCTCGTCCACGATCATGCCCCACAGCTCGACCACGCCGTCGCGCACCACCACGTTGGCGGTAGCGATCGGCGCCCATTCCTGCTTCTGGATTTCCGCCAGCAGCTTGTCGCGGATGGCGGCGTCGTCTTTGGGGGCCGCCGGAGCCACGCGCGCCAGACTGACCATGGCGTGCATGAGGTTGGAGCGGGTAACGATGCCGACGACTTTGTCGCCGCGCATCACCGGCAGTCGCTTGATGCGATGTTTTTCCATGGTCTGCACGATGTCTTCGAGCGGCGTGTCCTCGCCGATGGTCCTCACAGCCGGCGACATCACCTCCGACACCTTGCTGCCGTGCGAATGGACATAGTCGGCGGCGACGCGGCCGGGACCCATGAGAAATTCGAGCCAGCGCGAGCGGCGCCGCTCGGTCTGGGTTTCGCGGCGGCGCAGGAAGTCGCCCTCGGACAGCACGCCGACCAGCTTGCCGGCCTTGTCGACCACCGGCAGACCGCTGATGTGATGCTGCAGCATCAGGCGCGCGGCTTGCAGCACGGTCGCATCAGGCGCGACCGAAATGACGTTACGGGTCATCACGTCCTTGGCTTTCATGGCGGGTCCTCCAATCAAATTCTTGAAAAACATGAAACCACAGGGCGCGGGCGGCGCTGTTGATGCAGGTCAAGGGCGATTCGGCCGTGTCCTGGGCGCAGCGCAGCGTGTAGCGAAGTGGAGCGATGCGCTTCAGACATTCGATGCCGCCGCTCACATGATAAAAAAAGCCCCGGCAACTGAATGCCGGGGCAGTGTAAAACCGAACACGGTCGGGGAGGACGACGTTCGGTTTTTCAGCCGTTCAGCCGGTTCAAGGCGCCGCGGCTGCGGAGGACGATGCGACGGGAGGTCGGCACCGCGATGGCGCCGGAATTCTCAAGCTGGGTGAGCGTGCGCGATACGGTCTCGATGGTGAGGCCGAGATAGTCGGCGATGTCCTGGCGCGACATCGGCAGATCGACCTCGCTGGTGCCGGAATTACGTAGCGACATTTCCACGAGGAAGCCGGCCACGCGCTCCTGCGCCGTCTTGATCAGCAGCATGATGTGATCTTGCGCGTGCTGCAGCTCGCCGGCGGCCATGGTCCAGAGCTGGCGGGCCACCTCGTTGTCGCGGCCGGCGAGCGAAACCAGCGCGCTGCGCTTGATCACCAGAACCTTGCAGTCGACGACCGCCTCGGCCGAGAAGCTGTGCTCGTCGCCAACCTCGAGGCCGAAAATGTCGCCCGGCAGGTAGAAGGAGCCGATCTGGCGACGGCCGTCGTTGAGTACCTTGTATGTACGCACCGCGCCGCCGACGACCTTGTAGAGATAATCGGCCGGCTCGTTCTCGCCGTAAATCTCGGCGTTGCGCGAAAATGGCATCGGCGCGCCCATCATCTCGATTGAGCTGCCGAGGGAGACCGAACCGGTTGGAACGGGCCGAGCAAAGGTTGACTGACGCGGGGAAGTCCGGGTGATCATCGTCTGGCTGAGCATGGCGGTCTCTCCAAAAATTCGATGATCAATCGATACCCCTGGAACAGAGCGGCCGAAATTCAGATAATCTCCATAGGGGTTATCCCGGAGGCGAGCGGGCCGAGGCCACCGGCGAACGTACCGGATTCATGCCAGAACTTATTGAAAAGTATGACTTTTTTGAGAAACTAGAGCACGCCAAGATGGCGCGCTTTGCCCTCGCCATTGCGCTGGTGGCGGTATCCTGGTCGGTGCGCGAAGCGCTTGCGCCGATACTGCCCAGCCAGACCCTGTTTCTCTATTTCATGCCGTCGGTGCTGTTTTCCGCTTGGATCGGCGGGCTGTGGCCAGGCCTGCTCGCGACAGTGCTGAGCGTCGCGTCGGCGCTTTTTCTGGTGGCCGACGCGCCGCCCTTGGAGCTGCCAGTTTTCATCAATTCCACCGCTTTCGTCGTCATCGGCGTCGGCGTGTCCTGGGGCGGCGAGCTGTTGCACCGCGCCCGGCTGCGCACCAACGCGATGACACGCAATGCGCTCGCGCAGCAAGCGCACCTGCAATCGATCCTCGACACCGTGCCGGAGGCCATGATCGTCATCGACGAGTACGGCATCATGCAATATTTCAGCAGCGCGGCCGAGCGATTGTTCGGCTGTCGCGCCGCCGACGCGATCGGCCAGAACGTCAAGATCCTCATGCCGGCGCCCTATCGCGAAAACCACGACAGCTACCTGCACCGCTACAAAACGACCGGCGAACGCCGCATCATCGGCATCGGCCGCGTGGTGGTCGGCCAGCGCAGGGACGGCTCGACCTTTCCGATGGAGCTCGCGGTCGGCGAAATGAAATCCGGCGCGCAGCGCTTCTTCACCGGCTTCATCCGCGACCTGACCGAACGGCAGAAGACCGAGGCGCGCCTGCAGGAGCTGCAATCCGAGCTGGTGCATATTTCGCGGCTGACCGCCATGGGCGAGATGGCCTCGACGCTGGCGCACGAGCTCAATCAACCGCTGTCGGCGATTTCCAATTATCTGAAGGGCTCGCGCCGGCTGATCGGGAACGACAACGACGAACGCGCGACCATGATGCGCGACGCGCTCGACAAGGCCGCCGACCAGGCCATGCGCGCCGGCCAGATCATCCGCCGCCTGCGCGATTTCGTCTCGCGCGGCGAAAGCGAGCGGCGGGTCGAGAACATCACCAAGCTGGTGGAGGAGGCGAGCGCGCTGGCCCTGGTCGGCGTCAAGGACCGCGGCATCCGCGTCACCTTCCAGTTCGATCCAGCCGTCGAGCTGGTGCTGGCCGACCGCGTGCAGATCCAGCAGGTGCTGCTCAACCTGATCCGCAACGCCATGGACGCCATGGAGACCTCGGCCGCCCGCGACCTGGCGATATCGGTGATGGCGGCCGGCGACAGCCACGTGCGGGTGAGCGTGGCCGACACCGGCTCGGGGATCGAGCCGGAAGTGGCCGAGCAGTTGTTCCAACCCTTCATCACCACCAAGCGGCACGGCATGGGCGTCGGACTATCGATTTCGCGCACCATCATCGAGGCGCATGGCGGGCGCATCTGGGTGGAGCCCAATCCGGCCGGCGGCACGATTTTCCATTTCACGCTGGCCGCGGTAAACGAGGGGGATGTCGACGATGCAGCCTGAGCTGGTCATCTACGTGGTCGACGACGACGAGGCGGTACGGCAGTCGCTCGAGTTCCTGCTGAAGACGGCCGGGATGACGGTGCGCGGCTTCGACAACGCCAAATCGTTCCTCGACGTGCTGCCCGAAATCCGCTCCGGCTGCATCATCACCGATGTGCGCATGCCGGAAATCACCGGCATCGACCTGCTGCGCCGCGTGAAGGAATCCGGCGTCGACATTCCGGTGATCGTGATCACCGGCCATGGCGATATTTCGCTGGCAGTGGAAGCCATGAAGATCGGCGCCGTCGACTTCCTGGAAAAGCCGTTCGACGACGAGACGCTGCTCGACGCGGTGCGCGGCTCGCTCACCCGCACCGCCGATACCGCCCAGCGCAATGCCGAGCTGACCGAAGTCCACGATCGGCTGGCCGCGCTGTCGAATCGCGAGCGGCAAGTGCTGGAAGGCCTGGTGGCGGGCAAGGCCAACAAGGTGATCGCCTTCGATCTCGGCATCAGCCCGCGCACCGTCGAGATTTACCGCGCCAACCTGATGACCAAGATGTCGGCCAACAGCCTGTCCGACCTGGTGCGCATGGCGATGATGGCGGGCATTCTCGAGGACAGTGGCAAGGGCGGGCGCTGAAGTTTTAGCTCAACGCTAGCCGCTTGCTCCCGCGTCACACGATCCGCTTAATTGAAATTCTCGTTCCCGGTCAGCTCATGCGGACCGAAGCGGGTGAGGCCGTTGGCCTTCAGCCGCACGTCCTGCATGGCCTGCATCACGTCGCGGCGCGCGCGGTTGATGCCGCCGACCGGCATGTGCACCTTCAAGCCGTGCCACGGATTGAAGGTCAGGCGCTCGCAGAATTCCTGCTGGGCGGTGCTGGCAAAAATCTGCGGGTAGATGTCGATGGTCGCCACCTTGCGCCAGGGCGAGGTCTGGTCGCTCCAGGCGACCAGTGTGTTCTCGATCGGCTCGCTGGCCGGGTCGCCCCTGACCTGCACCTGCAGGTTCAGGCAAAGGTGGTTGTTGTTGGCCGGGTCGAGCAGGTTTTGCAGACGGCTCTGCAGATAATAGGACGTGCGGCCGGGCTTGTCGTATTGCGCCTGCTGCGCGCAGGGGAACGCGCTGTATTTCACGATCTGCTTGTCGTCCGGGCCGAGGCGAAAGGGCGCCACGCTGAACCATTTGATGTCCGCGATGCTCGGATAAGCCTTGCGGCCGGTGAGAAAGTTGTAGGCGCCGTGCGGGTGCGTGATCAGATCCCAGGCGACGTAAGGATTCTGCAGCGGATCGCAGGAGCCGCCGCCCTTCACGCAGGCCGAGAAGAAATCGAGGAAATGCTGCGGAGCGCCGGCGAAGAACGCGTTGCTGCCGATGAACAGCAGGTCCTGGGTGTCGTCTTCGTCGCCCGGCTTCGGCAGCCGCTCGCCGGCCACGCCGAACATCTTGATCGCCATGCCGCGGAAATCATTTTCCCGGTCGCCGGTGACGCGATCGGCGGCATTGGAGAAGCGAATCCAGGCCTTGTAGGTCTTATCGCCGTCCGGCCTTCCCTTCAGGAATCCGACGCCGAGATTGGCCTGCAAGTTGGGGACCACGGTGATGTTAGCCTTCACGCAGGCATTGGCCTTCGGGTGGGTGTCGCGCAGATGCAAGGCCCCTTTGTATTGCGCGTCGAGCTTGCCGGTGAGCACCTGGACGATCTGCTGGATCGTCCGCTGCTCCTTGGCCAGATTGGGATTCTCGGACGGCGGCTCGGTCACGAACCAGCTCACCCCCACGATCCCGACCAGCGCGAGCAGGAGCACGCCGGCGAGGCCGGCCAGCACTTTGCCGACCGGCGCCAGCGCGGCCAGCGCGAGGCCGACGCAACTGCCGACCGCGCAGACGCCTTTGCACAGCTTGCACCAAAAGCCGCCGCCATAGACGCAGTCCGACAGCTTGGCATGACCGGCCGCCGTGAGGATCGCGTCGGCCGCCTTCTCGGCGATCATGTAGACGCATGCGACGATGAAGAAGCCGGGTATTTTCGGGAACACCGAGGCGTCGACCACGCGCAGATTGCTGACCCCGTAGACGTTGAAATTGTTGTCGAGCACGGCATTCTGGTCGCTTACCGGCCCGATCGGGCAACTGCAGGAGGCGTGATGCCCCCAGGCATTGTCCTGCACGAACTGGGCGAGTTCGGCGTCGGTTTGGACGGCCTTGCCGGGAAGCTCCTCCTCCACGATGATTCCGGCATCCATGGCGGGCTTCGTCAGGGTGCGCACGAACTTGACGCCGGCCACCACCGAGGCGAGATCGTCGCCGTTCTTATCGGTACCTTCCTTGAAATAGTGGAAGTTGATGTGCGGCGGGTCGCGCGGATCGTTGGAGCGCAGCTCGACGGTGCCGCCGTGGTTTTGGGTATGGGCCTTGAGGATGCACCAGGTCAGGTAGTCCTTTTCGTCGGTGATCAGCTTGGAATAGCCGGGGAAATAGCCCGGAAATTTTCCGATCAGCGCGAAGACGAACAGGTCGGGCAGCGGGCGCGCCTCCAGCGAACGCTTGATGACGGCGAAGGCGGCGCCATTGGTCGTATAGACGCCCTTGCGCCAGCGCGCCCACTCTTTGCACTGCGGATCGTCGCGGGTGAAGGTCGCATCCTTCAGGATTGTCCAATCCTGCCTGAGCTTGTTGGTGATGCCGACCTCGTAGCGGTCCTGCAGGTTCTTGCCGACGCCGGGCAGATTAACGCGCACCTTGATGCCGTGCTTGTCGAGCTGGTCCTTGGGACCGATACCGGACAGCATCAGCAGTTGCGGCGTGTTGTAGGCGCCGCCGGCGAGGATCACCTCGCGCGAAGCATATTCCTTGCGCGCGATGCCCGGCTCCGTGCTCGGCTTATAGGCCGCACGATAAAGGCGGGCGCCCTTGAGATAGGCGACGCCGATGGCGCGGTTGGAATCGTCGAACAACACCTCGGTGGCGAGCGCGTCGAGCTCGATCTTGAGCCGGTCGGGGTGGCGGCGGGCCACGTCGAGCACGAATTCGCGCGTCGAGTTGCGGGCGTGCTTGTAGGTGTGGATCGGCGCGTAATGGACGCCGATGGCATTCTTCTTCACCAGCCGCCAGTCGTTCGGGTCGCCTTCCGACTGGAAGAGCCAGGTGATGCGGCCCCACAAGTCGGCCAGCTCCCAGAAGCAGTTCCACGCCGCCTTCTTGATGATCTTGACCAGCTCGTGGTCGGTGAGCACGACCGGCGGGATGGCCTTCTCAACCGACAGCCAGCCGGAGAACCCGTGTTTGGTCGGGTTCCAGCCGGTCAGCCGGTAGAGCAGCCGGTAAGGCCAGCGGTGGCGGCAATTCTCCAGCCGCTGGTAATAGCGCCGCATGTTGCGCGCCCGCCAGCTGGGATCGCCGGTCAGCTCGGCGATGTGGTCCCAGTCCGCGTTGTGCCCATAGACCATGATCATGGCGTTGTGGGCGGTGCAGCCGCCGAGCGTGCCGGCGCGCGGATAGAAGATGCCGTTTTCCGATTTGACGAATTTCGGGTCGCGTTCCTGCTGGGCCTGGTTCTCGTAATGGCGGACGAAGAACTCCCACCGCATCGCCTCGTTCTCGGTCGACATCGGATGGAAGGTCGGGACCTCGTAGTCCTCCGGCAGCCGGTTCGGGCTGACCGGGCCGCCGCCTTGCAGCAATTTGGGATCGCCGCCCGCCTCCAAGAGCAGGACAGTGTGTCCGGCCTCGGCCAGCCGGGCGGCGACGACGCCGCCGCCCGCGCCGGAGCCGACGACGATATATTCATACTTGGCGGTCTGCGCGTTCACGGCACTCCCCCTCGCGCGGACCGGAGGCGTCCGGTCGCTTGAAGCAGCCTCCGGCTAAAAGGTCTTCACGAATTCGATCAGTGCCTCTTTGTCGGCGTCGCTCAGATTGCTGCCGAAGTAGTGCCCCTTGTTGATGATGAAGTCGGGGCACTTGTTGACCGACAGCAGCGCCGGAACGTCCTTGTCGAACACCTTGCGCACCTCTTCGTCGCTCACGTTCGGCGGCAGCGACTTGAGGTCCTCCTTGAGCTTGAGCACGACGCCGATCAGTTTTTTCGTGTACTTGACGCGATCATCAGGCCGTTTGCTCTCCGATAATGGATTGATATTGGCGAGCAGGTTGACCGGCGTGCCGCTCGGGATCGGCCCGATCATGACGTCGCCCGTCTCGGTGAAGATCCACGGCAACAGGTAGTGCAGCCAGGAGTGGAAGTAGCCGGCGATCTGATCGAGGTCGCCGGGCAGATAGCCGGCCGGCACCTCGAGATAGCTGCGTTGCGTGGTGCGCAGGATCTTGCTCGGCCCGGGCACCTTGTCGCCGAGGATCGGATCCTTGTCGCGCTTTTCCGGCCACAACATTTTGCTGATGCCGTCCTCGAACGCCTTCATGCGGCCTTCGACCGACGGATCGCCGTTGAACCGGCCGACCGAGTTGTTCTGCAGATAGGGGGCCGACGACCATACGCTGATCAGCGAGGCCGGGCGGACATAGCCGCGGCCGCCGCCGGGCATGTTGTACTCGGAAGGCGTGCCGTCGACCGGGTTGTAGACCGTGATTGTGCCGGTCGCCGGCAGCTCCTTGTAGGTCTCCGAGGAGAAGTTGTCCCAGATGTCGCCGCGGAGCGCGTTGGTGGCGAGCGGGCTGCAGGCATTGACGCCCATTTCCTGGATCGAGACGCGGCGATCGGTCGACAAGAAATTGCCGGTCAGGAAATCGGGCTTCTGCACCTCGTTGCGCATCCACTCGAAATAGGCCGCGGTGTTCTCGATGATCTGGCCGTCCTTGCAGGGGGTGCCGAGCATGCAGAGGTTGAGCGGCTGCTTTGAGGAATGGCAGCGCGCGCAGTTTTCCGCGAACACGATCTTGCCGCGCTCGAGCTTGGCGGGGTCCGGCGGATGCGCCTTGCCGTAGGGCGTGTCGGCCAATTTGTCATCCTGCACCTTGAGGAAGAACAAGGCCATGTCCGCGGTCATGTTCTCGGTCGCCTGCCAATAGGTCGAGTTCTTTTCGGCAACGGCGATTTCGATCGGCGTGATGCGCTTGCCGCCGATCAGCGCGCGAAAATGCAGCAGCCATTCCTCGCTGAACAGGCCGATATTGATATAGACACGGTTGAGCGCACCGAGCGCGCCGACCGAATCGGAGCCGTCCTTGAGCACGCGCGGCGTGAATACCGTGTCCTTCGGGATGAACAGGCCGGGCGGCTTGAAGGATTGGGTCGCCGCTTTGGTCTGCGGGTAGTCTTTGAACTGCTTGTTGTCGAGCTCGCCGCCGGCGAGCTTCTCCTTCCACCATTCGCCTGCTTTCAGGCGCGCTGCCAGCGCATAAACCGCGTTCATGGTGCGCGGATTGTTGATGTTGTCGGTCGACACGAACGAGGTGTCGAGCGACCCGGGCTGCGAGGTGTGGAAGAGCTGGAAGATAAAATTCGAGGGTGCGCCTTGCGGGTTCCAGATGAAGATGCGGTCGACCCAGAAATATTGCGCGCCTGGATTCGAGTTCAAATTGGCCCAAGCGGGATTTTCGGGATCGGCCGGCGGGTTGGTCGGCGCGGGTCCGACGTGGCAGAAGGCGCACGACATGCCGACGCGATAAGGCCGGATCAGATGCTTGTCGTTGTAGAATTTCTTAACGGTGTAGTAGGCGTCGGGATTCTCCTTGACCGCCGCCATCCATTTCGCCTTCGCCGTCTCGTCGAAATCCGGGTTGGGGAACAGGCGAAGGCCGACGATGCCGGTCGGCTTGCCGTAGAATGAGCCGATCGGCTCGCTCACGCCGCGCGCGCCGATCTTCACGCCGGGATATTTCTTCTCGTTGTCGAACGGATCGGGCGGGCAGTCTTTCTTGCGGACGTCGAGCCAGAGCCCGTATTCGTCGGGCCCCTTGGCCTGCTCGAAGCAGGGCTCGTTGATCAGGCCGTACCAATAAAAACGATTGCTGCGGCTGGGCGTATACCACCTGAGGCCCTTGGCGTCGCAGGTCGGCTTGTCCAGCATGCTGAACGGCGAGTGTTCGAAATCATACCGCTCGTCGTAGCCTTGCGAAGCGCCGTAGGGTTTTTTGTCGGGGTCGACGCAATAGCCGACCTTCGGGTTCGACGACAGGATCTTGAGCAGGTCGAAGGCGCCGAAGGTGTTGTTGGCCATGTAGTCCCAGAAGCGGTCGTTGCCGCCGGTCCACACGATCCAGGTATTGCGGCCTTCCACCTCGTTCTTGTTGAGCTGCACGCTTGGGTCGCTGGCGCGCTTGTAGCCGCCATCCATGTCGGCGAAGTAATCCTCGTCGGCGGCGGGAAAGCTGGCGGCAGTGCGGCCCGCCCGCATGGCCTCGTCCTTGACCGTGCCGGGTTGGGGCTCGTTACAACCTGAGAGTGCAATAAGGCTGGCGCCGGCGACCGCAAACACGAGCAAACGGTGCAGATTCATCGTGCTCTCCCACAACCTGGCCGCCGCGATGTTTTTTATGACTATTTTTATTGATCTATCGCGGCGGAGGTGACTCTCACAATAGTTGGTCGAGTGGTGGACTATTATCTACAAACTCGGGCGCTTTACAACTCATGATTTAGCCACGGGTTAGCGAGCTTTCGCATCCGTGCCGCGCCCGTATGCGGCGCATGCCGCTGTCCCGGCATTGGCCCGGCCTTAATGCGCCGTCGACGACAAATCGGCCAGAATTTGCTCCAAGCTGCCATGATCGAATTTTTCTTCGCCGTGCAGCACGTTGTTCATGATGTCCAAGCCGAGCGAGCGGTAACTTTCGAACTGGGACTCGCTGAACCACTGGTTGGCGGTCGATTCGTGCGGGAACGCTTTGTGCGCGGTCGCGTAACTGCGTACCCCGGCCCCTTCGGTCGCGCTGGTGCCGTGGAAGGCCGGCTTGATGTAAAGGATAGTTCCGTTGGTGCAGCCCAGCCCGTCCGCTTCTTCGTAGTGGATGGTACCGAACGCGTGATACGGGATCGTGCCACCGGCTTTAGCAAGTTCCTCAGCGGTTGGCCGGTTCTTGAGCTTGTCGAGGTCGCGGAACCGGATGCGGATGCCGAGATCGATATAGATTTTTCGGACCGCATTGCCGAGGTCCTCAAACGCGAAATCAGGATCGCAGCCGGCATCGACCGTCAGAATAAAGCGGCAGCGCCGGCGCACCATTTCATAAAGTCCAAGATTTTCGAAGTGCCCGCCGTCGGACAGATAGACCCAGGGCTTGGTGTCTGTCGTCAGCCCGAAGGTCTCCTCGGCCAGCGGACGGATGGCGGTGGCGGGGCCTTCCTGCATATAGGTGGTGTCGCCTTCCTTGCCCGGATTGCCGAGCCACCATCCGAGCCGCACGTTGAACAGCGCCAGCAGCAAGCTGATCGACGGCGAGGAGTGGTAGCCCATGTTGGGACTAGCCGCTGCGCCCGATATTGCCATGGCGGTGCCGAGCGATATCCCATACGGCTTCTGCGCGCCATATTCGTCGCTCGGCCGGAAGCCTTTGAAGGCGGCGCCACTGTGCAGCGGGCTAACCGTGAAGGACTCGGCCTTGCGCTGCTGCCAGGCGAGCCGCGTGGCTTTAACGACGTTGAGCGTGATGTTGACGACATGGAATAGGCAGAACGTGTTCGAGCCACCGGGCGGAGCCTTCGGCGGCCACAGCGAATGCGCTTGAATATTGTCATCGGCGTCGAAGCCGGTGAACAAGTCCGGGCAACGCTTTTGACGCGAGGCGCCGAGATAAGCGCGCACCAGCCGATTGCGATAGAGCGCGTGAATGGAAAAACGATTGATATTCACGCTGGCCGAAGCAATCCAGGCAATGACGCCAATCACGATTAGTCCGCCAATGAGCCAGCCAAAGATGTACCAGTAGCTCCAGCTGTATTTGGTCAGACCGTCCATGAGGGAGTCACCCAACAGCAGCAGGTCGAGACCGACTGAGATGCCGACCACCAGCACCGCGGCGAATATCGGACCGGCGATGGCGAGTGCGATGTTGGATAGGAGGGTCTTGAGGCCTTCGTCGCCGGCTTTCGGCGTAGCCAGCGTTGCGGAGCTCTTGCCGAGCCAAGCCGTGACGATGCCGGTCACGCCGCCGGCCGAGGCAATATAGGGCCCGGCCCAACTATAGGCGTCGATCAGTAAATGTCCGCCGGCAAACGTGATGAATGTGGTGAGCATCCAAATGATGGCGGTGGCAGCCACCCAGCCGGCGGCACGACCGAGCCATTCGCGATCGGCATCGGAATTGATCTCATAGCTGACCAATCCTACGAAGATCATCTCGGCGAACAGCTGCGCCGTCAGCACCCAAGGAACGCCAAGAATGACCGGAATTAGGATCCGCCAAATCCAGGGCGAGCCGATGTAAGGCTGCAATAGC
>Ga0316624_10000067_pt1 | contig 27902 bp, 30 predicted proteins | sample OWC_Aug_N3_C1_D5_FD_207657 | JGI IMG/M metagenome (GOLD analysis project Ga0316624, IMG submission 207657) | Wetland soil microbial communities from Old Woman Creek delta, Ohio, United States - OWC_Aug_N3_C1_D5_A | ecosystem: Environmental > Terrestrial > Soil > Wetlands | place: USA: Ohio... | reverse complement strand
CGCTTTCTAATATTTCGCGTTTGAAATGGGATCTCGGTTCAGAATCCGGCGCCCAGAGTGTTGCGCTTATGCAACAGACCAGCGCAGATCAGCAATTATTCCCGGGTTCGTAAGGTAAGCTCATTTTATTCTCGGTTGTGATCCTCGATAATTTAAAAGACCGGTTGTTTTTCAAGTCGTCGCTTTAAAAAGTTGTTGGGGGCGCGTCATGCCGAAATTTCGCGAGGCTTTGCTGAGCGCGAGCGCGCTCACTCTTGCGCTGACGTCGTCAGTATGGGCAGCGGACTTGGGACCGGTGCTCAAAGCAAAAGCTCCGCCCGCGGTGCCGGCCTATAGCTGGAGCGGCTTCTATATCGGCGGACACGTCGGCTACGGCATTGCTGCCGCGAGTACGAGTGTCAACGATGACGTTAATTTGGAAGGCATGACGACGGAGGGCGCGCAAGGCGCACTCTTTGGCGTGCAGGGCGGCTACAACTACCAACTGGGTAATGCCGTAGTCGGCATCGAAGGCGACTGGTCCGACGCGAATTTAAAGAGTTCGAATACCCTGACGGCCGGGCCGTTTACGTATACGGCCAGCGAGAAAGTGAAATGGCTCGCGTCGGTACGCGGCCGCGCCGGCCTCGCATTCGATCGGACCTTCTTATACGGCACCGCCGGTGCCGCCTGGGCGCGGGCCGACTTTAGTGCGACCGATAGCCCAGTGGGGCCGGCTTTCCAAACCCTAAGCGAAAGCCGGACAGTGAACGGGATGGTTTACGGCGGCGGCGTCGAGTGGGCCTTGTGGGACAATCTCGCGCTGCGCGCCGAATACCTGCATTACGATTTCGGCTCGAGATCGGGGCCGACCTCGTTTATCCCCAGCCCGATCGTCTTTACGAATGTCACCAGCAACAAACTCGACTCAATCGACGTAATCCGAGTCGGGGCAAACTATTACTTCTTCAAGAACCCCACTCCGCCAGCGGCTGAGCCGATGAATTGGTCGGGCTGGTATCTCGGCGGGCACGTCGGTTACGGCGTTGCCGCCGCGACCACGGCGGTGAGCTCCGACGTGCTGTTGGAGAAAATGACGGCGGAAGGGGCGCAGGGCGGGGTTTATGGTGTCCAGGGCGGCTACAACTATCAACTCGGTCATGCGGTGGTTGGTATCGAAGCGGACTGGTCCGACGCGGACTTAAAGAGTTCGAATAGCGCGACGACGGTAGCGGGACCGTTTACGTTTACTGCGAGCGAGAAAGTGAAATCGCTCGCCTCGGTGCGCGGGCGCGCCGGCATCGCATCCGATCGGCTCTTCTTATACGGCACCGCCGGCGTCGGCTGGGCGCGGGCCGAGTTCGACGCCACCGATACGTCCACAGCACCGTTCCAAAACGTAAATGAAAGCCGGACGGCAACCGGGATGGTCTACGGCGGCGGCGCCGAGTGGGCTTTGTGGAATAATCTCTCGCTGCGCGCCGAATACCTGCATTACGATTTCGGCTCTAGTTCGGGGCCGACCCCGTTTGTGCCTGGCGCGGTTTTCGTGACGAATGCCACAAGCAACAAACTCGACTCAGTCGACGTGATCCGCGTCGGGGCAAACTACTATCTCTTCAAGAATCCCACCTCGCCAGCGGTGATGCCGGCGAATTGGTCGGGCTGGTATCTCGGCGGGCACGGCGGTTACGGCATTGCCGCCGCGACCACGACGGTGAACTCCGACGTGCTGTTGGAGGGCCTGACGGCGGAGGGAGCGCAGGGAGCGGTCTACGGCGTCCAGGGCGGCTACAACTATCAGTTCGGTCATGCCGTGGTCGGTATCGAAGCCGACTGGTCCGGCGCGAACCTGAAGAGTTCGAATAGTCTGACGCCGGGAGGAGGGGCTTTTTCGTTTACTGCGAGCGAGAAAGTAAAATGGCTCGCGTCGGTGCGCGGCCGCGCCGGCATCGCGTTCGACCGGCTCTTCCTGTACGGCACCGCCGGCGTCGGCTGGGCGCGGGCCGAATTCGACGCCACCGATACGTTCACAGCACCGTTCCAAAACGTAAACGAAAGCCGGACGCCGACCGGGATGGTCTACGGCGGCGGCGCCGAGTGGGCTTTGTGGAATAATCTGTCGCTGCGCGCCGAATACCTGCGTTACGATTTTGGCTCGGATTCGGGGCCGACCCCGTTTATCCCCAGCGCGATCTTCTTGACAAATGTCACCAGCAACAAACTCGACTCAATCGACGTGGTCCGCGTCGGGGCGAGCTATCGGTTTGGCGCCGGCTCCTAACACAAGCCTTTGCCTTACGCCGGCGCCTTATCCAGCTCGCTGAGCAGATCGTGCAGGTCGAGCGGATTGGTGTACATGCGGAGCGAACCGTCCGGCTTCTTCGGCCACATTTCCTTGGGCCGGTCCCAATAAAGCTCAACGCCGTTATCGTCCGGGTCGCGCAGATAGAGCGCCTCGGACACGCCGTGGTCGCTGGCGCCTTCCAGCGGGATCTTGGCGACGATCAGCCGGCGCAGCGCATCGGCGAGCAGCCGCCGGCTCGGGTAGAGAATGGCGGTATGGTAAAGGCCGGTGGTGCCGGGAGGCGGGGGCGAGCCGCCAAGGCTCTCCCAGGTGTTCAGGCCCAGATGGTGGTGATAGCCGCCGGCGGAGATGAAGGCGGCGCCCGGCCGGCTGGTGGTGAGCGTAAAACCCAGGACGCCGCAGTAGAAATCGAGCGCGCGCTGCAGGTCGGCCACTTTCAGGTGGACATGGCCGATCCGCACCCCGGCGTCGATGGTGGGGAAGCGGAGGGCTTGTTTTTCGAGCGCGGCGGGGTCTGACATCGGACTATCCTTGCTGGCCGGGGGCGGCCTCGATACCCACATGTAAGACGCCCGCGCGATCGGATAAAGTCCCTTCAAAAGGACCCTGTGATGACCCTGACGCCGCTGCCGACTTCCATCGATGCCACGCTCGACCTGCTGGGCAAGGCCGATTACATCGCCGACCGATCGCTGGCGACCGTGCTCTATCTGTCCCTACGCATGGGGCGGCCGCTGTTCCTGGAGGGCGAGGCCGGCGTCGGCAAGACCGAAATCGCGCGCGTGCTGGCCAAGGCCTTGGGCCGCCGGCTGATCCGCCTGCAGTGCTATGAGGGGCTCGACGTTTCCGCGGCGGTGTACGAGTGGAACTACGGCGCCCAGATGATCGCCATCCGGCTGGCGGAAGCGGAAGGCGAGGGCGACCGCGCGCGCATCGAGCACGACGTGTTCTCCGAGCGCTTCCTGATCAAGCGGCCCTTGCTGCAGGCACTCGAGCCCGACCCGGCCGGGCCGCCGGTGCTGCTGATCGACGAGATCGACCGCACCGACGAGGCCTTCGAGGCTTTCTTGCTGGAAGTGCTCGCCGATTTCCAGGTCACCGTGCCGGAGCTTGGCACCATCAAGGCGCCGCATCCGCCGATCGTGGTGATCACCTCCAACCGCACGCGCGAGGTGCACGACGCGCTCAAGCGGCGTTGCCTCTATCACTGGGTCGGCTATCCGGACGCCAAGCGCGAGTTGAACATTCTGCGCACCAAGGTGCCGGGTATTTCCAAGAAACTGTCGGAGCAGGTGGTCGCCTTCGTGCAGGCGCTGCGCAAGGAGGACTTGTTCAAGGCGCCGGGCGTGGCCGAGACGCTCGACTGGGCCGGCGCGCTCAGCGAGCTCGACGTGGTGGCGCTCGACCCGGCGACGGTGTCGGACACCCTCGGCGCATTGCTGAAATATCAGGACGACATCGCCCGGCTCGACCAAGCCAAGGTGAAGACGCTGCTCGACGAGGTGAAGTCGGAGCTGCGGGCGGCGGAGTAATTTATTATGGCTGAAAGCCAAGGCCGCCTCGCCGAGAACATCCTCTACTTCGCGCGCGCGTTGCGCGCGGCGGGCTTGCCGGTGGGTCCCGGCGCGGTGATCGATGCGCTGGAGGCGGTCAACGTCGCGCGCGTCGGCAGCCGCGACGATTTCTACTGGACCCTGCACGCAGTGTTCGTGAAGCGGCACGAGCATTCGGTGCTGTTCGACCAGGCCTTCCGCTTGTTCTTCCGCAAGCGCGGCTATATCGAACAACTGATCGCCGCCATGCTGCCGGAGGCGGCGCGGTTGCCGCCGAAGCCGCCGGCGCCGGGGGCGCAGCGCGTCCAGGAGGCGCTGTATGCCGGATTGAAGGAGCGCGAAGAGGAGAAGTCCGAGGTCGAGTTCGACGCCCGCCTCACGGTGTCCGACCGCGAGGTGTTGCAGAAAAAGGATTTCGCGCAGATGACCGCGGCCGAGATCGCCGCTGCCAAGGAGGCGATTGCGCGGCTGGCGCTGCCGCTCGACCTGGTGCGCACGCGCAGGCTCGCCGCCAGCCGGCGCGGCCACATGATCGACATTCGCCGTACCTTGCGTGCCAGCATGAAAGCCGGCGGCGCGGTGATCGATTTGAAATATCTCGGCCCGCGCCAGAAGGAGCCGCCGATCGTCGCGCTGCTCGATATCTCCGGTTCGATGAGCCAGTACACGCGGCTGTTTCTGCACTTCCTGCATTCGATCACCGATGCGAGGAAGCGCGTGACCACCTTCCTGTTCGGCACGCGGCTGACCAACGTCACCCGCGCCATCCGCCAACGCGATCCCGACGAGGCGCTCGCCGCCTGTTCGTCCCATGTGACGGACTGGTCGGGCGGCACGCGCATCGGCTCGTCGCTGCACGAGTTCAACAAGAAATGGGGGCGCCGCGTGCTCGGCCAGGGCGCCGTGGTGCTATTGATCACCGACGGGCTTGAGCGCGACGCCGACGACACGCTCGCCTTCGAGATGGACCGGCTGCACCGCTCGTGCCGCCGGCTGGTGTGGCTCAATCCCCTGCTGCGTTTCGAGGGTTTCGAGGCGCGCGCCAAGGGGGTGCGCACCATGCTGCCGCATGTTGACGAACTGCGGCCGATCCACAATCTAGAATCGATGACCGGGCTGGTGCGCGCGCTGTCGGGCGCGCCGGTGAAGGGCTACGAGCCGAAGGTGCTGCTGCGGCAGGTCGCCTAATGGAGGTGGATGAATGCTGGCACGCGATGAAGATATCCTGAAAGCCGCCGAGGATTGGCGCAAAGCCGGCCGCGACGTGGCGCTCGCCACCGTGGTGGAAACCTGGGGCTCGGCGCCGCGCCCGGTCGGTTCCAATCTGGTAATCGACCAGGAGGGCAATTTCTTAGGGTCGGTGTCCGGCGGCTGCGTCGAGGGCGCCGTGGTGACCGAGGCCATGGACGTGATCGAGAGCGGCAAGCCGAAAATGCTGGAGTTCGGCGTCGCCGACGAAACCGCCTGGAAAGTGGGCCTTTCCTGCGGGGGCACCATCCGCGTCTATGTCGAAAAGGTGAGTTAAGTGAAACTCGACATCCTGCACGCGCTCAATGCCGAACGCGAAGCGCGCCGCGCGGCGGTGCTGGTCACCGACGTGGCGAGTGGCGCGCAGCGGCTGGTAAAGGCTGATGACGTCGCGAAAGATCCGCTGCGCGACATTATCGAAAAGCGGCTGCGCATGGCCAAAAGCGGAATGGAGGAGACGCCGGGGGCCCGCGTCTTCCTCACCGTCTACGTGCCGTCGCCCAAGCTCGTCATCACCGGCGCGGTGCATATCAGCCAGACGCTGGCGCCGATCGGGCAATTGCTCGGCTTCGACGTGACTATCGTGGACCCGCGCACGGCTTTCGCGTCGATCGAACGTTTTCCCGACGTGAAGGTGATCGCGGAGTGGCCGGACGTCGCGCTGCCGCCGCTCAATGTCGATCGCTACACCGCCTTCGTCGCGCTCACGCACGATCCGAAGATCGATGATCCGGCGCTGAAGCACGCGCTGGCGCGCGATTGCTTCTATATCGGCGCGCTCGGCTCCAAGAAAACGCATGCCAAACGCGTGCAACGGCTGAAAGAGGCGGGGCTCAGCGACCGCGATATCGCGCGCATCCATGCGCCGATCGGCCTGCCGATCGGCGCGGTGTCGCCGGCCGAGATCGCGCTCGCCATCATGGCCGAGATCACGCAGGCGCTGCGCCTGAAGGCCGAGAAGGAAGCGGAGGCGGCATGAAATTCGGCGCCGTTCCGGTGAAAGAAGCGCTCGGCGCCACCGCGGTGCATTCGATCCGCCAGGGCGATCTGGTGCTCAAGAAAGGCACCCTGATCGGGCCGAAGGAAGTCGCGGCGCTCGAGCGCGCCGGCGTCAAGGAGATCGTGGTCGCGCGCGTCGAGGCGGGCGACGTGTCGGAGGATCAGGCCGCCGCCGAGATCGCCGCCGCCGTCGCCGGACCCGGCCTGCGCGCCGACCGCGCCTTCACCGGGCGCTGCAATCTGTTCGCCGAATCCGCGGGCGTGCTGGTGGTCGACAAGGATGCGATCGACCGGCTCAATCGTATCAACGAGGCGGTGACGCTGGCGACGCTGCCGGCGTTCAAGCCCGTGGTGGAAGGCGAGATGATCGCGACCGTGAAGATCATTCCCTTCGCGGTCGCCGCGCACGCGCGCGATCAGGCGGTGGCCGAGGCTGGCAAGGCCAAGCCGGTCATCCGCATCGCGCCCTACAAGGTGCGCAAGATCGGCGTGGTGTCGACACTGCTGCCCGGCCTCGCGCCCAAGGTGGTCGATAAGACGCTGAAGATCACGGCCGCGCGCATCGCGCCGGCCGGCGCCAACATCGTCGCGGAAAAGCGCGTGCCGCACGAGCAAGTCGCGCTCTCACGGGCGATCGATGAGGTGCTTAAAGCGGGCGCCGAGCTGGTCATCGTGTTCGGCGCCTCGGCCATCGCCGACCGGTGCGACGTCATCCCGGCGGCGCTCGAGGCGGTCGGCGGCACCATCGAGCATTTCGGCATGCCGGTCGATCCCGGCAACCTCATGCTGATCGGCAAGGCGCGCGGCCATGCGGTGCTGGGCGCGCCCGGTTGCGCGCGCTCGCCGAAGGAGAACGGCTTCGACTGGGTGTTGATGCGCTTGCTCGCGGGGCTGCCGGTTTCCCGCGACGATATTACCGGCATGGGCGTCGGCGGGCTGCTGATGGAGATCGTCACGCGGCCGCAGCCGCGCGAGGAGCCCGAGCCCGGAAAGGGCCGCCATGTCGCCGCGGTCGTGCTGGCGGCCGGGCGCTCGACCCGCATGGGCGCGATCAACAAGCTGATCGCCGAGATCGGCGGCAAGCCGCTGGTGCGCATCGCGGCCGAGCAGGCGCTGGCCTCGCGCGCGAGCCCCGTCATCGTCGTCACCGGCCACGAGCGCGAGCGCGTGCAAGCCGCGCTCGACGGCCTGCCGGTGCGCTTCGTGCACAATCCGGACTATGCCGAAGGCCTCGGCACTTCGTTGAAGGCCGGCATCGCCGCGGTGCCGGCGGAGGCCGACGGCGCCATCGTTTGCCTCGGCGACATGCCGCAAGTCGACAGCGCGCTGATCGACAGGCTGATCGCCGCCCTCGATCCGGAACGCGGCGCGCTGATCGTGGTGCCAAGCATCGCCGGCCGGCGCGGCAATCCGGTGGTGTGGTCGCGCCGCTTCTTCCACGATCTGACGACGATTGCCGGCGACATCGGCGCCCGCCATTTGATCGGCGCTTACGCCGAGGCGGTCGTCGAAGTGCCGGTCGCCGACGATGCGGCGCTCACCGACGTGGACACGCCCGAGTCGCTTTCCGCCGTCAAGGCCGAAATCGAGCGCGCCTAAACCTCGAATCGTTGATCGCGCCCCCCGACTCACCGCTATCTGGCGGCGACGCTTCGGGTAGGGAAGGGGGATGACGGACAGCTTCACGCCGGTCATGCGCGCGGTGGTGGCCGCGGCCCTGCTGCTGGCGACCGCCACGCTCGTGGTGGTCACGGTCAGCACCGCCCGCGCGGCAGGTGCGCTTGCGATCGGCACGTGCGGCGCTTTCGGCGAAGCCTTCGATTTCACCAATCCCACGCAGGCGCGCAAAAACGCGCTGGACAAATGCTCGGGCAAGGGCTGCCGTGTGGTCACCTTGGTGCGGCGCAGCTGCGCCGCGCTTGCCGTCGATTTCACCAATGGCTGCGGTGCGCATGGCTGGGGCAAGGCCACCCAGCTCGGCTCTGCGCAGAACGCGGCGTTGCGCGGCTGCTACCGCGACGGCGGCAAGGAATGCGTCATACGCACCTTCTTCTGCGACGCCAAGGGCTGACCTGCCCCGCTTCCCCTAACCGACTGACTTAACTGGATGATTTCGAGCACTTGCGGCCGTGATGCCTATGCGCTAAATATGACTGACTAGTCAGTCAGGTTTTGCCGATGGCCGAAGGCCCCCACGAGCAACGATCGATCGCCCGCCGCATGCGCGCCTTGCGGGCGGGGGCGGCGTCGGTACCCAAGCCGGCGCGCAAGGGCGTGCGCGAGGCGCGCAGCGCCGCCCGCCGCGAGGCGATCCTTGCCGCCGCGCTCGATGAGTTCTCGTTGCGCGGCTTCGAGGCCGCCCGCCTCGACGACGTGGCGCGCCGCGCCGGCGTCGCCAAGGGAACCATCTATCTCTACTTCCGCGACAAGGAGAGCCTGTTCCAGGAATTGATCCGCGCCATGCTCACCCCGGTCGTCGGCACGATCGAAGCGATGGGGGAGGGCGATCTGCCGTTCCGCGCGCTCGCCGACCACATCGCCGAGTTCTTCGTGCGCGAGATTTATGAGACGCGCCGCCGCGATGTCATACGATTGATGATCGCGGAAGGCCCGCGCTTCCCCAAACTCGCCGAGTTCTATTACCGCGAGGTGCTCTCCCGCATCATCGCCGCGATGCGCGCGCTGCTTAGCCGCGCCGCCGCGCGCGGCGAAGTGTCGCCGGGGCTGGTTGATTTCCCGCAAATTATCGCCGCGCCGGGCCTCATCGCCATCCTCTGGTCGGGCCTGTTCGAGCGCTTCGAACCACTCGACGTGCGGGCCATGATGAAGACCCACATCGACCTTATATTCGCGCCCAGGAGTTCCGTATGAAAATGCGGATTGCCAGCTTGTTGACGGTCATGATGGTGGCGCTCGCCGCCTGCAGCGACGACGATACCCGTCGGCTGCAGGGCTGGGTCGAGGCCGAGCTCATCTTTGTCAGCCCCGACGAGCAGGGCCGGGTTGAGCTGGAGAACGTGCGCGAAGGCGATCACGTCACGAAAAGCGAGCAATTGTTCACGCTCGACGACGATCTCCAACGCGCCGACCTGGTGGTGAGAGAGGCGGCCGTGACCACCGCGCAGCAAGCCTTCGACCGCGCCAAGCAGTTGCTGACGACGGCGTCCGGCACGCAGAAGAACTACGACGACGCGGAATCGGCGCTGCGTCAGGCCAAGGCCAATCTGGAATGGTCGAAAACGCGGCTGGCGCGCCGCCGCGGGGTGAGCCCCGCCGACGGCACCATTCAAGAAGTCTACTTCCGGCCGGGTGAAACGGTGCCGCCGGGCCGCGCGGTCATGGCCCTGCTGCCGCCGGGCAATCTCAAGCTGCGCTTCTTCGCATCGGAAAAGGTGCTGCCGGAAATCAAATATGGCGAGATCGTCGACGTGAGCTGCGACGGCTGCGAGAAAGGCTTAACCGCAAAAGTGAGCTTCATCGCCAAGAGCGCGGAATACACCCCGCCGGTAATTTACAGCTTGGAGGAGCGCGCCAAGCTCGTGTTTTTGATCGAAGCACGGCCGCTTCATCCGGAAAAATTCCGCGTCGGGCAACCGGTCACCGTGATGCTGCCGAAGGAAGGATCGTAAGTGAGCGCTCCCGACATCGTCATCGATGTGCACGGCCTGACCAAGAAATTCGACGGCCGCGCGGTCGTGCGCAACCTGTCCATGCAGGTCAAGCGCGGCACGATCTACGGCTTCCTCGGCCCCAACGGCTCCGGCAAGACCACCACCATCCGCATGCTGTGCGGCCTGCTCACGCCCGACGAGGGCAACGGCACCTGCCTCGGCTACGACATCCGCACCGAGACCGACAAGATCAAGCAGCAGGTCGGCTACATGACCCAGCGCTTCAGTCTCTATGAGGATCTCTCGGTGCGCGAGAACCTGGAATTCATCGGGCGCATTTACGGCATCGCCAAGCCGGTTGCGGCCGCAAGCGCCGCGATCGACCGGCTGGGCCTGCACGGCCGCGAGGAGCAGCTGGCCGGCGAACTCTCCGGCGGCTGGAAGCAGCGGCTTGCGCTCGGCGCCTGTACGCTGCCGAGCCCGCAGCTGCTGCTACTCGACGAACCGACCGCCGGCGTCGATCCCAAGGCGCGCCGCGACTTCTGGAATGAAATCCACGCGCTCGCGGCCGAAGGCCTCACCGTGCTGGTCTCCACCCATTACATGGACGAGGCCGAGCGCTGTCACGAGATCGCCTACATAGCCTATGGCGAATTGCTGGTGCGCGGCACGGTCGAGCACGTGATCGAATCCTCGCATCTGACCACCTTCGTCGTCAGCGGGGCGGAAGGCGAAGCCCTGGTCAAGCTCAGCGAGGAACTCGCCGCCGAGCCGGGCGTCGACATGGTGGCGCCGTTCGGCAACAGCCTGCATGTGTCGGGCCGCGACGCCGACAAGCTCGCCACCGCGATCAAGCCCTATTGCGCGCGCAAGGAGCTCGACTGGAAGCCGTCGGAGCCCTCGCTCGAAGACGTGTTCATCGATCTGATGGGCCGGGCGCGGGACAATTTCCAATGACGCACGTCGTGACCATGCAGGCGCAGCGCCGTCTTTCCGGTGGCGGCTTCTGGCGCAAGACCTGGGCGGTGCTGATCAAGGAGTTCATTCAGCTGCGGCGCGACCGCTTGTCGTTCGCCATGATCATCATGATCCCGCTGCTGCAGCTTCTGCTGTTCGGTTACGCCATCAACACCAACCCGCGCCACCTGCCGACCGCCGTGCTGCTGCAAGAGAATACCGATATCAGCCGCGCCATCCTCGCCGCGCTCAAGAACACCGACTATTTCGACGTCATCGCGCAACCGCGTACCGAAGCCGACATGGACGAGTTGATGGCCGCTGGCAAGATCCTGTTCGGGGTCGAAATCCCGGCGAATTTCGAGCATAGCGTCCGGCGCGGCGACAAGCCGGCGATGCTGGTGATCGCGGACGCCACCGATCCGGTCGCCTCCGGCTCCGCGCTCGGCGCGCTCGGCCAGGTGGTGCAGACCGCGCTTGTGCATGAACGCGGCATTCCGATCAGCGCCGAGCTGCCGTTCGACATCCGCACCCATGCCCGCTACAACCCCGCTGGCCAGAACCAGCTCAACATCGTGCCGGGCTTGGTCGGCACGATCCTCACCATGACCATGCTGATCTTCACAGCGCTCTCGGTCACGCGCGAGATCGAGCGCGGCACCATGGAGAATCTGTTGGCCATGCCGATCACGCCGGTCGAGATCATGCTCGGCAAGATCGTTCCTTACATCTTCGTCGGTTTCGTGCAGGCCGCGTTGATCGTCGGCATCGGCATCGGAGTTTTCGGCGTGCCGATCCTGGGCAATCTGGCGGTGCTGGCGGGGATGAGCACGCTGTTCATCGCCACCAATCTGTCGATCGGCTACACGTTTTCGACGGTGGCGCAGAACCAGCTGCAGGCCATGCAGATGTCGATCATGTTCTTTCTGCCGAACATCCTGCTGTCCGGCTTCGTATTCCCCTTCGCCGGCATGCCGGTCTGGGCACAATGGATCGGCGAGGGTCTGCCGCTCACGCATTTCCTGCGCATCATTCGCTCGATCATGCTGAAGGGCTCCTCGGTCGCCGATCTGCGTTACGACGCCGTCGCCCTGCTCGGGCTCATGCTGTTCGCCATGAGCATCGCGGTTCTCCGCTTCCGCCGCACGCTCGACTAGCGCTCACTCCCGCTGCATCAAGCCGAGCCGCAGATAGGGGCTGGAGCGGTTGTTGGAATCGATCGCCCAGCCGCCGGCCGCCGACCATTCGGTGTCGCCGGTCTTGAAGCTGGTGATGTGCGCGCCGAGCCGCCATTGCGCGTAGCCGTCGCCGCCATAGACCTGCGTCTCCGGCCCGGCATAGAACTGGTCGAGCATCCGCCAACCGAAGGCGGCGCGCGCTGAATAGTTGGGGCCGACCGTCGACAGGGAGAAGTCGCCGGCCATCATGGTCGTCGCCGTCGGCTCATCCCACAGATCGATCGCGAAACGCAGGCCGAAGGCTTGCCCGCGCAAGCTGTTGGCGGGATCGTCCGGCCACAGCCGGTGGTTTTCATATTCCGGTCCGAGGAAGACTTTCGCTTCGAAGCGCTCGCGGGTGACGCGCCAGCCCGGCAACACCTGCGCGAGCCATTCGGCGCCGATCACCTGATCGCCGCCCAGGCTGCCGGCGTTGTAGCGGTAGAGGCCGCCCGACAGCAGCAGCTTGAACAGCAGGCCGTCCTGGTCGAAGCCGTCCGGCGCCCACAGCATGCCGCCATAGGCGAAGGTGCCGTTGCGCCAGAAGTCGCGGCCGGAGAACAGGACGACGTGAGCGACGTCGTCGTCATCGCCGGCCCAGACCGGGCCGGTCGGCAGACAAACGCAACAAACGATGAAGGCCGCGGCGGCGGACGCCGCCGCGTGGACGCGCCTTCCCCAACGCATCGAGGCCCCCGAGCCCCTGAAACAACCGGTTCGCTACGCAATACACACCGGAGTACCTGTACAACTTATGCGAGATTATCTAGCGTTGTCTACAATCTCCAGAATCCCGCTATGGTTGTAAAAACGCGTATTCAGGGGGCCGCATCGCTGACCGGCGCAGCGCGGCAGTGTGCACGGGGCCCCGATTATGCTACCCGCCAACGGTCAGCCCTGAGGCGCCATGACTTCCAGCCCCGCCGACGAAGCCGCCAAACGCCGCTCGATCGCCTTTCTGAACGTGGCGCATGGGCTCGATCATTTCGTGCTGCTGATCTATCCGACCGTGGTGATCGGGCTGGAGGCCGTCTATCAGCGCCCCTATTCGGAGATGATTGCGCTGTCGACCGCGGCTTTCCTGGCCTTCGGCGTGTTCTCGCTGCCAGCCGGCTGGCTGGCCGACCGCTGGAGCCGCCGCAACATGATGGCCCTGTTCTATGGCGGCTGCGGCGTGTCGCTCGCCGGTGCCGCTTTTGCGCCCAATCTGCCGGCGCTGGCGGCCGCGCTGTTCGCGCTCGGCATGTTCGCCTCGATCTATCACCCGGTCGGCATGGCCATGCTGATCGAAGCCTGCCAGGCGCGCGGCCGCACGCTCGCCTTCAACGGCGTCTGTGGCAATCTCGGCGTGTCGCTCGCCGCCGGCGTGAGCGCGCTGCTCGCCACCTGGCTCGGCTGGCGCGCCGCCTTCCTGGTGCCGGCCGCGGTCTGCGCGGTCGTCGCGGTCGTCTATGTGGCGCTGACGCCGGACGACGGCCGTCACGCCAAGAGCCGCGTATCGAAGCCGGCCATGCCGCTCACGCCGCGCCATGCCGTTGTTCTGTTCGGGCTGTTCACTGTGATCGCGCTCACCGCCGGGACGGTGTTCAATCTGCTCACCATTGCGCTGCCGAAAATCGTCGATGAACGGCTGGCGGAAAACGTGCCGCTGCTGCTCGCCGGCAGTGTCGCGACCCTGGTGCTGGTCTGCGGCGGTATCGCGCAGCTTTGCGTCGGCCGGCTGGTGGAGCGCTTCTCGCCGCACAGCATGTTTGCCGCGATCACCTTCCTCGGCTTTCTCGGCAATCTGTGGGCGGCCTATGCCGACGGCATTGCCTTGATGGTCGCGCTTGCCGTCGCGATCGCGGCGATCTACGGCCAGGTCACCGTCAACGACATGGTGCTCGCACGCTTTACCGCGGATGCCTGGCGCGGCCGCGTCTATGCCGTGCGTTATTTCCTGCTGTTCATCAGCGCCGCGGTGGCGATCGGCATGATCTCGCTGCTGCATGAGCGCGGCGGCTTCGGCCTGGTGCTCGCGGTCAATTCGGCGATCGCCTTCGCCATGTGCGTAGCGACCACGGGGCTGGCTGTCATGATTACCAATATCGAGGCGCAGCAGGCGGCGCCGCAGCCGGCCGAATAGCAAAGCTGTCCTCAGAACAGTGGCGGGATCATATCCGTGACCTTGACGCGCGTGCGCTTTTTCACATTCGCCACGATGCGGCTGCGGTGGCAGGTCTTCGGATCGCGGCAGTAGCAAAGCAGGGCGACGCGCTTGCCCGACTTGATCAGCCCCACCAGATCGCCGAGCGCTTCCTGCGGCTCGACTTTCTTGATGTGCTTGTCGTAGATGCGCCAGAGCGTGTCGTAGTCTCCGCTACGCGCGGCGGCGCGGCCCTCCGCCGGGGTGCCGAGCTTTTGCAGATGGAGATAGGCGATGCCGGCCTCGTCGAGCGCGGCCGCGAGCTGGCGTTTGGAAAAACCCGGCCGGCGCGAGGCCGCGACCGCGCGGGTATCGACCAACAGATCGATCTTGGCGCGCTTGAGCTCGTTCAACACCGCGGCGGGCTTGGCCTGTTCGTAACCAATTGTAAACAAAGGGTGCATAGGATCGTCACAGGATTGACACAGGCCCGATTTATATAGGGCGCAAGTGGCGGACGGGAAGCGATTTGCTCTGTTCGTCTTGACGGCCACTACGAGACAGGCGACGGCGGACGTAACCGCGCCTTTTCGTCGGTGGTCGTTTCCGTTTTCAGCCCGCCTTTCCGGAAAGCCGCTCGATCAAACCCATCGCCGCCGCCGGCGCGCGCACCTTGGCTTCGTGGATGAAGTAGACGAAGACGTCGCGCGGCATCTTCGCCGCGGGTTTTTTGTCGACGCGGGGCAGATCCTTCGGCTCGCCGCCGCGCGCCCAAAGCCGCGCGCGCCCGGCCCAGGCATCGAGCGCCTTCGGCGGATAGCCGGTTTTCAGTTTCTCGTTGCCCTCCTGCAGCCGCGCATAGACGAAGTCGCCGGTGATGTCGGCAATGGCCGGATAGGTCGCGTGCTCGGCGAACACCACCGGCACTTCGAATTGGCGCAGCAGTGCAATGAAGGCCGGCGTCTTGAAACTGTCGTGGCGCACTTCCACCACGTGCCGCAGCGCGCGGCCGCCGAAGCTCTTCGGCAGCAGTTCGAGGAAGCCGCCGAAATCCGCCGCGTCGAATTTCTTGGTCGGCGCGAATTGCCAGAGCAGGGGGCCGAGCCGGTCGCCCAATTCGAGCGGGCCGGAATCGAGGAAACGCCTGATCGAGTCGCCGGCTTCCTTGAGCACGCGGCGATTGACCGCATAGCGCGGACCCTTCAGCGAAAAAACGAAGCCGTTTGGCACTTCGGAAGCCCATTTGCGGAATGTCGTCGGCGATTGCGTGCGGTAGAAGGTGCCGTTGACCTCGATCGAGGTCAGATGCTCGGCCGCGTAGGAGAGTTCGCGGGCGTGGGGGAGGCCCTTGGGGTAGAACACGCCGCGCCAAGGCTCGTAGGTCCAGCCGCCGATGCCGCAGTACATGGTTCCGGATTTCATCGACTATTGCCTAGACGCGATCGTTTTCCTTTGCGACCCGAATCCTGCCACAGGCTGAATGCTGCGGGGATAAATAAAATGACAAAGGCCCGGGATCGCTCCCGGGCCTTTGCATTTTGTGATGTCGGTGCCGGACTTAGAAGTCCATGCCGCCGCCCATGCCGCCGCCGGGAGGCATGCCGGCGCCCTGGTTCTTCTTCTGCGGAACTTCGGCGACCATGGCCTCGGTGGTGATCAAGAGGCCCGCGACCGAAGCCGCGTTCTGGATCGCCGCACGCACGACCTTGGTCGGGTCGATAATGCCCTTGGTCACCAGGTTGCCGTACTCGCCGGCCTGCGCGTCGAAGCCGTACGAATACTGATCCTTGTCGAGGATCTTGCCGACCACGACCGAGCCGTCGGCGCCGGCATTCTGCGCGATCTGGCGGGCCGGGGTCTGGATCGCCTTACGCACGATGTCAACGCCGTGCTTCTGGTCCTCGTTCTCGGTCTTGACGCGCTTGAGCGCCTCGCCCGAACGGAGCAGGGCGACGCCGCCGCCCGGCAGGATGCCTTCCTCGACCGCGGCGCGGGTCGCGTGCATCGCGTCGTCGACGCGATCCTTGCGCTCCTTCACCTCGATCTCGGTGGCGCCGCCGACGCGGATCACCGCAACACCGCCGGCGAGCTTGGCCAGCCGCTCTTGCAGCTTCTCGCGGTCGTAGTCCGAGGTAGTTTCCTCGATCTGCGCCTTGATCTGCGCCACGCGCGCCTCGATGTCGGGCTTCTTGCCGGCGCCGTGGACGATCGTGGTGTTCTCCTTGTCGATCATCACCTTGCGGGCGCGGCCCAGCATGTTGATGGTGACGTTCTCCAGCTTGATGCCGAGATCTTCGCTGATCGCCTGGCCGCCGGTCAGGACGGCGATGTCCTGCAGCATGGCCTTGCGGCGATCGCCGAAGCCCGGCGCCTTGACGGCGGCGACCTTCAGACCGCCACGCAGCTTGTTGACGACGAGGGTGGCGAGCGCTTCGCCCTCCACGTCCTCGGCCACGATCAGCAGCGGCTTGCCGGTCTGCACCACCGCCTCGAGCAGCGGCAGCAGCTCCTGCAATCCCGACAGCTTCTTCTCGTAGATCAGGATGTAGGGATCTTCCATCTCAACGCGCATCTTGTCGGCGTTGGTGATGAAGTAGGGCGAGATATAGCCGCGGTCGAACTGCATGCCCTCGACCACGTCGAGCTCGGTTTCCAGGCTTTTCGCCTCTTCGACCGTGATGACGCCCTCGTTGCCGACCTTCTGCATGGCCTTGGCGAGGAAGTTGCCGATCTCGGTGTCGCCATTGGCCGAAATGGTGCCGACCTGGGCGATCTCTTCGTTGGAGGTGACCTTCTTGGAGTTCTTCTGCAGGTCAGCCACGATGGCCTCGACGGCGAGATCGACGCCGCGCTTCAAGTCCATCGGGTTCATGCCGGCGGCGACCGCCTTGGAGCCTTCCTTGACGATCGCGGCGGCGAGCACGGTGGCGGTGGTGGTGCCGTCGCCGGCGAAGTCGGACGACTTCGAAGCGACCTCACGCACCATCTGCGCGCCCATGTTCTCGAACTTGTCCTCAAGCTCGATCTCCTTGGCGACGGTGACGCCGTCCTTGGTAATGCGCGGGGCGCCGAACGACTTGTCGAGCACGACGTTGCGGCCCTTGGGGCCGAGCGTCACCCTCACCGCATTGGCGAGGATGTCGACGCCGCGCAACATGCGGTCGCGCGCATCGACGGAGAATTTGACTTCTTTAGCAGCCATTTTTGAGTCCTCTGTTTCCTAGACCCTCGTCCTGAGGAGCAGCGAAGCTGCGTCTCGAAGGATGAGGCCGTGTGAGTCTTTGCCCGCGTCCTTTGCGACGCCGCGTTGCACGCGGCTCCTCAGGACGAGGATCGCGTTAGGCGGCTTTTCGCTTGGCGGCGGCGCCGCCTTCGATCACGCCCATGATGTCGCTCTCCTTCATGATCAGGAGATCCTGGCCGTCGATCTTGACTTCGGTGCCCGACCATTTGCCGAACAGCACGGTGTCGCCGACCTTGAGATCGATCGGGATCAGCTTGCCTGCTTCGTCGCGGCCGCCGGGGCCGACGGCGACGATCTCGCCCTGGCTCGGCTTTTCCTTGGCGGTGTCGGGAATGATGATGCCGCCGGCAGTCTTTTCCTCGGCATCGATGCGCTTGACGACGACGCGGTCGTGAAGCGGACGGAACTTCATGGCAGTCCTCCTAAATTATTGGACGGTCTTGGTTTTTCGGTAGCTGGCTAGTCCCCTTGCCAGCACCTGGACAGCAGTTGGTGCGGGCTTTGTCGCCCGCAAGGGCCTCAGTGAAATTTTTTAGCACTCATCCGGGCCGAGTGCCAACAAGTTCTGAAACGGGAAATTATAGATGCCGTACCCATGGTTAAAATCAAGTAATATCAATAGCTTATGGCTTCCACCGAGAGTCATTTATTCCTACCTAAGGCATTGAAAACACTAATGGATTCTGCTATGTAATTAATCGTTATGGGCCACCCCGGAGGAGACAAGCCCTCCGGGGTGGGGTCTTCCAGAGCCTGCACCCTCCGATAGTCGGTCGGACTGGCAGGTTCCACATCCCGCAAATTGGCGGGCTGGAAACGGTGACGGCTGCTGGCTCTCGCTAGTGGCCGTTTCCTTTTCGGCGGCACCTTCTTCGGTTTGGTTCGCCGCATCCTCGTCAAGCTTTACCCAGCCCCTGCTGGTCGGGACAAATTCCTTCCATCGCGCCATGTACACCTGAAGCTGTCGGTGGCCGCTTTCGTCTTTGGTCAAAAGACCAAGATCGGCGAGGTGTTTTGCTATTGGCCTGCGCGCTGCGACGCCGCCAGATTTCTTCACAAAATCTGTCGCAAGGACTCCCCCCGGACGCCCAAGCCTTCAAGCACTTGCTGAATGTCAAATGTCCCCACGGGCCGAATATACCCAATGAGGGCACAAATAACTTACTTAGCTTGGATACGACCATTTCAGTGTCCAAATCCGCGCCCAATTTTGGGTACGGCAACTCCCATAACCCCTTCTGAAAAGCCTGCGGGTTCAATGGTTAACGGCCATGCGGCCGGAACCGGGGCGGGGGGCAGGGGTTGCCAGCTGCGGCGTCCGCCGAGGGGCTCGCCGGGCTTGTTAGCAGGCTGTGGGGGCTGCTGCTATCGCCTTGATTTTAAACAACTTGTTTACCTTTTCGGCTTGCAATGGGAGGTGCCGGAAATGGAAACTTGAAGTCCGACAGACGGAGGACTGGCATGGTTTCGAAGGATTTCCTGAAACAGGTCAACGGCTACGGCCTTACCACCGCGCACATTCTGTACCGGCGTCCCGATCACCGCTGGCTGCTGCAGTCCTATGTCTGGCAGGCCTACGATCTCTTCCCCGAATTTCCCGAGCTGCACCGCTTCCTGGCCTTCTGGCAGGAGAAGCTGGAAGGGCCGCTGCATTCGGTGCAGGTGGCGCACAGCAAGCTGATCAAGCCCGCGGAGCTGAAACCGATCAACGGCGAGTTCAGGTTGCATTGATCGCTGCCGGCGTCCGAGCCCCATCGACGGTCATTGCCGGGCTTGACCCGGCAATCCATGACGACTCACCACAGCAACTGCCGTCGTAAGTCTTCCCGAGTTGCAGCGCTTCACGGATGCGCGGGCCAAGCCCGCGCATGATGCCGTATTTTTTGACCGCGCGTTACTTCTCTGATTCAATTTTCAAACAGCAAAAACGCCAACGCTCCGCCGCCCCTATTCTTGGCGGCGCGGGGTACGCCGTAGGCTTTCTTCCTTCCCCTCCGAACAAGAGGGGGTGGCGCGCCAATCGGCGCGACCATTCCTTATGTGCGCACCTTGTTGCCAAGGTGCGGCGCCTTTCGGCGCGCCACAGGCGGCGATTTCTGTTCCCGGGTCCGCGTTTCCAGGTCCTCGCCCCTTCGGTCCGGGGTTTTCACGGCGCGCCGGTTCCACACCAGCCCACGCCGTTACTGGCCGCGAACGCCCGAGGCGGCCCTGTCCAGCGAGCTCCTCGCGGAGGGGTCGTAGTGCCCCCCGATCGGGTCCCGGGACCTCCCGAATGCGTGCTTGCGAGGCACGCCCGCGGGCGCCGCATCCTGCTCCATCATCGAGAGGCCTCTAGATGAGGCCCTCTAACGAGCAGGACACGCACATGATAAGTGCGCCCAGGCGAGCGAGGATAAGTTTTTTTCGCGCTTGGTTTTTACGGAGCTTTTCGCCGCGCAAGCGGGGATAAGTTTCATCTTGCGCGCCAAGGCAGCGGCCGCCGCCGCACGGCCGGCGGGCATCAAAATCGGTCATTCAAGCCATTCAAAACTTTCGCCAGCGGCCGCCGCGCGCGGCTGGCGCCGGCGCCGGTCTTTCGCTAGACCGCACGTCTCTGCAATCCGAGCAAATTTTATATGAAGCAATTTTTCCCCCGCGTCGCTTTGATGTTCGGCAATATCGTCACCGGCCTTTCGATCCTCGGTCCGGCCGGCATGCTGAGCGAGCTGGCGAGCGGGCTGCATGTCGGTATCCGCGACGCCGGCTTGCTCGTCACGTACGGCGCGGTGGTCGTTTGCTTCGGTTCGCCGATCATGGCCTGGCTCACGACGCGCTTCGACCGCCGCCTGCTGCTCGGCGGCACGCTGGCGGTGGTCGCGGCAGGGCAGGCGGCGTCGGCGCTGGCGCCGAATTATTCCGTCGTCCTGATCTTGCGGCTGGCCATGCTGGTCTTCGCGGCGCTCTATACGCCGCAGGCGGCGGCGACCGTCGCGCTGATCGCGCCGGAACGGGAGCGGCCGAGCGCGATCGCTTTCGTCTTTCTCGGCTGGTCGCTCGCGGTCGCCGCCGGCTTGCCGCTGGTGACCTTGCTCGCCACGCATTTGGACTGGCGCGCGACCTTCGGCGTCTTGGCCGTGATCGCCGCCGCCGGGGCGCTCTTGCAATTCATGGCCTTGCCGGCGGGCGTGCAAGGACACCCGCTCTCGCTGCAAAGCTTCGGGGCGATCGCCCGCAGCAGGCGCATCGTGCTCATCTTGCTGATCACGCTGCTGCAGACCTCCGGGCAGTTCACCGTCTTCATCTATCTCGCGCCCCTGCTCAACCGTCTTTCCGGCGCGGGCCCGGGCATCGCCGGTGGATTTTTCGCGCTCTATGGCGTGGTCGGACTGACCGGCAACACACTTGCGAGCGCGATGGTGACGCGGCTCGGCACGCAGCGGACCCTGGCGCTGTTCATGAGCTCGACTTTCCTCGGCATGATCTTGTGGTCGCTGGGCGCCGGCTGGCTCGCGGTCATGGCCGCCGGAATTTTCTTCTGGGGGCTCGGCTTTGCGGCGATCAATTCGATGCAGCAGGCGCGGCTCGCCGCCGCGGCGCCCGATCTGGCGAGCGTTTCCATCGCGCTGAATACCTCGGTGCTCTATGTCGGCCAGGCGGTGGGCTCCGGCATCGGCGGGCTGTTGTTCGCGGGCGGCCAATTGCACGCCATGGGCTATGTCGGCGTGGCGTTCCTGGCTTCCGCGTGGCTCCCGCTGGCCTTGACCTGGGAACCGAAGGCGGCGTTTGCGCGATTCAGCGGCGCGCCTTGACGCGCGCGATCAGCGCTTCCACTTGCGGCAGCATGCGCGCGATCACGATGGCGTAGCCCTGCGCGTTGTAATGCGCGCGGTCGCGCGCGCGGAATTGGGCCGGCGGCAGATTCCATTGCGCGTAGGGCACCTCGCTGGCGCGGGCGACGTCCACCAGGTTCAGGCTGCCGAGGCCGACCAGCAGCACCTCGATGTTACGCCTACGCAGCGTGCGAACAATCTCGCTTAGGTTTGCCCGCATCTTTTGCGCGGGCACGCGCAGGCGCAGGTCGTTGGTGCCGAGTTCAACGATGGCGATGTCGGTGCCCGGACCGATGGCCTGGTCGAAGCGATGCAGCGCGCCAGCGGTGGTGTCGCCGGGCACGCCGGCGTTATCGACCACGACGTCGTAGCCCTTTTTTCGCAGCAGCGCCTGCAATTGCGCCGGATAGACGTCCTGGCGCGGCACCAGCCAGCCATAGGTGGCGCTGTCGCCGAAGGCGACGATGTGGATGGTGGCGGCGGCGGCAAAGCCGGCGGCCAGCAGCCATGCGGCTGCGGCTGCCGCAAGGGTGGCGGCTAGCCGGAACAATGCCATCGCGGCGCCTTTTTGAGATGCTTGCATTTTATGTATTCCGCAACTCATAATTGAGCGAACGGGGGTAAGATGGAACAGGCTACGGCCGGCGGGCGGGTTGCCGCACAACGCAAGACGGCGCGATTGACGTCGGCTTTGACGACGCTGCACGCCTGGCAAAAGCGCGTCCGCTCGCATTCGTTCTGGGTCAAGGTCACGCGGCCGCACACCATCTGGCAGGCGACATTATTTCTATTCGGCTGGATTTACACGCTGGTCGTCAAGCTGCCTTGGGTGATCGCCGTCGTCGTGATCGCCACCATCGTGATCCAGGGCCTCACCCAGCACGCAACCGTCATCGACCCGATCTCGGTGCCGAAGGCATTGGCCGACCGCGGCTATACCGCCGACGTCGCCGGCCAAAGGCTGCGCGACGCCGTGGCCAAATATATCGACAACGTCCACATAGCGAGCCGGCGCACGCCCGAAGTCGCGCTGCACGGCGATCTGCCCAGCATCGTCGTTCCCACCATCGGCATATCGCTCGATGCCATCGTCTCGTCGATCCGCACGCTGCTGCGCTCGACGCGCAGCCGCACCATCGGCGGCGAAATCACGGCCGCGCAAGACAAGCTCTGGCTGCGGCTGCGCATCGACGGCCGTGAATTCTATGCCAGCCAAACCGGCGCCGAGCTCGACAAGCCCGACGCGCTGTTTGCCGCCGCCGTGCAAGACGTGGTGGCCAAGATCAGCCCGTCTTTCGTAGCGATAACTATGCGCCGGGAAGATCCCGATCGCGCCTTGGCCTTCGTGAATGACATGATCGACAAATTGCCGGACGCGGACGAAGACCTGCCCTGGCTCTACAATACGCGCGGCATGATCTTGCGGGTGCGCAAGGATTATCCGGCGGCGACCGCGTCGGTGCAGGCGGCGCTCAAGCTGAATCGTCGTCTCGCGGCCTCGCACGTCGACATGGGCATGATCTATTTCGATCAGGGCCAGAATGACGCGGCGGCCGAGGAATTCCGCCAGGCCACCGCGCTCGAGCCGAAGCTTGCGCTGGCGCACAATGACTACGCCGAGGTGCTGAACACGCTGCGCAAATACAAGGAAGCCGAAGCGGAGATCGACAAGGCGCTCAAGCTCGACAAGAATTTCCCCTATGCCCATGACACAAGGGGTGAAATTCTGCGCGATACCGGCCGGCGCGACGAGGCCATTGCCGAATTCAAGGAGGCATTGCGACTTAGACCGAATTACGCGAATGCGCAGCGCCATCTGAATGAGATGTTGGCTGCGCAGCCAGCCACCGGCACGATCCCCGACGTGGCGAAAAAGAACTAGTTCAACACCCCCACGATTGCGCCCAGCAGGCAGGTGGTGAGCGTGCCGGACACGATCGACTTGCCGCCGAGCGAGATGATGTCGGCGCGGCGCTCCGGCGCCATCACGGTCAGCCCGGCGATCATGATGCCGAGCGAGCCGAAATTGGCGAAGCCGCACATGGCGTAGAGCATGATAAGGCGCGAGCGGTCATCGAGCGCGCCGGCGGGGAGCTTGGCGAGCTCGACATAGGCGATCAGCTCGTTGAGCACGGTCTTGACGCCCATCAGCGAGCCTGCGGTGACTGCCTCACTCCAGGGCACGCCCATCAGCCAGCACACCGGCGCCATGACGTAGCCGAGTGCGCGCTGCAGCGTGACGGGCGCGCCCATGACGTCCGGCAGCAAGCTGAGGATGGCGTTGGCGAGATGCACCAACGTCACCAGCACGATCAGCATGGCGACAATGTTAAGCAGCAGCTCGAGCCCGGCCACGGTGCCGCGCACGATGGCGTCCATGGTGTTGTCGGCGACCGGGCCGATCTCGACCTCGCCGAGATCGCTGCCCTTGCCGGGCACCGGCACCATCAGGCTGCTGATGAGAAGCGCGGCCGGCGCGCCGAGGATCGAGGCGACCAGGATGTGGCCGGCGACGTCGGGGATGACGTTACGCAGGATGGTGGCGTAGAGCACGAACACCGTGCCGGCGATGCCGGCCATGCCGCCGGTCATCACCATGAACAGTTCGCCGCGCGTGAGCTTGGCGAGATAGGGCCGGATGAACAGCGGCGATTCCACCATGCCGAGGAAAATATTGGCGGCGGTGGACAGACCGACCGCGCCGCCGACGCCGAGCGTGCGCTCGAGCGCCCACGAAAAGCCGCGCACGATCGGCGGCAGAATGCGCCAGTGGAACAAGAGCGTGGTCAGCACGCTCATCACCAGCACGATCGGCAGCGCCTGGAAGGCGAGCACGAATTCGGCCCCCGGCGCGGTGAGCGCGAAGGGCAGCGGCCCGCCGCCGACATAGCCGAACACGAAGCTGGTGCCGGCCTGAGTGGCGGCGCTGATAGCCTCGACCGCGCGATTGACGAGCGCGAAGGCCGATTTGATTTGCGGGATTTCGAGCAGCAGCACGGCCGTGGCGAGCGTCAGCGCGAGCGCCGCGCCCGCGCTCTTCCAGTTCACCGCGCGCCGCTCCTCGCTGATCAGGAAGGCGAAGGTGAGCAGGGCGACGACGCCGAGCGCCGATTGCAGGTGTTGCATTGGGCTAATCCCCCCAACGCGGCCGTGGTCAAGGCCGCCGCTCGCCTTGCCAAGGCCGGCGCGCTTCATGAAAATGCGCAATTGCCGGGGGCAACGCAACGGGAGTCCTCATGCCCCGCATCCGCTTCGATTTCGGCGATCTCACGCTCGACGCCGAATTGCTCGACACGCCCACTGCCAGGGCCATTGCCCAGGCGCTGCCGGTCACCTCGGCGGCGCTGACCTGGGGCGAGGAGGTCTATTTCGACGTGCCCGTGGAAGTCGCGCGCGAAAAAGACGCGCGCGCGGTGATCACGCCGGGCGAGATCGCCTATTGGCCGCAGGGACCGGCCATCGCGATCGGGTTTGGCCGCACGCCGATCTCCAAGGGCGACGAGACGCGGCTTGCCAGCCCCTGCAACGTGTTCGCCAAGGCGCTCGGCAGCGTGAAAGTGCTCGCCAAGGTGAAGACGGGGACGCAGGTGACGGTGAGCAAGCTCGACTAGTTCACCGGCGTTCCGACTGATGGCGCGCCATCGACAGCGTCAGATCCCAGGCGTTGCGGATGTTGACGATCAGCAGCAGCAGCAAGACGCTGGCGAGGACATCGAGCGCGAAAGCGTTTTTCCAGTAGATCATGAAGGCGGCGCCCAGCAGCGCGGCGTAGCAAATCGCCGGCAATAGCCCGTAGGCGAGATGGTCGCGGACATATTTCGTCCAACGGTGCCGCAGCAGCATGATCGTGGTGTAGGCCGACACCGCGCCGCCGACCAGCGCGCAGAGCCCGACTGCCGCCGCCAGCGAAAACGTGCGATGCACCGGCACGAGCCCGACCGCCGAGATGAAGAACACGGCGGTGAAATGCACCACCACCGGGCTGAAGAAGGCGCGCGTAGCCAATGCGCGCCCGTCGGTGAGAAAACCGGCGCCGATCGAAATGGCGACGAACAGCAGGGCGAGCAGCGTGGCGCCGGCGGTGCCGACCAGCACGTAGAAATCACGCCAGCGCTCCAGTGCCTCGACCGGCGCCATCAGCCCCGCCCCACGAACGGCATCATGTTCGCCATCACCGTCATAAAGAGCACGTTGGTGTTGAGCGGCAGGCCTGCCATGTAGACGACGGCATTGCCGACATGCTCGGCGTCCATGCGCGGCTCGATCATCTTCGAGCCGTTCGGCTGCAGGATGCCGTCGCCCTGCACCATGCGCTCGGTCAAGGGCGTGGCGGCATTGCCGATGTCGATCTGGCCGCAGCAGATGTCATAGGGCCGGCAGTCGAGCGAGGTGCATTTGGTCAAGCCGGTGACCGCGTGCTTGGTCGAGGTATAGGCGACCGAGAACGGGCGCGGCGCATGGGCGGAGATCGAGCCGTTGTTGATGATGCGGCCGCCGCGCGGGTTCTGCGCCTTCATGATTTTGATGGCTTCCTGGGTGCACAGGAACATGCCGGTCAGATTGGTGGCGACCACGTTCTGCCAGGCCTCGAACGGCAGGTCCTCGAGCGGCACCGGCGGCGCGCCGATGCCCGCGTTGTTGAACAGCACGTCGAGCCGGCCAAACGAGGATTTCACCTTGTCGAACAACGCGATGATCGAGTCGCGCTTGGAGACGTCGGTGGGCACTGCGAGCGCCTGCGTGCCGGCGGCGTTAACGGCGTTTGCGGTTTCTTCCAGCGGCTCCTTGCGGCGGCCGGCCAGCACGAGATTATAGCCGGCTTTGGCGAGCGCGATCGCCACCGCCTTGCCGACGCCGGTGCCGGCGCCGGTCACCAGCGCGATTTTTGTGGCCATGTGCAATCATCCTCCCCAAGTTCTTTGCCCGATCGAAATATCACAAAAGGGCTTGACCTGCTGCCACGCGGACGAAGAATTTCGGCCACAATCCTGTTGTTGGCTGATGGGCGGCGAGGAGGGATCAACATGGATATGAATTCCAAGGCGCTTCGCGCGATTTTGGCGGCGGCCGCCCTCGCGATGGCCGCAACGGCGGTGCCGGCATTCGCGCAAGAGGGCTCTGAGCCGCTGGTTCCGACGCAGCCGCCGAGCGCGGCCAAGTCGGAGACCCCGCTGCCAAGTCCGGCTCCGGTACAAACGGTGCCGTCGCCTCCGCCGAAGCCCGCGACTGCGCCGGCGCCGCAGGCTGCCGCTCCGGCCACCCAGCATACGGCGTCGATACCCGCGCGGCCAGCCGCGCCGACACGGCGTGCAACGGCGCGGCTCGCGCTCGCCGTATCCAATGTCAATCTGCGCAGCGCGCCGGGCACGAATGCGGAGATCGTCACGACCATTCCCGGTGGCAGCACGGTTCGCATCACCGGATGCACCGGCGAATGGTGCGCGATCACGTGGCGCGGGCGCAGCGGCTTTGCAGTTGCGCGCGCCTTCGACAGCGGAGGGTCGCAGCAGGCGCGGAGTTATCGCGCGCCGCCGCCATATGACGACGAAGACGTCGTCGAAGCCGGGCCGCCGGTTTATTATGAGCCGCCGCCGCGCGTCGTGTACGGGCCCGGCTATTACTACCGTCCGCACTATTATTACGGACCGCGCTGGCGCTACGCCTGGTGATCGCTCCACCGCCGGGGCGTCGGCGCGGCTTCCGGCCGGATGAAATTCGAAGCGGCGCTATCACATATTGGCCATATTTGCCGTGCTCAAGCGCGCCCCCGACAATTGCTTCAGGACGATTCAGTGGCTAAACAGAAATTCCGCTATGTTTCGTGGCTCTGGTTATTTTGCATAGTTATTCCGGTCCTCCACGCGAGCGCGACATCGCGCGAAAATTCGCTTGACCGCGTGCAGGCCGGCGAATGGGTGGTGGCCTCGATGTATTGGGAGGACAAGCTTGATGCCTCGGGCAACAAGTTTGATCCGATCGGCTGGCACGCGGCCCATAAGACATTGCCCATGGGCACGCTGATTCGCGTGTCGAATCCCAGGAACCACCGTTCGGTCGTCATCACGATCAACGACCGCGGCCCCTTCGTGCCCGGCCGCGACCTCGACCTCTCGCTGGGGGCAGGCGCCTTGCTGGGATTTCAAGGCTCGGGCACGCTTTACATGGAAGTCTTGTCGATCCCGCCGAACAAAACCGTTCGCTTGCCGGTAGTGGAAAATTTGTTTTCCGCGAGCGACAACCCGGGCTGAGGGCGCGCCGGGTCGCCCTGCTAGCTCGCCAGCGCCGCCGGCACGTCGATCGGCTCGGCCGGTTCGCCGGAGCGCAGACGCGCGGTGATCTCGGCCGCGCTGACCGCCTTGCCGAAGCGGAACCCTTGCATGGAGTGCACGCCGGCCGCGCGCAGGAATAGCTGCTGGTCGGCGGTTTCCACGCCTTCCGCCGTCACCTTCATGCCGAGGCCGCGGCCGAGGCTGACCACGGCGTGCACGATGGCGGCTGCGTCGGCGGCCTTTTCGATCGAGCGCACGAAGCTGCGGTCGATCTTGAGCTTGTCGAAGGGGAAGCGGCGCAGATAGAGCAGCGAAGAATAGCCGGTGCCGAAATCGTCGAGCGCCACTCGCACGCCGAGCGCCTTGAGCCGCAGCATGGCGGCTTCCGCAGTGTCGACATTGCCGAGCAGCACGCTTTCGGTGAGCTCGAGCTCGAGCCGGGTGGGGTCGAATTCGGTCTCGGCGAGCGTGCGCTCCACCATGTTGAAGAAGTCGTTGCGGCGGAACTGCAGCGGCGAGACGTTGACCGCTACCGTAAGCGCCGGCCAGGCATTGCCGTCGAGACAGGCGCGGCGCAGCACCC
>Ga0316624_10000066_pt1 | contig 27921 bp, 31 predicted proteins | sample OWC_Aug_N3_C1_D5_FD_207657 | JGI IMG/M metagenome (GOLD analysis project Ga0316624, IMG submission 207657) | Wetland soil microbial communities from Old Woman Creek delta, Ohio, United States - OWC_Aug_N3_C1_D5_A | ecosystem: Environmental > Terrestrial > Soil > Wetlands | place: USA: Ohio... | reverse complement strand
TGGTCGGACATGCTGCGTTCGATTTGCGCAACCCGAACAAGGTCTACGCCCTGCTGCGCGCTTTTGGCAGCAACCATGTGCGCTTCCACGCCGCTGACGGCAGCGGCTACCGCTTCCTTGCCGAACAAACGCGCAAGCTCGACGGCATCAACCCCCAAGTCGCGGCCCGCCTGGCACGCTGTTTCGACCGCTGGCGCAGGTTCGATGCCACGCGCCAGGCACACGCCCGTGCCGCCCTGGAAACGCTACGCGACCACAAGGGCCTGTCGCGCGATGTGTTTGAGATTGTCGAGAGATCGCTGGGGTGACAAAGCGTTTCGGGGCAAACGAAGGTGGGGAAAGTTAAAAGTTATTGGGACAGCTTCTGCACTACGCTTATGCTCCCGAGATCACCCGGGAGCGCGTCACTCTTATTCCTTCAGGCGAATTATATTTTGGCGCATCACAATCTTCCCAGCAGCAACAGAATGAGCAGGATGATTAACACCAGCCCGAGCCCTCCGCTCGGGCCATAACCCCACGATCTGCTGTGCGGCCAAGCCGGGAATGCGCCAACCAACATCAACACCACAATGATCAATAAAATCAATCCTAATGACATTTTATCTCTCCTCTCAGTGTCACCTGCTGCAGACCGCGTGTAGGAAACACGGTCGCTGCTGATGAGGGGGCGCGGAGTTACCGAAGCACTTCCTGCACTCAGTCCGATTCACGTTTTAATCGTGACCAACCTTTAAATTATTGTGTACTGCCTTCACTCCTTTTACCTTTGTTGCAAGCGCAGTAGCACGATCGGACTCTTTCTGGCTACTAACTGTTCCGGTTAAATCGACAACCCCTTGATCGGTACGAACGCTGATGTCCCGCCCTTTGACCCATTTGTCCTCAGCAAATTTTGCTTTGACTTTTGTGGTGATGGTCGCGTCATCCAGATACTCTCCAGTGGTACTGGTGGATGTATCCGCTGCATAAGAGACACCCGGCATCAGTAGCGCAGCCGGTACCAGTAGCGCAGCAGCTAAAATAGAAACCGCAAATTTGGTATTCATAGTAGCTCTTTTATAAATTAACCATGTTTTGCATTCACGGTGTCTTTTCTCAGATCACCTGCCCAAGCCTGCCATAGATAAACCTACCCGTTCAAAATACGCATTCATCATGCATTACAACGGCCATTTGGTATCACGCTGATGCCTCAATGCTTGGTGGCATCCTTGATTACCTCCTTTGCGTCACCAAAGTCTTTTTCAGCTTTTCCGGAAATTTGTTTTTTGAGGCCTTTTACTTGCTGTTCTTTGCTGCCGAAGAGTTTTCCTGCTTCTTCCTGCAGCTTTCCGGCGATGTCTTTTACAGCTCCTTTGACTTGATTTTTGTTCATGATCAACTCTCCTTCATCTAACGAACTATCGTTGGACAGGTCATCCTTGCGAAAGTTTTAGATTGCACGAAATGACGCTGCGATTCTGTGCGGCAACGAACCTATAAAGCAAAATGATTTTGTGTGGATAGATGCAAGCGCCATCCGACGTTAATCAAGCCAGACCTGAGTCCGGACCCATTTCTTTGTGTTCGTCATCATCGCTGGGGCAGTCAGAGTTGTTGTGAGGGGTAGAGCAAGCGGTCGTACTCCTTTTTTACCACTGCGTAGCATTCGCACACTCGCTTTTCCAGTTTGCGTCGATCCACTACAGCGATGTGGCCGCGTCTGTAACTAATCATTCCGTCCTGCTGCAGCTTGTTGGCAGCCTCAGTCACTCCCTCTCGGCGCACGCCCAGCATGTTGGCGATCAGCTCATGCGTCATCACCAGCTCATTGGTAGACAAGCGGTCCAGGCTCAACAACAGCAAGCGGCATAATTGCTGATCCACCGTATGGTGTCGGTTGCATGCCGCGGTTTGCGACATCTGGACAATCAGCGACTGTGCGAAACGCAGGGCCAAGTATTGCAGTTGGCTGCCCCGCGCGAATTCCCGCCGCAGAATATTCGCATGGAGACGGTAGCCCTCGCCTGCACTTTGCACTACAGCCTGGCAGTGAGAACTATCGCCGCCCATGAACAGGCCAATGCCGACGACTCCCTCGTTTCCGGTGACCGCAGTTTCGCCTGTTGCACCGTTATTCATGACATAGGTCAGCGAGACGATGCTGGTGGTCGGGAAATACACGTAATGCATATCAGCTCCAGACTTGTATAGCACCAATCCCTGTGGCATCGCAATGAGTTGCAGGTCGGGCACCAGGCGCGCGTAATCCATCGCGGGCAGAGCTCCAAGAATATGGTTTTGTCTCGGACTTGCGAAAGAAACTGGCGTCCGTTTTTTCGGCGTCGTCGGCATGTCTGGGCTCGCGTAAATCGCAGTTGTTGTCACCGCGTCTTTATATCGGCAAGCGGGGGCCAAGAGAAGCAGGTCTTTCTGGTAGTTCGTGCTACCGATTATTGCGTAGGGGAGCGTGAGAAGGTCAATAGCTGGATTTTTACTATGTGCGTTGCCGTACAGTACTACTGCGATTGTGAGCGTACTGTACTGGGGCGGGCAGCACTTGTTTACGCCGCGCAACCTCGACTCTAACTTCAATGGAGAATCATCATGTCGCATACCGTACACGGAGCAAAAGGAATGCATAAACAAGCTGCCATCGATCGCAAGGCATCCGAGCATCATCATGAACATGTCGCCGTAGCCGCCTATTTTCATGCCGAACATCGTGGCTTCAATGGTGGCGATCCTGTGGCCGACTGGCTAGCTGCTGAGGCTGAAATCGATGCGGCGCTAAATAAGGATAAAGGCGCCAGCCATTAGCGCGTCGGCGGCAGCAACTCTTGCTACCTTCACGCAGGCTGCCATCCCCCACTCGGGAAGCACGCCAAGACGGCTGACAGCCGTGGTGCGGATTATGCGGTGGCGAAGGAAAATTGCGATTCCCTGTCGGGCGATGCCAAGGGCAAATGTGTGGAGGGACGCCTGGAAGTCCAAGATCGTAGGCAACCGCCACAGCCAGAACTGAACCGGCGTGAGCAGCAGATGCCAGAATCGCAGGGCCAAAACAATAAACAGCAAGGCAAGGATGCCACGCGCGGCCGAGAACGCGAACCAGGGCAAGCTCGAGGTCTGGGTCGCAAGGTGCAATAGAGCTTGTTCCAGTTGTTGCTTGTGCGCCAGCGCTGCTTGCGCCGTTTCAAATCACAAACAACAGGAGATTCAAAATGAAACGCTTTCTGACTGCAGCAGCAATAGCCGCTGCCACCATCACCACCCCGGCGCTTGCTGCCGACGTTGGAGTCTCGGTCAGCATCGGCCAGCCCGGCTTCTATGGCCGGCTCGATATCGGCGGCTTTCCGCAGCCGCAAGTGATCTATCCTCAGCCGATGGTAATCGAGCGGGTGCCGGTGGACCGCCCGCCGGTTTATCTGCGTGTACCGCCAGGCCACGCCAAAAATTGGCGCAAGCACTGCCACGAATACAACGCGTGCGGTGAGCGGGTTTTCTTCGTGAAAGACAACTGGTACGACCGCGAGTATGTTCCGCGTTACCGGGAGCAGCATGGTGATCACCGGGATGATCGTCGTGGTGAGCGCAGGGATAAGGGCCGTGGCGACCAGAGGAACGACCACCGCGGTGACAATCGAGGCCAGGGCCGTGATCACTAAAGCATTTGCGCTCGTTGCGTATTGGCGACCATTTCCCCATACGACAGGCGGCTCTCGAAAATCTGCGTGATATGTGCGCTAGCGCACAGAGCGTTCTTGAAGAGAGGCGGAGCATCATAAAACCTTCGACGGTGCTCGGGAATTCAATGCAGATGCAATTCACGATGCAAAGTCGTTTGTAACGCCGGGGCAATCCGGATCTATTTATCGTGGCTCGCCTGGGTCATCTGAATCCACCATGAAGGAGTGCAGCTATGAAACAACTCAAATACATTTCCGCTTTTATTCTTGCCATCTCGCTGGCGACTTTACTGGGTTGCGCGTCGACGCCCAGGCATGAAGGAACAGGCGAATACATTGATGACAGCGTTATCACGACCAAGGTAAAGGCGGCGGTATTCAATGAACCCGGGTTGAAATCTGCTGACATAAACGTCGAAACCTACAAGGGTGTGGTCCAGTTGAGCGGCTTCGTCAATTCGCAAGCAGATATCGACAAGGCATCAGAAGTCGCACGCAACGTCAAGGGCGTGGTATCCGTCAAGAATGACATGAGGATTAAACAGTAATTAAGCCGGGAGCGAATCTGCTTGTCTTAATCAGGAGGCAAAAATGCTTGAAACTATTGCGGTAATCTTGATTATCCTCTGGGTGCTTGGCCTGGTCTCCTCATACACGATGGGCGGATTCATTCACATTCTTCTGGTTATCGCGGTCGTAGTGATAGTGATCCGTCTCATTCAAGGCCGGCGCTTGTAACGACCCTGGGCTTTCCAGGCACCAAGGATGTCAGGCGAGGTGACCCGGTTGTTCGCGGTTGCCTTACGAGGCTTCCCGTCGCCACAGACGCGGTGTATCTCTACCGAAAAAAATGAGAGGAGTTGAGATGAAACCAGTCAGGATTTTGGCAATCGTGCTGATTGTGGCCGGCCTCTTGGGGTTGGCGTATGGCAGTTTCTCCTACACCAAGGACACGCATGAAACCAGGGTGGGCCCGATCGCACTGTCGGTCAAGGAAACGCAGACAGTAAACGTCCCCGTCTGGGCCGGCGTGGGGGCGATCGTCGCGGGGGTAGTCCTGCTCTTTGTGCGCACCAAGTAAGATCAGTTCTACTTGTACAGGGTTGCTGCCACAGCGAAGGCAAGCCAATGTATTCCCGGCGGCTGGAGAACCGGGCTGATGATGGGCGAAATGCGCGGCAGGCAGCGGGAGCTCAGTCTGAATGTTTGGCGAAACGGGATTCCATCAAATGCCACTAACCAATCAATCCTCGGCTCGGCTACAAATGCTGGCAATATCCATGACGTGTCTCATGGCGATGATGTTGTTATCCGCTTGTTCCACCAATCAATTGCATACGACAACAGAGGCCTTGGCCATCAATCTGGATTCCCACGCGCTGAAAGCGTCGGGATTGGCTTTTATAACGCCGACTTCCATAACGGGGGAGGAGGAAGACAAGCAATCTCTGGCCCTCGCGTTTACGGAGGCGCTGAAATTATCTCGTCCTGACTTGCATATCGTGTCCTTACCGGAAACGCTCGGCGCAGCCAATCGCGCGGGGCTCGCAGGAGAATACAGGCAGATGTTTAGAGATTACAGCTTATCGGGAATCTTCAACCGAGAGACTCTGCAAAAAATTTCCCATGTAACCGGCGTTCGATATATAGCACATCTCAAACTTGGTGGATTCCGGCAGGAATCGAAAAGCCGATTGAGCCTGCTTGGGCTACGCATAGTGGAGACAATGTCAGCATCGTTAAGATTGTATCTTCAGATTTGGGACGGCGAGACTGGTTCGGTCGTATGGGAAGGCACACAAGAGTTGACGTCTGCCCACGAGTCGCTGCTAGAAGATCCCATTTCATTCAGAAACGCCGTGGAGCAGTCCGCACACGAGATTATTGCACGCTTACCATAGCTGCCATATGTCGCGGCAAAGGCGCACGACCGTTTTCACTGGTTACGGAAACATATCAAGCGTTTAGGCTGAGATTTTGCAGACGTCAAGCCGGAACGAGTCCGGCTTTTTAACATTAGTTTAGAACTTGAACCGTGTGGATGTGTAGTAGAAAAACCCGCATTTGCAGCTTCGGCGCCGTTATGTACGACAGCGCACAGACGGCGTTTTATTTTGCGACTAGTTTTCATATTCAATCATCAATTCAGGTGTGGATATGAAAACAGCCAAAATCATAGCAGCTTTTCTGACGTTAGCAGCTCTGATGAGCGGTTGCGCGAATACCGGTTCTCGCCCCGAATACTCGTCATCCTATCCCGGCGTCACCTATGGCGTAGTTGACTCGATTGAGATGACTCGCGGGAGCGGCGGCGGGACGGGTGCTGGCGCCGTCATCGGCGGTGTCGTCGGCGGCGTGCTCGGGCATCAAGTCGGTAGCGGCACCGGCAAAGATGTTGCGACCGTGGCCGGTGTGGTAGGCGGCGCGGTGGCGGGCAATCAGATAGAAAAGAGCAATAAGCAGCAAGATGCATCTCGTATACGGGTGCGGCTTGATAACGGGGGATATCTAACCGTGACGCAGCAAGGTGCTACTGAGTTGCGCGTCGGAGACCGGGTCCGCATCGAAAATGATCGCGTATCCCGCTACTGACCGGGATGCCATTGTCGACAGCCCATCAAATCGCTTTCGCCAGATGTATCGCGCCTGTTCGCTGACTCCATGCTCCTTGGCGGCCACTGTAGCGTCGGCATGAGCATAGATACCGTCCTCAAGCTTGAATCCCGAGAGGCGGCATCAGATGATTGCAGATTTGATGACACCGTAAGATGAGCTGCGCCAGTCTGCGCATCAGCCAGAAGGGTTATTTACGCTATTCGCATCGCCCCGTGTGCCAATTGCCTGCAGGCCAGTAACAGGAATCTTCAAGATGCGCTCAGTTGCCGGGTTGCAGCGTGACAAGCACTTCAGCCTTCTTGCCGTTGCGCAAAAGGTTGAGGTGAATTCGATCGCCTACCCGGAAGTCATCCAGCCGCGCTGCCAGCTTGCTGACGCTGTCGACCGGCTTGCCTTCGATGGCGGTGATGATGTCGCCGGGGATGATGCTGCCGTCGCGCGTGAGCGTGACGCCCTTCAGCCCCGCCGCCGCTGCAGCCGAGCCGGACGGTACGCGCAGGATAACGACGCCCTCCACGCCCAGTATCTCGGTCAGGCGATCATTGATGTTTTCGTCGATCTCGATGCCCAGCGCCGGGCGCAGGTATTTCCCCTTGCGGATCAGTTGCGGGACGACGCGATTGATGGTGTCCACCGGAACGGCGAAGCCGATGCCGGCATTGGCTCCGCTCGGACTGTAGATCGCGGTGGTGACCCCGATCAGGCGTCCGGCGGAGTCGAGCAGCGGCCCGCCTGAATTGCCGGGGTTGATGGCTGCGTTGGTCTGGATGAGGTGTTCGACAGTGTTGCCATTCTCTTCAGTTAGCGAGCGGTCGAGCGCCGAGACGATGCCGTTGGTCAGCGTCCAGTCCAGGCCGAACGGGTTGCCGATCGCATAGACCTTCTGCCCCACCTTCAGGTCGTGGCTGGTGCCGATGGGCAATGGCGGAGAATGCTTATTGAGGACGGTAATCTTGAGCACGGCAAGATCGTGGGCCGGGCTGGTCCCCACCAGGGTGGCGGGATAATCCTTGCCGTTGGAAAGCCGGATGATGGCTTCACTGGCGCCTTCCACAACGTGGAAGTTGGTGATGATGTGGCCGGACTCATCCCAGATGAAGCCGGAGCCGGTGCCACGCTGAACCGAGAACACGTTGCGCGACCAGAAGTCCCGCACTTGGGCCTTGGTCGTGATGAACACGACGGAATCGCGGGATTTTTCGAATAGCCCGATGGTCGCCTTTTCGTCTGCGCCCAATTCGCCGCGCCGCGTGACTGGTCTGGGCGACGCATCGGCACCGTCCGCGTGTGGAACGAACGGCGGCAACGCCAGGAACAATATCGTTGCGACTGCGCCAACCAGGATAGCGCGCGGAAGGAATTTCTGTGATCGTGATATGGTCTGCATCGGACACCTCCGCGCGCTAGATTGGGGACGGGAGGCAGGGTTTCAAGTGGTAATCTCACTCGACCTCGCGGGGCGGGCAGGATAGCCAGACTGCATAGCCCTGGGGCTAGCTGACCTGCCTCGCCTACTGATGCGGTCTCAAAGAAGCAACCGGTTCAGTTCACACTCTTTCTTCGAAGGTGTGCTGGTCTGAAACAAAGGCTACCGAGACGCAACCGGGGCCGGTATGCACGCCGCCGGAAACGCTCATTGGCGTGATGTGCATCGTTATGTCGGCCTTTTGGGCAGCCTCTTGCAGCTGCGTGAATCCGGGCAAATGCGGCATATCACCCGGATCGCCTCCATAACCCAAGCATATCGACGGTGTAAGCAATCCCGCTTTTACTGAGCGCGCAGCATTGGCGAACATGGTTTCAACAGCGGCATCGAAGTGGCGCAGCTTGGCGACCGGCCCGGTATTGTCCCTGTGCCCGCACAGGATGGGTTTGATGTCGAGCATTGAGCCCAGCATGAAACCTGTCCAGCTGATGCTCTTGTCACCGCGCTTGGAGGCTCGCTTGTAGATGTGCGTCAGGTCGGGCGGCACCAGGTAGCAGTATGTGTGTGGCACCAGTTCATTGATACGCGACTCGATCATTGACGGTGTGGCACCCGCCTTGATCATGCGAACCACTTCCGCTGTAATCACGGCGGTGCCGGCGAAAATGTTTCCGCTGTTGATGACGGTCATCGCAAATGGTCCGTCCATCCCCGCTTCGCGCCTGACCTGCCGGTATTTGATGAGAATGGAGCGCGATGCTTTCAACACGTGATCATAGATGTCGCTGCGCGCATGCGTCGCCATGACGCAGAACACATGGTCGTATTTGTGTACCAGTTTTTCGAGAAACAGGGTTTCGATCTGCTCGCTCGTAAACGGGCTCGATTCGACAAATGTCTCAATTTTCTGTTTCATCTGACTCTTCGTGTTCAGATGAAATTTGATTGTTCCAAGATCATCTCGATGGTCTTCAAACGTGTGGTCGCCAATCCTGATCGTCGTCGGCATCAGTTCTACGTCATTGTTCTCGAAAAAGCTGCGCGGCAAATCACAACTTGAATCAACCACCACCCCTATCTTCATGTCTTTTTATCCCTGTCGGTTTTTATTTGAATATCGTGAAACTAATGAGATGAATTAAAGGGGCAAGGCCCCCATTGCTCATCCATCCAGCACTCCGAAGCCTAGCAGCAAAGTCTCTTTTGGAAAATATGCCAAAAGATATAGACCTTCGGCTTTGGCCGTTGCTATGTGCAGGGTGGGTTTTTATGACTATTGCGATACGCCACTGGCCTGCAGGCCAGTAAGGACGGTGATCTTCACAAGGTTTAGCTATATGATGCTAACGCGAAGCGGGCTGGCGGTAAAACCGCGCCAGTTGCTGGTGAACTGGATGCAAGGCCATTCTCTTGCGGCCACTTAGAGGGGGCCGGGCTCGAAACTTTAATATCTCCAGAACAACATTCCTACTTGGTAATGAAAATGCATTGAACTCCATCATCGTTGAGATCGAAAGTCACATAGGCCGAATCGTCCCACACGTATTTATACGCTTGCATGGTGACAAAAGCCGAAGTCGGCTTGGTGATGGGGTTGCCTACATTCGCAATCAGTTTTTTATCGTCATCCCCCAACTTGACTCCCATCAAATCGCCATCGAATGGAGCGACCCTCGCGAGTTTGCGAGCATCCATGTTTACCGAAGCAGGATCGGCGATGTGCTCATAAGGAAATTGCGCGATTTCTGTAGTCATGGCGAAAACCGGTGCTCCTATTGCTCGATAGTGCAAGGCGAAGCTGGAGTGGCCGCGGGTCACTCGCCTGCAGGCCACTCGCTGAAGGGAAACGGTATGTCTTCTGTGGCGAAAGTCAGGAAATTGACGATTTGCCGCAAGTAGTTTCCCATGCTGCGACCGAACGACACCAGTCGGTTGTTGGGGGCGTCGCTCAACAGCGTCATCACGAATTGGATGATCGTCACTATACCCAACACTGTTACGCATACATGGAACGCCAAGCCCATCAACAGCATGTACAGGCCGCGCATCCATATGTTGCGCTTGCTGCCAGGTGCATCAGAATTTGCAGTCATTGCTGGCCTCCTCATTGTTGGTCGAACCCCACCGTAATATCGAAGTGCCGGGCATGAGTAACCGGATGAAACGTGCCGGACCTGAATTGTATTACCGCAAAGATACAAGGCTAAGCATATCCCTCTGTACGTGCCGTTCCAGCGTACTGAAGCCTAACAGCAAAACCCTGTCCGGACCATATGCCAAAAGACATAGACGTCATGCCCGCATGGGGCGCCTGAAATGGAAACGGGCACTTGGATCAAGCCTCCTTGTTTGGCGCTGTTTGACAATATAACCCGCACCGCTCACTGACCATAACGGAAACTCGATCATTCCCCGACTCCAGGCAGCGTTGGTTGGGAAAAACAAATGAAACGGGGAAGACTTTCGCCTTCCCCGCCCCCAGCCTGCAAAGGCTGCTTTTCCCTGTTAGTTCAGATCAGAAGTAACAGGCTTGAAGAGACAAAGCTCCAGCTGAGCAGCGTGAGATACATCATCGCGGCCCACGCGACCATTCCGGCCGCCAGGATTGAGCCGGACAGCAGCATGGCGTGGCCTTTTTCCTCGACTTTGAGAATCGATGGCACGGTGTAAAAAATCAGCATGCCCGACACTATCAACGCCGCTGCGCCTATGGTGATGTTGACGATAAAACTGGGGATGAACAGGAACAGCGACGCGAGCCATAGCGGCGTCGGCACCACTACCGCCAGTTTGTAGGCATCCTCAAACGCTGGCGTGATCTCAATCATCTCACCCAAGCGCTGAATGACGTATGCAACCAGGAAAGTCATCGCCAGTTCGGCAAGAAAGAACACGACGCCGATGGTTTGCAGTTGCATCTCGGTCAGTGTTGGCAGCAGATGCCCACCATAAGTCACGCCGGCGTAATGGATCATTACCGGCGGGAGTACAGACATCGGCATGGCATAAAGGAAAAACAGCTTTAACACCGACATGTGCCGGCGGGCTAACGTATCCCAGCCCTCAGCATGGGGTATGTGCGGTAAATGAAGTTGCACCATAGTAAACCTCCTCAATTGAAAAGATTCGGTAGCTACATAGACCACAATAGGCGACAAAAGTTACGTGTTTTCTTGATACGCAAGAATGGTTGAGAGAAGCTCTTCTCATCGGCAGTGCAGTTCATCCGTTACTGTTGTTAGCTTCAACTAGGGGCGAAGTCCCTTTGAGCCTTGTCGGCCTGGGAATCACCGGCGTACGGTTGACCATGAACCGGATGAAATAGAAACGGGCACCTGGATCAAGTGCCCGTCTTTGTTTGATGCGACAACAGAAATCGATCTATATTACCGGCAACCCGGTGCCATCGATCTCCCTAAAATGGAGCAGGATCAATAGCGCTTAAACGGACTTCTTTCATTCAACTCTGTCACATATTCCGAGATGGCTTCGGTCTCGTTTCTTAGATAGTCTGCCACAGCATGAGCAAATTGTGGATGCGCAAGCCAATGTGCCGAGCGCGTGGTAACCGGCAGAAAGCCGCGTGCCAATTTGTGCTCGCCCCCAGCTCCGCCCTCAAACGTTTCAATGTTGTGCGCGATGCAGAATTCGATGGCCTGGTAGTAGCACGTTTCGAAATGTAACCCGGAGTGGAATTCGAACGTTCCCCACGAGCGCCCGTACAAAGCTCTTTCGGTAATGTAATTCAGCGCGCTGGCGATCGGCCGGCCTTCGCGCGAGGCAATGACCAACAAAGTGTGTTGCGGCAATGCAGCGCCGATGCGCCGGAAGAAATCCTCATTAAGCTGGTGCGGCGAATTGTGCAAGCGTAGCGTGTGCAGATAACACGAGGCGAAAAACGCCCACTGCTCCGCCGTGGCGTGATGCCCGGTGACGCATTGCATCTCGATGCCAGCCTCTTTCACCTTGCGCCGCTCCTGCTTGATGCGCTTGCGCTTGTCGCGGCTGAGCGTGGCGAGGTAATCATCAAAATCGCGGTAGCCGGGGTTCTGCCAATGGAACTGCACATCCTGGCGCAGCATCATGCCTTGCGCCTGTGCCTCCAGCGCGTCGGCCTCGTTCAGGAACAGGCAGTGCAGCGAAGATACGCCTGTGTCCTTTGCGTACTGCAGCGCATGCTTTAGCAGCAAGCCGCGCACTCCCTCCGCCAGCAACCGCCTGCCGCTCACCGGCGTAAACGGAACGGTGCAGACCAGCTTGGGGTAATAGCGCAGCCCATGCTGGCGGTAAGCCTCGGCCCAGGCAAAATCGAACACGTGCTCGCCAAACGAATTCATCTTCAAATAAAGCGGCATCGCGCCAACCAAGTGATCGCCCTGCCACAAGGTGAGGAATCGCGCCGTCCAGCCGAACTGCGGCATGGCGCAGCCGCTTTCTTGCAGCGCATAAAAGAAGGCATGGGAAAGAGTGGGCTCGCCTCCCGCCAGCGCATCCCACTCCGCCGCGGGAATGTCCGCCAGGTTGTCGACGATTTTCATTATGGGCTGATCCATGCGGATATTGTAGGGCGGCGCAGCGGAATATGCGCGGATCGAGATGTTGGCCGTTGCCGCAAGAAAGAATTGCCGGGCGCCTCAGCTACTCAACGGCCGTAATTGCTGGCATCATCGTGGCAGCGCACATCGGTCGCTGACCGAAATCTTCATTTCGCGAAGTCGAAGAGCAGCCCCCTTTTGTTGGACATTGATGGACTTGGCTGGCCGAGGAGGATCTATGGAAGACATAATGGACCGCATCCGGATTTGCGACCTTCTGGTCCGCTGCATCTTGGGCATCAACGAAAGCGAGCGCCGCGAAAAGCAGGATGTACTGATTAACCTGACCATCTACACCGATATGCGCAAAGCCGGCAAAACCGACCGCATTGAGGACTCCGTTGATTATCGCGCGCTCAAAAAACGCGTTCTTGCCATGGTGGAAAGCTCCCAGTATTTTCTGGAAGAAGCGTTGGCGGATGCCGTCGCGGAGCTCTGTCTTAGCGAGCCGCGCGTGCTTCAGGTTGAGGTGCGCGTGGAAAAGCCGAATGCGCTCCGCTTTGCCCGGAGCGTGGCGGTAGAACTTACCCGCAAACGCTGAGCTGGCCATGGCGCGCGCTTTCATCGGCATCGGCTCCAACATCGATCCGGCGGACAATGTGCGGGCGGCAATTCATGCCCTCGCCCGTCAGACGCGCCTCATCGGCATTTCCATGGTCTATCTTACCGATGCGCTTGGCGCCGCTGAGCAGCCGCCTTATTACAATTGCGTGGTGGAAATTGAAACCGAAGCGCCACCCGCGGAAATCAAATTCAATATCTTGCGCAACATTGAAAATAGTCTTGGGCGCAGGCGGACGGAAGACAAATACGCGCCGCGGACAATTGACCTCGACCTGATCGCATACGGCGACCTGACGATCGACGCGGAGGGTATCAGGCTGCCGGATCCGGATATCCTGAAGCGGCCATTTCTCGCCATTCCGCTGTTCGAGTTGGCGCCGGACCTGGTATTGCCTGGATATGGCCTGCGCATCAGCGAGATTGCAGCCAAGCTGCCGCAGGGCGGAATGAAGCCGCTGGAAGATTACGCCAGGCTGTTGCAGGAAGAGTTGATTCTGCATGAATAGAGCGCTACTGCGTTTAGCCTGAGCCTACTCCTTTGGAACTTCTGTCGGCTTTCGAACCCAAATGGTGGTCACACTAATCCAGGATGTGTCCGATGTACACGGTGTTTCTCCCAACATCAAGGAGGGATTATCATGAGCTTCGACAGAAAATATCTGGTATGGGCAATTGGCTATCTGGTTACCGGGATGTGCTTGGGCATCTTTATGGCTGCATCGCACAACCACGCACAGTTCGTAACACATGCCCATATTAATCTCATCGGGTTTGTTCTTTCGTTTAGCTATGGAATGATTCACAAGCTCTGGCTCGAACGCCCGAATCCGATCATTGCCCGAACCCAGTTCATTGTGCATCAAGCCGCCGCCGTGACGATTTCTATCGGCCTGTTCCTGCTGTATGGAAATATCGTCCCCGATGCACAACTCGACCCCATTCTTGCCATTGCGGCAATAACTGTTTTGGTAGGCGCATTGTTAATGTTATACATGATACTCGTGACAAGTGCCGTAAAGACATAGCACGATGTTCAAGCGGATATCAATACGGAAGGCACTGCAGTCGATTTGTTGTTCCGAAATCTTATGCCGTGCAGGCATCCGGGACGTGATGCACCTATCCGGTTGACACAAGAACGAACGTTCCCTACTATTACAGAACGTTCGTTCTGTTGGATATCGCCATGACCAGTCTCAGCCCCAACCTTTCCAGCCCGGCGCGCCGTGCCGCCCACTCCGCGTTGCTGTCGCTGACGCATCCCAACAAATCGATGTTCGAGCGGCAACGCGCCTTGTTGCGCAAGGCAGTGCCCGCAGGCTTCCCCTCGCCTGCGGATGACTATGTCGAGCGGCGCCTGAGTCTGGATGAGCATCTGATCCAGCACAAGGAATCAACGTTCTTCATGCGCGTGGCGGGACATTCGATGCGCGGCTTGGGCATCTTCGATGGCGATCTGCTGGTGGTGGATCGTTCTGTTCCCGCCACTCACGGCTGCGTGGTAGTGGCCGTAGTGGACGGCGAGTTCACGGTGAAGCAGTTGCTCTACACCGCGCAGGGCAAGGTGCTGCGCGCCGCGCATCCCGATTACCCCGAGATGGCCGTCAAGCCGGAGCAGGAGTTCAGCGTTTGGGGTGTGGTGCAGTGGAACGTGCATAGGGTATGACGCAGCGTGCCATCGCGCTGGTGGACTGCAACAATTTCTACGTTTCCTGCGAGCGCGTGTTCCAACCCGGCCTGGAAGGCAAGCCCGTGGTGGTGCTTTCCAATAACGATGGGTGCGTGGTGTCACGTTCGCCGGAAGTGAAAGACCTGGGGATGAAAATGGCGGTGCCCTGGTATCAGATGAAAGACATGGCCCAGCGGCATGGCATCATCGCCCTCTCCTCCAATTACAGTCTGTATGCCGATCTCTCCAACCGGGTAATGTCGCTGCTGGCGCAGTTCAGCCCGAGCCAGGAGGTGTATTCCATCGATGAGTCATTCCTCGATCTGACCGGCATCGCCGTCGATCATGCACAGTATGCGCAGCGCATGCGCGAGACCATACGCCGCTGCCTGGGTATTCCGGTGTGCGTGGGCATCGCGCCCAGCAAGACATTGGCCAAGCTCGCCAACCATGTCGCGAAGAAGAATGCGCCCTTCGGTGGCGTATGCGATTTCAATGCGCTAACGGAAAAAGAATTGGATGGCCTGTTCGCCACCATCGATGTGGGCGAGGTGTGGGGCGTGGGCAGGCGCACCACCGACAAACTGAATGAGATGAAAATTCAGTCCGTGCTCGATCTGAAACGCACACCCGCCAAATACTTGCGCGTGAAATTTAGCGTGGTGCTTGAGCGCATCGTAGCGGAGTTGAACGGCGTCGCCTGTTTGGAACTGGATGATGTTGCACCGGCAAAACAGCAGATTATCTGCTCCCGCTCATTCGGAACATTAACCTCTCGCCTGCCCGATCTGGAGCAGGCGGTGATCGCCTACGCCACGCGCGCAGCGGAGAAGTTACGTCAACAGCATTCGCTAGCCGGAGGAATCCAGGTTTCTATCCGCACCAACCCGCACAAGGAGCGCGACTCGCAATATCAGCAAGCGATGCTGATGCCCTTACCCGAGCCGACCGCCGACACGCGCCTGCTCTGCCATGCGGCACTGCATGGCTTGCGCCAGATCTACCGTGCGGGCTACGCATATCAAAAGGCCAGCGTGACGCTGACCGAGATCATCCCCGCCTCAGCCAAACCGCAGACTCTGTTCGACGACGTGGAAACGCAGCAGAAATCGCACGCGCTGATGCAGACACTGGACCGCATCAACCGCAGCATGGGCAGCGGCACGATCAAGCTGCTGGGCGAAGGAATGGATACGTCCTGGGCAATGCGCAGGGGCAATATGTCAAAGCGCTATACAACGGAGTGGGCTGAGTTGGCTGTGTGCCATGCTGACCCGTAACGCGCCCCGCTATACCATCGGGGGCCATTGTTTTGGTGCTCCTGCGCGACCTTCGATCAGATAAAGTGGGGCGATCTTATTGCAAACTCACCGTTAATTTCCGGTCGGGACCGGATTGTTGAGAATGTTCCACATGGCGGGCGGCTAGTCCAACTGCATCACTGTTTGCGGCAATAGCCCGAAGGATGGGACTTCTTGTAGCCATTAAGCATGTCCGCAACCTGCTTCTGCTCGTCTTCTGTGAGGGGAGCATATCCGCGTCCGTATTTCCAGCCATATCCCCAACGATACCAAGTCGGGAATATCGGACTTCCTCCAACCCGGACGCCGTCATACATCATCTCAGCGAGTGCTTTATTTCCCGTGCGTTGTAGCACGCATTCACGGAGAGCCCTATCGGCCTGATTGCGCTCATCCGCGCTACCGCCCCGCCAATACGCCATATCATGATTAAAGCAGCAGTCACACCAAAGCTTCCCATCCTTTAGCGTACCATCCGGAAAAAGACTGCAACCGTCGCTTGTGAATTCATTGATATCTGGCGTTGCGCATCCGCTGATCAGCAGTACGCATGCAAGAACGCTCGCAAGAAATGATTTGTTCATGTTGCTTTCATACGTTGGCGTTAATCGAGAGTTTTGTATAGTCCTGCACGTGCGAAGCTTCCGCGTACAAATGGCTTGATCTGAAGAAGTTAGCTGCATTGGGGAGCAAAACAACTCCATGGTGAGAATTGCTGCTTACCCTAGATACGCAGCAATCACCCGTTCGTCTCTGGCAAGTTCTTCCGGTGTGCCTTCAATGGCAATGCGTCCATGCTCCAGCACATAGGCGTAGTCCGCCACTTCCAGCGCGCTCTTGGCGAATTGCTCGACCAGCAACATGGTGATGCCGGCCTGCTTGAGTTTGCTGATGGTGGCGAAGACTTCCTGCACGATGACCGGGGCCAGGCCCATGGATGGTTCGTCGAGCAGGATGATCTTGGGATTCGCCATCAAGGCACGGCCGATGGCCAGCATCTGCTGCTCGCCGCCGGACAGTGTGCCGGCGGCCTGTTTCCTTCTTTCCTTCAGGCGCGGGAACAGCGCATAGACTTTTTCCAGATCGCCGCCGGCTTTATTGGCGAAGCCGAAAACTTTGGGCAGGCGCGTATAAGCGCCGAGCAGCAGGTTGTCCTCGACCGACAACGGCGCGAATATCTTGCGACCTTCGGGCGAGTGAGCCAGCCCCAGGCGCGCGATCTTCGAAGCGGGAAGACTTTGGACCTCTTTGCCGTCCAGCAGCACCCTGCCCTGCGTCGACTTCAGAATGCCGGACAGCACCCGCATGGTGGTGGTCTTGCCCGCGCCGTTGGCGCCGATCAACGCAACCACGGAGCCTGCTTTCACCTCGAAGCTGGTGCCCGTCAACACTTCGCTCGAGCCGTATCCTGCATGCAGATTTTCGACGCGCAGCAAGGGGGTGTCGCCGAGCTTCCTTGACGAGAATGTCGATTCCTTGCTGGCACCGAGATACGCCTCGATCACACGAGGGTTGCGCTTGACTTCGTCGGGCAGCCCTTGCGCGATGATCTTGCCTTCATCGAGGACCGTGACGAAATCGCATACTTCGTTCACCACGCTCATGTGATGCTCAATCAGGATGGTGGTAATACCGCGCGCGTTGATTTTGCGGATGATCTCGATGAGCTTGGCGACATCCGGATGAGCCAATCCGGCCGCGGGTTCATCGAGTATCAACAGCTTGGGCTTGCGTGCCAGGGCCCGCGCAATCTCCAGAAAGCGTTGCGCACCGTAGGGAAGATCCTTGGCCATAGTCCTTGCATCGTCCGCCAGTCCGACCAGCTCCAGCAAGGCCAGCGCATCGGCACGCGCTTTTCTCTCCTCGTTGCGGGCAAACCCCATCAGTACCATCGGCAACGATTTTGTGTACGCCCCCGTGCTGGCGACCAGCACGTTCCTGAGTGCATTCAACTCGCCGAAAATCTGGAGGTTCTGGAAGGTGCGCGCAATGCCGGCCTGCGCCACTTTGTACAAACTGCCCTTGGGCAGCTCCTTGCCATACAGGCGAATCTGTCCCGAGCTCGGCGCATACAGACCGGAGATAACATTTACCAGCGTGCTTTTTCCCGAGCCATTGGGGCCGATCAGCCCATGCACATGCCCTGCCTGCAGATGCATCGAGATGCCATCCACAGCCTTGATGCCGCCGAAGTGACGCTTGACGTCGACCAGTTCAAGCAGCAGTCCCTCGTCATTATTTTGCGGCAGTACCAATTCGAGCGGAGTCGCAGGAGGCAATGGCCGGGCAGGAACCTTGAGCAGGCGCGCGAGTTGTTTTTCGGCATAACCCATCAGGCCTTCAGGCAGACCGACCACCACCGAAAACAGCATCAGGGCGAAGATCGCTTTGCGCCAGTCTTCGGTGTTGGCTACCAGCAGGCTGCCAGCCAACAGCAGTGCCATGCTGACGATAGGCGCGGCGACCTGAAAAGATATCCTGCGCTGCTTGCGTAAACTCAGCACGCCCGCCACCAGCGCAAGAAAGAGTCCGATGAAAGAGAACACCTGGAACAGCGTGCGGTTCGACAACAGGTTGGGCAACAGCACGATCAAACATGCGCCGACGAAAGCGCCCCACAGGCTCTTGCGTCCGCCGAGCACGACGCCCAGCAGCAAGATCACCATCAGCTCATAAACGAAGCTGTTGGGTTGCAGGAATTGGAAATTGAACGCATAGAGTCCGCCTGCCAATCCGCCCAGGCCGGAACCGAGCGCAAAAGCAATCACCTTGTGGCGGAACACGCCCACGCCCATGGCGTCGGTGGCGATGGGACTGTCGCGCAATGCCTCGAATGCCCTGCCCCAGTGTGAACCGAGCAGGTTCTTCATGCCGATCCACGTCCCGGCCAGCAGAAGCAAGCATATCCAGAAAAATCCTTGCGGGCCGGGATGCAGGCCGAACAAATCCGGGCGATCGACCGACAGGCCTTGGGCGCCTTGGGTGATGCTTTCCATCTCGTTCAGGGTGGTCGCGGTCAGTGCCGAAAAACTGAGCGTAGCCAACGCAAACTGCGGGCCTTCGAGACGCAGGGCCGGAAAAGCCAGCAGACCGCCGAACACGAATCCCACCAACGCGCTGACTGCAAGCGCTGGGATCATGGTGAAACCGAAATTCATTACGCACAAACCGCCGGCGTAGGCTCCCAAGCCGAGGAAGGCTGCATGCCCGAGATTGACCTGCCCCAGATAACCCACGCTGACATCGAGCCCGATGAGCAGGATGCCGTAGATCGCGAGCAGCGTGAGCAGACCCAGCGCGTAAGAGTTACTGACTGCCAGAGGAATACAGGCGAGAAGAATAAAGGCGAGCAGCTCAGCGCCGTTGACGAGCAAAATTCTTTTCAACTTTCGTTCCTCAAACTTTCCTTATGCTGACTTTACCGAACACCCCGCTGGGTTTCATGGCCAGCGCCAAAATGAGCAGGATCAAGCCGGGCGCTTCGCGCCAACCGCTGCCGATGTAGAAGCTCGCCAGACTTTCCAGCGCGCCCAAAAATAAACCGACTATCACTACGCCGAATCCGGAATCGAGTCCGGCCACGACCGCGACCGCGAATGCTTTCAGGATAAGTGCCGACGCCATCGTCGGGCCGACAGTGGTGATCGGGGAAACCAGAATTCCGGCCATCGCAGCGACCAGGCCGGACAAACCATAGGACAACATGATGGTTCTCTTTGCCGAGATGCCCATCAGTTCGGCGGCATCGCGATCCGCCGACACAGCCTCGAATGCCTTGCCCCACAAGGTCTTGCGCTTGAATAGTTCGATCAGCCCCATCACCGTTAAAACGCCGATGGCCACTGAAAGTTCGACTGGTGTGACGCTGATACCGAAGAAGTGCATCGGCTCAGAGGAAATAGGTGTGGGGAACGGATGGTCATCCCTGCCCCAGATGTTCTCGGCCGCGGAGAAGGCGAACAGGCCGAAGATGATGGTCATCAATATCCAGCCTTCGCTTTTCTGTTCCAGGGCCAAGCGCACAGCCACACGCTCCACCACTAAACCAAGCAGCACGCCGCACATCAGCCCCGCGGGCACCATCAGCCAGTAAGGCAAACCGACATTCTGCAGTGTCAGGCTGATGAATGCCGAGAGCATGACCAGTTCGCCCTGGCCGAAATTGATGCTCTTGCTGGTCGCGAAGGTGAGTTGGAAACCGTATGCAATGAGCGCGTAAACGAGGCCCATCAGGGCCCCGCTTACTCCCAACTGGAAAATCACTTCCATGAATTACTTCTCTTGCTTGATGAGGCGCTGCTTGTCCGCTTCATTCGCGAAAACTACGCGACCATTCATGATCATGCCCATGACGACATTTTCACGACGGAAAGCTTCGTGTGTTTGCTCGTCGGCAGGATTCCACTTCGAGTACGGATGCTTCCAGGTAGCGATCACGCCCTTGACCGGGTCCTTCAAATCTTCCAGTGCCAGTTTGATCTTTTTGGTGTCGGTGCTCTGTGCCTGTTTCACTGCTGCGGCGAAGACCAGCATGGCGTCATACCCCTCGGCAGCCGACATCGGGGAAGGAATGCTGTCCACGTGATAGGCCTTGTGATAACCGTCGATGAAGCGCTTGGCCCTGGCGGTGATGGGCTCCTCGATGAAGGTCTGTGGTGTCAGCGTTCCATTGGCGTTCTTGCCCGCGTTGTCGATGTAGTTCGACATTGACAGGGTCCAACCGCCAATCAGCGGAACCTTCAGGCCGATCTTGTCCATGTTGTTGGCGACCGCGGCAAGCTCGGGGCCGATACCCCAGATCAGCACAGCCTGTGCGCCCGCTGTTTTGGCCCTCAGCAACTGCGCCGTCATATCCTTGTCGCCGATGTTGAATTTTTCGGTGGCGACCACGTTCAGCTTGTTGCCTTGCAGCTTGATCTGATTCAGCAGGTCGTCGCGTCCGGAAACACCGTAGTTGGTTGCATCATGAATGATGGCAACATTGGTGAATTTGCGGTTGATCGCCTCCTCGACCACCATCGCGGCCTGGATGCCGTCGCTCGCGGCGAAACGGAAGATCGACAGATCCTTTACTCCCGGCTTGTCGGCTTTGTCAGCCCATTGCGTCATCGAAGCAGAACCGGCGGCAGGGCAAACGATCTTGGTGATGCCTTTTTCCTGCAGGTGTTTGTCACCGGCAAGGACTACCCCGGTGTTGACCGAACCGATCACGCCGGAAAGGCCGTCCATCGAGGCAAGCTCCTGCGCAATCAGCGCACCGCGATCGTTCTTTGCTTCATCGTCGCGCTCGATGATCTCGATCTTCATTTTCTTTCCGCCAACGGAGATACCGCCCGCCGCATTGATCTCATTGACGGCAAGCATGGCACCATCGCGCATGGAAACACCCATGGGCGCCGAGCCACCGCTGAACGGTCCGGTGATGGCGATCTTGATGGAATCCGCAGCAAAGAGTTGGGTGGAGAAGCCTAGCAACAGCGTAGCAAGTAGAATCTTTTTCATTATTTCTCTCCTTGGGTTAACAACGTTGTTTGACCAGCCACGTCATTCTAGCGTGAATCCCGCCTTTTGCGAGCGATCGTTGCCTAAGCATTGGCCGCGCGTTGATAGAGGCCGTGCGAACGCGTTTTTATTCTGCCAGCGTCGGATATAGTTTCACGGCGACGAACAGCAATAAGCCAAAAACCGCGAGCATGACCGCGAAATCGACAGCGTAACCGTGAACGCTTTCGCCTCCTGCAATCATCAGTCCGCGCAATGCGTCGATCAGATAAGTCAGGGGATTGACCTGCGCGATGGCGCGCAGCCAGTCGGGCATGATCTCCAGCGGATAGATTGCGTTACTCGCGAAAAACATCGGCATCGTCAGCAGTTGCCCAATGCCCATGAAACGCTCGCGCGTCTTGACGATGCACGCGATGATGAGCGAAAAGGTCGCAAAGATCCCAGATCCCAGCATCACGCCGGCCAGCACTGCCAAAATCGCCAAAGGATCCTGCCGGAGCGAAACATGCATCAGGAACGCAATCAGATAAATGACCACAGCTTGAATGATGCCGCGAAATCCAGCCGCCAGGGCCTTGCCGAAGACCAGAGAAATGCGCAACGCCGGGCTCGCCAGGAGTTTATGCACCACGCCCAGATCGCGCTCCCAGATGATGGCGATGCCATAGAAGATCGCGCTGAACAGAACGCTCTGCGCCAGAATCCCCGGGGTGATGAATGCCAGATAGCTCAGCGATCCGGTCTGGATGCCGCGAACCTGGGCGAGCACCTGGCCGAACACCACCAGCCACAACACTGGCTGCACCGCGCGGGAAATGACTTCGGTCGGATCACGGACGAGCTTGATCAGTTCCACTTGCACGATCGCGCCGCTTTCCCGCATAAATCGCCGCATCTATCTGCCCTTCTAACGTGAAATTCGCGTAGCGATTCGTTCGCCTCCTCTCCCGCATGCGGGAGAGGATTGAGGAGAGGGAAACGAGCATGGCAGATTCATTACGAACCCATGCCCGCCGTGCTCGTTAGCCAAGGCGGCGCGCCGTCACGCGGGTCTGGGCGACTTCGCGGAACGTCCCGCTCTCCTGGATCGAGCCGCCTGCGTAATATGCGAACACGTCGTCCATGGTCGCGCTTCCCCCCAGTCCGGCGCGCAATCCGGCCGGATTACCGACCACGCTGACCTGCCCTCTGTGCAGGATCGCCAGATTGTCGCAAAGCGTCTCGGCCTCCTCCATGTCGTGCGTCGTGATGAGAACCGTCATGCCGTAGTCCCGCTGCAGATCCTGCAAACGATCCCACACCGTACGACGCGCAACCGGATCGAGCCCGATGGTCGGCTCGTCGAGGAACAGGATGGCAGGACGGTGCAACATGGCTTGGGCAAGCTCCAGCCTGCGGATCATGCCGCCGGAATAGGTGCGCACCACGTGCTGTGCCGAATCGAGCAGGCCCATGAATGCCAGCGCGTTGCCAATACGCTCTTCCCTCTCCGCCTTGGGAATGTCGTAGAGCTTGGCCGACAGCCGGAGGTTCTCGTAGCCTGTCAACGCGCCGTCTGCCGACAAGAGTTGCGTTACATAGCCGATGCGGCTCCGCACTTTGCCCTGCGACTTGGCAATGTCGAACCCGCCGACCTCGGCCGTGCCGGATGTCGGCGGCAACAAAGTCGTGAGCATCTTGATCAGCGTGCTTTTCCCCGCGCCGTTTGCGCCGAGCAAGCCGAAAACCTCTCCATACGAAACGCGCAAGCTGACGTGATCCACTGCGATCAAATCGCCGAACCGGCGAGTCAGCGCAGAGGTCGTAATGGCGAATTTGTCAGGCGCGGCCATATTCCTTTATAGGTTATGTCCAAGAACAAGTCTGGTCATTGTCGGGCTGTCTATTTTTTTCAGTCACGGCGCCTTGGCGACGTCCTGTTTTTGCCAGCCCCCGCCCAAGGCTTTGAACAGATCGGCGACTGCGCTGCGCTGAGCGCGTTCGGCGTCAAGGCGATTCAGCTGCGCCTGCAGGTAATTGCGCTCCACATCCAGCAATTCCAAGCGGCTCGCGATGCCCCTTTGGTAACGCAAGTCGGCCTGCTTGTAAGCTGCCTCCAATGCTTCGCTACGCGTACTTTCGTATGCCAGCACCTGCCTCGCGGAATCCTGCGCCGCCAGGGCATTGCGCACATCGCCGAAGGCATTGGCGACGGCCTGCTTGTATTGAAGCAGCGCCTGATCGCGGCGCGCTTCCGCCGCATCCACCAGGTAACCCACACGCCCCGCATTGAAGATTGGCTGGCTAATATTCGCGGCAAACTGGAAGATTCCCGACGGACCGCTAAACAGGGTAGAGAGAGCCGTGCTCTGGCCACCCGCATACGAGGTCAAGGTGATGGAGGGAAAATACTGCGCGCGAGCCGCGCCGATGCGCGCATTCAGCGCTATCAGGTGTTGCTCTGCATCTCTCAGGTCCGGCCTGCGCAACAACATGTCGGCAGGCAGCCCATCCGGCACCGTTGTGACCGGGAGGGCCGGACTGCCGCGTTGCAGCTCACTAGCCATCACGTCCCGTGGCGAACGTCCCAGCAGCAGGGTCAGTGCGGTTTCCTGCCTGTTGCGCGCCAGGTCTAGCGAAGCGAGTTGCGATTGCACAGCTGCCACGTCTGCTTCGGTCTGATGCAGGTCATATTCGGAAAGCACGCCGACTTCCACCTGTTTCTTATTCAGCTCCATTCTTTCCTGACGGCCGGCCAGCTGGCGTTTTAAGACCGCCTCCTGCGCATCGAGGGAGATCAGAGAGAAATATTGCTGCGCCACCTGGGTGGTCAGCGTCAGACGCACGGTCTCCCTGGACGATTCGGCAGACAGCAGCTCAGCTCGCGATGCTTCACTCGCGCGCCTGTATTTGCCCCACAAGTCAATCTCATAACTTGCATTCAACGTAGCCAGCAATGAATTCTGTATACGCGGCAGGGATGAAGGATAAGGCACTGCACCGTTCAATGAGGCCTTGGTGCGGCTCCCTCCAACATTGGCGCTGACCGAGGGATATTGGTCTGCCTCGGTGATGCCCAACTGCGCGCGCATTTCCAGCACATGCGCTGCTGCAACCTGAATATCGGCATTGTGTACCAGCGCCTCTTCTTCGAGCTGGTCGAGCGTTGCATCAGCATAGAGATGCCACCATTGCTCATCCGCGCTGCCGGCTTTCTGGGCGGCGTTGTCTTGCCGCAGCGGCCAGCTTTCCGGCAACGCCATGTCGGGGCGCTGGTAATCCGGCCCGGCGGCGCAGGCCGCCAACAGGATGACTGGAAGCAGAATGATGACCGCTCTCTTCCAGTTTCTTTTCACCTTACTCATGCTTGTCCTCCTCAAGGTGGCGCGCTTTGCCCGGGAAAATACGACGGATGACGACAAAGAATACCGGCACAAAAAACACCGCCAAAACGGTTGCGGCGATCATGCCGCCCATAACACCGGTACCGATGGCATGGCGCCCGTTTGCCCCGGCACCGTGGGAGATGACCAGCGGCAGCACGCCGAGAACGAAGGCGATGGAAGTCATCAAAATGGGCCGGAAGCGCAGGCGGCAGGCCTCCAGGGTGGCATCGAGCAGTGCATGTCCTTTGTGCTGCAGATCGAGCGCGAACTGGATGATCAGGATCGCGTTCTTCGCCGCAAGACCGATGATGACGATCAAGCCGACCTTGAAGTAGATATCGTTGGTCAGGCCGCGCATGTAGACGGCGGATAGCGCGCCCAGAATACCGATGGGCACCACGAGAATGACGGCGACCGGGATGGCCCAGCTTTCATACAACGCCGCCAGACACAGGAAAACGGCGATCACCGACAAGCCAAACAGGAACGGCGCCTGATTGCCGGAAAGCCGCTCTTCGCTGGAAGTGCCCGACCATTCAAAACCGAAGCCGGGCGGCAATTGCGACGCCACTTCTTCCATCGCCTTCAAGGCGTCGCCGCTGCTGCGGCCAGGTGCGGGGCCGCCGGCGATCTTCATCGCGGGCAGGCCGTTATAACGGTCCAGCTTGGGCGAATCCACGACCCAGCGCGCCTTGGCGAATTCGGATAGCGGCACCATACCGCCCTGAACATTGCGTATCGGAATCTGCAATATCTGATCCGGCGTGGAACGCGTACGCGCATCGGCTTGCATCTGTACGCGCAGGATGCGGCCCTCGCGCACGAAATCGTTGATGTAGGCCACACCCAGCACCGATTGCAAGGTGTCGTTGAGGTTGGCGATATCAATGCCCAATGCACGCGCTTTCAGGCGATCTACATCGATCAGCAGTTGCGGCCCGGGCTCCTGACCTTCCGGCCGTACGCCAACCAGCATCGGGTTCTTGCTGGCGATGCCCAGCGCCATATTGCGCGCTTCCATCAGTTTTGCGCGGCCCTGTCCGGAGCGGTCTTGCAGACGGAAGTCGAATCCGCCAACCGCCGCCAGTTCCGGAATCGGCGGCACGTTGATGGCAAAGATGAACGCTTGCTTGATGCGGAACAGCGCCATGTTGGCACGCTTCACCATGGAGGACGCCGAGCTGTCCGGGCTGGGCCGTTCATCCCAATCCTTGAGGCGCACGAAAGCGATCGCCGCATTCTGCCCGCGACCGAAGAAAGAAAAGCCGAGCACACCGATAACGTGCTGAACTTCCGGCTGCTTGAGGTAGTACTGCTCCACATTCGAGAGCACTTCCTGCGAGCGTTCACGCGTGGCGCCCGGCGGCAGCTGGATAATGTTGATGAAATACCCCTGATCTTCTTCCGGCAGGAAGCTGGTCGGCAGGTGCACGAACAACCACCCCATCCCGCCCAACAGCGCCGCGTAGATCAACAGGTAACGGCCGCTGCGCTTCAACACGCCATCGACGCCGTTCCGGTAACGCTGCGAGGTTTTGGCGAAGAAGCGATTGAACCAGCCGAGGAAGCCTTTGGTCGGCACCATCTCATGGCCGGGCGAATTCTGTAACAGCGCGGCGCACAGCGCCGGCGTCAGGGTCACCGCCATCAGCATCGAGAACAGGATGGTCAGGATCAGCGTGACCGCGAACTGGCGATAGATTGCACCAACGGAGCCGCCGAAGAACGTCATTGGAATGAACACTGCACACAGCACCAGCGTGATTGCAATGATGGCGCCAAAGATCTGCTCCATGGCCTTGCGCGTGGCATCGCGCGGCGAGAGCCCCTCTTCGGTCATGATGCGCTCGACGTTCTCCACCACCACGATGGCGTCATCCACCACGATACCGACGGCCAGCACCATGGCAAACAGCGTCAACGTATTGACCGAGTAGCCCACCGCATACAGCCCCACCATGCCGCCGATCAATGCGATCGGCACAACGATGGCCGGAATGAATGTGGCGCGCAGATTGCCGAGGAACAACCAGATCACCAGGAACACCAGCAGCATCGCCTCCACCAGCGTCTGCACAACTTCGCTGATTGAGATCTCGACAAACTTGGAGGTGTCGTAAGGCACTATCCAGTCCACGCCTTTGGGAAAGTACTTCGCCAGCTCGGTCATCTTGGCCTTGACCGCTTTGGCGGTATCCAGCGCATTGGCGGTGGGAGTCAGACGGATAGCGATGGCGGATGCCGGTTGGCCGTCAATACGCGCCATTACCGAGTAATCCTGCGCACCCAGCTCGACCCGTGCCACGTCCTTGACCCGCACAGTGGAACCGTCCGGATTGGCGCGCACGATGATGTTGCCGAATTCTTCCGGCGTGGACAGGCGGCTGCGGGTGACGATGATCGCATTCAGCTGCTGGCCCGGAACCGCAGGCAACTGCCCGAGCTCACCGGTAGCCAGTTGGGTGTTCTGCGCGCGCACTGCCGCGCTGACATCACCGGGCGAGAGATTGTAGGCATGAAGTCTGTCGGGCTTCAGCCACAAGCGCATCGAGTACTCGGTACCAAATAATAGCGCCTCGCCTACCCCTGGCACGCGGCGGATATTCTCCAGTACGTTGGCAGCCGCATAGCTGCCGAGCGCCACGTTGTCGCGACTCTTGTCCGGCGAAACCAGCGCGATGATCATCAGGAAGTTGCGCGCCGATTTCGCCACGGTGATGCCCACCCGGCGCACATCGTCCGGCAGGCGCGCTTCGGCTCGCTTGACACGGTTCTGTGTTTCGACCGACGCCACGTCGAGATTGGTGCCTGCCTCGAACGTCAGGTTGATGGTGCCGATGCCCTGCTCGGAGGATGAATCCATGTAGAGCAGATGCTCGATACCGTTCAGTTCCTGCTCGACCAGCGCGACGGCAGTCTCTTCCACTACCTGCGCCGAAGCGCCTGGATAATTGAGCGTAATGGAAAGCGCCGGTGGCGCGACCGCCGGATAGGATGCGACCGGCAGGTTGCGCAATGCCAGCCCGCCGCCCAATAGAATGATGAGCGCGATGACCCACGCAAAGATGGGCCGATCAATAAAGAATTTTGGAAGCATGGTGCCCTCTATTTCTTCTCAGGCACTGGCGGAGTCCCCGCAGGATTCCACTCAACTGCTTTCACCGGTGCGCCGGGGCGTATCTTCTGCAGACCGTTGACGATCACCTTGT
>Ga0316624_10000065_pt1 | contig 28368 bp, 26 predicted proteins | sample OWC_Aug_N3_C1_D5_FD_207657 | JGI IMG/M metagenome (GOLD analysis project Ga0316624, IMG submission 207657) | Wetland soil microbial communities from Old Woman Creek delta, Ohio, United States - OWC_Aug_N3_C1_D5_A | ecosystem: Environmental > Terrestrial > Soil > Wetlands | place: USA: Ohio... | reverse complement strand
CACCCTTACATCGTCGGCTGGCCGCACCGCTTCAAGCATCTGGCGCGCGCGCTCAAGCACCTTATGCGCAAGGCCGACGACAAGGTTTGGTTCACGACGTCGGGCGCGATCGCCGAGCATGCAGCGGCGCTGCCGCAAGGCACGGTGCCGTAAGCCATGGCCGTTATTTTGCCGCTCATCGAAGCAGCCGCGCATTGGCCGCCGCGCGGGGCGCTGATCGGCCTCGATCTCGGCAGCAAGACCATCGGCGTGGCGTCCTGCGATCCCGACCGCAAGCTGGCGACCGGCGTTACGACCGTCGCGCGCAAGAACTTCACCGCCGACGCCAAAGCCGTGCTCGCGCTCGCCGCCGAACGCGCCGCCGTCGGCTTCGTGCTCGGCCTGCCGGTCAACATGGACGGCAGCGAAGGCCCGCGCGCGCAATCGACGCGGGCCTTCGCGCGCAATTTCGCCAAGTTGACCGCGTTGCCGATCGCGCTGTGGGACGAGCGGCTGTCGACCGCCGCGGTCGAGCGCGAACTCATCGCCGCTGACGTCAGCCGCAAGAAGCGCGCGGCGGTGATCGACCAGCACGCCGCCGCCTACATCCTGCAAGGCGCGCTCGACCGGCTGGCGCGCATGTAACAAAAGAGGCCGTCCCGAGGGGCAGCCTCTTTCCGATAGTGACCGCTCAGGGCCGATCGACTAGCGCTGCGAGCGGATCGACAGGTCCTTGCCGCCCGGGTCGCCGTAGTAGCCGTAGTACGAGTAGCCCGGCTGGTAGGCATAGGGCTCCACGTAAACTGGTCCCGGCGCATAAGCGTAGCCGTATTCGTAGCCCGGATCATAGTAGTAGCCGCCGTTGTAGGCGGCGCCGGCGGCGGCCGCGCCGACCGCGGCGCCGACGCCGAAACCGATCGCGGCCGCATTGCGGCCATGACGCGCCTGGCTCGGCGCCGCGGCCGCCAATGCCAGCGCGCCGGCCAGCGTCGCGGCGGTCGCGATTTTCAGAAACGTCTTCATAAGGCCTCCTCTCGCCCGGGGGCGATTTTCAAGATCGGAACGTCAACACAGGAACCGCGGCGCGGTTCCGGATGACGCCCGTTCCGGCGATCACGCCGTCGCGAGCATCGTTAACCCTTGTGGACCGGCGCGGTTCCGGCTCTTGCGACGGCGGAAACTTGCGCCTATAGACATGGCTTTAATGAACATCGCGCCGAAATCCTCCTTCGTCCTCAGCATGCGGCACTTGTTGGGGATCGAAGGGCTTTCGCGCGCCGACATTTCCGGCCTGCTCGACCTCGCCGAGGAATTCGTCGAGCTCAACCGCCAAGTCGAGAAGAAGCGCACCTCGCTGCGCGGCCGCACCCAGATCAACCTGTTCTTCGAAGTCTCCACCCGCACGCAGGCTTCCTTCGAGCTCGCCGGCAAGCGGCTCGGCGCCGACGTGATGAACATGTCGACCTCATCGTCCTCGATGCGCAAGGGCGAGACGCTGATCGACACCGCGATCACGCTCAACGCCATGCACCCCGACATCATCGTGGTGCGCCATCACGCCTCCGGCGCGGTCGAATTGCTGGCGCGCAAGGTCGACTGCTCGGTAATCAACGCCGGCGACGGCGCGCACGAGCACCCGACGCAGGCGCTGCTCGACGCGCTCACCATTCGGCGCAACAAGGGCGACCTCGAGGGCCTGACGGTCGCGATCTGCGGCGACATCCTGCATTCGCGCGTCGCCCGCTCCAACATCATCCTGCTCAACACCATGGGCGCGCGCGTGCGCGTGGTCGCGCCCTCCACGCTGCTGCCGCCCGGCATCGAGCGCTTCGGCGTCGAGGTTACGCGCGACATGCGCGAGGGTCTCGCCGGGGCCGACATCGTGATGATGCTGCGCCTGCAGCGCGAGCGCATGAACGGCTCCTACGTGCCGTCGATGTCGGAATATTTCCACTACTACGGGCTCGACGAGAAGAAGCTGTCCTACGCCAAGCCCGATGCGATGGTCATGCATCCCGGCCCGATGAACCGCGGTGTCGAGATCGACAGTATCGTCGCCGACGGCGTCCATTCGCTGATCCGCGAGCAGGTCGAGATGGGCGTCGCCGTGCGCATGGCGGTGCTGGAAGCGCTGTCGCGCAATTTGCCGAACGCATAACGCAATGCTCTCCGACCGCCGCCCGATCCTGCTCGCCAACGCCCAAATCGTCGATCCGTCGCGCGATCTCGACATGCAGGGCGACCTGCTGATCGCCGACGGCGTGATCCGCGAGACCAAACGCGGCATCGGCGCGGCCGGCGTGCCGGAAGGCACCGAGGCGATCGACTGCCGCGGCAAGCTGGTGGCGCCCGGCCTGGTCGACATGCGCGCCTTCATCGGCGAACCGGGCGCGGCGAGCCGCGAAACTTTTGCCTCCGCCAGCCAGGCCGCGGCCGCCGGCGGCGTCACCACCATCATCTGCCAGCCCGATACTTCGCCGGCGATCGACGACCCGGCGACGGTCGATTTCGTGCTGCGGCGCGCGCGCGACACCGCGATCGTGCACGTGCATCCGATGGCGGCGATCACCAAGGGCCTGGAAGGCAAGGAGATGACCGAGATCGGCCTGTTGAAGGCGGCCGGCGCGGTCGCCTTCACCGACGGCGACAAGAGCGTGACCAATGCGCAGGTGATGCGGCGCGTGCTCACCTATGCCGGCGATTTCGACGCGCTGATCGTGCACCATACCGAGGATCCCGATCTGGTCGCCGACGGCGTGATGAACGAAGGCGAGTTCGCCGCGCGGCTGGGACTCCTGGGCATCCCGAAGACGGCGGAGACCATCATGCTGGAGCGCGACCTCCGGCTGGTCGCGCTGACGGGCGGGCGCTATCACGCCGCCAGCGTGACCTGCGGGGAATCGCTCGAGGTGCTGCGGCGCGCCAAGGATGCCGGGCTGAATGTCACGGCCGCGGCCTCGATCAACCACATCACGCTCAACGAAAACGACATCGGGCCCTACCGCACCTTTCTGAAGGTGACGCCGCCGCTGCGCGCGGAGGACGACCGCAAGCTGCTGGTCGAAGCGGTTGCGAACGGGCTAATCGACGCGGTGATGTCCGATCACAATCCGCAGGACGTCGAAACCAAGCGCCTGCCCTTTGCCGAAGCGGCGCCCGGCGCGATCGGGCTGGAGACCATGCTCACCGCCGGCTTGCGGCTCGTGCATAACGAAGAGATCGGCCTCATGGCGTTGCTGCGCGCCATGTCGACGCGTCCGGCCGAGCTGCTCGGCCTGTCCGGCGGCACCTTGCGCGCGGGCGCGCCGGCCGACGTGATCGTGGTCGATCCCGACTTGCCCTGGGTGCTCGACCCCGCCGAGCTCAAGTCGAAGTGCAAGAACACGCCGTTCGACGAAGCGCGCTTGACCGGCCGCGTGGTGCGCACCATCGTCGCCGGCCGCACGGTCTACGAATACGTATGAGCATCGCGCTCGCCTTCGTCCTCGGCTATCTGCTCGGCTCCATTCCGTTCGGCCTGCTGCTGACGCGCGTGGCCGGCGGGCCCGACCCGCGCACCATCGGCTCCGGCAATATCGGCGCCACCAATGTGCTGCGCACCGGCCGCAAGGGGCTGGCCGCCGCGACGCTCGTCTGCGACATGCTCAAGGGCACGGCGGCGGTATTGATCGCCGCGCATTTTGCCGGCGAGCACGCGGCGCTCGCCGCGGGGCTGGGCGCCTTCCTCGGTCATCTTTTTCCGGTCTGGCTCAGGTTCAAGGGCGGCAAGGGCGTCGCCACTTACATCGGCCTGCTGCTCGGCCTCTACTGGCCGGGCGCGTTGGTCTTCTGCGTGATCTGGCTCGCGGTCGCCGCGCTCACCCGCTACTCCTCGCTCGCCGCGCTGATTGCCAGCGCGCTGACGCCGCCGGCGTTGTGGGCCTTGGGCACGGTGAAAGTCGCCGCGTTGTTCCTGGCGTTGAGCGCGCTCTTGTGGATCATGCACCGCGCCAACATCGCCCGCCTGCTCGACGGCAGCGAAGGCAAGATCGGCGCGAAGGCCGCTACCCCGCGATAAATCCCCGGTTGCATTTGTAATAACGGGTTGTACAGCGCCGCCCGCTGGGCGATGCTGCGCGACTGACCGGCCGGGGGCAGCGTTGAGCGAGCGAGTGCGACTGAGCGAGGAGCAGCGGCTCGACTGGCTGCGTCTCATCCGTTCCGACAATGTCGGGCCGCGCACCTTCCGCGACCTGGTCAATTACTATGGCGGCGCGCGTGCCGCGCTCGAGGCGCTGCCGGGGCTGGCCCGGCGCGGCGGCGCGTCCGGCCCGGCGCATATCTGCTCGGCCGAGGAAGCCGCCGCCGAACTGAAAGCGGCGCGCGCGCGCGGCGTTGCCTTGGTCGCGCTCGGCGAGCCCGACTATCCGGCGCGGCTGCAGATGATCGACGATCCGCCGCCGCTCTTGGCGGTGCGCGGGCAGTTGCCGATATTGGCGCGGCCGCTGGTCGCCATAGTCGGCTCGCGCAATGCGTCCGCCGCCGGCGCCAAATTCGCCGAACGGCTGGCGCGCGGCCTGGGCGAGGCCGGCTTCGCCATCGTCTCCGGCCTCGCGCGCGGCATCGACGCCGCCGCGCACCGCGCGAGCCTGGCGAAGGGCACCGTCGCGGTGCTCGCCGGCGGCCATGACCGCGTCTATCCGGCCGAGCACGCCGATCTGCTGGAAGCCATGCTCGCCGAAGGCGCCGCCGTCTCGGAAATGCCGCTCACCTGGGAGCCGCGCGCGCGCGACTTTCCGCGCCGCAACCGGCTGATCTCTGGGCTCTCGCTCGGCGTCGTGATCGTGGAGGCGGCGCGCCGCTCCGGCTCGCTGATCACGGCGCGGCTTGCCGGCGAGCAAGGCCGCGAGGTGTTCGCGGTGCCCGGCTCCCCGCTCGACCCGCGCGCGGAAGGAACCAATGGCCTGCTCAAGCAGGGCGCCATCCTGGTGACCGAGGCCGCCGACGTCATCGCGGTGCTGGAGCCGATCCTCGGCCGCGATATCGAGCTGCCGGCGCGCGAACCCGAGCGCGAGGCGGCCGGCGCGCCCGATACCGAGCCGGGCGAGGACGAGCGCAGCCGCATCGTCGGCTTGCTCGGCCCGACGCCAACGTCGATCGACGATCTGGTGCGCCTGTCGCAGACCTCGCCCGCCATCGTGCGCACGGTGCTCTTGGAACTCGAGATCGCCGGCCGGCTGGAGCGCCACGGTGGCGGCCTGGTATCGCTGCTATAAGATTGCGCCAGAGATTCGCGCCGCATCGGATCCGCCATGATCATTCGTTGGCTCGCCGTTTTATCGCTCATATTCGCGACCTGCTGCGCGCCGGCGCGCGCGCAAACCCAATCCTTCGCCGAATTCACCGCCAAGCTCTGGCCGGACGCGCAGCAGAAGGGCGTGACGCGCGCGACTTTCGATCTCGCCATGCGCGGCGTGACGCCCGACCCGCGCGTGATCGCGGCCACCAAGCGCCAGCCGGAATACGGCAAGCCGTTCGGCGATTACGTCAACGCGGTCGCATCGGGCGGACGCATCGCGCGCGGCGAAGGCAAGGCCAGGGAATGGGCGAACACCTTCGATGCGGTGGAGAAGAAGTTCGGGATCGAGCGCTGGATCCTGATCGCGCTGTGGGGGATCGAATCCGATTACGGCGCCGAAAAAGATCGCTGGGACGTCTTCCGCTCGCTGGCGACGCTCGCCTATGTCGGCTACCGCGACCCTTATTTTTACAACGAGCTGATCGTCGCCATGAAGATCATGCAGGACGGCCATTTTCCGCGCGGCCGCATGGTCAGCTCATGGGCCGGCGCCATGGGCCAGACCCAGTTCATGCCCTCGAACGTCGTCGACTTCGCCATCGATTTTTCCGGCGACGGCAAGAGCGACATCTGGAGCAACATCCCCGACGTGCTCGCCTCCACCGCCAATTATCTCGCCAAGGAGCATTGGCAGCCCGGCCTGCCCTGGGGCTTCGAAGTCGAAGTGCCGAACGGCTTCGACATGATGCGCAGCCATGCGAGCTTTGCCGAGTGGCGCGCGCTCGGCGTCCGCCGCGCCGACGGCAAGCCGTTCCCCAAGGACGGCAACGGCATCTTGTTCTTTCCGGCCGGCGCCAAGGGGCCCGCCTTCATCGTCACCGAAAATTTCGACGCGCTGAAGGAATACAACAATTCGGACGCCTACGCGGTAGGCGTCGGCCATCTCGCCGACCGCATGCAAGGGGGACCTCCGATCAAGGCCAAATGGCCGCCCGACGACCGCCAGCTCTCGCGCGACGCCCGCATCGCCTTGCAGAAGAAACTGGCCGCGCTCGGCTACCAGGTGAAAGACTTCGAAGGCCACATCGATTTCGATCTGCGCGACAACATCCGCGCCGAACAGAAAAAATTCGGCATGATGCCGGACGGCAATCCGACGGCGGCCTTGCTGGAGCGGCTGGGGGTGAAGGCGCAGTGATCAGCGCGACCCGTTCCGGCCGTTGCTGGGGCGGTTGGCGCTTTCAGCTTCGAGGCGCGCCATTTCGAGCAGGTAGCCGAGGGTCTCCAGGCCCTGCCGGCGCGCCATGGCGGCAAGATCGGCCGTCATGGTCGCGACGTAGCTGGCTACCGCGGCGCGCGAGCCAGGTTCGTTGACGGACGGTTGGTCGACCATTGCATTTCCATGCCGGAGGCTCGGGTCCCGATGTCGGTGCGCGCCTTCGCAACCCCCGGATTAAAAATACACGGTCCGGCGCCAATAGGAATATTTTAATTGTATCCATCGAAAAATACACCCTGTGGTTGAAATCGGGCGTAAGTTTTGAGTCATTTTCATGCCCTATTCGACTGGTCTGAAAGCGACGGCCCGCAGGCCCTGATTTGACAGCGGGTGCCACCTTCCCCATGTTCCGGCCAGACCGGCGGCCGATTCTACCCAGACACCCGGCCCAAATCGGCCGCTAACCCATTGGAACTTCATGAATATCGTCGTGGTGGAATCGCCGGCCAAGGCGAAGACGATCAATAAATATCTGGGACCCGGCTACGAGGTTCTCGCCTCCTTTGGGCATATCCGGGACCTGCCCGCCAAGGACGGTTCGGTCGACCCTAACGCCAATTTCCGCATGCTCTGGGAGGTCGACGCCAAGTCCAACCAGCGCATGAACGACATTGCCCGTGCGCTCAAGGGCGCCGACAAGCTGATCCTGGCCACCGACCCCGACCGCGAGGGCGAGGCGATCTCCTGGCACGTGCTGGAAGTGCTCAAGGAAAAGAAGGCGCTCAAGGGCCAGGCCATCGAGCGCGTGGTGTTCAACGCCATCACCAAGCAGGCGGTGACCGAGGCGATGAAGCACCCGCGCACCATCGACGCCGCGCTGGTCGACGCCTATCTCGCGCGCCGCGCGCTCGACTACTTGGTCGGCTTCACGCTTTCCCCCGTGCTCTGGCGCAAGCTGCCGGGCGCCCGCTCGGCCGGCCGCGTGCAGTCGGTGGCGCTGCGCCTCGTCTGCGACCGCGAGCTGGAGATCGAGAAATTCGTCGCCAAGGAATACTGGTCGATCGCCGCGACACTGGCGACGCCGCGCAATGAAACCTTCGAGGCGCGCCTGGTCGGCGCCGACGGCCAGAAGATCCAGCGGCTCGACATCGGCTCCGGCGCGGAAGCCGAAGCCTTCACCCGCGATCTCGAGAACGCGACCTTCAAAGTCGCGACCGTCGAAGCCAAGCCGGCGCGCCGCAATCCGCCGCCGCCCTTCACCACCTCCACCATGCAGCAGGAGGCCTCGCGCAAACTCGGCTTCTCGCCCGCGCACACCATGCGGCTCGCACAGCGGCTCTACGAGGGCATCGATATCGGCGGCGAGACCGTCGGCCTCATCACCTATATGCGTACCGACGGCATCGATATGGCGCCGGAAGCGATCGCGGCTGTGCGCGAGATGATCGGCAAGGATTACGGCAAGTCTTACGTTCCCGAGACGCCGCGCACCTATCAGCAGAAATCCAAGACCGCGCAGGAAGCGCACGAAGCCGTGCGCCCGACCGATCCCAACCGCTCGCCCAAGGACGTCGCCAAGTCGGTCGATCGCGACCAGGCCCGCCTCTACGAATTGATCTGGAATCGCACCGTCGCCAGCCAGATGCAGTCGGCCGAACTGGAACGCACCACGGTCGACATCCTCGCCAAGACAGGCAGCCGCAACATCGAGCTGCGCGCCACCGGCCAGGTGGTCAAGTTCGACGGCTTTCTCACGCTCTATCAGGAAGGCCATGACGAAGCCGACGAGGACGACGAGTCGCGCCGCCTGCCGGCCATGAGCGAAGGCGAACTGCTGGAGAAGCAGGCGATCAATTCCAGCCAGCATTTCACCGAGCCGCCGCCGCGCTATTCGGAAGCCGCCCTGGTCAAGCGCATGGAAGAGCTCGGCATCGGCCGGCCATCGACCTATGCGTCGATCCTGCAAGTGCTGCAGGATCGCGGCTATGTGCGCATCGACAAGAAGCGCCTGATGCCCGAGGACAAGGGCCGCGTGGTGGTCGGCTTCCTGGAGAGCTTCTTCCAGCGCTACGTCGAATACGACTTCACCGCCAATCTGGAAGAGCAGCTCGATCGTGTCGCCAATCACGAGATCGACTGGAAGCAGGTGCTGCAGAACTTCTGGATCGACTTCATCGGCGCGGTCAACGACATCAAGGACCTTCGCGTCACGCAGGTGCTCGACGCGCTCAACGATCTCTTGGCGCCGCACATCTTCCCGCCGCGCGCGGAGGGCGGCGACCCGCGCAAATGCCCGACCTGCGAGACCGGCCGGCTCTCGCTCAAGCTCGGCCGCTTCGGCGCCTTCATCGGCTGCTCGAACTATCCCGACTGCACCTTCACCCGGCAGATGACGCCGGGCGCGGAAGGCTCGCTCAACGGCACCAAGGTGCTGGGCGAGGACCCAGTGACCGGCTTGGAAGTCTCGCTGCGCTCCGGCCGCTTCGGCCCCTATCTGCAGCTCGGCGAACAGGCCAAGCCTGAGAAAAAAGGCGACAAGGTCGAGAAGCCCAAGCGCGCCGGCCTGCCGAAAGGCTTGGCGCCCGAAGACGTTGATCTCGAGCGCGCGCTGGCGCTGCTTGCGCTGCCGCGCGAAGTCGGCATCCATCCGGAAGACAACGAGCCGATCATCGCCGGCGTCGGCCGCTTCGGGCCTTACGTCAAGCACGACAAGACCTACGCCAATCTGGAAGAAGGCGACGACGTGCTCAACATCGGCCTCAATCGCGCGGTCACGCTGATCGCGGAGAAGAAGGCCAATCCCGGCAAGGGCCGCCGCTTCGGCGCCGATCCCGGCAAGGTGCTGGGCGAGCATCCCGACAAGGGCGGCCCGATCGTGGCGAAGAAGGGCCGCTACGGCCCCTACGTGTCGCACGACGGAATCAACGCCACGCTGCCGGGCGACAAGACCCCGGAGACGATCACGTTGGAAGAGGCCGTCAGCCTGCTCGATGCCCGCGCCGAGCGGGTCGGTGCATCCGGCAAGCGCGGCGGCAAGAAGAAGGCCGCCAGGAAGACCGCGGGCGAAACCGAGACCGTGGCGGCCGAGGCGCCGAAGCCGCGCCGCGCCGCCGGCCGCAAGACCGCCGCCGGCAAGGTCGAGAGCAACCCGGCCGCCGCGCCGAAGAAGGTGGCCGCCGCCAAGGCAAAGCCGGCGCGCAAGACCAAGGCCGCCGAATAGCTGGCGAAGTCTGAATTCCGTTATTACATTTGATCTCAATCGCGCCGGTTTGGCGCAGGAAAACCATTTTGCAAAAGACTGCTAAAACGTCTCCCTCCCTCCCCTCCAAGGCTGAACTTCTCGCCTTCATCCGCGAGCGCCCCGGCAAGGTCGGCACCCGCGAAATCGCCCGCGCCTTCGGCCTGAAGAACGCGCTACGCGCCGACTTGAAGCGCATGCTGCGCGAATTGTCCGACGAAGGCGCCGTCGAGAAGCGCCGCAAGAAGCTGCACCACCCGGGCGCGCTGCCTGACACCGTGCTCGCCGACGTCACCGCGCGCGACGCCGAGGGCGATCTCATCGCCACGCCCGACGAATGGGACGAGGAGGCGCACGGCCCGGCGCCGAAAATCCGCATCCACACCCCGCGCCACGCACGGCCCGGCCAGGCCGCCGGCCTCGGCGACCGCGTGCTGCTGCATGTCGAGGAGGCCGAGGAAGAAAACGGCATCCGCCATCGCGGCCGCCTCATCAAGATCATCGACCATCCCAAGCAGCGCGTGCTCGGCATTTTCCGCAAACTGCCACACGGCGGCGGCCGGCTGGAGCCGGTCGACAAGAAGATGCTCGGCAAGCAGCTCGCCATTCCGGCCGGCGCAACGAATAACGCCCAGGACGGCGACCTGGTCGCGGTCGAGGCCAGCCGCGCCCCGCGCCTGGGGCTGCCGACCGGCCGCGTCGTCGAGCGGCTCGGCTCGCTGGCGAGCGAACGGGCGGTCAGCCTGATCGCCATCAACGCGCACGGCATCCCGCATGTGTTCCGCCGCGAGACGCTGCAGGAAGCGGAAGCCGCGCAACCCGCGACGCTTGCGCACCGCGAGGACTGGCGTCATCTGCCGCTGATCACGATCGATCCGCCCGACGCCAAGGATCACGATGATGCCGTGCATGCCGAGGCCGACACGGCAGCCAACAACCGCGGCGGCTTTATCGTCACCGTCGCCATCGCCGACGTGGCCCACTACGTGACACCCGGCTCGGCGCTCGACCGCGAAGCCGTGGTGCGCGGCAATTCGGTCTATTTCCCCGACCGCGTGGTGCCGATGCTGCCGGAGCGCATTTCCAACGACCTGTGCTCGCTGCGGCCGCATGAGGATCGCGCCGCGCTCACCGTGCGCATGGTGATCGGCGCCGACGGCCGCAAGCGCTCGCACACGTTCCACCGCGTCATGATGCGGTCCGCCGCCAAGCTATCCTACGACCAGGCGCAGCTCGCCATCGGCGGGCGCACCGACGAGGACACCGACGCGCTGGTCAAGCCGGTGCTGGAGCCGCTCTACGCCGCCTACGAGCGGCTGGCGCATGCCCGCAACGAGCGCCAGCCGCTCGATCTCGACCTGCCCGAGCGCAAGATCCTGCTCAAATCCGACGGCACCGTCGACCGCGTGGCCCGCCCCGAGCGGCTGGAAGCGCACCGGCTGATCGAAGAATTCATGATCCTCGCCAATGTCGCCGCCGCCGAGACGCTGGAAAAAGCGCGGGTGCCGCTGATCTACCGCGTGCACGACGAGCCGGCGCTCGAGAAGGTGCATGCGTTGCGCGAATTCCTCGCCACCCTCGACATTCCCTTCGCCAAGAGCGGCGCCCTGCGCCCCGAGGCCTTCAATCGCGTGCTCGAACGCGTGAAGGGCCGCGACAGCGAGCAGCTGATCAACGAGGTGGTGCTGCGCTCGCAGGCGCAGGCCGAATATGCCGCGGAGAATTACGGACACTTCGGCCTCAATCTGCGCCGCTACGCGCATTTCACCTCGCCGATCCGCCGCTATGCCGACCTGATCGTGCATCGCGGGCTGATCCGCGCGCTCAGGCTCGGGCCGGGCGCCCTGCCCGAGACCGCCGACCACAAGCAGCTGGCCGAGATCGCGGCGGAAATTTCCGCCACCGAGCGCCGCGCCATGGTGGCCGAGCGCGAGACCGCCGACCGGCTGATCGCGCATTTCCTCGCTGACCGCGTCGGCGCTTCCTTCGACGGCCGCATCTCCGGGGTCACCCGCGCCGGCCTGTTCGTGAAGCTGCACGAGACCGGCGCCGACGGCTTCGTGCCGGCGCGCACCATCGGCGACGAATATTTCCAATATGACGAGGCGCGCCATTCGATGGTCGGCCGCCGCAGCGGCGAGACCTACCGGCTCGGCGATCCCGTCACCGTCAAGCTGGTCGAAGCGGCGCCGGTCGCCGGCGCGCTGCGCTTCGAGTTGCTCACGCAGGGGCGCCCCGGCACGGCGCAACGCCATGCGCGGCGCGACGAACGCCAGCAGCACTATCGCCACCCGCGGGCCAAGAAACGGAAGGCACGGTAATGGACATCGCCAAACGTATAACCGAGCGGATGACCAAGTCGGAGCGCGACCAGTCGTTTCCCGACAGCGAGCCGCGCGATGCCGCGACCCTGATGCTGATCGACCGCACCGGGCCGGTGCCGAAGGTGCTGCTCGGCCGCCGCCACGCCGGCCACAAATTCATGCCCGGCAAGTTCGTGTTTCCCGGCGGCCGCATCGAGCCGCTCGACCGCGCAATGTCGGCGGTGAGCGGGCTGCACCCCGACATGGAAAAGAAGCTCAACGAGCGCGTGGCAACCCCGAGCCCCGATTATGCGCGCGCCTTCCCGCTCGCCGCCGTGCGCGAGATGGCGGAGGAGACCGGCCTCTTGCTCGGTGTTGCGCGCGACCAGCCGCCGCAAACGCCGGGCGAGATCTGGAGCGAGTTCGCCAAGGCCAAAGTGCATCCCGATCTCGGCAACATCCATTTCATCGCGCGCGCCATCACGCCGCCGCGCCGGCCGCGCCGCTTCGACACCCGCTTCTTCACCGCCGACGCCTCGGCTATCGCCCACACCATCGAGGGCGTGGTCGGGCCGGATTCCGAGCTGGTGGAATTGACCTGGGTGCCGATCGAACAGGCCACCCACTTGGACATGCCGACCATCACCGGCGTGGTGCTCGAGGAGCTGCTGAACCGCGTCGAGGCCGGCATGGCGCACTCCCTGCCGGTGCCGTTCTATTTCATGAAGGAGCAGCAGTTCTTCCGGGAACTGTTGTAATGGCGGGAAAAATCGCAATTTCTTGACATTCCAGGGGCCGCCGCTAGGTTCGCCGCCAAAGTCTCACGTTCGAGGATCAATCCATGGCCAAAGCCGTCAGTCTCAAGATCAAGCTCGTCTCCAGCGCGGGCACCGGGCACTACTACGTGACCAAGAAGAACTCGCGCACCCAGACCGACAAGCTGAAGAAGAAGAAATACGATCCGGTCGCCAGGAAGCACGTCGAGTACAGCGAATCCAAGATCAAGTGATCGCGGCTCGTTGCAGCGTCGACAGCTTCCCGTCATGCCCGGCCTTGTGCCGGGCATCCACGTCTTTAGGGCGGCGCGCAAGACGTGGATGGCCGGGACAAACCCGGCCATGACGAATGCGAGTTGTGAAATAAGGTGGCCGGCCGGAAGCGGTGTTATGAGGAGGCCACTCTCACCGCGTCCAGGCCGGCCGAACCCCGCAGAACCCAGGAGATGCGGCGGACCTGAGCACTCCGCAGGGCATTGCATGGGGCTTTGCGCGCGCGCGTGACGAACTGAGCGTCCGCGCCCAACGAAAGCCGTCGACGGCAAGGTTAGACCAAGCCCCCCGCTCCACCAAACGGCTTTTTAACCCGCTGGGATTTTTGCCGAATTTCGGTTCCGCCGCGGCGCGCGCGGGCGCGCTTCAGGCGAATCTCGGAACTTTCCCCGAGACTCAGGCGGCGTCCGGCACCACCCGGTTGCGGCCGTCGCGCTTGGCGCGATAGAGCGCGGTGTCGGCGCGCTTGAGCATGGCGGCGGCGTTGTCGGTGGGCCCGTCCAGCGCGGCGATGCCGATCGAGATCGTCACGTCGAGATTGCGCGCGCCCTGCTGGATGGCGAAGGGCTCCGACGCGATGCGCCGGCGCAGCCGCTCGGCCACCATGGTCGCCACCGCCATGTCGGTCTCCGGCATGACGATGACGAATTCCTCGCCGCCGTAGCGGCAGGCGAGATCGATGTTGCGGATCGACTTGCGGATGCGTAGCGCGAATTCGCGCAGCACGTCGTCGCCCGCGTCGTGGCCGTGGCCGTCGTTGATCGCCTTGAAATAATCGATGTCGAGGATCAGCGCGGCGAGCGGCTTGCCGCGTGCGGCCGCCTGCTCCACCAGCGTCCCGAGATGCGTCTCCATGTAACGGCGGTTGAACAGGCCGGTGAGCGCGTCGGTGATCGCCATCTCGATCGACATCTGCACGTTGTCGCGCAGCCGCTCGGTGTAGCGTTTCTTCTTGATCTGCGTGCGCGCGCGCGCCAACAGCTCGTTCCGGTCGACCGGGCGGATCAGATAGTCGTTGACGCCGATCTCCAGCCCGCGCACCAGGCGCTGGTTGTTGTCGGCTTCCGCCACCGCCAGGATCGGCACGTTGCGGGTGCGCTCGAGCGAGCGCACCTGGCTGCACAGGCGCAGCCCGTCGAAGTTCTGCAAGCCGAGCGAGACGATCAGCAGGTCGTAGCCGCCCTCGGCGGCGTGAAACAGCGCCTCGCTTGGATCGGCCTCCACGTCCACCGTGTGCTCGGCCGAGAGCGTCGCCACCAGGCGCTCGTAGGAGGACGGCCGGTCGTCGACGATCAGGATGCGGCCATGCCGCCCGGTTTCCGCCACCGCCTCGCGCTCCGGGCTCTGGATGCCGATTTCCTTCGAGGTGAGCGCGCGCATGCGCAATTCGTCGGTGACCATCTTCAAGCGCGCGAGCGAGCGCACGCGCGAGACCAGCGCGACGTCGGTGACCGGCTTGGTGAGGAAATCGTCGGCGCCGGCTTCCAGCCCGCGCACGCGGTCGGACGGCTGATCGAGCGCGGTCACCATGACCACCGGGATGTGGTGGGTCGCCGGATTGGTCTTGAGCAACCGGCAGACCTCGAAGCCGTCCATGTCCGGCATCATGACGTCGAGCAGCACGATGTCGCATTCGGCGCGCTCGCACACCGCCAAGGCGTCCGCGCCGCTGAAGGCGGTGATGACGTCGAAATATTCCGCCGACAGCCGCGCTTCCAGGAGCTTCACGTTGGCCGGGACGTCGTCGACGACAAGCACGCGGGCACTCATTTCACGCGCTCCCGAGGAAATGCCGGATGGTCTCGATGAACTTGCCCACCGAGATCGGCTTGGACAGATAGGCCTCGCAGCCGCCCTCGCGAATGCGCTCCTCGTCGCCCTTCATGGCGAAGGCGGTGACCGCCACCACGGGGATTGCCTTCAGATCGGGGTCGTCCTTGAGCCATTTCGTCACTTCTAGGCCGGAGACTTCCGGCAATTGGATGTCCATCAGGATCAGATCGGGCCGGTACTTGCGCGCGAGATCGAGCGCCTCGATGCCGTTGCGGGTGCCGACGGTGCGATAGCCATGCGCCTCCAACAGGTCGTGGAAGAGCTTCATGTTCAGCTCGTTGTCTTCCACGATCAGGACGGTCTTCGCCATTCCTCCCCCCGCCCCGGTTGTCCCCAATACGCCCTGCCCGGCGCGCGCGCCGTCGCTTTGGTCCGCGCGCTCGGGCATTATCGGTAACGGTAGTGCCGATTTGTTACGGAAAGGCAAATTTGATCGATGAAACTAGGCCCTCCGTTAACCCAAGAAGCCGCAGAAGGCTTGGCTGTTCAGGCGCTTACCTTCATCGCCGGGGAACCGGAGCGGCTCGGGCGCTTTCTCGCCGCAACCGGCATCGGCCCGGCCGAGATTCGCGCGGCGGCGAGCGAGCCCGGGTTCCTCGCCGGCGTGCTCGAATTTCTCGCCGCCGACGACCGCCTGATCGCCGCTTTTGCCGCGGAAACCGGGCTCGACCCGGCCGACGTGGCGCGAGCCTACGCCGCGCTCGGCGGCGAGCCTTGGGAGCGCGAAGTGCCGTGAGCTTCTGCCGCGATTGCCTGGCCGACGTCCCCGCCAAGGCCGCGCGCTGCCCGGCCTGCGGCTCGCCGCGGCTGGCGCGCCACGCCGAGCTCGACACGCTCACCATCGCCCATATCGACTGCGACGCCTTCTACGCCACCATCGAGAAGCGCGACGACCCCTCGCTCGTCGACAAGCCGGTGATCGTCGGCGGCGGCAAACGCGGCGTGGTGGCGGCGGCCTGCTATGTGGCGCGCACCTACGGCATCCGTTCGGCCATGCCGATGTTCGAGGCGCTGCGGCGCTGCCCGAACGCCGCGGTGGTGCGGCCGAACATGGCCAAATATGCCGAGGTCGGGCGCGCCGTGCGCCGCGCCATGCTGGCGCTGACGCCGCTGGTCGAACCGCTGTCGATCGACGAGGCCTTCCTCGATCTGACCGGCACCGAGCGCCTGCACGGCATGCCGGCCGCAAAAGTGCTTGCCCGCTTCGCCCTCGAAGTCGAGCGCGCGCTCGGCATTACGGTGTCGATCGGGCTGTCGGCCAACAAGTTCCTCGCCAAGATCGCCAGCGATCTCGACAAGCCGCGCGGCTTTGCCGTGCTCGGCCAGGCCGAGGCGGCGGCGTTCCTCGCGGAAAAGCCGGTCGGCTTCATCTATGGCGTCGGCGCAGTGAGCGCGGCCAAGCTCGCCGCCGACGGCTATCGTCTCGTCGGCGACCTGCAGCGCGCCGAGGAACACGAATTGCTGCGCCGCTACGGCGAGGAAGGCGCAAGGCTCTGGCGCCTGGCGCGCGGCATCGACAGCCGCGGCGTCGATCCCGAACGCGAAACCAAGAGCATTTCCGCGGAAACCACCTTCGATACCGACATCGGCGAATTCCGCCCGCTCGAGCAGACGCTGTGGAGCCTGAGCGAAAGAGTGTCGGCGCGGCTGAAGGCAAACGCGCTCGCCGGCTCGACGGTCACGCTCAAGCTCAAGAGCGCCGATTTCAAGATCCGCACACGCGCGCAATCGCTGGGCGCGCCGACCCAGCTCGCCGCGCGCATCTTCGCCGCCGGCCGCGAGCTGTTGCGGCGCGAGGTGGGCCAAACGCGCTTTCGCCTGATCGGCATCGGCGTGAGCAATCTGGAGGATGCGGCCGGCGACGATCTCGCCGATCTGCTCGACCGCCGCACCGCCGAAGCCGAGCACGCCATCGACAGGCTGCGCGAAAAATTCGGCCGCGCCGCGGTGGTCAAGGGCCTGGCGCTGGATGACGAATAACGGGCGGCGTTCCGCCTCATGCCGGCGGGCCGCACGAACGGCGCCCGACAGATGGGGTGGTCCGGGGAAATCAATCGCCCTTGCGAAATATCGCGTGGTCGAAAGTGCCTTTATGCCTTTCGCGGTATTTAGGTCCGGGGCCGCGCATGTAATGCAGCTCCGGCCGATACGAAGCGGGTGCCGGAATGAGCCGTAGCAGCAGCTGCAGCCACGAGGCGCGGCGGCCCGAGGACGGTTTATCACTTAGAAATGCCATAGCGGGTCCTCCGGACTACTCACGGGCGCGCCCTCAGCTGCAATTCGGCGAGCCGGCCGCGCGGGAACTCACACTCATGCGCCGAGCAATGCCGGGATCAGAACCGCCGCACAGGTCACCACGATGAGGTAAGGCAGCACCTCCAGGACGAATCTCGATGTTCGTTCAAGCATCTGAAGCTCCCAGTGGGTTTGCGGTCAGCATCCAAACGCACATTTCATACGTACAGTTGAATTTCAAACACTTGTTTTAGGCAAAACAATGACGCCCACCCTTGCAAGCCTGTTGCATTTTCGCAGCAGACGTATTAGCGAGAGAGTTCAAACACTTGTTTGAATCGGAAACGAGATGACCCGTCCGGCCGAATACACGCGCCAGTCCATCATGAAAGCGGCCGTTCGGCTGTTCGCCGAAAAAGGCTATCAGGGCGCCAGCGTGCGAGACATCGTGGCCAAGGCCCGCGTCAATCAGGCGGCCATCAACTACCATTTCAAGGGGAAGGACGGGCTGTATCTCGAGCTGCTCACATTGGCGTTTGAGAAGCTGACCGACCAGGCCGGGTTCGATCCGGAAAGGCTCAAGTCGCTTTCACGCGAAGAGGCCCTGCGGAATTTCGTGGAGCAGCAGTTGCGCCCACTGTTGTTCCGCGACGAGTTGAGCTTGTACATTCGTATGTTCGCCTGGGAAAGTGCGCATCCCAGCAAGGTTTTCCGCAAATTCATGGCGACGAATGCGGTTTCCTATCTCACCGCGGCCGTGGATATCGTGCAGAGATTCTTGCCTCCCGGAACGGATAAACGGGTCGCCCTGTTTGGCGCGATCTGGCTGATGGGGCAATGCAGCACGTTTGTGCGAAACCGTGAGTTGTTCGCGCAGGAGCCGTTCAAGATCGCGCCGGACAGCCCATTCGTCGACGAATTGGCCGATCTTATTTCGCGGCTGGCACTCGGCGGCTTGCAGCAGGCCTTCGCAACGCCTTGACCCAAGGGCGCGCCCGGCGATTGCCGGCGACTGCTTGGCAATCCTCCGCAATGGCGTGAGCCCCGGCCAACTGTCCGCCGCGCACCGGAATATTTTCCCTAAGTCTATTGACTATAATCCCAAGGTATGTAATCCTACTAGGGTCCCGCTCGACGAGGGGCGTCTTCTAGAGACGATCCTGAAGGCGGAGCGGCGGACGGCGGATGCCGGAGATGCGGCATCCGCGGCGGTTCGGACCGAAGGCCCGCAACAGCGGGCCCGGTTGATGCGGCGCCCGCGGGCAGGCCTCGTAAGCCTGCACTCGGGAGGTCCCGGGACCCGACCGGGGGGCACTATGACCCTTCCGTCAGGAGCTTGACTGGACTGGGGCCGCTCCAAGGGTTTGCGGACGGACCAAGGCGCGACAAGGCGCTGAGCCGAACTGGCGCTGCGGACCGGAAGCAAATCGGAGCGGGAACCAGGAAGCGCGGACCCGGGGACAGAAATCGCCGCTTGTGGCGCGCCGAAAGGCGCCGTGCACGGGAAACCGTGCACGCACATAAGGAACGGTCGCGCCGATTGGCGCGCCACCCCCTCGCGCCATGCGAGGGAAGAAGGAAAGGAAGGCCTGCCCCGGGCCTCGACAAAGAATAGGGGCGGCGGAGCGTTGGCTTCGCGCGTGACCCCGAAAAGCGGGAAAGGTCACGCGCAAAAGAAACAGCGGCTGTTTGAAAATTGAATCGGTGGCGCGCCCGGGCACGCTGCGCCCGCAAAAATCAGCGCCCTACCCCCTCCGGCCAGCGCGCATTGATCGACCCCGTGGGCGCGCGATCCGGCTTGAGCGGCACGCCGGCCGGCGCTTTCGGCGGCAAGGGCGACGCGGCGGCGGGGTCGGGCGCCGGTTTCGCTTCGGCGGCTTTATTCGGCGCGCCGTTCTCGGCCGACGGCTTTGGCGGCGTCGTTGGCGCCGGCGCTGGTGTTGGCGCCTTGCCGTTCTCGGCGGCGCCTTCTGGCGACACCGCGTTGGAATCCGGATAGCGCTGGCGCATGTCGCTCAGGAACGCATCGAGCGTATTCACCCCCGCCACCGCCTCCGCCACGTTCTTGAATTCGGCGCCGCCGGTCCCGGTCGGCGCGGTCACCACCTCGAAAGCATGGCGGTCCGGACTGTCGGCCATCTTGGCCATGTATTTTTCGCGGAAACGCTGCTGCCCGATCGCTTCGTCGGCGAGCGCGTAGCCGATCGCCGCCCGCAGCACGTCGACGCGCTCGGCCTCGTTCAGCGGGGCGAACTCGCGCCAGCGGTCGCCATACAGCAACTCGATCTGCTCGGCCGCTTCGCGCCAGCGCTTGGCCGCCCACAGGATGTCGGCGCGCAGGCGGATGGCTTGATGTCCCTGGATGTTGGCGATCATTTCCAGCGCCAGATCGTGGCGGCCGACCTCCGACAGCGCGCGCGCCTCCAGCAGCAGCCGCTGGTCGCGCAACTCATTCGACAGCCCGTCGGTGCGGGTCGAGCGCAAGACGGCGAGCGCACGGTCGGACTTGCGGTCCATGAGATAGATCACCGCCAGCCGCGTCGCCACCTGCGCGCGCGCGGCGCCTTGCAGGCGATGATCGACCTGGTGCTGCAACAATTCGGCCGCCTGCTCGAGCAGGTCGACCGACACCAGCCGGTCGGCCAGCTTGCGGATCATCTCGTCGCCGCGCCGGCCGATCGGGGTGAGCTCGCGGTAATCGTAGAACAGGCCGAGCGCCTCGATCGGCGGCAGCGCATTGGCCTTGCCGCCCAGGAACAGACTCTCGAAGCTCGCCGCCGCCTCGTCCTCGATCTTGCGGGTGAGATCGGAATTGGGATGCGCGAGCAGCGCCGTGCGCATGACATGGAAGGCTTCGCGGTAGTGCCCCTCCTCGGTGTAGAGGTGCGCCAGCAGCTGCAAGCCCTCGGTCTCGCTCTCGTCGCCGCGCCAGACGGTGGTGAGCGTTTCGAGCTGCCCGACCACGTCCTTGCGCGGGATGTCGCCGAGTGCGTAGCGCAGCACGATTTCGCGCAGCCGCGCCTGCGCGGCGGCCGGACGGTCGCGCGAAGAGGCGGCGTCGCGGTAATTGGTGAGCGCGTCCTCGTTGCGGCCGAGGCCCTCGTCGAGTTGACCGACCAGCACGGCGACCGAGGGCGCCATGGCGGGCGGCACGCCCATGGTCTGCAACTCGTTGAGCACGCGGCCGGCGTCGCCAAAGTCGCGCACCTCGATCGCCGCCTGCAGGGCTGCGCGCAGCGCCAGCCGCTGCAACTCGATCGGCAGCGCGGCCAGTTCGGCGTCGACCTGCTTGAAGCGGGCATGCGCCTCCGCCCATTGCCCCTGCCGGGCAAAGGCCATGGCGCGCCAGATCGGCGCGTCGAGCTGGTTTCCGACCTGCGGATTGGACAGGTCCTTGAGCGCGGCCTGCGGGCGGTCGAGCATCACGTTTGTCACCGCCTTGAGCACCGTGCCGGTGACGTCGTCGGCGCCGTGCTCCTGCGAAAGCGTGAAGTCGAGCACGCCCTTGGCTTCCGCGAACATGTTCTGGGCGAGATAAAAGCGCGCCAGATTGAGCCGGGCATGGCGGCGCAGGCCGGGCGGCGCCATGGCGGCGTCGTACAGCAGTTCCGCTTGCCGCGAATAGAATTTGGCCTGCCGGTCGAAGCCCCAGATCTGGGTGTCGAAGGTCACGGCGCGGAATGTGCTGGCGAGCTGTTGCTGGCCGATGGCCGTGGGCGACAGCGTCAAGCCCTGCGGGCGGCTGACGGTGATCTGGTCGGGCGCAATTGCCGCAGTTACGTCGTCGGCAAGCGGCTGCAGCACCACGCCTTGCGCGGAGGGCAGCGCGCGCAGCTCGACGAATTCCTGCGCCTTGAGAAATCCGCGCGCCGGCGCAAGCGCGGTGACCACCAGCAGCTGATCGCCCACCGCCGCATCGCTGATGCGGTGGATCTTCTGCGCATCGTTGAATGGAATCGCGATGCTCGCCCGGTTCTTGCCGAGGATGCTGCGGGCGATGGTGAGCTGTTGGGTCGGCACGGTGATGCTGTCGCCGAGGTCGATGATCCAGGCCGGGCCGTCATTGACGACGCTCACCAGGCGCGGCCGCGACAGGCGCAGGCGCACGATCGCGGCGCCGTCCTTGCTGCGCTCGAAGCGGGCGCTGTGGATCGCTTTGTCGGGGCCGGCCTCGAGCCCGGCCAGGTCGAGCTTGGCGGCGCTGTCGAACACCAGCCACAGCGTGTCGGCGCGGCGGAAGACGGCGGCCGGCGTCGGCACCGCGAACGGGAATTCGATGCGCTGCTTGTCGCCATCGGTGTGCAGCTCGGCCGTCACCGTCGCTTTCGGATTGGGCGCCGGCTCGCCTGCATTGGCGGCGGCGGCCTTCGGCGCCGGTTTTGACGCCGCCGGCGGTTTCGGCACGTCAACCTGCGCCGGGGCCGGCGGCTTTGGTATCTCCGCCTTCGCCTCGGGCACGGCGGGGGGTTTCGGCAACTCCGGCTTCGCTTCGGGCGTAGCGGCAGGTTTTGGCTCCGCAGCTCTGGCTGCCGCGGGCTTGGACTCGGCGATTTTCGGTTCGGCAGCTTTGGGCTCGGGCGTTTTACGCCCAGCGGCCTGAGGCTCGGCCGTCTTCGGTTCGGCGGCTTTGGGTGCAACGGGCTTCGGCGCGCTAGGCCCGGGCTCGGCGGCCTTCGGCTCCATTGGTTTGGGCGCCGCGGCGGCAGGCACAGGCGGTTCTCGGCTGGCGATTTTCGGCAACGGCGCCGGCGCGCTCTCGGCTTTCTTGGCGGGCTGCGGCGTGTTTTCTACGGGGACAGTTTGCGGCGGCGCGATCCCCGGCACGATGACGCCCTCCTGCCTGGGCGCGGCGCCGTCGAGCCCGATATCGACGGCAATGCCGCTACCTTCGCGGAACGTGCGTACCTTGGGCACGCCATTGAGCACGAAATCGACGATCGCCGCGTCCTCGTCGATTTTGGCATCGATCGATTTCAGCGACGGCGGCAATGTGGCGATCGCGTCGGCCAGGTCCCATTTGATCTTCTGGTCGAAATTGAGCACGAGCTTGCCGTCGGATTGCTCCGGCACCACGTTGACGCCTTCTGGCACATCGAAGACGTAGCGCGTGAAGGTCGGCTGGCTCGCGACCCGCACCCGGATGCTTTGCGGCTTGCGTTCCTTGGCCGCCAGCTGCTGCCGATGCAGCAGCCGCTCGGCCTGCTGCGCGCGGCGCGCCAGCGCCTCGATCACCTCCTGCGGGAGGCCGGGCAACACCCCGGTCCAAGTCTGGGGCAACAGGTCGACGAACAGCTGCTCGGCCGCCGGAATGGAATTGACCTTCAGCTTCTTGGCCAGCGCGATGCGGATCGCGCTGCCGTCTGGATCGATACGCGCCGCGCTGATGTAACCGGGCGCGCTTACGTTCAGGCGGCCGACCGAAACGTCGACCGGCTTCTGGAACGTGATGATCAAGATCGGGAAGCTCAGACGGATGCTTGCCGGCACTTCTTGTTGGAAGTGAAACACCAGGCGCGCGTAGCCGCCGTCGGTAGTGACATCGATGTCGCCCTTGACCCGCTCCTCGGCGCGCGCATTGCCGCCGAACGCGAGCAGCATCACGGCTGCCAGCGCCGCGAAAAAAGCCGGCAGGCGTGCCGCCAACTGCCGCGGTCTCCGCGCAGATTGCGTGCCTATTCGCTTGAGGCCGAGTGGCATCATGAAGCCGTTCCAGCGGCGAGACTGCCGGTCGCGACAGCCTAAGGATTGGCATTTAACGCGGCGTTAACCGTGTCATCCTCGCTTGTCTTAGTCCCCGCTCGGCTTTCCCTCGATCTTCGGCAGTTCTTTCGGCGCCTCTTTCTTGGGCTGCCCGTTGGCGCGGCTAGCGAGCTCGACGGTGAGCCGTTCGGCGGCGTCCGGCGACATCTGGGCGAGGATCGAGGACATGGCGCGCGGATTCATCTTGGTCGCCACTTCGACCAGGATCGCCATCTCGAGCCGGTCGAAGATGCGGGCGGCCTCCTTCGGCTTCATGTTCTCGTACATTGAGATGATGTCTTTGAAGCGCTTGGCCTCGGCCGCATCGCGATTGCCTTCCGCGGTCTTGACCTTCGCCTCGACGTCCTTGAGCTCGGCGACCTTGCCTTCCACGCGCTTTTCGGCGGCCCTCAGCAGGCTCTCGCGCATGTCGAGGTCGCGCGCCCGGGCATCGAGCTGCTGGCGGCGTTTCTGCAGGCTTTCGAGGATGGCGCGCTCGCCCGGCGAGTTGATGTGGCCGGGCTCGATCGGGATCACGGTGCCGCCGGCTTCGAGCTTTGGCGGCGGCGGAGGCTTGGTGCTCGTCTTGAGCTGGGGCTCGTCAGGCTTGCCTTCGGCAGGTTTTTCCTGCTTGTCCACCGAGCCGGTGACGTCGCGATCGCCCCGATTGTTGTAGTTGAATATCTCCTGCGCCCAGGGCTCCTTGACCGCAGGCATGGAAGGGTTGATGGGGTCGCCGGCGACGACGATCTTGGGATATTCCGGCACGCTTTCGGCAGCATCGATCGTCATCCCCAACTTGTTGCGGTTCTCCAGCCGCTCGGCCAGCGTATAGCCGCCGTCGAACACCAGGCCGGACACTTTGAGCGCGAACAGGCTGATCGTCGCGAGCAGCACGATCGGGACCAGCCGGAAATCGCGCGCAAAGCGGATCATGCCGCGCGACCGCCCAATCGCGCCTGCGCGCGCGCGGCGAAGGCTTGCGCGGCGGCGGCCACAGTCTTGGCGTCGGGAATCGCAGTGTTGTCGGTGGCACCGCGCGCGGCGCCGGCGATACGGCCGAGACGGCCGAGCAGTTCCTCGCCGGCGGCGAGCTTCGCGTCGAGCTCGGCGGAAACCTGCTCCACGCGCGCCAGCCGCCCGCTCAGGTCATGCTCGCCGTCGTGCATGGTCGATTTGAGCCCGGCGATGGCGCGCTCGGCGATCTCGGTCGCGGTGATCAGCTCTGAAATGGTCGCGCGCAGCGTCTGCTCGTCGGCCTTGAACAGCCGAAGCTGCTTGTTGAGCCGGACGCAATAAAGGATGGTCAGCAGCAGCAGGATGGAGACCATCGTCTCGATCAGCAGTCCATAGTTGAAGCTCACGGCGCCTCCATGCGATTGGTGGGCTCGTCGGCATTCTCGAACATGGCGAAAGTCGTGCGCGGTTTGCGCAGCGACTTGGCGACGCGCACGGCGACGCGGTCGCCGACCCGGCCCATGCGCCCTTCGGTGAGCGTGACGTCGCCGCAGCGCACGCTGACCAGCGCGTCCGGCTTGAGCTCGAGGGTCAACGTGTCGCCGACGTTCAGGCTCATCATCTGCCGCAGCGGCAGGCGCGCCTCGTACAACACGGCGTCGACGGCGATTTGGGCCTGGCCGATTTCGGTGGCGAGATGGCCTTCCCAGATCGGGTCGCGGCCGAATTTCTCGCCCATGAACATCTGCAGCAGGACGGCGCGGATCGGCTCGATCGTGGCGTAAGGCAGCAGCAGCTCGATATTGCCGCCGCGGTCTTCCATGTCGATGCGCAGCCGCACCAGGATCGCGGCATTGGCGGGCCGCGAGATCGCGGCAAAACGCGGATTGGTCTCCAGCCGGTCGATGTTGAATTTGACCGGCGACAGCGGTTTAAAGGCGAGCTCGGCGTCGGCCAGCACCACCTCGATCATGCGCTTGACCAGATTGGTCTCGATCGTGGTGTAGGGGCGGCCTTCGACGCGCACCGTGCTCTGCCCGCGCCTGCCGCCCAGCAGCACGTCGATGATCGAATAGATCAGGCTGGAATTGACGGTAGCGAGGCCGAAATTGTCCCATTCCTCCGCCTTGAACACGGCAAGGATCGCCGGCAGCGGAATCGAGTTGAGGTAATCGCCGAAGCGCACCGAGGTAATGCGGTCGAGCGAGACTTCGACGTTGTCGGAGGTGAAGTTGCGCAAGCTCGTCGTCATCAACCGCACCAGGCGGTCGAAGACGATTTCCAGCATCGGCAGGCGCTCGTACGACACCATCGCCGAATCGATGATGGCGCGGATGCCGGAATTGTCGTTGAGCGTCACATCGGCGAGGCTGAAGCCGAGCAGACTGTCGATTTCTTCCTGATTGAGGATGCGCTCGGCGCCGCCCTTGGCGTGGAAGCCGCTGCCGTCGTCGACCATCGCCGCCCATTGCGCGGCGGCTTCATCAACGCCCGGCCCGGTGGCCGGCGCGTCGGTCTTCGGCGCGCCCGACTCCTCCTCCAGCGCCAGGCCCCATTCGGCAGCCAGCGCGTCTTGGTCGATTTGTTCTTTAACTGCCATTGTTGGTCACGCCGCTATTGGACGACGATCTCCTTGAACAGCACGGCAGTGATGCGGTTGGGTGAGACGGCGGCATTGACGCGCCGGGTCAACTCCTCCTTGAGCCGATAGAGGCCGGCGGAGCCATCGAGATCGGTCGGCCGCAATTCGCGCAAATATGTCTGGAAGGCGTCCATCACCCGCGGCATCAGCGGATTGATCTGCTCCACCACATGGGGATCGGGCACTTCGAGCACGATCTTGACCTTGAGATATTGCGTGCGGTCGGCGCCGACATTCGACAGGTTGACCAGCACGTCGGGCAGATCGACGAAGATGGCGGGCTTGGCGGCGGTTTTTTCCGCCTCGGCCTTTTCCGAGTGGTGGAAATAGAGGAAGCCGGCGGTTCCACCCCCGCCGAGCACCAAGAGCCCGGCCGCTGCGATGATGATCAGTTTGAGCGACAGTTTATTCTTCAGCTTCGCCGCCGCCGACTGCTCGGCTTGCTCTTCCGGTTTTTCTTCGACTTCCGCTTCCGCCTGTTTCGCCTTGGCTGCCATGACCACCCCGATTGCAACGTGTTGGGCGGCGCGACGCGCGGCGTTTCGAAGCGAAATGCCGGCGGTGCGCGGTTCCGCGCGCCCCCGCGGGAAAAGGTAGGTCGGTATGGTTAACAGATCATTTCCTGCAGCCCGGACGGCGGAATCTTTTGCCGGGTCGGCGGCTGTTTTTGCCCCGCGGCGGCGATGGCGCTTCGCAATCAAGTAGCTGATTTCACTAGCCGTTGTGGCTTGGCACGGCGGCTGCAATGCATGCGTCAGCCGCGGGCTTGGGAGAGCCTTGCGGCGGACTTCCGCAATGCAAGGTCTCGGGAGGGCCGCGTTGCGGGATAATTCAGGGGAGAAGACCGATGCAGAACGCAATTCTCGTCGGACTGTCGCGCCAGGTCGCGCTCGGTCGCGAAATGGACGTGGTCGCCAACAATCTCGCGAACATGACCACCACCGGCTACAAGGCCGACGGTTCGCTATTCCAGGAATACCTTAACTCGGGCGCACGCGCGGGCCAGACCGGCGCCCGCATCAGCTTCGTGCTGGACCGCGGCATCTGGCACGACATGAGCCAGGGCCCGGTCGAGCGCACCGGCAATCCGCTCGATGTCTCCATCGACGGCGACGCGTTCATGGCGGTGCAGACGCCGCGCGGCGAGCGCTATACGCGCAACGGCGCCTTGCAGATCAACGCGACCGGTCAACTCGTCACCGGCGAAGGCGATCCGGTGCTCGGCGATTCAGGCCCGATCAGTTTTCAGCCGAACGATCACCAGGTTTCCATAAGCCGCGACGGCACGATCAGCGTGCGCGAAGGCACCTCGAATGTCGACTCCGCGCGCGGCAAGCTGCGCCTCGTCACCTTCGCCAATCTGCAGCAGCTGCAGAAGGACGGCGGCAGCACCTTCAACGTGGTGAACGGCGCCCAGCCGCAACCCGCGCCGCCGGAAGCCGGCTTCATCCAAGGCACCATCGAAAAATCCAACGTGCGCGGCGTGGTGGAGATGTCGCGCATGATCGAGATAACCCGCACCTACACCCAGATCGCAAACATGCTGCAGCAGCAAAGCGATCTCGGCCAGACGGCGCTCGACAAGCTCGCCGAAGTTCCGAATTGACGATGAAGGAGAGTTAAATCCATGCGCGCGCTCAACACAGCTGCGACCGGCATGATGGCGATGGAGCTGAATGTTCAAGTCATCTCCAACAACCTCGCCAACATGACCACCACCGGCTACAAACGTCAGCGGGCCGAATTCCAGGACCTGCTTTACGATCACGTCAGCCGGATCGGCACGCAGACCTCCTCGCAGGGCAATATCCTTCCGGTCGGCATCGATCTCGGTTCCGGCGTCAAGCCGGTCGGCACCCCGCGCCTGATGATGCAAGGCACGCTGTCACAGACCGGCGGCACCCTCGACGTCGCGATACGCGGCGAAGGGTTCTTCAAGATCCAGATGCCGGACGGCACCTTCGCCTACACCCGCGACGGTTCGTTCCAGATGGACGCGCAGGGCCGCATCGTAACGGCGCAGGGCAACCCTGTGATGCCCGGCGTCACGATTCCCCAAAATTCCACCGGATTGACCATCAATGCGATGGGCCAAGTCTCGGTGATCCCGCAAGGAGGCGGGTCGACGCCGCAAGTATTGGGGCAACTCGCCCTCACGCGCTTCATCAATCAGGCCGGCCTGCTGCCGATCGGCGACAACCTGTACACCGAAACGCCGGCCTCCGGCACGCCGCAGGACGGCCTGCCCAACACGGACGGCGCCGGCGATTTGCTGCAGGGCAGCCTGGAACAATCCAACGTCGACTCGGTCACCGAGATCACCAATCTGATCGCCGCGCAGCGCGCCTATGAGATGAACTCCAAGGTGATCACCGCCGCCGACCAGATGCTGCAGTCGACCGCCAACCTGATGCGCTGAGGCAGACCCATGATCCGCACCCTCATCCTCGCCGGCACCGCCTTGCTGCTGCTCGGCGTCGCCGCCACGGCGCAGGTCACCGGCGCGCTCGGACCGGTTCACCCCAAGCTCAAGCCGGAGGCCGTCGTGACCGGCAATATCGTGCATATCGGCGACCTGGTGGACAATGCCGGCCTTGTCGCCGACGTGCCGATTTTCCGCTCGCCCGATCTCGGCACCACAGGCACCGTATCGACCGAAGCGGTGCTTGAAGCGGTGCGCGTCCATGCGCTGGCCGGGCTCGACACCGGCGGCGTCAGCGAGGTGGCGGTGACGCGGGCGAGCCGCACGATCAGCCCCGAGGACATCGCACACAGCATCGCGCAGGCGTTGTCGGCACAATTCGCGCTCGGCGCGCCCGACGATATCTCGCTCAACTTCGACAGCGAGTTGCGGACGCTGCACGTGGAGCCTTCCGCCTTGGGCGAGCCGCGCGTC
>Ga0316624_10000064_pt1 | contig 28404 bp, 27 predicted proteins | sample OWC_Aug_N3_C1_D5_FD_207657 | JGI IMG/M metagenome (GOLD analysis project Ga0316624, IMG submission 207657) | Wetland soil microbial communities from Old Woman Creek delta, Ohio, United States - OWC_Aug_N3_C1_D5_A | ecosystem: Environmental > Terrestrial > Soil > Wetlands | place: USA: Ohio... | reverse complement strand
CCGGCATAGCGCGGCGTCGCGGCCGGCGGACGCGGCCCGCGCCGCTCCAGCTTTTTGTACCACGACACCAGCGCCGCCGCGCCCACCATGACGACGATGCCGGCCGCGCTCACGGCGACCTGTACCGGCAGCCGATTGGACACTTCAGTGAACACGAAATGCCCGGCGAAGGACAGGAACACGCCGAGACAAAACGTCTCCAGCGAGTGCTGGCCGCATATGATCGCCGGCCAGAACACGCGTAACTTCAACGCCGCCCAATCGCGCGGCACGAACCAGACGGTGATGATGGCGAGCGACAGGAAATGCAGGATGCGCAGCACGTCGAGATTGGTCTTGTCGATGGGATAGATCGCGTCGCTGATGAATTTCGGCACGAACGCGCCGAGCCGCGGGAAATACCAGGTCATTGCGATGCCGAAGGCGAATAACAGATAGAATGCGGCGATGGTGACCACGACCGGCGAGTTGATCCAGCGCGACAGCCGCTGCGCGCCGCCGAGCGCGCACCAGGCGCCGAACACGAACAACATCTGCCAGGCGAATGGGTTGAACACCCAGTTGCCCTGGGGATAGGCCGGGATATTCCAATCGAACCACCAGGTCAGCGCGTAGAACGTCGCCGAGGCGATGAGCGCGGTCGACGGCGCGCGCCGCAACAGCCACAACACCGGCGGGAACCAAAGCAGCAACACGATATAGAGCGGCAGCACGTCCATGTTCACCGGCTTGAACTTCAAGAGCAGCGCCTGGACGATGGTGACGTCCGGGCTGTTGAGGAAATTGCGCACGCCCATTTCCTCTGTGTACAGCGGGTTGTCGAAGTGATGCGCGACATAGGCGATCTCGGCGAGATAGATTGCGAACAGAAACACGTGCGCGACATAAATCTGCCAGGCGCGCTTGAGGACGCGGGCGCCAGCCACCATGAATCCGTGCTCGTGCATGGCCCGGCCATAGACGAAGGCCGCGGTGTAGCCGGAGATGAACACGAAAATCTCGGTGGCGTCGGAAAATCCGTAATTGCGGATTGTGAGCCAGCTCACCGCATTGGAGGGAATGTGGTCGAGGAAGATGAGCCAGAGGGCGAGCCCCCGGAAAAGGTCAAGCCGCAGATCGCGTTCGGTCGAAACCGGGGCCATGAACGGCTTTTCTTTCGCGCGGCCTTTCGGCCATACTGGAGGGGCAGCAAAGTCACCCGACTGCGACAATTCTACGGCATATCAATTCAATGTACCGCGCCGTAACCCGCAAGATCGAGGTCACCGTGACGCCGCGCTTCGTCTCGGAGCGGTCGTCGCCGGCGAACGGCTATTATTTCTGGACCTATACCATCGACATCACCAATCTTGGGGCGGAAACGGTACAGCTCAAGACCCGGCACTGGCGCATCACCGATGCGCTCGGGCGGTTGCAGGAGGTCAAGGGGCCGGGGGTGGTCGGCGAAGAGCCGCTGCTCAAGCCGGGCGAGTCGTTCGAGTATACCAGCGGCGTGCCGCTGCCGACGCCTTCGGGCTTCATGGTCGGCAGCTACGGCATGGTGACGGCCCAGGGCGAACATTTCGACATCGAGATTCCGGCGTTTTCGCTCGATTCGAGCTACGCCGAGCGGACGATCAACTAGGGCAAGCACCCCTTGAACCGCCCGAGCGCCTGCTTGGGTAGAACGGCCAAGACCGCCCCACCCTGCGCGAAATCCTGCAAGTCCACGAGCTGCGGCTCCGGCAGCGCGACACAGCCGGAGGTGCCGGTCTTACCCGGCAAGCGCAGGTGGACGAAAATGCAGGAGCCGGCGCGCGCCGCCCGGTCTGTCGGATAATCGACCAGCAGGCCACGCCGATACTCCGGCACGCGCCACATGTTCTCGCCGTGCACTTGCCAGCCCACTTTGGCGCGCGTGGTGATGGTGTTGTAGGCCGGCGAGGCCGGATCATCGACGCAGGTGGTGCCTTCCGCGATGTGGAGATAGCCGGGACGTCCGGATGCACCGAAGCCGAAACTGTGGCCGATCGCGAAGAAACCCGCCGGCGCGCGCTTGTCGCCCTCTATTTTCATCGGCTCGCCGGCGCGCGCGAATTCCGCAAATGCGCGGGCCCAGGCGAGGCCCTTGTGGCCGATCAGCGCGCTGACCGGCCCGCCGATGGGCCGCCACGGCGCTTCGGGCGAGGTGCGCTCGAAGCGTTGCAGGCTAGCGGTGGTGCTGGACATGGTGTCGGCGACAACGATCGCCAGCCGCTGCGCGGAGGCGAGCGGCGCCGGACAGCTTTGCGCGGATGCCGCGGGCGGCGCCAGCAATAAAACAAGAAACAACACCAAGCCAAAAAACCCGCTCGTCCCCGCGCAAGCGGGGACCCAGATCTTCCGCTTCTCTGGATTCCCGCTTGCGCGGGAATGAGCGGATATGGTCTGCCTCATCAGTTTTCCTTGGCGCCGACTTCGCCCGGCTCGAACAGGTAATTGGCGCTGCAGAACTCGCAGGTCACCGAAATCTTGCCGTCCTCGACCATGTGGTCGCGGTCGTCCTGCGAAAAGCTCTTCAGCATGGCCTCGACGCTGTCGCGCGAGCACGAGCACTCGGCGCGCAACGGACTGCCGCGGAACACGCGTACGCCCGGCTCGTGGAACAGCCGGTAGACAAGCCGCTCGCTCGACAACGCCGGATCGATCAGTTCGAGATCCTCGACGGTGGAAACCAGCGCGCGGCCTTCCACCCAGGCCTCGTCCTCCGGCACGCTGTGCAGCTCCACGCCTTCCGGCGCATCGCCGGGATGCAGATCGGCGACGCGCGCGCGCTCCGGCGCCTTGGGCAGGAACTGCAGCATGATGCCGCCGGCGCGCCAGCGGTGGCTGGCGCCGCCAGGGCCGGCGCGCAGTTCCTCGGCCACCGCCAAACGCACCTGGGTCGGGATCTGCTCGGAGCGGCGGAAATACTCGTGCGCGGCGTCTTCCAGCGAGCCGCCTTCGAGCGCGATCAGGCCCTGGTAGCGGCTCGTGTCGGGGCCCTGGTCGATGGTCATGGCGAGGTGGCCTTTGCCGAGCAGCGCGCCGGCGGAGGCTTCGCCAGCGGCGATCGCCTCGGCGACGCGGTTCTTGTCGAAGCGCGCGCAGGCACGGACCTTGCCGGGGGTGGTGAAGTCGACCACCAGCATGCGCACCGGGCCGTCTGTCTGGGTCTGCAGGATGAAACGGCCGTCGATCTTCAGGGCCGAGCCGAGCATGACCGTGAGCACGACCGCCTCGCCGAGCAGCTTGGCGACCGGCGGCGGGTAGGCGTGCTTTTCCAGGATCTCGTCAACCACGGGCCCGAGTCGCACCACGCGGCCGCGCAGGTCGAGCTTGGCCACCTCGAACGGCGTGACGATGTCGTCGGTCGGCGTCGCCGAGGGCGCGCGGGTCGGGATGGCTGGTTCCGGATTATTGGTCGAGGGATCGGTCATGGGCGTTATTTAGAGTTCGTCGCCGCGAAAGCGAGCCCCCGCAAAGCGGTCATTCCGGGGCGCGCCGAAAGCGCGAACCCGGAATCCAGAAACAAGCTCAGTGTCTGCGTCTGGATTCCGAATCCCGGCTTACGGCCGCGTCCCGGAATGACCGTTATGTGTCCGCGTGCAGGCACCAGGCGAGCAGGCCCTGCTGGGCGTAGAGCCGGTTTTCCGCCTCGTCAAACACCACCGACTGCGGCCCGTCGATCACCTCGTCGGTGACCTCCTGGCCGCGGTGCGCCGGCAGGCAATGCATGAAGATGGCATCCGGCTTGGCCTTGGCCATCAGGCGGCCGTTGACCTGGTAGCGCTTGAGGATGTTGTGGCGGTGCTTGCCGTCGCGGTCGCCCATCGAGACCCAGGTATCGGTGACCACGCAGTCGGCGTCCTTCACGGCGGCTTCCGGATCCTCGCCGATCTTGATCGCCGCGCCCGAGGACTTCACCCAGTCCATCAGCCATTTCTTCGGCTTGAGCTCGCTTGGCGTCGCGACCCGCAGTTGGAACTCGAAGCGTTCGGCGGCGTGCATCCACGACGCCAGCACGTTGTTGGAATCCCCGGTCCAGGCGACGGTGCGGCCGCCGATCGGCCCGCGCTTCTCCTCGAAGGTCATGACATCGGCCAGCACCTGGCAGGGATGCGAGCGGCGCGTCAGCCCGTTGATCACCGGCACCGTCGCATGCCGGGCGAGCTCGTGCACCGCCTCGTGGTCGAGGATGCGGATCATGATGGCATCGACGAAACGCGAGAGCACGCGCGCGGTGTCGGCCAGCGTCTCGCCGCGGCCGAGCTGCATTTCCTGCGCGGTGAGCATGATCGCCTCACCGCCGAGCTGGCGCATGGCGACGTCGAAGGAGACGCGGGTGCGGGTCGAGGGCTTGTCGAAGATCATCGCCAGCGTCTTGCCGGCAAGCGGCGCCTTGACCACACCGCGCGCCCGCTCCGCCTTCACTTCGCGCCCCGAATTGATCATCCCCGCCAGCGTCGGCTTCGGGATGTCGATGAGGTCGAGGAAATGCCGCAGCCCGTTGCCGCTCATGACGCGGCCTCCCGCCTGGCCGGGCGCGGATGCAGCTGCGCGAGCCGCGCGCAGGCGCGGTCGATGGCGTTGACGGCGTAGGAGATTTCCGGCTCGCCGATGATCAGCGGCGGCAGCAGCCGCACCACATTGTCGCCGGCCGTGGGCGCCAACATCTTCTCGGCGCGCAATTCGTCAACCATGGCGGAAGCCGGCGGCACCATGCGCAGTCCGATCAGCAGACCCTCGCCGCGCACTTCGGCGATCACCGAGGAATGGCGGTCCTTCAATTCCGCCAGCCGCTGCTTGAGCAGCAGCGCATTGTTCTTCATGCGGTCGAGGAAACCGTCGGCGGTGACCACGTCGAGCACGGCGTTCGCGACAGCCATCGCGAGCGGGTTGCCGCCGAAGGTCGAGCCATGCGTGCCGGCGGTCATGCCCTTGGCCGCTTCCGCCGTCGCGAGGACTGCGCCTACGGGGAAGCCGCCGCCCAGCGCTTTCGCCAATGCCATGATGTCGGGCTCGACGCCGGTGTGCTGATAGGCGAACAGATCGCCGGTGCGGCCGATGCCGGTCTGCACCTCGTCGAAGATCAGCAGCAGGCCGTGCTTGTCGCACAGATCGCGCAGCGCCTTGAGGAAAGTGTGCGGCACCACGCGCACGCCGCCCTCGCCCATCACCGGCTCGATCATGATGGCGCCCGTCTCATGGCCAATCGCCTTCTTGACCGCGTCGAGATCGGCATAGAGCACCTGGTCGAAACCTTCGGTCGGGGGGCCGAAGCCTTCGAGATATTTCTTGTTGCCGGTGGCGGCGAGCGAAGCCAGCGTGCGGCCGTGGAAGGCGCCCTCGAAGGTGACGATGCGGAAACGCTCAGGCTTGCCCGCCACCGCCTGGTATTTGCGCGCCATCTTGATGGCGCCCTCGATCGCCTCGGTGCCGGAATTGCAGAAGAAGGCGACGTCGGCGAAGGACAGCGCGCACAATCGATCGGCCAGCCGCTCGGCTTGCGGGATGCGGTAGAGATTGGAGACGTGCCAGAGCTTGTGCGCCTGCTCGGTCAGCGCCTCAACCAGCGCCGGATGGGCGTGGCCGAGCGCGTTGACGGCGACGCCGGAGGCGAAATCAAGGTAGCGCTCACCCGCAGCCGTGAACAGCCAAGCGCCCTCGCCCCGCTCGAAGGCGAGGTCGACGCGCGCGTAGGTCGGCAATACATGCGAGCTCACAGCCTGGCTCTTTCACGAACATTGTCGTTTTGCGCATGACTTTGCCTGTGCACCGCGCTTTTCGGCGCCATGCGCTGGCCGAAAAGAAATGTGCCGCCTCGCCGGGCGGCACTGTTTTTTCATTCTATTGCCGGGCCTTGCGCTGTCAACGGAAAGACGCCGGGCGGCCTTTTTTGGCCGCATGCGCTTGTCCGAAAACCGGTTTCCATTCCCGACCAGGTCGAGGACATGCTTTTTCGGGAGCATGCGCTGCGGACTCACTTTCGCCGCAAGTGCCGATTCTAAAGGAAAACTGTTGGTAGTTGGGGTTCAGGGGTTGCAAACGCTTGCGGGGGGATCACTCCATATTGTAGCGTTTGCTTCAGCCGCTACGACATATCGTACGGCTGACCGAAATCTAGTTCATCCCTGAAGCGTACGCGTCAGGCGCCCATGAAGGGCGTCCGACGACGGGGGCGGATTCCGCCCAAGGCTTTGATTGCCGAGGAGAAAACCCGATGGGCTGGACCGACGAGCGGGTCGAAATGTTGAAGAAGCTGTGGGCGGACGGGTTGTCCGCCAGCCAGATCGCGGCCGAGCTCGGCGGCATCACCCGCAACGCGGTGATCGGCAAGGTGCATCGCCTCGGCCTGTCGGGGCGCGCCAAGAGCCCCTCCTCGTCCAGCCCCAGGCCGCGCAAGGCGCGTTCCTCCGGCATGCTGCGGGTGTCGCGGCCCTCGATGCGGGGCAATACCGCGCTCGCCTACGACTACGACGTGGAGCCCGAGCCTGAGCTGATCGAGATCCCAGTCGAGCAGCGCAAGACCTTGCTGCAGCTCAACGAGAAAACCTGCCGCTGGCCGATCGGCGATCCGGGCAGCCCGGATTTCTTCTTCTGCGGCGGCGAGACCGTAAACGAATTGCCCTATTGCGCCTACCACTCGCGCGTCGCCTACCAGCCGCTCACCGACCGGCGGCGCGACAAGCGGCCGTTCAGGGGCTGAGCCCCCTCCGCTCATGCCCGCGCGAGCGGGCATTAAGCTCTGGATTCCCGCTTGCGCAGGGATGAGCGGGTTTGGTGGCGTTTCAATTTCCAAATAGCCGACTTAGCCAACGCTCCGCCGTCCCTATTCTTTGAAGGCGCGGGACACGCCCTTCCCTTTTTTCCTTCCCCAAAAAGGGGAATGGAGCGCCGGGGGGCGCCAGGGGCTTGCGAGGCCCCTTTGGCGAGCCCTTGCGATCGGGCCCACCGCGCGCCTTGCGAGGGCGCGCGCACCCCTTGCGATCGGGATGCTGCGCCCCCTGGCGCTCCATCCACGGTGCCCATTGTCGGGGCACCGGTCCCTGCTCTTTACCGCCCGTCACTCGAGATGACGCGCGATGCAGCGCAAGGCACGCGCATGATAAATGCGCCTGAGGGACCGAGGATAAGTTTTTTCGGCCTTGAATTTGCACCGCCTATCGCCGAGCCGCCGGGATTATGTCAGAGCGGCGACGCGGCTCGTTCCCCGTTCATCGCCGGGGATAGGCCGTAAAAATGTAATCCTTTGCCGCCACCGTCGTGTGGCACGCGTAGCCGCATGCGGCGCCAGTGCCGACGGGCGTGAAGGTGTCGGACGCTGCATCGTAAGCAAACTGGGCGTATGCCCATCCGCTCGTGTTCGGAAATCTCTTGCTATCCTTTTCGATGACCGAGACCGATTTCAGGGTGTCCGGCACCATCACGAAATAGGGAGACTCGGGGTTCTTCTTCGAGGTCCACTCGATCTTCACGATCTTGGAGCCATCGGGAAAATGCTTTCCGTTGCCCGGGATGCCGCTCTTGTAGGCGTTCAGCATCGCGGGATTGGCCGCGATCACTTTCAATCCGGTTTCGGTCTGGCTGACCGCAACATCCTGCCAGGTGTCGTATCCCTTGAATTCGGAAAACGCGAGCCCGTCCGGCACTTTCAGCATGAACCTGTCCTGCGCCGCGAGGGCGACGCCGCCCAAGACAGCGAGCGATACCGCAACGAACATAGTCGCCGGGAATGGAATTCTCTTCATGGCCTACTCCTGCGCTGGTGGTGACAAGTCGAGTCGGTGGCGTCCGCTCAAACGGCGCCTGCGCAGTGCGAGGTCCGGGTTTCTTGTCTCGCAGTACAGTTTCTTGTCGAGAGTTCGCTCGCACTTAAATTAAAAGGCCAGACATCTGGCGGGCGGAACGACGTTCGCTATGGCATCTCAAACCGCCACAATCATGGCGGGGCGGCACTTAACTGAGTTGGTCAGTTCGCCGCGCCGAAGCGGTCGTCGAGCGCGTAGCCGGCCCCGCGCACGGTGCGGATCGGGTCGGCGGCGTGGCCGCGGTTGATCGCCTTGCGCAGGCGGCCGACATGCACGTCGACGGTGCGCTCGTCGATATAGATGTCGGAACCCCAGACGCCGTCGAGCAACTGCTCGCGCGAGAACACCCGTCCCGGGCGCTCCATCAGGAACTCGAGCAGACGGTATTCGGTCGGGCCGAGGTTGATCGGGCGGCCGTTGCGCACCACCCGTTTCTTCTCGCGGTCGAGTTCGAGGTCGCCGATGGCCAGCACGGTCGCCACGCGCTCCGGGCTCGCCCGGCGCAGCAGCGCGCGCACGCGCGCCAATAGCTCCGGCACCGAGAACGGCTTGACGATGTAGTCGTCGGCGCCGGTGGCGAGGCCACGCACCTTCTCGCTCTCCTCGCCGCGCGCGGTCAGCATGATGATGGGCAACTGGCGGGTTTCCGGGCGGGCGCGCAGCCGCCGGCACAGCTCGATGCCGGAGAGGCCGGGCAGCATCCAGTCGAGCACCACCAGGTCGGGCGTCGACTCCTTCAGCCGCGTATCGGCATCGTCGCCGCGCGCGGCGGTTTCCACCTCATAGCCTTCCGACTCGAGATTGTAGCGGAGCAGCATGGTGAGCGGCTCCTCGTCCTCGACAATCAGAATGCGCGCGCTCATTGCCCGAACCGTCACCGGTTATCGCCGACCCGCAAGGCGGCGATGGTCGTGGTATCGCCCTTCGGCCGCTGGTCGGCGATCGGGCGGCCCTCGATGATGAAATGGACGGTCTCGGCGATGTTGGTGGCGTGGTCGCCCATGCGCTCGATGTTCTTGGCGCAGAACATCAGGTGGATGCAGAAGGTGATGTTGCGCGGGTCTTCCATCATGTAGGTGAGCAGCTCGCGGAACACCGAGGTGCAGACCGCGTCGATCTCCTCGTCGCCGCGCCACACCGCCATGGCCTTGCTGATGTCGCGGCGGCCGTAGGCGTCGAGCACGGTCTTGAGCTGCTCGAGCACCAGGTCGGTCATGTGCTCGACCCCGCGGATCAGCTTGGGCGGCGGGAACTCGCCGTTGAGCGCGATCACCCGCTTGGCGATGTTCTTGGCGAGATCGCCGATGCGCTCGAGGTCGTTGGCGAGCCGCAGCGCGCCGACCACCTCGCGCAGGTCGACCGCCATGGGCTGGCGGCGGGCGATGGTGTTGACCGCCTTTTCCTCGATCTCGCGCTGCAGGTTGTCGATATTGGCGTCGGCGATGGCCACCCGCTGCGCCAGCGCGGTGTCGCGCTTGGACAAAGCGTCGACCGAATCGGCGACCTGCTTCTCGGCCAGGCCGCCCATTTCGGCGACCATGCGCCCGAGATCCTGCAGGTCGGTGTCGAATGCCTTCATCGTGTGGTCGGACATTGTCGTCATCCTTGGACGGGCCTCGGGTCGCGTGCGCGCTTATCCGAAGCGCCCGGTGATGTAGTCCTGCGTGCGGCGATCGCTGGGTGTGGTGAAGATGGTCGTGGTTTCGCCGAATTCAACCAGCTCGCCGAGATACATGAAGGCGGTGAAATCGGACACGCGCGCCGCCTGCTGCATGTTGTGGGTGACGATGGCGATCGTGTAATCCTCCTTCAACTCGTCGATCAGCTCCTCGATCTTGGCGGTGGAGATCGGGTCGAGCGCCGAGCAGGGCTCGTCGAACAGGATCACCTCGGGGCGCACCGCCACCGTGCGGGCGATGCACAGGCGCTGCTGCTGGCCGCCGGAGAGCGAGAGGCCGTTGGCGTTCAGCTTGTCCTTGACCTCGTCCCAGAGCGCCGCGCGCTGCAGGCAGTGCTTGACGCGATCGTCGAGCTCGGACTTCGGCAGCCGCTCGTACAGCCGGATGCCGAAGGCGATGTTCTCGTAGATGGTCATCGGGAACGGCGTCGGCTTCTGGAACACCATGCCGACCTTGGCGCGCAGCAGATTGAGGTCCTGCGACGGCGAGAGGATGTCTTCGTTGTCCAGCCGCACGTGGCCGGTGGCGCGCTGGTTCGGATAAAGGTCGTACATGCGGTTGAGCACGCGCAGCAGCGTGGACTTGCCGCAGCCGGACGGGCCGATCATGGCGGTGACCCGGCCCTGATAGAGCGACATGTTGACGCTTTTGAGCGCGCGGTGGTCGCCGTAATAGAAGTCCAGATCGCTGACGGAGACCTTCTCGCTCAGTCCCATGGTACTGGTGGACGCGTGGGCGACGGTCGGTGTCGTGAAATTTGCTACACTCATGACGTTTTTCTCTGTGCGGAGAGGACCCGGGCGATGATGCTGAGCGCAAGCACCGCCATCGTAATGATCAGCGCGCCGGTCCAGGCCAATTTCTGCCAGTCCGCGTAGGGGCTGAGCGCGAACTGGAAGATGACGGCCGGCAAGCTGGCGACCGGAGCGTTCATGTCGAGGCTCCAGAACTGATTGTTGAGCGCGGTGAACAAGAGCGGCGCGGTTTCACCGGATATGCGCGCGACCGCCAGCAGCACGCCGGTGATCATGCCGGCGCGGGCGGCGCGGTAGGCCACCCGGGTGATCATCAGCGAGCGCGGCAGGCCGATCGAGGCGGCGGCCTCGCGCAAGGTGTCGGGCACCAGCGTGAGCATATCCTCGGTGGTGCGCACCACCACCGGCACCACGATCACCGCCAGCGCGACGGCGCCGGCCCAGCCGGAGAAATGGCCCATCTGGGCGACCATGATCTCGTAGACGAACAGGCCGATCACGATCGACGGCGCGCTCAGCAGGATGTCGTTGATGAAGCGCACCACGAACGTCAGTTTGTCGTAGCGGCCGTACTCGGCCATGTAGGTGCCGGCGAGTATGCCGAGCGGCGTGCCGATCGCCACCGCGACCGCCGTGAGGACGAGGCTGCCGGCGATCGGATTGAGCAGACCGCCGGCGGAGCCGGGCGGCGGAGTCATCTGGGTGAAAACCGCAAGATTGAGGCCGCCGAAGCCTTTCCACAGCAGTTCGCCAAGAATGAAGACGAGCCAGGTCAGGCCGAGCAGCGTGGCGCCGATGGCCAGGGCGACGGCGACTCCGTTGCGGCGGCGGCGGGTGGCGTAGAGCGACATGGAGCGGGCGAATGCCATGGTCAGCCCCCGACCCGCGCGTTGATGCGCATCAGCATGAGGCGGGCAATCGCCAGCACGATGAAGGTGATGACGAACAGGATGAGTCCGATCGCGATCAGCGCGGAAGTGTAGAGGTCGCCGACCGCCTCGGTGAATTCGTTGGCGATGGTCGCCGAGATGGTGGTGCCGGGCGCCAGAATCGACGGGGAGATGCGGTGCGCGTTGCCGATCACGAAAGTGACCGCCATGGTTTCGCCCAGCGCGCGGCCCAAGGCGAGCATGACGGCGCCGATGACGCCGGTGCGGCAGTAGGGCAGCACCACATAGCGCACCACTTCCCAAGTGGTGCAGCCGACGCCGTAGGCGGCTTCCTTCAGCACCGGCGGCACTGCCTCGAACACGTCGCGCGAGATCGAGGTGATGAACGGCAGCACCATGATCGCGAGGATCAGGCCGGCGGTGAGGATGCCGATGCCGTAGGGCGGTCCGGCGAACAAATCCTCCAGCCCGGGAACATTGCCCAGGGTGTTGATCAGGAACGGCTGCAGCGTCTGCTGCAGGAAGGGCGCGAACACGAACAGGCCCCAGATGCCGTAGATGATGCTGGGAATGCCGGCGAGCAGCTCGATGGCGATGCCGATCGGGCGGCGCAGCCACAGCGGGCACAGCTCGGTGAGGAACAGCGAGATGAACAGGCCGACCGGCACCGCGATCAGCATGGCGATGAAGGAGGTGACGATGGTGCCGTAAATCGCCGCCAGGGCGCCGAACTTCTCGGTCACCGGGTTCCACACCTGGGTGACCAGGAACCCGAAGCCGTAGGCCCCCAACGCCGGCAGCGAGCCGTAAATTAGCGAAGCGATGATGCCGCTGAGGATCAGCAGCACGACAATCGCGGAACCACGGGTGAGATGGCGGAAGCCCGTGTCACGCAGGCGCAGGCGCTGCAGCGCCTTGGCGCGATCGAGCTGCCGACCGACAGGAATGGCGCCGCCCTGCAACGCTACATCGACCACAGGCTGCCTCCCGGCCGGTTGCATTGGCACTCCCTTGGCTGAAAGCGCGTTCGGGAGCGTCACTCAAGCGGCCCGCAGGCCGCAAGACAAGCCGCCTTGTGGGCGGCGGTGGAGAAGGAAAAGGCGCCGGGCGGCGCCTTTTCCCGTTCGTAAGCGAACTCAGTAGATCGGCTTACCGCCGTCGCCCTTGATATCGCTCCAATGCGCATGGATCAGCTTAACGACGCCGTCAGGCATGGGGATATAGTCCAGGCTTGACGCCATGTCGTCGCCCTGGTCGTAGGCCCAGGCGAAGAACTTTAGCGCTTCTTTGGTGGCGGCCGGGTCCTTCGGCTGCTTGGGCACGAGGATGAAGGTCGCGCCGGCGATCGGCCAGGATTTGGCGCCCGGCGAGTCCGTGATGATCATGTAGAAGCCCGGAGCCTTGGCCCAGTCGGCGCCGGCCGCAGCCGACATGATCGCCTCGGGAACGGCCGTGACGGTCTGGCCGTCCTTGTTGATCATCTTCGTCGTGGTTAGGTGGTTCTGCTTGGCGTAAGCGGTCTCGACATAGCCGAGCGCGCCCTTGGTGTTGCCGACGTTGTTGGCGACGCCTTCGTTACCCTTGGCGCCGATGCCGGCCGGCCATTCGACCGAGGTGTTGCTGCCGACCTTCGACTTCCAATCGGCGCTGACCTTCGAGAGATAGTTGGTGAAGATGAAGGTGGTGCCCGAGCCGTCCGAACGATGCACCAACGCGATCGCCTGATCGGGGAGCTTCGCATTCGGATTGAGTTTCTTGAGTGCGGGGTCGTTCCACTTCTTGATCTCGCCGAGATACATCTTGGCGAGAGTCGCCCCGTCGATCGTCAATTCGTTCGCCTTGATGCCTTCGAGATTCACCACCGGCACGATGCCGCCCATTACGGTGGGGAACTGAATGCAGCCGATCTTGTCGAGCTCGGCCGGCTGCAATGGCATATCGGACGCGCCGAAGGTGACGGTGCGGGCGCTGATCTGCTTGATGCCGCCGCCGGAACCGATCGACTGATAATTCAAGCCGTTGCCGGTGACTTTCTTGTAGGCGTCCGCCCACTTGGCATAGATCGGATAGGGAAAGGTCGCGCCGGCGCCGGAGATATCGGCGGCGGTAGCGGGAGCGATAGCAGCGGTGGCGATGAAGCCGGCGGCTGCCCATGCGGTCCAATGTTTCACGGGTCTCTCCATGGTTTGCGGCCGATGGCAGTCGCGGGCGTGACCGCCCGTGAAATTCCGCCTGATGCCCGTGCCCGGGCGGCCGCTGTTGCTTTTAGACGCACTCCGAAAATTCGACTTCGGCGGAGTTTTTTGTTCGGCGTTGCGAGGCGATCCGAAGCCGAAGCCAGCCTTAGGCGTCGCGTGTCACCGTTCTATTACGGTTTGGTGACACTCAGATGACAATCCAAGCCTATGAATCTTCAGGCAATTCTCTCGCAGCCGGCAATTCGCTGGTGGGCAGGGGCACGTGCATGGTGAAGGCCGCGCCGGCCCCCGGCGTGCTCTCGATGGTGAGCTTGCCGCCATGGCGGTTGAGCACGTGCTTGACCAGCGCCAGGCCCAGGCCGGTGCCGCCCTGGGCGCGGCTGTCGGCGACGTCGACCCGGTAGAAGCGCTCGGTCAGCCGCGGCACGTGCTCGGGCGCGATGCCCGGTCCGTAATCGCGTACCGTCAGGCGCGCCTCCGGTTGGCCGGCGCGGGTCTGGCCGCGGCTGAGCGCGATGTCGACGCGCTTGCCGGCGGCGCCGTATTTGAGCGCGTTTTCCACCAGGTTCTCGAGCGCGCGGATCAATTCGTCGCGGTCGCCCAGCACGATCAGCGGCTCGGCGGACGCGCTCAGATTGATCTCGACGTCACGGTCGCGCGCCAGCGTCTGCAACCCGTCGGCCACCTGCCGCACGATCGGCGCCAGATCGACGGACGTGTTGGGCTGCAGATGGGCGTTGAGCTCGATGCGCGACAGCGACAGCAAGTCGTCGATCAGCCGCGCCATGCGCGCGGCCTGACCCTGCATGATGCTCAAGAACTTCGCGCGGGCCGCGGCATCGTCCTTGGCCGAGCCCTGCAAGGTCTCGATGAAGCCGAGCAGCGCGGCAAGCGGGGTGCGTAGCTCGTGGCTGGCATTGGCGATGAAGTCGGCGCGCATCTCCTCGACCCGGCGCAAGGGCGTCAGGTCGTTGAACGTCATCAACAGGATGTCGGAGCCGCTGTCGCCGGTCGCCAGCTTCACCGGCGTGACGAAAGCCTCGAACCAGCGGTCGAGCGGCACGCGCTCGAAGAATTCCACGCGCTGCGGTTCGCGCCGCTTGGTGGCGCGGCGGATGGCGTCGACCAGTTCCGGCATACGCAGCGTGATGAGCGCCGGCTCGCCGCGGCGCAGCGCCGGCGCGATGGCGGCGGCCGCCTCGTTGAACGCGATCACCCGGCCGTCGCGGTCGAGCACGATCGCGGGCTGCGGCAAGCCGCCGATCAGCGACTCGATCAGCGCCACCTGGGCAGGCGCCGCGGCGCGGCCACTCGCCGGCAGCGTGCCGCCACCGGCGATGCGCAAATCGGGCGGGCCGGACAGCGCGTGCCAAGCCTCGCGTAAGCGGCCGAACCAGTTGGCGCGCGGGGCGAAGTTGTCCTGGTCGGTCGCCATGGTCAGCGGCTGTTTTAAGTTTTCTCGCGCTCGATTTCGCTGCGCAGCGGCTCGGCTGCCGGCACCGATCTCGGCCTGGGCAGCTTCTTGTCGCTTCGCATATACAGCAATTCACGCGTGCCGAGAATGGCAAGCGCGAGCACGAACGGCGCGAGATAATAAAGCACACGGAACAGCAGCAGCCCGGCCACCAGGTCTTCTTTGCGGAACTGCCACAAGGCCACCAGCATGGCGGCGTCGAATACGCCGAGCCCGCCCGGCGCATGGCTGGCGAAGCCGAGCATGGTCGCCGACACGAACACCACGAGCAGCGTGACGAAGCCGATATTCGGCTCGCCCGGCAGCAACATGTACATGGCGAGCGTGCAGAAGCCGAGGTCGAACAGGCCGATGACGATCTGCACCAGCGTGGACGGCCCGCTCGGCAGCCGCACCTTCCATTCGCCCTGTCCGATCTCGCGCGGCGCGCTCCAGACCCAGCCGATGTAGGAGAACAGCACCGTCAGGATCGCAAGCGCGATGGCGCGATTGGCCCAGCCGGGAAGCTGGGTGATCGGCCCCGCGGCATGTGGCTCGATGGTGACGCTCAAGCCGAGCACGGTGGCGTTGCCGAGCCAGAAGGTCAGGCCCGAGATGAAGCAGATCTTGGCCACCTCGATGGCGGAGAGCCCGTGGGCGGAATAGATGCGGTAGCGCACCGCGCCGCCGGTGAATACGGTGGCGCCGATATTGTGGCCGACCGCATAGCTGGTGAAGCCGGAAAGCGCGGCGATGCGATAGGGAATCTCGCTGCGACCAATGGTGCGTAGCGCGAACCAGTCGTAGAAGGTGAGCGTGAAATAGCCGCCGGCGACGCACAGGGCGGCAGCCGCGATATGACTGTGCTCGGTCGCCTTCAGCGCCGCCATCACCTCGTCGACATTGAGGTCGCGCAGATTGTGGAACAGCACCACCGCCGCCACCGCGATGATGGTGAGGCTGAGCACCACCCCGATGCGATTCCAGCCGATTGTCCTCTGGCATGCTCGCGCCAGACTGCGCAACGAATTGACCATTTTTCCTCCGGCGGCCGGCGTGCCGGGCCAAGCGAAAACGCCCCGCGACGCCGCGCACCCTGACCGGGCGCCGGCCCCCACTAGCAGAACTCCGTAAAAGGCGCGAGTGCGGCGCCGGGCCGCGCGCTGCAATTGCGGCATATTTGGATAATGGCGAAGCGCCTGCGCGGCGCAGAACGCAAGGCACCGACAGCCCGGGGCTCACCCTATCGGCTGGCGCGCGCGAAAAAAGGCGAAGTCCCGGCCGCGCCTTTCGCGCTGCCGGGACTATCGGCAATCCATGGGTCGGTTCGCTCAGTCGCAGACCTCGACTTGGCGCACGTGCCGGCCGTGCTTGGTCCAGTACACCTTGTTGACGATGTAGCAGTCGGAGTCGCCAACATAGGTCGGATAGAGGCCGACATAGAGGCCGCCGTGATTATGCCAGTGGTTGTTCCAGTTCTTGCCGCCCTTGGCGGAGGCAGCAGTCGGGGCGAGCGCGGCCGTGGCGACGATGGCGGTGGCGCCCAGCGCGCTGATGAGATTGCGGAACATCGTGGTCTCTCCTGTTTGGCGGGATGTGCCTCGCACATCTCCTGTCTCGATAGTCGGCGGGTGCGGCAAAAAGGTTCAAAGCCGCCGCCACGGCGGATGCCAGCCGTCTTCGCGGGCGAAATAACCAATAATGCGGGCAAGTCCGTTGCTCGGCTTGCCGAGCCGAACCGGATCGGTACAACCTATTCGCGGCCGCCCGGGGCAGGCGGAAAAATACGTTAACTTTCCTCGATTTGGCTTGAACCTGACCGCGGCCGCGCGCGACTACCTCACGAGCCGATTGGCTGCCGATGCAAACGACTTCCGATGAAGCACTGATCGCGAGGATCGCAGGCGGTGACCGGCTCGCCATGCAGGTGCTGTTCGCGCGGCATCATGTACGGGTCTATCGGTTCGTGTTGCGTCTGGTGCGCAACCAAGCGACGGCGGAGGACTTGATCAGCGAGGTCTTCCTCGACATCTGGCGGCAAGCCGGCAAGTTCGAGGGCCGTTCCGCCGTCACCACCTGGATGCTGAGCATCGCGCGCTTCAAGGCCTTGTCGGCCCTGCGCCGCCGCCAGGAGGACGAGCTGGATGACGAGATGGCCGAGCGCATCGAGGATCAAGCCGACGATCCCGAAACGGCGCTGGCCAAAAAGGATAAAGGCACGGTCTTGCGGCAATGCCTGACCGGACTGTCGGCGGAGCACCGGGAAGTCATCGACCTCGTCTACTATCACGAGAAGTCGGTGGAAGAAGTGGCCGAGATTGTCGGCATTCCCGAGGCAACGGTGAAGACGCGCATGTTCTACGCGCGCAAAAAATTGTCAGAGCTCCTGAAGGAGCGAGGAGTGGAGCGAGGTTGGCCATGAATGCGACGAACAACGAGGCGCCCGAGCGCAGCGAGATCGAGGGCCTGCTGCCGTGGCATGCGGCGGGAACCTTGAGCCGCCGCGACGCCCAGCGCGTCGAGGAAGCGTTGGCCCGCGACCCCGAGCTCGCCCGCCGCTATGCGCTAGCGCGCGAGGAGCTCGCCGAGACCATCCATCTCAACGAGACGCTGGGTGCGCCGTCGGCGCGCGCGATGGAAGCGCTGTTCGCCAAAATCGACGCCGAGCCGGCGCGCCGGCAGGCAACTTCGTCAGATTTCGGCGGGCGCTTCTCCGACTTCCTCGCCAACCTGTCGCCGCGCACGCTCGCCTGGTCGGCGAGCGCCGCCGCGCTCGCCATCCTGCTGCAGGCGGGCTTGATCGCCGACTTCGCGCTGAAGCAGAACGCGCCCGGCGGGTATGAGACCGCCTCGGCGCCGAGCACGGCGCCGGGCGTCGGCGCCTTCACGCTCATCCGCTTCGCCCCGCAGGCGAGCTTCGACGACATCAACAAGTTCCTGCAAGCCAACAAGTTGTCGATCGTGGCGGGGCCCGTTCCCGGCGGGCTCTACAAGGTGCGCGTCGCGGCCAGCGCGCTGCCCAAGGCCGAGCTCGGCGACATCGTGAAGAAACTGGGGCAGGACAAGGTCGTCGGCTTCATCGTCACGGCCGAATAGACGACGGCCGCCGAATTCAAAACCATGCGCGCGCGACGCACAGCCCTGCTCCTGGTCTTGGCCGCCGTGGCGCTGAGCGCGGCGCCGTTTGCCGGCGCGCGCGCGCAAAGACTGGACCGCGCCGCGCCGCCGGCGGCCGAGCGCGGGCTGCTGCCCCACGAGGTGGTAATCGAGGTCGCCAATTCGCTCAGCGCGGCGCAGATCGATGCCTTGCAGCGCCGGCACCGGCTGGCGCGCCTCGCGGCGCTCAGGCTGCACCTCTCCGGCACGACCTTGCTGCGTTCGCGCATCCGTGACCGCCGCCCGGTCGCCGCCGTGGTGCGCGCGCTCGCGCGTGAAGCGGCGGTGCTGTCGGTGCAGCCGAACTACCTGTTCACGCAGCAATAACGCCGCCGCGGTCGAGGTCTGACCCGCGCCTGGCGGGCAGGCGCGCCGGCCCTTGCGGGCGCACCGGAAAACCGCCACTTGTTGGGCGTCCAGAGTCCTGCCCGGGCGAGAAATGGCCGCCAATAACGAACCGCAATTGATGCCGCTGCGCGTGACGCGCAACGACCGAATCGCCGACGGCATCAACCTCATCGAATTCCGCGACGTGAGCGGCAAGCCGCTACCGGAATTTTCCGCCGGCGCGCATATCACCATCCGGGTGCCGAACGGTCTGCTGCGCAAATATTCGCTGTGCAACGATCCAGGCGAGCGCGACCGCTACCAGGTCGCGGTCAAGCGCGAGGCGAACGGACGCGGCGGCTCCAGCAACCTGATCGACAGCGTGAAGGCCGGCGATGAACTGATGGTGGCGCCGCCGATCAACGATTTCGGCCTGCCGCCGCGCGCGCAGGATTTCCTGTTCATCGCCGGCGGCATCGGCATCACGCCGATCATGGCGATGATCCGCGAGGTACAAAAGCAGGGCAAACGCTTCCGGCTGTTCTACTGCACGCGCTCGCCGGAAACGACCGCCTTCGCCGAGGAACTGAGCGCGCCGGAATTCGCTGGCCTCGTCACCATCCATCACGACCAGGGCGATCCCACCTGCTCGCTCGACCTGAAGCCGATCCTGGCCGAGCGCAAGAACCGCGAGCACCTTTATTGCTGCGGCCCGCGCCCGCTGATGGAGGCGGTGCGCCACATGACCGACCACTGGTCGTCGACCGCCGTGCATTTCGAGGCGTTCAGCGAGGCGGAGACGCATAAAGCCGGCGACAAGCCGTTCAACGTGCGGCTCGCGCGCTCCGGCAGACTGCTCGAGGTGCCGGTGACCAAGACCATTCTGGAAGTGCTGCGCGAGAACGGGCTCGAGGTGCCGAGCTCGTGCGAGACCGGCACCTGCGGCACCTGTCGCACCAAGCTGCTGGCGGGCGAGGCCGACCATCGCGACCTCGTGCTCGCCGACCACGAGCGCAAGGATCAGATCATGATCTGCGTTTCGCGCGCGAAGAGCGACGAGATCACGATCGACCGCTGACTACTCTTGGATCGTGCGCAGATAATCGCGCAGGTAGCGCGCGTCCGGGAAGTGGAAGCGGAACTGCGGCATGTCCGGATGGCCGGACGCCAGGCCGCGGCTCAACTCGCGGGCGAAGCCGTCGAGATCGTAGGTGCGGCCGATGTAGCGCAGCGGCGGCGCGTCGCGGTGTGGGCTGCGGCCGCGCGAGCCGATGGCGTGGCAGCGCGCGCAGAATTCCTTAGCCAGCGCGCGGCCTTGAGCGATCGGGTCCTCGCTCTGCGCGCGCGCGCCGGCGTCCAGCAGCAGGAGCACGAGGAAGGAAGCGATCAGCGGCAGGGGTTTCATCGGCGAGTATCTCATCGGCAATTGGCACAAAACGATGGCGCGCCGGAAGGGATTCGAACCCCTGACCCCCAGATTCGAAGTCTGGTGCTCTATCCAGCTGAGCTACCGGCGCTCGCGAAACGCGCGTGATCTTATCGGAAAAATCCGGCGGCGGCGATGCTAGCGCGTCGTCAGCGGTCCGCCGATTCCGGGCTTCGCGTGCGAGGCGCCAGCGACGCTCGCCTGTTGGCACAAGCTCGCCTGCGCCTGCTGATAGGCGTTGAGCACCGATTCCACCATGGCGTCGAGGGAAAACGCCTCTTCGATTCGCAGGCGCAGCCCCTGCGACGTCGCGGCGGCGTCACCGTCCACCGCATCGACCATGGCCCGGGCCAAGGCAGCGACGTCATCCGGCGCCACCAAACGGTCGGCAAACGGCCCGAACACCTCGGGTACCCCGCCGACGCAGGTTGCGACCAGCGGCTTGCCGGCGGCGGCCGCCTCCAGCACGACATAGGGCAGGGATTCGGCGCGCGACGGCAGCACCACGATGCGCCCTTGCGCCAGCGCCTGCCGCGTCGGCATCGGGCTGTGGAAGGTTACCAGGCCTTGCAGCCCCAGGCGGTCGACCTGGGCGCGGAACGAAGCCGCGTCCGGGCCGTCGCCGATCAGCGCCGCGGTCAGGCGCCGGCCCATGCGCCGGCAGTGCGCGAGTGCATTGATGAGAACATCGACGCCCTTGAGCACACGCATTTCGCCGAGAAAAACGATGTCGGCCGCATCGCCGGCAAGCTCAACCGGCGCCAGCTCGTCACGGCGAACCCCGTTGTGCACGACGCGAACGGCACCGGCGAGCTGCCCCACCTTGCGGTGAAAAGTGTCGCGACTATAGGCGCTTTCGAACAAATAAAGCTGGCCGCGCCGCTTCAGTGCCTGCTCCAGCAGGATGCAGAGGCGTCCGCCCACGGCGTCGTGCAGGCTGCCGCCGTGCGGCGTGTAGGCGCGGATGAGCGCGCGGCGCGCCGGGGCAAGGCGCGCCAGCGCCCCGCCCTTCGCGCCATGGCCGTGCACGATTTCCGCGCCGGTCTTATGGACGCGGCGGGCGACATGCCAGACCGCGGGGAGATCGGCCGGGCCCGGCTGCCGGGCAATCGGAAAGCGCGAAAGCCCGAGCGCGAGCTTCGGCGCAAGGCCGGCAAGAACGCTTTCGGAAAGGCCATTGGCGGTCCGGCTGTCGACGACCATGCCGATCTCGTGGCCGCGCGCGATCTGCCCATTGGCAAGATCGACCACGTGACGGAACAGTCCGCCCACCGGGGCGCGCAATACGTGCAGGATTTTCATGGCGCGTCGTCTCCCGCGCCGGTCCGCTGCGGGTCAACCGGCGACGGCGGCCGCCGCGACGTGAGCGCAGCAGCGAATGTGCGGGCCTTGCTGAAGACGGCCCACAGCAGCGGCGTCTGCTTGATCTTGCGCTTGAGCTTTTTCATGAGCAGCGCCGGCGCGGCAATCAGCGCGCCGCGCCAGGTCGCCACCGAGACATGGTCGTAGAGCGGACGCGCGCCGTCGCACCAGTCGAGCTTGTAGCGCTCGTCGCCGACCGTGAAATCGAACATGGTGAATTGCTTTTCGATCGCATGGCGCATGAGCTCATGCAGATGCACGGCGCCGGGGCCGAGACGCGCGAGATCGCCGTCGGTGTAGCTCGACAGCACGTAGTAATAGCGGCCGCCGAAGGTGAGCGCGAAATTGGCCGCGACGACCTGCGGCCCGACCTTGAGCTCGCTGACATGCGCGAACCCCACGGACTGCGGGTTGCTCGCGAAATCCCGAAAGAACTCGACATAGCCCGGCCGCGCAAACAGATTGGGGATGCCGCGCTTCGCGAAAAAGGCCGTTTTTTGCTCGACCAGAACCGAAAGCGCATCGAGCGCGCCGCTCGACGTCGCGGGCGTCACGAATTTTATCTCGCCGAACTCGGCGAGCCGATTGCGCTTGGTGCGGTCGCGCCGCCGGGTCGACGGCGAACGCTTGGCGGCGTAAAAAGCGTCCCAGCTTTGCGCGAGCGGCGTCGCGTAGCAGCCGCTCGGATGCGGCGTGGTGGGCAGAGCCAGCAGCGGATTTTGCTGACCGCGTATCGTCTCCGGCATCTTTTCCAGCCGGATCATGTCGAAGCGCAGGCGCGGATGCCGCTGGAGCAGCTCAAGCGCGCGTTGCCACAGCGTCATGAACTTCGCCGCATCGACGCGCGCGGAAAAATCCGGCGCGAGCAGCGGCGCATTGTAGTCGCACAGCTCCGCGCCAAGCCAAGTGAGCTCGCGCGCAAATCCGGCCGGGCGCGTGGCGAGCGGCAAGATGCAGAGAATGGCGGCATCGGAATCGCGCGCCACCACGATGCCCGGCATCACGCCGTTGCGCGCGCCGATGTGGCGCTGCCAAGTCGACAGCCATTCGTAGGTCTGGAAGGCGGTGCAGTCGGCGTGCTGCTGGAAGGCGCGCCAAGCGCCGGCTACCGCTTCCAGATTGTCGTAAACGGCCAATTCGAGCGCGCGCGTAGCGCCGCGCGCCGCCACCGGCTCCGGCGATGGCGCCGCGCCGATGGCCGACCGCTTCGATAGCGCCAAATTGGCCGTGAGCATTGCCGTTCGGTCTCCCAACGAGCTGCGGCGCAGGCTAGCGAGTTAGGTTCACCGCCGAGTAAACCGGGGTTAAAGAATTGGAACTACGTGCATAAGCTGTTAATTCGCAGCTGCCGCGGCGAACCCCTTATTGCGTAACCGGCATGGAGCGGCCCGATTTGCGCTCCGAGGCAAAGCGCGGGCTAAGCTGGCGAAGTTTTCCACGCCCATACTGGGCAAAGAACTTCACCCAGCGGCGGACCTGCCACGGCGCGCTCCGATCGATCGAGAAGGCCTTCAGCCCGTAGGCCTTGTTGATGCAAAAGCGGTCGCAGGCCTGCTTGACCGGGTCGTCATAAAACGCCGCGATCTTGTCGACATCCATGCCGGGCGTGGCGAGCCATTGCGGAACGTGCACGTTGCAGAGCCGCTCCACATCGGTCAGCACCTTGCGGGCGCCGGTGCCGGCGGCCGGACAAGAGGTTGAGAAGGCATCGCCGACCAGGACGACGCCCGGCTGCAGATGGCCGCGCGTCGCGTAAAGATCGACCGGCCGGATCTTGATGTGGTCGGTGACGGTGAAATCGCCCAACAAGGAGCGCAAGCCCGGCATCAGCGCGAACAGCGTGTCCTGCGGCGCGGCGCGCAACTGCTGGAGCCATGGATCGTCCATGTCGCGATAGACGAACAGATTGGCGCGCATGGTCTGGCCGATGGGGAACAGCGTGATCAGCGCGGTGCGATCGCTCGGCCGCTCGGCGTAATAGGTCAGCGCCGGAAATTCGAATTCCCGGCGGCCGACCGGGCTGACGTCGAAGCCAATGCTGATCGAATGACAGCTGCTCAGGATTTCGCGCTTGAGCGCGAGCTGGTCGCGCAGGCCGATATTCAACCCGTTCGCCAGCACGATCAGCCGGGCGGATACGGTTTCGCCGGTCGAGGTCGTGACGGTCTGCCGCTCGGGCCCGGCGGCAAGCGCGGTTGCCTTCGCCACGATGAAGCGGACATTGGGTGGAATTTCCGCGCGCACGGTGTTGACGAGCGGCGCGTAGAAAATGCCTTCCTGGTCGCCCGGCCGCTTCTCGACCAGGCGGCCGAAGCGCGCGACCCAGGATACGCGGTCGGGCGTGGAGGCGCGCAGCACGGCGTCGGCAAGCCCGGTCTTCTGCAGGATGGCGACCTGATCGCCGTCGAGCTTTTCGCAGCGGAAGTCGGCCGGATATTCGGTGCGCGGATCGATCAACACGGCGTCGATCCCGGCGCGCCCGAGCATCGCGGCGGCCAGCGAGCCGGCGAGCCCGCCGCCAACGATGGCGACGTCGGTCGTATGCACGGCGCCTGGCGCGGCCGCCTTCTCGGCTTGCGGCGGCGCGGCGGGAGCGTCCCGTTCCAGCACTAGTTCTTTTTCCACTTCCGCCTCCACGACCCGTAACCTTCCTTGGCGGCAGAGCGCAGGCTCAAAAACGCCTTCTGCAAGCGGCAGAGCAGACGAAAGCCAAGCGCGTTGCCGCGCCGCGCGTCGATCCAGACTTGCGCGATCGTCTGCCGCTCACTCCAGGCCGCCATGAACCCGCTTTCGTCGTGCGCGCAGGAATCGACGCTTGCGATGCCGTCATCGGCGAGAAACGCCTTGGTGTAGTCTTCCAGCAGCAGCATGCCGGGCGAGAAGTCGTGCATCGCCTCGTCGTAGGCGGTCTTCCAGGTGAAGGCGACCGCGCCGGCGCGCAGCACGATCTGCATGCTGACCGGCTTGCCGTCGAGGTAAAGCGCATACACCGTGGCATTGCCGCGCTGCGCCAAGGCCATGACCATGCCGCGCGCGAAGGCGGCCTCGGCCTGGTCGCAGAGCAGCGCGGTGCCGCGGCGTCCCTTCCAGCCCGCCGCCTCGAGCGTCAGAAAGTCTTCGAACGCGGCGCCGACCGCATCCGGCGCGTTCCAAATCTTGAGTTCGAGCGTGCCTTTTTCCTCGAGCCGGCGGCGATGCTGGCGCAGCTTCTTGCGGCTGGCGCTGGACAGCGCTTTCTCGAAATACTGCTTGCCGTCGAGGCCGGACTCGAGCATCGGGCGTTGCGCCTGCGCCAGCACAAACGGTGCGCCGGCGCGGGCCTGCAAGACGCGCACGAGCGCCTGCATTATCGGGCCGTCCGTCCGGATCGGATCGAGCGCGATCGTCTTGGGTAAACGGGCATCTTTCGCGATGAAATCGAGCATTGCGTGCAGCACCGCCTCGGCGGCGGCAGGATCGATCACCGGCGTGGCGAGATAGCCGTGCGGGACCGCTGGCGCCACCAGCATGCGCGCCGGCAGCAGCGCATGCTGCGGCGTGCCGATGGCGAAAGCCCACAGGCCAAGCAGCGTTTCCCCTCGCCAGGCGAGCAGCGTTACGCAGTCGCGGGGAGGGTGCCGCTCGGCGATTTGCACGAGCGCCGGGTCCATGAAGACGTTCGGCTCGTGCGCGCGGGCGATGAGATCGCGCCAAGCGGGTTCGATTTCGGATAGCCGCGCGCCGCTCGCGCATTCAATCGCGATCGCCGCAGCATCTGCATCTTCAACCGCGGCCATGCGCGGCGCGTCGCGCACCAATACGACGTCCGCCGGCGGCGCAGGCGGCTTTGCCGCTACGAACGCGGTCACGGCGGGCATGGTCACATCTTGTCGCAACACGAAGCACACTCGGACTATGTGGTGACTGTGTCAGTCGACGTAGCAGAACTCGTTTCACAAGGCGTTACTTCAATCGTAGAAACTGCATTGCAGTTTGGTTAACCTTGGTGGGCGGCGGCAGCCTGCTCGCGCTGCCTTTTCCAAGGGTCCCACACGAACATGTGCAATCCGAGCCCGCGCTTTGCGATCACGAACAGGAACGCGGATTCGACGATGAAGGCGCCGGCGGTCGCCACCGCTGCGCCGATCGCGCCGTAAGCGGGCGCCAACAGGAGACAGGCGCCGATATTGAAGGCGAAGGCGGCGGCATAGGCGAAGGCGCAGGCCCGCTGTTGGCCGAGCACGTTCAAAACGCGCTCGGCGGGACCGACCGAGGCGCGTGCCAGCTGGCCGACGGCAAGAATGACCATCACCGGATAGGCCGCGACGAACTCGTCTCCGAACAGCATCAGCAGCGGCCGCCCCACCGCGACGATGAACAGGCTGAAGGCGAGCGAAAGCCAGAACACCCAGCGCACCGTGGCAGCCGCGAAGGCCTCAAGCCCGCCGCGGTCGCCGGCGACGTGGTAGATGGTGAAGCGGTGCGCCGTCGTCGCCGCCACCGCGAAATAGACGATGCTGACCAGCGCGAGCGTCTTGGCAGCCGCGTAATAGTGCGCGACTTCTTCCGCCGAACGAAACTGCTTGAGCACCAGAACGTCGGTAGAGGTCAGCAGTGTGTAGAGGCCCCACACGAAGACTATGGGCAGCGCCGTGGCGAGCCAGCGCCCGGTCTCGTAGCTTTTCGGACCCGCGGTCACGACTGTCTTCAGCTTGCGGTTCAGCTGCAGCATTTGCAGGAGCGCGGCGAGCCATGACGCCACGACCAGCACGCCCATGACCTTGGCGGCATCAAACGCCACGCCCGCCGCGCGCAGGCCGGCAATGGCCGCGATAAAGATCAGCGGACGGATGACATAGGCCGGCAGTAAAGCGAGATTGATCCAGTTGTAGGAGCGCGCCAGACCGTCGGACATGAAGGTCAGGCCATAGACCGGAAGGGCGGCGCAGGCGAAATACAACGGCACGACCAGCTGGCCATCGAGCGCATCACCGAGTCCGTAGATGACCAGCGCCGCAATCAGCGCAACTGCCGTCCCCGCGGCAAAGGCGAGCCAGCGGCTGCCGCTCAGATAGCCGCGCAGCAGCGCGGTGGAATGAGCTTGGGTGTATTCCGGAACGAAGCGCTGCGCGGTGAGCGGCAGGCCGAGGTGAACGAGATCGCCGACCAGCAGCAGCCAGGTCCAGACGTAGACGTAGCTGCCGAACTGGTAGCTGCCGATCCAGCGCGCCAGCAGCGCCTGCGAGGCGAACACAATGCCGGCGCTGGCGATGCGGATCGCGAAGGCGGCGCCGGCCAGTCTTTGCGTCCTGCCGTGCTCGCCGGACAGCATATCGGCAACGGCCGTGCGCAGCCGCTCGACAAAACTAAAGGCCGTCGCCTGCCGCGATTGCTTGACGTCGGTGAGCGCCATCTCGTCCCCTGGGGAGAGACGGCCTTGTACGCTCAATTGGTGATTTAATTTTGAAAGATGCCGCTAAAATGCGATTAATCTTGTTATCCTTAATCACGCCGAAGGCGGGGCGCCGCGTGCGTCTTTGCCGCGCCGCAGCGCCACGACTTCCGCCAGGATCGAGATCGCGATCTCCTCGGGCGTGATGGCGCCGAGATCAAGGCCGGCCGGCGCCTTCAGCTTGGCGAGCCGCTCCGGCGCAATGCCGCGCTCGGCGAGCTTGCCCTTCAGCACCTCGGCCTTGCGGCGGCTGCCGACGAAGGCGACGTAGTCGACGTCGAGCGCGAGCGCCGCCGACAGCGCAGCTTCGTCGCCGCGCCCTTGCGTCGAGACCACCACGTAACGGTGGCCCGCCTCGTCGACCGGCAGCGCATAGCCTTCGATGCGGCGGTCGGCCTCCGCGAAAGTCGCCTGCTCTTCGGCGGGCGCGCAGACGGTGACGGCGAATCCGCTGCGCCGCGCGAGGTCCGCGACCGCGACGGCCACGGGGCTGGAGCCGCAGATGACGACTTGCGGCTGCGGCAAGACCGGCTCCACGAAAATGTCCATGGTGCCCTGGCTCGGGCACATGTTCTTGGCAAAACGCACGCCGCCTTCCTCCATGCCGGCCTTGAGCCCTTGCTCGTCCAGCGCATCGGGCGGCTGCACCGACACCAGCCGCGATTTCCCGTCGGCGAGCGCGTCCTTGGCGGCCTTGAGCACCGCCGCCCGCGCGCAGCCGCCGCCAATCCAGCCTTCATAGATCGTGCCGTCGGGCAGGATCACCGCCTTGGCGCCAGCCTTGGCGGCGGTCGCCGCCACCGTGCGCACGACGGTGGCGAGCGCGAACGGCTGTCCGGTGGCTTTGCGGTCCAAGATGATGCCGTGGATGTCGGTGGCGCGACGCATGACTCATAACCTCGCGAGATAGGGCTCGAGGGCGGCAAGGCTTTCGAGATTGTGGGCGGGAGCGAACAGGTCGATATGCGGCAGCGCGGCCTGCATGCCGCGCGCCTGCGGTGAGTAGTCGCGCCAGCCGATCAGCGGATTGAGCCAGATGATCCTGCGGCAGCGGCGGCGCAGGCGGCGCATCTCCTCGCCGAGCTGCCCCGGTTCCCCGGTGTCGTAGCCGTCGGAGACGATCATCACCGCGGTTCGTGAATTGATCACGCGGCGCGCGTGCCAGCGATTGAAGGTGGCGAGGCTCTCGCCGATCTTGGTGCCGCCGCCGATGCCCTGCGCCATCAAGGCGAGCTTGTCGACCGCGCGGGTGACGTCGCGGTCGCGCAGCGAAGTCGACACATGCGCGAGCCGGGTGTGGAACACGAAGGCTTCCGATTCGCGGAAGGCGTCGACCACGCCGTGCAGAAAACGCACGAAGAAGGCGGTGTAGAGGCTCATGGAGCCGGAGGCGTCGAGCAGCATGACCAGCCGCAGCGGCTTCTCCTTGCGGCGGCGCCAGACCAGATCGACCGGCGTGCCGCCATGCGAGACGCTGCGATGAATGGTACGGCGCAAGTCGAGCCGGCGCCCGCGCCTGCGCGTCTGTTCGCGCCGGATCAAACGCGCGCGCATGACGCGCGCCAGCCGCTCGGCCAGCTCGTGCGCCTGCTCGATATCGGCGGGATCGACGATGTGGCGCAGGTCCGTGCCGGCCAGATTCTCGAAACGCGAGGCGCCTTCGCGCTTGCCGCGGCCGTCACCGAGGCTATCGCCCTCCTCGTTGCGCCGCTCGACGTGGTCGGGCATGCCGGGCTTGCCGCCGCGCGGGCCGACGTCCTTAAGCGTCCGCGCCGGCGCGCGGCTTTCGAGTGCGGAGCCTGCCAGCGTGCGCGCCTGGCGCAGCCCGCGGCTCAGCCAATAGGCGTCGAATATTTCGTCGAAGCGCTCCCAGTCGGAATGGGTCGCGCAAAACAGCGCACGCAGCGCCGGCTTCAGCG
>Ga0316624_10000063_pt1 | contig 28438 bp, 26 predicted proteins | sample OWC_Aug_N3_C1_D5_FD_207657 | JGI IMG/M metagenome (GOLD analysis project Ga0316624, IMG submission 207657) | Wetland soil microbial communities from Old Woman Creek delta, Ohio, United States - OWC_Aug_N3_C1_D5_A | ecosystem: Environmental > Terrestrial > Soil > Wetlands | place: USA: Ohio... | reverse complement strand
TGCAGGAATTTTCCGAATTGGGCAGATACCTTTACGAACCAGTAAAGACGTATTCATCGGGCATGCGTGCGAGACTGGCGTTTGCCATTTCGATGGCTATCGAATTCGATTGCTTTTTGATTGATGAGGTAGTGTCGGTAGGTGACAGCCGCTTTCACGAGAAATGTCATATCGAACTATTTGAAAAGCGTAGTAGCCGAGCCATGATTTTGGTTTCGCACGATGCGGGCTACATCCGTGAGCATTGTGATCATGCCGCTGTGCTAAATGAGGGTAAGTTGTGCGCGTTTGATCGAGTGGACGATGCGTTTGATTTTTACCAAAGAAGTACCGCATGAGGAACTCAGAATTTGTTGTGCGAATCTCGACAAGATTTTGTTTATTTTTTTGAGGACTATATGGCTATTTTTGATTGGGTTGGAAAACCTAGCAAGGCTCATACCATTGATCTAGATCCGGAGATTGCCAGGCTGGCGGATGTATTCCATTCAGTGCGATCAATGGAAGATTGCCTGAGCTTGCTTCATAACCAAGATCTGCTCGGAGTAGCGGGCCCGAACGAGGCTACATGCAAAATACTGGAGGGGATATGCAGTTATCTGAGAACCCAGGGGTTGGGATTAGAGCCAAATCTGATCGGACGAGCGACTGCGACTGCAGTGATGGAGCATCTTCTAGCAGGTGCAGCGTCCACCGCCTTCGCTGCAAAGGACCCTGATTTTCAGGATCGCGTGGCAGAGGCTGATTCCGCCAGGGATCGCGGCGATTTTGGCGAAGCCGAATACCGCTATTGGTTGGCACTGCAGTATTTTCCATCACATCCGGGCTGCTTGGTTCAATACGGGCACAGTTTGAAAGAGCAGAATAAACAGAGTAGCGCCCTCATTTCTTATCTTAATGCCCACGTTTTTGGAGCACCCATTCGGGATGTTGAGCCTCATGCGCTTTTTGTCGCTGAGCGTCTTGGTAGGTACGATCAAGTTTCAAAAATCTTTAGGAAGCCGAGGTCAGTTAATCCAATTGGGCCGGATGATTCGATGGCACAAATGTTGAGCAGTAGAGATGTGGTCACCCTAACACAACTGCTACATGAGCGCACACCCAACAGTGATGAGATCTTGAAACGCATGTGTGACCACGCAAATCGGCGAGAGCTGACGTTATCATTAATAGATGAAAAAGATTTTTTTATCGCGCATCGCGATTTGTTGCGTTTGGTCAATGAAACCGGCTGGGGCATAAAATGACATTGAAGTTTTCGATTGTTATTAACACGTATAACCGTGCGAATTTACTGAGTGATGCTATTCGCGGACTATCTGAACTTGATTATCCGGATTTCGAAGTCATAGTTGTAAACGGCCCATCTACGGATCATACAGAACGGGTCCTTGATCATTGGCGGGACAAGGTGAAAGTTGGAGCGTGCCCTGAGCCCAATTTGTCGATGTCGAGAAATATAGGCATCGAGATGTCTGCGGGCGATGTGATTGCATTTATTGATGATGATGCGGTACCTCATCCATCTTGGTTAAAGCAACTGGAGCGCCATTATCTCGATCCCAAGGTCGGCGGTGTTGGTGGTTTCACCATCGATAATACAGGTGTGACTTATCAGGTTCGCAAGACCCTCTGCGATCGATTTGGAAATGCATATTTCCCATCCGATTTTTTCGACGAGCGGCCTTTAGCATTTCAGGGATCGCCGATTTATCCAAGTTTGCTAGGTACAAACTCATCGTTTAGAACAACGGCGTTGCGCGAGATCGGAGGTTTTGATCACACGTTCGCATATCTCTTGGATGAAACGGATGTATGCCTGCGCCTGACCGACCGTGGCTATCGTGTCGTTTACGAGCCCAATGCTCTGGTCTATCACCAGTTCGCACCAAGTCATATTCGCAGCAAGAATCGTACCCCGAAGACGCTTTATCCCTCGGCGGTGAGCAAATCATATTTTATTCGTAGACATGGTGGCCCTTTTTCTGAGAATCGCGCGGCAGATGAACTCCGGCGATATGAGGATGAAATTCTGCGTGCCAATAAGTGGCTGGCCGACAATGGAGACCTCACACAGGAGCACCGAGTATCGCTTGATGACGATCTGCTTTTCGGAATCAAAGAGGGGACGCAACGTGCATTGCAGGTATTGGTCTCTAATAAAGGGCAGCAGGGTGATCTTGATCATTCACGGGTTCCAGACGAATTTTTTCCGATGGCGAAGAAAGAGGGGCTGAGGATTGCGCTGATCAGTCGTTCATTTCCTCCGGCGCAAGATGCCGGCATTGCGCGCTGGACGTGGATGATGGCTGCCGGTCTAGCCGAGAGAGGACATAAAGTTCATGTGATCACGTTGGCTGCGCCGGAAGCATTTACTCGTTACGAAAATGGCTATTGGATACATGCCATCGAGGAAGACCGTTCTGAGCAGGCTGTGCGGCGTGCTGCACTAAAAGGTATTCCACCAGGCCTTGGTTCATGGTGCGCCGCGGTGGAGCAGCAGGTTGAGCGGCTGAAGACGTTTGGTCTCGACGTGATTTCGTTCCCAATTTGGGATGTTGAAGGTATGGCGCTTGTTGGTGACGATTCGATAGGCGTGGTTATGAGCCTGCACACGAGTTATGCGATGGCCAAGCCTTTCAAGCCTGAATGGTCAGCACGCCCGCTTTTCGAACACTTTCACGTGAATAGAGTAGTCATGGCTGAGACCAAGATGCTCAGCGAGGTACCATATATTCTGGCAAATTCGGAAGCAATTGTTGAAGATCTGACGAGATGCTATTCGGTCGACTTTAGGAGCCGTACGACCATTGCGCCACATGGTACGCGCGACCCATTTCAATCAGAAGATGCTGATGGCGGTATAGCTCTCGTTAAGCCAGCACACTCCAATGTCTTTAAGGTTGCCTACGTTGGGCGATTCGAGCCGCGTAAAGGTTTTGACCTTGCATGTGCGGCATTTTCGCAACTGCTGCGTGACATTCCAAACATCGAGATTAGCTTCATTGGCGATAAGGTAGGGGAACATTCGACCCAAGTCCTAAGGGAGCAGCAGGCAGAAGATCTTCTTGAGGATGAGCGAGTCACATTCCGTGGAATGGTATCTCGTGAAGAATTGGACCAGATATATGTCGACAGCGACATTGTCTTAATGCCAAGCAGATATGAATCGTTTGGTTTGGTAGCAATTGAGGCGATGGCTGCTGGCACTCCCGTGATTGCACTTGCAGTCGGAGGGCTGAAGGAGGTTGTCGACGATGGGGTAACGGGCTTTCTTGTTCAGCCAGGTGAAAGTGAAGTCACAACAATAGTTGACCGACTCAAGCGGTTGGCGACAGATAATAGTCTGCTATCTTCAATGAAGATTGCAGCACGAAAATCTTTCGTTGATCGATTTACGATTGAGAAAATGGTCGAAGCAGCAGAACCGATCTATTTTTCTGCTGCAGCAAGGAGGATGCAATGAGACTTGAACCTGCCTTTCTAATGGATGTCATGCGAGTCATGACTGGGCGCGTGGTAATGCAGGAAGAGGCGGCAATATTAGCCAATCGACTAGGTTCTTCAGAGGAACTCTTGGCGTGGATATTTTTGCGGCAGCATTTTGGGGATGCAGAACCCCAGATCGCGCAACGTCTTATAGATCTTGCACGCAATAATACCGTAAGGGCGGAAACGCGACGCATCGAAACTAACTACCCGCTCGACCTGCAACGAATCAATCTTGAGCTGGAGTCCAGACTCAAAGAACTCCTTGATGCGAGCGTGAGTATGTCATCCGCGGCCTCCAAAGCATACGACTGCGCCGTCGGATATTCGTTTCACGCCAAGGGTGCGGAATCGATACGGCATATCCTCGCAATTGTGCAGAACAAGCAGGGTTAATCGTGAATAAAAATAACCTTCTTCTTTCTCCCGAAGTCAGGTTCCACGACAAGGGGGCGGAGAATTTGATTATGTGGTTCGGTGGTATCAACGAACCACATTTCAGTGACAAACTGTCGGAGGCAACTGGGTTCGATCAGTTGACCGTAACTGACGCCGCAAAGAAATGGTATACGGGTGGGCTGGTTTCTGGCCATGCGTGCATTAAGGATGGGGTTCACGACCTTAATAGTCTGATTGCAGAGCGTGGTTACAGGAATGTCGTGTTTTGTGGTCAAAGCAGCGGAGGGTATGGGGCGTTGCTCTATGGCTACCATGTCCGCGCAAACCTTTGTATCGTGTTTTCACCGCAGACGCGTAACACCTATGATGGCCAGTGCAAGATGAGTCCCCACGTGAAACTGGATAGTCTCGGCGACTTATACAGAGACCATGTGGATACCCGTCTTGTTTTCAATATGGCGCGTTCAGAAAAGGATCACGAAGACAGTTTCTTTTGGGATGATTGGCGCCAGGTCAATGCTTTCCGGTCGCTCCCTAACGCTACCTTCATAACGCATCCGTTTGACAACCATTCAGTCTCCGTCAGAATTCGGGAGACGCGGAATCTATACCACTATGTTGCGGGCATCGTGACCGCATTTCTGTAAATACATATCATGACGCAATGCAGCAGAAAAACTTTACTAATGGCGAGCGAAGTAAGATCTGGCTCGACGTTTATCGCTGAATCAATCGCTTATGAATTAAATAAGAATTGCGGTTACGAATTTTGGGGTCTCACTCATGAAAAGTTCTCTCATCTTTCTGGCGATTCTGACCCAGCCGAAATCCTGTCCACGCTGAGTGGTTTGTATCTGGATAAATGCGGGTTCGCTTCGTCGAAGGTAATGTGCAAGGCATTGTCCATAATTCATCGAGAGGCCAACAAATCTTCTGAGGTGCGTGAGGCCTTCTGGGGGGATAACACCTACTGGATTGTTGTCCGACGTAAAGATCGGATTAAACAGGCCATTAGTTTGGCCGTGGCCAGAAAGAGCCAGACCTATCATTTTTATGATAACCCGGACAAGGCACCTGACCGGGATATGACGGTCAGCGATAAAGAAATTAGCGATGCCCTGCAGGCGATCTGTTTGTCAGATGTATTTCTCGAAACATTTGCGCAGAGCCTGCCGGAAAATAGGTCCATTAGCATATTTTATGAAGATTACATGAAGGATGAGGTTGGACACCTGAACAAAATTCATGCGTTGTGCGGTTTCGAGCCGATTGAGGCTGATAAATATGTCAATTTGGCAAAGCTGCTCCCGACCGGAAAGCAGGCTAAACAACAGGCTAACGTCCAGTTCAGAAACTGGTTTCTTGAGAATTATTACTGAAAATGCGAATGTCTCTCTTGGTCAAATACTCAAAGTTACTTGCCCTGATAGCGTTTCTTCACTCGTTCGCCACATTTGCCTATGAGTTAAATCCTGGCAACAACACTTTCTTCAACCGTTCGGCTAATCGCATTCAGAACGAGGCGCTGCGTTTTGCTGAAAGCGGATGGAAGCGTGGCCGCGACAACGGATTTATCTTCGCGCTCCAAAAGCATTCGGATTATTTTTATCTATGGATTCGTGACAATAAGAATTTGCCCATTGGAAAGAATCTTTATTGCGACGGACATTTATCTGACGGATCGTTGCATTCGGAACAGGTAGACGACCTAGCGTCGTTTTATCTGGCCGACCCTATCGGGAATGGCTCTACGGTTCTTGTCGCAATTGAAAAGGGTGGACACATGAAAGCGTGGGACTTGAGCGCTTGCCATGGTCAATCTATTTTCAAACCTATTGCCGAACATCTTCTGCAAGACACTGCTGAGACAGAAATCTTGGCTGGGGATTTTGAGGGGAGAGGACGTGATCAAATTCTGTCGGTCAACATGACTACCTCTGAGTATTCAACATGGGCTCTGGATGGGCACGCTTTCACGCTGGTGGGGCAGGGCCAGATGCGGATGAAACCGAATTCGACGGAAAGCATCCATGGAATTCGCTATGTTGGTCTGACTCGGCTTTCGCACGATCAAGACAATGTAGCGTATGAATCGGCGCTGCTAGTCTTGCATGACCGAGGTTTCAGCCTGGTGCAGAACGGCAAGTCCATTAACTATGCACCTGATTGCGTCGCCGCTCCCGGAAATTGTTCTGGAAAAACACTGGTCTTCAATATTGATCAGGGGTTTACGGACGGACTTCAGGATCTTGCGCGCAAAGATATTGAACGGTGTGATGATATCTTGCGGCGTGTCATTAGCGTGTTGAACAAGGCAAAAAGACATTTCCAGGTCTGGGTCCTGATCAATCCTATCCAGCAAGATCGGCAAGCTACGTTGCACGTCTTGGATAAATTGGCTGAAGCCAATATTCCGTTCGTGCTGGATCTGTACAGCTCCGATATCACTAACCTCGCCTTTCTCAAGAAAGGGTGGGTTGAGTACGCGCCCCATGCTTTTGACCCCGCCAAGGGTATCAGCTTGAACGTGGATGGCCCGGAATCCAGTTCGGATAGCCTGGATTTCTATGTACGGCGTTATGGGCCAAATTTTGTCGGGGTTCGTTTTATGGAACGCCTTGGAATGGATATCCAGGCTAAACAGCGGGATATGCCTCAGATGATCGGTTTCGATTCGCCAGACCACGACAAGCTATATTTCGACTGGAGTCATGCCAAGCGAGTGCTGAATTGGTCGGACCGGAATGGGAAGGTGGTGCTCTGGTCAGACCCCGCCCTATACATTCCATATGCCTGTTATTGGAAGACATCGAATGTCGAGCGAGCCATGCATGACCGCGACGACTATGTGCGGCGCGAACATGACTTGGCGAGCCGTCATCCCAGCTTACTTCCGATGTATGACAACAACGAGGGCGTGAAATATTGCGGGGTTGCTTATCGCGACAGCCTGCCTACCCCCCGTAATTTCAGGTTGCCGAACTGGCAACGTCTTCCGGAATTCATGGCAGATGGCAAGAATGGATGGGGGCTGAGCGTTCAGTCATGGTCAAGCGACAACGACCCGCTCCTGACCGCGGCAACACTACCGGCTGAAGAAATGGCCATATGGACCCTTGATGCCATCAATAAAAACGCTAGCGTAATCGAGTACGAGCCTTATTTTTATTTTTTCAACTGGTCTCCTTCCTATGGAACACAGCAATCATTGCCAATACCGGCGGGACAAAATGCCGGTGATGCGAGAACAACATTGACAAAGATTTTTGCTGTTTTGGGGATCCATTAGTGTGGGTCGAAAAGCGAGTCCAGTCTTGTTGTTGGCCGTTGACTTGAGACTGCGGTCTCGCGGATGGTTTTTGCAGCAAGAAAAGAACTCTTGCACGGGCAGAAGTGTTTGCCCAAACGATATGGCTAACACCAGGTGGGCATTAATTATTTCTACTAAGTAGAACAACACCGATACATGAGAAGGATATGAGCTAATGCGCATCATGCTGGACGGATACAATCTTGGCCTTGAACGTGGAACTGGTGTTGCCACATACGGCCGCAACCTGAGTCATGTAGTTAAGTCCCTTGGGCACCGAGTAGATGTGCTGTACGGCGGCAAGTCGACCCGCGCTAAGAATCCCCTGCTCAATGAGATTGCGTTCTTTGACGCAGCAAAGGCGCCGCCACAAGGACTATTTGGCCCATTGAAAATTGCGCGGGATGCCATGCTTGCGCCTCTTGGCTGTCGGGTAGACGCCGTGCCAATTTCGGGTAGCGTGGTCTTTGACTCACTCAAGAGCAGGCTGCCTGAGTTCGACCAACTCTGGAATAGCCCTGAATTATATCGACGTTGTCTGCGGTCGTTCCGCTGGTTCGGGCAGTTCGCGCAGGTGAGCTTACCGAAGGTTGATGTTGCACATTGGACATATCCATTGCCAATCCGCGCTCGCGGAGCCGCCAATGTTTATACCCTGCACGACCTTGTGCCGCTGAGGCTGCCGCACACAACCTTGGATAACAAGCGCCACTATTTCAAGCTGTGCAAGCGTTTGGTGGATACGGCGGATCACATCATTACGGTTTCCGAAACTTCACGTAGAGACATAATTGACTTGCTTGGTGCGCATCCGGATAAGGTGACCAACACGTTTCAAGCTGTAACGTTTCCTCAGAAATTGCTCGATAAACCTGAGGGAGTTGTACGCAATGAACTCGCCGGAACCTTTAATCTGGAATTCAAAGGTTACTTCTTATTCTTCGGTGCGGTGGAGCCCAAGAAAAACCTCGGACGGCTAATCGAAGCTTTTTTAGGGAGTGCAATTCAGACGCCGCTAGTAATCGTAGGCGCCCCCGGGTGGAAATCTGACGACGAATTGCGGTTACTGGAGACACTCAAGGCGTTGCCAACATCTCTATCAAAGGTTCGAATTATCCGACTCGAATATCTGCCGCTTCCGATGCTGGTGAGCATGATTCGGGGTGCTAAGGCAACTCTCTTCCCTTCACTCTATGAAGGTTTTGGTCTTCCTGTGCTGGAGTCTATGCTTCTTGGGACAGCGGTAGTTACCTCCAATACTAGTAGCCTGACAGAAGTGGCAGGCGACGCTGCCTGCTTGATAGACCCTTATGACACCCATGCACTTGCCGAGGCAATTCGGGCGTTGGATTCGAACGATGCGCTACGCGGTGAACTAGAAGAGAAGGGTCTAAAACAGGCAAAGACTTTTAGTGAAGATGCCTATGCACGTCGGATTGACGATATTTATCGAAGGCTGTCAGGAGCGCGAAAATAAATAAAACATTTTGGCTATTGATAAGTGGCCGAAGAGGAAATTGAAAATGAAAAAAATAGACAAAAAAAGTATTTTGGTTGTAGGTGGAGCGGGATATATTGGTTCACACATGGTCAAGGCGCTGCTTGATTGTGGGCATGAGGTTGTCACTTTGGACAACCTTTCAGGTGGGCATCGGGATGCTGTGTTAGGCGGCGAATTTGTGCTGGGTGAATTGGCTTCTACCTCACAACTGGAAGCGCTGTTTTCTAGTCATCAATTTGACAGTGTGATGCATTTCGCGTCATTCATCCAGGTCGGAGAATCTGTTCTTAATCCAAAAAAATACTATCAGAACAATGTGGTGAATACGCTAAATCTGCTCAACGCAATGGTAGAAAACGGAGTAAAGACATTCATCTTTTCCTCTACCGCTGCCATTTTTGGTGAGCCGCAATATATACCTATTGATGAAAATCATCCCAAGGTCCCGATGAATCCGTACGGGGCTTCTAAGCTAATGATAGAGCGTATTTTGGCTGATTATGAACTAGCCTATGGTCTGAAATCTGTATGTCTTCGCTATTTTAATGCGGCGGGTGCGGCTCCGGATGCGCACCTGGGTGAGCGACATGACCCGGAAACGCACCTGATTCCGTTGGTGCTGCAGGCGGCCGCGGGCCGCCGCTCCCACATTACAGTGTTCGGACAGGACTACGATACGCCGGATGGGACGTGCATCCGCGATTATGTTCACGTGAGTGACTTGTGCCAGGCGCATTTGTTGGCGCTGAGAAAGCTTTGGAGCGGCGCAGAGAGTGGAGAATTTAATCTGGGCAATGGTCACGGATTTTCGGTGCGGGAGGTGATTGAAGCAGCAAGACAAGTGACAGGAAAAGAAATTCCTGTCGTTTTCAGCGAAAGACGTCCTGGCGATCCGGCTCGACTGGTGGCGGAAAGTACCCGCGCAAAAGAATGGCTGGGCTGGTCACCGCAGTATTCGGAACTTGAAAAAATCATTGAGCACGCTTGGCGCTGGGAAAGGTCGCAGTCTGGGCGAGGAAATACTGACAAGAGAGCAGGCTGAGCTAATGATTAAATCAACAGGTGTAGTTTGGCATCACGCCACCGTGACCAGGGCGCGGCGCGAGCAATTAAACGAACATAAGAGTGTGGTGCTTTGGTTTACGGGGCTATCGGGGTCGGGTAAGTCTACGCTGGCCCATTCGGTGGAGGAGCGTTTGCACCAGATGGGGTGCCGGACATTTGTTCTGGATGGCGACAATGTGCGCCACGGTCTATGCGGCGACCTGGGGTTTTCTGAGCAGGATCGGGTGGAGAATATCCGCCGGGTAGGGGAGGTGGCGAAGTTAATCTTGGAGGCGGGCGTTATTTCCTTGACTGCCTTCATCTCGCCATTCCGAAGTGATCGGGAGAAGGTGCGCTCGCTGTTTCCGCATGGCGATTTTTTGGAAATTTATTGTCGCTGCCCTCTGGAAATTTGCGAAGCCAGAGATGTGAAGGGACTATACAAACGTGCCCGTGTCGGGGAGGTTAAGAACTTTACCGGCATCTCGTCCCCTTATGAAGAGCCTGCTGTACCGGAATTGATTGTTGATACTGGCCGGTTGTCATTGGATGCGTCCGTTGACTTGGTGCTGAACTTGTTACGTGCGCGCGGTGTGATCTATGAGAAAAAGGTTTGATATGGCTGTCGATTTGAAAATCTCAGGTCGACGTATTGTCAGTTATGCAAGGCTGATGCTTGTTCTTGCCGGGGGCTCAATTTTATTGCCAGGGTGTGCGACGTATCCAGGCTGGCTGCAGTCTTCCGGCCCGAGCCGGGCGCAGGTGCAAGATGGGGGCGATTCTCAGGGAGTCAAGGGTATTCAGCTTGTTGAGGTCGACGATGCTGTCGCACGCAAGCTGATCGCCAGCCGCAAACAAAGTCTTTTTTCCGAGGTCTTTGCCGCGCCTCCGCAACCCACAGATGTGATCGGAGCCGGTGACGTGATCGAGGTTTCGGTATGGGAAGCGCCTCCCGCCATGTTGTTTGGAACTGGCCTGATGGATCCACGCATGGGGCCAGCGGCGACGCGGGTGACGGCTTTTCCGGAGCAGATGGTGAGCAGCGAGGGAACTATCGATATCCCTTTTGCCGGGCACGTGCCGGTGGCGGGCCATAACCCGCAATGGATCGAAGAAGAAATCGTTAATCGGCTTAGGGGCAAAGCCAATCAACCACAGGTGTTGGTGCGGGTAATACGCAACACCACATCGACCGTGACGCTGGTCGGCGAAGTCACCGTCAGCGCACGTGTTCCGCTGACAGCGCGCGGAGAAAGGCTGTTAGATGTGCTGGCTTCTGCGGGTGGCGTTAAGCAGCCTGTGAACAAGACCACGCTGCAAATCACGCGCGGCGACCTGGTTCAGTCATTGCCGTTGGATTTGATCATTCGCGACCCCAAGCAGAATATCGTGCTGCAACCGGGAGATGTTATTACGGCGCTTTATCAGTCTTTGAGTTTTACAGTGCTCGGCGCCACTGGCAGGAATGACGAGGTGAATTTCGAGGCCCAGGGGATTTCGCTGGCGCAGGCTTTGGCGCGTTCCGGCGGGCTGAACGATGCGCGCGCCGATGCACGTTCCGTCTTCATCTTCCGCTTTGAAGACAAGGCGGCTCTTGACTGGAAATCCCCACCGGCAACCACGCCGGAAGGGAAGGTCCCGGTGATTTATGAGGTTGATCTGAGGGATCCCGCCAGTTTTTTTGTGGCGCAAAGCTTTCCAGTGCAAAACAGGGATGTGCTCTACGTCTCCAATGCGCCCGCGGCAGAGCTGCAAAAATTCATGAGCCTTGTGGTATCAACAATCTACCCGGCTGTGGCAGCCAAGACTCTGAATCTGATTCAGTAACTTTGTGAATGACGATGCATGAAGTGTTGATCGACGTTACGCGCTTGGTGGGCCGCTTCTGGAAGAAGAGGTTGCCCACCGGCGTTGATAGGGTGAGCCTCGCTTATGTTGAGCGCTACGGCGCGCGCGCTCGTGCGGTGGTTCGCTTGGCCGGTCGGGGCTTTGTTCTGCCGAAGCGTGAATCGATGCAGCTGTTCCAATGGTTGCTCAGCCCAAGCGGGCGCATGCCGGTTGCCAAGTTCATTGCCAAGGGGGTGTTCACCGGGTGGCGCGATCAACAAGTTGCCGGACGATTCCTCTTTAATACCGGCCATAGCGGATTGGAGCGAGACGACTATCCCGGCATGTTGAAACGCATGGGAGTCCATCCGATCTTCCTGGTGCACGATTTGATTCCGATCACGCATGCCGAGTATTGTCGTGCAGGCGAGCGGGATCGGCACATTGTGCGGATGAATAATGTGCTGCGTTCGGCGAAGGGGGTCATCGTTAATTCGCAGTCGACCCTGGATGAACTATGTTCACTCGCCAATCGCACCGGGCAGTCCATGCCGCCAGCAGCCGTTGGATTGCTAGCTCCCGGAATACCAGGTGTGGCACCCGGCGAGCGGCCGATGCGGCAGCCCTATTTTGTGATCGTGAGTACGATCGAGCCGCGCAAAAATCATTGGATGTTGCTTCAGTTATGGAGAGGCTTGGTCAACGAACTTGGCGATGCGGCACCGCGATTGATGGTCATCGGCCAGCGCGGATGGGAATGTGAAAACGTGGTGGATTTGTTGGAGCGCTGCGAACCGCTGAAAGGCTATGTTTTTGAGCATTCCAACTGTACTGACGCAGAACTGGTGACGTATTTGCACCACGCGCAGGCGCTGCTGTTTCCATCGTTTGCTGAAGGCTACGGCATGCCATTGGTTGAGGCGCTGGCGCTCGGCGTTCCTGTTATCGCCAGCGAACTGCCGGTGTTCAAGGAGATCGCGGGGGAAATTCCTGAGTATGTCGATCCTCTGGATGGAAAGCGCTGGGGCGAGTTGGTGAGGGAATATGCCAATCCGGATAGTCCGCTTAGACGCGCGCAGTTGGGCCGGATTGAGGGCTTCGAGGTGCCGGCTTGGGCCGGGCATTTCGCCAGCGTGGACGCGTTGTTGAAGCAAGCATGAGCCAAACGATCGTGAACGAAAAGCATGGCGCGGCCGGAAAGAAATTTCCACCGGTGATTTATGCCTGCGGTTTTTCGTTGTGGAAAAAGCCCATCGTTCGACAATTTTTTTCAGCATCGCGCGTGGTGTTTGTTCGCAGCGCCTCAAAGGTGCCGCGCGACGGCACGCTGGCCGTATGGGGTCGCAAACCTGTTTCCGGAAATTTGGCCGAGGGCGTTCAGATACTTCGTCTGGAAGATGGATTTTTGCGTTCGGTAGGGCTGGGCGCGGACTTGATTCGGCCGGTGTCATGGGTCATCGATCGCCGGGGGATCTATTACGATTCGACGCGGCCTTCTGATCTTGAGGTGTTGCTGCAGACATATGAATTTAACACCGAGCTTTTGGCCAGGGCAGCGGAGTTTCGCGAGCGCGTCGTGAGCGCGGGTCTGACCAAGTACAACGTGGGCAGCGGTGGCTGGAAGAGGCCTGCGGGAATTCCGCGCGTCATCCTGGTGCCGGGTCAGGTGGAGACTGATGCGTCGTTGTGTTTTGGCGCACACGGCATTCGCACGAATCTGGCATTGTTGCGCGCGGTGCGGGAGGCTAATCCCGACGCATATTTGGTATACAAGCCGCATCCAGACGTAGTGGCCGGGTTGCGGCGCAAAGGGCTGAATGAAGACGATTCGGGCGGTTGCTGCAACGAGGTGGTGGTGGATGTGAACATGGCCGAGCTTCTGGAACAGGTTGATGAGGTCCACACGTTGACATCGCTGGCCGGATTTGAAGGGTTGCTGCGCGGGAAAAAGGTGACCTGTTATGGACAACCGTTTTATTCCGGCTGGGGCTTGACGCAGGATGTCTTGCCTATGCCGCGTCGTACGCGCCGTTTAACTTTGGAGCAGTTGTTTGCCGGTGCGCTGTTGCTGTACCCGACCTATGTCGATCACGTCACAGGGGAGCTCGCCACCCCTGAACAGGCATTGGCCAATCTTCTGAATTGGCGCAAGAGCGTATCGCCCGGTGTGCCCTGGTGGCGCAAGGCGCTACGCCGGATATTGAGAATGGCGACATCATGATCATACAGGGAATCTATGCATTCAACGGCAAGCGGGTGTTGCTGTTGCAGGGACCGATGGGGCCGTTTTTTCGTCGCATAGCGCAAGACCTGACTCAGGCCGGAGCGCAGGTGTTCAAGGTGAACTTCAATGGCGGGGACTGGCTGTTTTATCGTTCCGGCGCAATTAATTTTCGCGGGCGCACGGAAGAGTGGCCGGCCTATCTTGAGACTTTGCTCGATCAGTTGCGCATTGACGTGGTAATGCTATTTGGCGATTGCCGCCCGATACACCGTTTGGCTCATGAGATCGTCCATCGGCGTGGCCTGGAAATCGGCGTGTTTGAGGAGGGCTACGTTCGTCCCGATTTTGTGACGTTAGAACAATTCGGCGTGAACGACCATTCGCTGATTCCGCGCTCTGCGGAATTCTACCTGGCCAATCCGAGATACCCGGCTGAGCATACGCGTGCTGTGGGCAACACCTATTGGTATGCAGTGTTGTGGGCCATGCTGTATTACTTTACGGCCGGTTTGCTCAAACCGCTATTCAGGCATTACCGGCATCACAGGGCGCTAACCTGGCTAGAAGCGCTGCCATGGCTTCGGTCTGCGTGGCGCAAGAGCTATTCTGCCCTCAGGGAGCGTGGCGTTCTCGGACGACTGACCGAGGAGTTTGCAGGCCGCTATTTCCTGGTGCCGCTGCAGGTATATAACGATGCGCAAGTTCACGTGCATTCCGATTTCGAGTCGGTGGTGCATTTCATTCAGGAGGTTACGACTTCCTTTGCACAGCATGCACCTCCCGAGACGATCCTGGTCATCAAGCATCACCCAATGGATCGGGGATACCACGACTACTCGAAATTGATTCGGGTACAGGTAAAGAAACTGGGGCTGCAAAAGCGATGCCTCTACATTCACGACCAGCATTTGCCTACCTTGCTGCAACATGCACGCGGGGTGGTGGTGATCAACAGCACGGTGGGTTTGTCGGCGCTCGACCACGGCACGCCACTTAAGGTTTGCGGAAATGCGAACTATGACATTCCGGGGCTGACCTTCCAGGGAAGTCTGGACGACTATTGGCAAAATGCCCAGCAGGCCAAACCAAATAAAGAACTGCTGGACGCCTTCAGGAACTATTTGGTGCAGCATACTCAGCTGAATGGCAGCTTCTATAAACGCCTGCCCAAGGCGCAATCCGCAAGCGGGTTGCGTTGGAATTCGGCGGACGCTACCGGGAAATATGCAGCTCTAACTAGGGCGGCTAATGTAGAAACCGGTAAGAAGACAGTTTGTGAAAGCGGTGTTTAGGAGTTGGCGATGAATATATCGATGGGTCTGTTGCAGGAGATTGAGGCGATCGCGCGGGAGGCCGGTGCGGCAATCATGGCCGTCTATGCCAGGGATTTTTCTGTGTATGAAAAGGAGGATAAATCTCCGCTGACAGAAGCTGACGCGGCGGCGCATTCGATTATCGCGGTGCGGTTGGCGACCTTGCATCCGCCGTTGCCTATCCTGTCCGAAGAGGCGGTTGAGGACTTCTCCGGATTGGCTGATTCGGAAAGCTACTGGCTGGTCGATCCGCTGGATGGGACAAAAGAGTTTATCAAGCGCAATGGCGAATTTACGGTCAACATCGCCCTGATCAAGAAAGGCCGTCCAGTGCTTGGGGTAGTCTATGCGCCAGTGCTTGATGTGGCCTATTTGGCGGCGGATGGCATAGGCGCCTTCAAGGTGTGGTCGGATGGAACGCGCACCCCAATTCAAGTTTCGACGTTCGCAGAAGCCTCATCCTGGCGCGTGGTCGGAAGCCGCTCTCACGCGGGAGACTCTCTTGCCGCCTTGTTGCAGCGGCTTGGTTCCCACGAATTGGTTTCAATGGGGAGCTCGCTGAAATTCTGTTTAGTGGCCGAAGGTAGTGCCGATGTCTATCCCAGGCTGGGGCTGACCTCGTTGTGGGATACGGCTGCGGCGCAGTGTGTGGTGGAGCAGGCAGGTGGAGGGGTGATTCAATTGACCGGGAAGCCGCTTTCGTATGCCGACCCGTCGGTTACGCTCAATCCATTTTTTGTAGTCCATGGAAGGAGCAGGGTGAACTGGAGCGAGATGGTTGAATCGATTCCCTTACCTGGCGGCAACTAGCCGTGTTTCACGGTAGGACACATTTTCAGGTTGTTTCCAATCATCAATACACTTTGAATCGCAATTGAAATGAAATCGCGCCACTCGTCTTTATATGCGGTGGCATATACATCAGGCTTGCTCCTATATTGTTGTACTCAAAGCTGGCTGTAGGTACGAGCGAAAAAAACCAGCTGCCATCTCGATGTTGAGGGTAGCCATTGATTGCGCCAACAGCCGCTCCAACACGAATGGGCCCTACGCCAAGGGGCTGCCAATACCATCCAACATAGTGTGAAGTGTCTCTGAAACTGTTGTTGAACACCCCCAGCGTGACTGAGCTTACAGTTGAATAGCGGTATTCGCCCCCGAGCCCGTAATTGGTGCCGTTTAGTTCCGAATTGTTCTTCAGGTGATATGTAACCATTCCGGGATTCAGCCAAACTTCGCTGATCGGTTTTGGCTCAATAACTGAAAAAGTTTCCGCACTCGACGCAAATGGAAGGACAAGAGCAATGCATGCGGCTTTCTTTAGCAAGTTAAAGTAGGCAATTGTTGTAGGTTTCAAATTCATAGAGGCCCTGTGTAACGAAGAAATTATTCGGACTATGAAGAGATGCCTTGCAACTGCAGCTAACGTGTTTGTTTCAACGAGGGTTCCAGAAGGCAGTAGGCGACGGGAATCCGTTGGCCTTCAAGATAAGCAGCGGAGGGATATTCTTAAATAAGCTAAACTATGTATTCTTAATAGATAAATGCTGTAGAAATGGCTCCGCCATTTGCAGTAGATGGCGCAGCACCTCGGAGAATTTCCAACATTGAATTGCACCAGAAGAGCGCTGCTTTCTGACAGACGCGGGCAAGTTACCTGCCTGTCTTGGAGCGATTGCCTTGTGGTACACGGCGATATCGACGCGTATTTCGCACTAACATCAAACACCAGGCTAAGGCAGAGGACATTTAATTGAAGACAATAACCATCCAGGAACTGATGCAGCAAAGCGGTGTTGCATTTGGCACAAGTGGGGCGCGCGGATTAGTCGTGCAAATGACCGATGAGGTCTGTGAGGCATACGCAAGTGCGTTCTTGACTGTAGTCGCAAGGTCGTTTCGTTTTCAGCGCGTAGCGCTTGGCGTTGATTTGCGTCCCAGCAGCGTGGGTATCGCAACCGCGTGCGCAAGGGCGATTCGCTCAGCCGGCTTTAGCGTGGATTTCTGCGGCGCGTTGCCGACACCGGCGCTGGCGCTTCACTCGCAGCGTGAACAGATCCCGGCCATCATGGTGACGGGCAGCCATATTCCGTTTGATCGGAATGGCATCAAGTTCTATCGCCCGGATGGCGAAATCAGCAAGACGGATGAGTCGGCGATGGTTGAGCTGCGCGTTGCTTTGGCAGGAAGCGGCGTTCCTGATGCTTTGCCGGCGGTTAATGAGCAGGCAATCAGGGCTTACGAGCGACGCTACGTTGATTTCTTCCCGGCAGGCATGCTGGCGGGCTTGCGCTTGGGTTTATATGAACATTCCAGTGTCGCTAGAGATCCTTTGCGGCGGATTCTCGAAAGGCTGGGCGCGGAGGTGGTGAGTTTGGGACGCACCGATGTGTTTGTTCCAATCGATACCGAGGCGGTGTCAGCTGAAGATATCAGCCGGGGCCGCGCATGGTCTGCCGAATATGGTTTTGACGCGATCATTTCCACGGATGGCGACGGTGATCGTCCTTTGATAGGTGACGAACGGGGCAACTGGTTGCGCGGTGATATTGTTGGTCTGCTGTGCGCGCGTTATCTGGGCGCAAAATTCCTGGCTGTCCCGGTGAGCTGCAATACCGCCATCGAAAAATGCGGAGCATTTGATCGGGTTATACGTACCAGGATTGGCTCACCATACGTCATTGCGGGAATGCAGCAATTCGGTGGGGAGGCAAATTCAGTTGCCGGGTTCGAGGCTAATGGGGGCTTCCTGTTGGGATCAGCCATAGACCGTGCTGGTCACGTGTTGGAAGCATTGCCAACGCGAGACGCTGTTTTGCCTGCGTTAGCCGTGTTGGCTGCGGCTAGGGAAAAGGGCATTGCGCTTTCCGGTTTGCTGGATGCCTTGCCTGGTCGATACACGTCGAGCGATCGACTGCAGAATTTCCCCGTTGCAGTGAGCAAGCGTTTGGTCGAAACGTGGGGAGCTAATCCGGCCCTATTCGCTGCATTTCTCGGCAATGAATATGGTTCACCGGTAAGCCACGATCTGACAGATGGGCTTCGGGTTGTTTTTGATGATCAGGCCATCATTCATCTGCGGCCTTCTGGCAATGCGCCTGAGTTGCGCTGTTACTCCGAAGCATCCAAGCCGGAAGTGGCTGAACGCATGACCAAAGCTGTCCTGGCCCGGATCGCACAGGCAGCCAGTGAAGGAACCATCTAATTAACTGGGATTCCGACTCGCCCCGCAGATCATCAAAAAGACGCCATGTTCACATTGAGCTTGCATGGAGAAGAAGGTACACAGGCCCTGCTGCAGTCGGGCTATTCGTATTGCCTGGTAGTTCGTTCGGAATCCCAGCGCAGCGCGTTGCTCGAAAACCTGGGCGACCAGCCAGGCGTGGTCATCGTGCCGCATAACGGCGGGCTGATCAGCAATCTGCGGGTGTGGGAGAACATCATCCTGCCGGTGCAGTATCATGGCATCGAGCTGGCCGGGAAACTCGAAGATAACGTGGCGCAGCTGCTCGGTCACTGCGGCCTGGAAGATGAGGCCGCTATTTCGGGGCTGCTGCTCAAGCTGCCCGATCAATTGTCGCTGTATGAAAAACGCCTGGTCGGTTTTGTGCGCGCCATGTTGATGAGCCCGGAACTGATCATTTACGATTCCCTGGTCGAAGGTCTTTCGCGCAAGGAATTGGCGCGCGCGGCCAAATTCGACAAGATATTCCGTTTATACTTCCCATTCCGCACATCGGTGCTGGTAAGTTTCGAGGAACATCGCGACAAGGATAATCCGCGCTACCTTGTGATCCAGTTATAGATATACGCTCGACATGAAACTGCCCAACTACAACGAGAGATTATTGACCGTCGAGAAGCGTACCCGGCGCTTCATGCTGGGCGCAGCCGGCGTGATGGTGTTGGTGCTCTTGCTGATTGCGGACAGGCAGGATTATTTCCGCCGCAGCACCGCGATCTATTTCTTTACGCCCAATGCGCAGGGGTTGAGCAAGGGCATGGCGGTCAAGTTCATCGGCTTCAAGGTCGGCAGTGTGCAGGATGTGCGCATGCAGCCTAACGCGACGGTGCAGGTCAAGGTGTCGCTGGACGACGAATATGTCCATCTTATCGGGCAGGATGCCAAGGCAAGACTCGTCAAGGAAGCGCTGGTTGGCGAAAGCGTGGTGGAAATCATTCCCGGTTCGCAGCAGGTGAAGCAGGTAACGCAAGACAGTGTGCTGCAATTCGAGCGGGGGCAGGATGCCGGCTCGGTCGTCGAGAATCTGGCGGCACAGTTGCAGCCCATTTTGAGCGACATTCACCAGATCACTACTTCCATCAATAATCCGAACGGCGATGTCCAGCAGACGCTCAAGAATCTGAACCAGGCCACAGGCGGTTTTCGTGAGACGGTGAATCAATTCACTCAGCTGGGGGCGAGCAGCAACCAGAAACTGGATGGGGCGTATGTGAAGTTCGACAAGGCGCTGGATCGCGTCAACTCGAGTCTGGAAACGCTGGACAAGGCAATTCCGAAACTGGTGGACAAGGCTGATACGACCCTGAATAACGTGCAATCCGCCACCTCGGACATCAAGAAGATCACCAACGATTCGGCCGGAGAGATCCCCTCGCTGGTGCGCAATGCCAACTCGCTGGTGCAGGACGGACAGGAGACTCTGGGCGGCGTGAAGAAATCCTGGCTGCTCAACGGCCTGTTTCCCAAACCGGAAGAGCAGGCGCTGCCGGTTGACGGTTACGTTCCGCCGAAACCGTGATGGGAGGCCGAGTGGGCATGCGTTCAACCTCTTCGATTTTGTCCTGTTGCTTGCTGCTGGCCGCATGTGGCCATGTGGAAGAGATGCGCAGTGCACGGCTGGAACAGGCAACGGAATTCAATCAGCGTGCCCAGCGTGCATTTCAGCGCGGCGAATACCAATCCGCCGCAACACTGTACGAGAACGCCTTATTGCTCGATGTCGCCATCGAGAACGTGAACGGCATTGCCATCAATACGCTTAATCTTGCCAGAGTGAATCAGGTCTTGGGCCAGAACGCGCTGGCGCAGCGTTACCTCGATAGCCTGCTGGAAGACAAGTCACTGCAATACCCGGCGGCGCAACTGGCTGCTGCTGCGGTACAGAAATCTTTGCTGCGCCTGCAGGAGAACGATGCAACGGGCGCCACGGAATGGGTGGAGAAGTCGGCTGCCTTTTGCGTTCGGGACTGCCCGCTCTCCGGCGTGATCGACAACGCCCGCGCCAGCATCGCTTTGCGCACCAACGATGCCGACAAGGCGTTGTACTGGAGCGAGCGCGCTGCTTCGGAAAATAAAAATGCATCGCCGCTCGAGTACGCCAATTCTCTGCGGCTGGCTGCATCGGCCAAATTGCTGAACAGCGATCCGGATGCTGCGCTGCGCTTGAGCGAGGAGGCGCTTGTCATCGACAAGACGCTTGGCTTGCCGGAAAAGATTCGACAAGACTTGCTGCTGTCCGAGCAAGCGCACACGAAGCTGGGGCATGCCGAGCTGGCTGCGCAGTATCGCGACCGGGCGGCGCGCATTGCCGCGACGGCGGTGAAGTGAGGCTGCGATGGAAGTATTGAAGCGGCTGCACGACCAGAAAATCAGAACGCTGCTGGGGTTGGGCGTCTGTATGCTCGTTGCGCTGGCGCTTCATCTGTCGGAAGCTGGCAGGCAACTCAGCCGGTCGGTGCTGGATAAACAGTTCATCTTGCTGCATCGGCACGACGTGCATCAGGTGAAGAACGACGTGGTCATCGTCGGCATTGACGAAGCTGCCACCAAATCGTTCAAGGAGCCATTTGCGCTGTGGCATCCGCACCTGGGCAAGTTCCTCGAAGCGATGGCAACAGCCAAGCCATCTGTGGTTGGTTTGGACATTGCGCTGCCGGAACGTTCCTATCAGTTCCTCATTCCGCAATACGACCAGAGCCTGTTGCAGGGTTTGCAGGCATTGAAGGCGCAGGCACCGTTGGTGCTGGCGCAGACCCTGGATGACGGCGGCGCTTTTCGCGCGGTTTACCCACCTTACGTTGCCGCCGCCGGTGCGGATGCCTTGGCCTCTGTGGTGGTCTGCCTGGACGACGATGGGGTGGCCCGCCGCTTTGATCCCAACCAGTGTACGGTGAACGCGCGTGGCTCGATGCTGGTCGAAAAGATGGCGGCGCATTTGGGCAAGGCGAATCCTGGAACAGGTCTGGTGGATTTCAGCGCCGGCGAGAAATTCGACTACGTGCCTTTCCTCAAGGTGCTGGAATGGCAAGCGCAGGGAGACACTGAGCAACTGGCGCGCACGTTTGGGGGCAAACCGGTGCTGTTGGGCGTGATTGCCCGGTTCGGCGAGCGCGTCAAAGCGCCTGTTCCGCTGGCAGCGTGGGATCCGTACAAGCTCCGTGTTCCCGCCGTGCTGATGCAGGCGCAGATATTGCGCTCGATGCTGAGCGACGGGTTGATCCACGAGGCAAACGATTTTGTCGTGGGCGTGCTGACTGTGCTGGCCGCATTGTTCTGGCTGGGGCGGATTCGCTGGCTCAAGCTCGGTGCTCTGGTCGCCTTCCCGCTCTTGCTGTTGCTGATCACGACATGGCAATTGGGGCAGGGGTTGTATTTGCCGGTCGGCGGGATATTGCTTTCTGGATTGTTCGCTTTCCTGGCACGCCTGATATATGAGGGCGTGCTGGAAATTCGAGAACGCAACTGGTTGCGCGGCACCTTCGGCAGTTATGTCAGTCAGGAAGTGCTGGACGAGATCATGGCGGGCAAGATCCGCTCCGGCCTGGACGGTGCACGTGTTCGGGTGTGCATGCTGTTCGCCGACATTCACGGCTTCGGTGCGCGTAGCGAAAATCGGCCGCCGCAGGAGGTGGTCGCTTTGTTGAACGATTATTTTTCCGAAATGACTGTTGCTATCCACCAGCACCGGGGCACAGTCGATAAATTCATCGGTGATGGCATTATGGCCTTCTTCGGTGCACCGCAAGCGCTGGAGTGCCCGGAAAAAAACGCGCTGGAAGCGGCGCAGGCAATGCTGTTGCGCCTGCGCCACGTCAATGCACATTTGCAGGAGCAGGGAATTGCGCCCATCGAGATCGGCATTGCGCTGCATGTGGGCGAAGCCGTCACCGGGCACATCGGTTCGCAGTCGCGTCATGAATACACCGCAATCGGCGATGTGGTCAGTCTGACTGCGAAGCTGGAAGAGTTGACCAGAACCTTGGGCTATCCCGTGGTGTGTTCCGCGACCGTGGCCAAGGCGGTGGAGAATTCGGGTGGCTTGATCGACTGCGGTGAACAGACCGTAAAAGGCGGCGCGCTCCACGTCTATGGCTGGAACCCGCCTCTGCTGGCGACGACCTGATGTCTGCGCTCTGGACGAGATTCTTCACGTGGCTGAAGATGGAGGGGATGCGCCAGACCATCAGGGGCTGCCTGCAACTGCTGTGGTATGCCTTCACTCATCTGCGCGTGTTGCGTATCGCGCCGGTGAACGCTGTATTCCATCGCCAGATCTTCTTCACTGGCGTTGAGGCGGTGGGGATCGTTGCGGTATTCGCGTTGCTGAGCGGTGCCCTAGTTATCACCCAGAGCACTTCGCTGGTCGGTGGAGACAGCGAACTGACCGTCAAGGTTCTGATCTGGATCCTGGTGCGTGAAGTCGGCCCGCTATTCGCCGCCATCATCATCATTGCCCGCAGCAGCGCTGCCATCGCTTCCGAACTGGCGCTAATGAAGACGCGTCAGGAGATGACCAGCCTCACCCGCATGGGCATCTCGCCGCATGATTATCTGCTGGTACCGCGCATCGCCGGGGTGACGCTGGCCGTACTCGCTCTTACTATCTACTTTCAGGTTGTCGCTATCGGCGGCGGACTGGCGATCAGCGCCATGTTCCAGAACGTTTCCTACCTCGATCAGGTCGGGCGCTTTCTGCAAACCGTCAAGCTGTCCGAATTTGCCGTGATCGCTTTTAAGGGCTGCCTGTTCGGCTTGGCTATCTCGACCATCTCCTGCTACAACGGCATGCAGGCCCAACCCTCGGTGACCGAGGTGCCCAAGGTCGCCATCAAGGCGGTGTTGCAGAGCCTGCTGTTCGTGTTCACGCTGGATGCGCTGATCGCCTATCTCGGCATGGTGGAGTGAGTTGCGCTATACTGCGCGCCCGTTTGGCGCAGCTTTGCGCCATTGAAATTTGAAGTGCGGCAGTCGCCGCATTTGTTTTTAAGCAGAGTGAACAAAATGCCTGTCATTACCTTACCGGATGGTTCGCAACGTAGTTTTCCCAACCCTGTGACTGTGGCCGAGGTCGCGCAGAGCATTGGCGCCGGACTCGCGCGTGCGGCGCTGGCGGGCAAGGTGGATGGGGCGCTGGTGGATACCTCGCACCTGATTTCCACCGATGCGAAACTGGCGATCATCACCGACAAGGATGCCGACGGCGTCGACCTGATCCGCCATTCCACGGCGCACTTGCTGGCCTATGCGGTAAAGGAGTTGTTCCCCGAGGCGCAGGTGACCATCGGCCCGGTGATCGAGAACGGTTTCTACTACGACTTTGCCTATTCGCGCCCGTTTACGCCGGAAGACCTGACCGCCATCGAGAAGCGCATGGCGGAACTGGCCAAGAAAGACCTGCCGGTGACGCGCAAGGTGTTGCCGCGCGACGAGGCAGTGGCCTATTTCAAGTCCATCGGCGAAAAATACAAGGCCGAGATCATCGAGTCCATTCCGGCCGACCAGGACGTGTCGCTGTACAGCGAAGGCGACTTCACCGACCTGTGCCGCGGCCCGCACGTGCCGTCGACCGGCAAGCTGAAGGCGTTCAAGCTGATGAAGGTGGCCGGTGCCTATTGGCGCGGCGACTCGAAGAACGAGATGCTGCAGCGCATCTACGGCACCGCCTGGGCAAAGAAGGAAGACCTCGATGCCTATCTGGTGCGGCTGGAAGAGGCGGAAAAGCGCGACCATCGCAAGCTGGGCAAGCTGCTCGACCTGTTCCACATGCAGGACGAAGCGCCGGGCATGGTGTTCTGGCATCCCAAGGGTTGGGCGATGTGGCAGGTGATCGAGCAGTACATGCGCCGTGTCTATCGCGACAATGGCTACCAGGAGATCCGCTGCCCGCAGATCATCGACCGCGTGCTGTGGGAAAAATCCGGCCACTGGGAGCACTACAAGGCCAACATGTTTACCACGGAGTCGGAAAAACACGACTACGCGATCAAGCCGATGAACTGCCCGGGCCATGTGCAGGTGTTCAATGCCGATCTGCGTTCCTACCGTGAATTGCCGCTGCGCTATGGCGAGTTCGGCTCCTGCCATCGCAACGAGCCGTCCGGCGGTTTGCATGGCCTGATGCGCGTGCGCGGCTTCGTGCAGGACGACGGCCACATTTTCTGTACCGAAGGCCAGATCGAATCCGAAGTGACGGCGTTCAATGCGCTGGTGCTGAAGGTCTACAAGGACTTCGGCTTCCACGACGTGGTGGTGAAGCTGGCGCTGCGGCCGGAAAGCCGCGTTGGTTCCGACGAGATCTGGGACAAGTCGGAGAATGCGTTGCGCGCGGCCTTGCGCGCTTCCGGCATGACTTGGGAAGAATTGCCGGGTGAGGGCGCGTTCTACGGCCCGAAGATCGAATTTCACATCAAGGATGCGATTGGTCGCTCCTGGCAGTGCGGGACGATCCAGGTGGACTTCTCCATGCCGGGCCGCTTGGGCGCCGAGTTCGTCGACGAGGACAATACCCGCAAGGTGCCGGTGATGCTGCACCGCGCTATCCTCGGTTCGCTGGAGCGCTTTATCGGCATCTTGGTTGAGAACCACGCCGGAGCCCTTCCGCTGTGGCTGGCGCCGGTGCAGATGGTGGTGATGAACATCTCCCAAGCGCAGGAGGAATATGCCGGGAAAGTAGTGGGGGCTTTGCGTGCATCCGGCATGCGTGTGCAATCAGATTTGCGCAATGAGAAGATTACCTATAAAATCCGCGAACATAGCTTGCAGAAGCTGCCTTACCAGCTAATCATTGGCGATAAGGAGATGGCTGCAGGTCTCGTTGCCGTGCGATCCCGAACAGGTGAAGACCTTGGGCAGATGTCGGTGGAGGCGCTGTTACAGCGCTTGAATGCCGAGCTGCATGCGGATAGTGCGGTTTAATTTTTTAATGGAGAAATTCCAATAGCACAGGATAAATCACAGCGCATCAACGAGCAGATCACAGCACCGCAGGTGCGGCTCATCGGCGCGGAGGGAGAGCAGGTTGGTATCGTGGCAGTTGCGGAAGCGCTGCGCATGGCTGACGAGGCGGAACTGGATTTGGTGGAAATCGCGCCTTTGGCAGAGCCGCCAGTTTGCCGGATCATGGACATCGGCAAGTTCAAATACGCGGAAGCCAAGAAACAACACGAAGCCAAGCTGAAGCAGAAGCAGGTCCAGATCAAGGAGATCAAGTTCCGTCCGGGTACGGATGAAGGCGACTACAACATCAAGTTGCGCAACCTGATCAAATTCCTGGCGGACGGCGACAAGACCAAGATCACATTGCGTTTCCGCGGCCGCGAGATGGCGCACCAAGAGATCGGCATGAAGCTGATCGAGCGCATCAAAGCTGATCTGGAAGAGCATGGAGTGGTTGAGCAGTTTCCCAAGATGGAAGGCCGTCAGATGGTGATGGTGCTCGGTCCGAAGAAGAAATGATTTTGTATTGCAGCGGAGCAAGGGACTTGCCGTTGCAGTGGTAGTAAAAAGAGTCCCAGACAAGTGGTTCCGGGTTTTCAAGCGTTCCTGTCAGGAACCTCCCGGCGTCATCAAATAAATGGAGTCGTTATGCCAAAGATGAAAACCAAGAGCGGTGCGAAGAAACGCTTCAGCGTTCGTGCCGGTGGCAGCATCAAGCGCGGCCAAGCGTTCAAGCGCCACATCCTTACCAAGAAAACCACCAAGAACAAGCGTCAACTGCGCGGGTCGACAGGTGTCCATGAAACCAACACGGCGTCCGTGCGCGCCATGTTGCCCTACGCATAAGGAGCAAACATGCCAAGAGTTAAACGTGGTGTAACGGCGCGTGCGCGCCATAAGAAAGTCCTGAACCTGGCTAAGGGTTACCGCGGCCGTCGCAACAGCGTCTATCGCATCGCCAAAGAAGCGGTGATGAAGGCCGGTCAATATGCTTACCGCGACCGTCGTCAGCGCAAGCGCCAGTTCCGCACTTTGTGGATTGCGCGTATCAATGCGGCTGCACGTGAACAAGGTATGGCATACAGTGCGTTCATGAACGGCCTGAAGAAAGCGGCGATCGAGATTGACCGCAAAGTGTTGGCCGATTTGGCCGTGTTCGACAAGGCTGCGTTCGCGCAGATCGTCGCACAAGCTAAAGCAGGCCTCGGCGCGTAACTATTACGCAATATAAAAAAGGAGGCGTCATGCCTCCTTTTTTGTTTCAAGATCGAACATGCAAGAACTACAAAAAATTCTCGATGATGCACTGCAGAGTTTTGCTGCGATAGAAGACGCAGCTGAACTGGAGAACGTCAAAGCACGCTATCTCGGCAAGGAAGGCAGCCTGACTGGCCTGTTGAAGGGACTGGGCAAGCTTTCCGCTGAAGAACGTCCGGCTGCCGGTGCACGTATCAACCAGGTCAAGCAGCAGATTGAGGCTGCGCTGAATGCCCGGCGCGAAGCCATTCAGCAGCGCGCATTGAGCGTCAAGCTGGCAGCAGAGTCGCTGGATGTGACGTTGCCTGGCCGCGGTGCCGGGGTGGGCGGTTTGCACCCCGTTACGCGTACATTGGAGCGCATCGAAACGCTGTTCCACTCCATCGGTTACGCTGTGGCGGAAGGCCCGGAAATCGAAAACGATTTCTACAACTTCACCGCGTTGAATATTCCGGCGGATCATCCGGCGCGTGCAATGCACGACACTTTCTACATCGACGAGCAACACGTGTTGCGCACGCACACTTCGCCGATCCAGATCCGTTATATGCAAGCGCATGTTGCCAAGTACAAACACCTGGAGACGATGCCGGACATCCGCATCATTGCGCCGGGACGCGTCTATCGCGTGGATTCCGATGCCACCCATTCACCGATGTTCCATCAGGTCGAAGGCCTGTGGGTAGGCGAACGCGTGAGCTTCGCCGACCTGAAGGGCGTGATCGCCGATTTCCTGCAGAACTATTTCGAGACCGCGGACATGCAAGTGCGCTTCCGGCCCTCGTTCTTCCCGTTTACCGAACCTTCGGCGGAAATGGACATGAGCTGGAAGGGCGGCTGGCTGGAGATAGGCGGCTGCGGCATGGTGCATCCGAACGTGCTCAAGCATGTCGGCATCGACAGCGAGAAATACATCGGCTTCGCCTTCGGTATGGGCGTGGAGCGTTTGGCCATGCTGCGCTACGGCGTCAACGATCTCCGACTGTTCTTTGAGAACGACCTGCAATTCCTGAAGCAATTTAACTAACTGGCATGCCGAAACCGCTCATGATAATGAAACTCGTCATGCCAGTTTCCCCCACCCTAACCCTCCCCCGGTGGGAGAGGGGACAAACGATCTCAAGCGTTTTTAAAATTTACCATGCAATTCTCTGAATCCTGGTTGCGCACCTTCGTGAATCCTTCGCTTTCGAGCGAGGAGTTGTCGCATCTTTTGACCATGGCCGGGCTGGAAGTGGAGGAGATGACTCCTGTCGCGCCGGCTTTTGAAAAAGTCGTCGTGGCGCAGGTGCTGACCAAAGACAAGCATCCCGATGCGGATCGCCTGAATGTCTTGACGGTGAACGTCGGCCAGGCGGAACCGCTGACCATCGTGTGCGGTGCGCAGAATGTAACCGTGGGCATGAAAGCTCCTTGCGCTTTGGTCGGCGCAAAGCTGCCCGGTATTGAAATCAAGCAGGCCAAAGTACGTGGCGTTGCCTCGTTTGGCATGATGTGTTCGGAAAAGGAACTTGGCTTGGCGGAAGAAAGCGCCGGACTGATGGTGCTGGCGGCCGATGCGCTCGTCGGCCAGAGCATTCGCGAACACCTCGACCTGGACGACCATCTGATTACCCTGAAACTTACGCCGAACCGCAGTGACTGTCTGTCGCTGAACGGCATTGCTCGCGAAGTGGCAGCGCTGACCGGCGCTCCGTTGCAGGCCATGCCGCAACCATCCTTCGGACAAACTGGTAGCCAAATCCGTAAAGTCAAAGTGGCAGCCTCGGCTGCTTGTCCGCGCTACAGCGGACGCGTTATTACCGGCGTGAACGCCAAGGCGGCGACGCCGGCATGGATGGTGCAGCGCCTGCAGCGTTGCGGCCTGCGCAGCATCAGCGCGCTGGTGGACGTG
>Ga0316624_10000062_pt1 | contig 28459 bp, 24 predicted proteins | sample OWC_Aug_N3_C1_D5_FD_207657 | JGI IMG/M metagenome (GOLD analysis project Ga0316624, IMG submission 207657) | Wetland soil microbial communities from Old Woman Creek delta, Ohio, United States - OWC_Aug_N3_C1_D5_A | ecosystem: Environmental > Terrestrial > Soil > Wetlands | place: USA: Ohio... | reverse complement strand
GCACCAGGCCGCGAGCGCGGCGTGCAGGCCGGTGAGCGGATCCGCAATGGCATCCGCGCAGAACATGGCCTGCCCGGTGCAGCGCCACAGCACCTGCGAAAGACCCCCCGCAACCGCGCCATCATCGCCGAAGGCCACCCAGTTCGCGCCGGGCTCCTCGCGGCCGTACCCGGAGATGGCGACCCAGGTCAGCCTGGGGTTTTGCGCCAGCATGTCCTCCGCGCGGATACCCAGCTGCCGCAGCGCACGCGGCCGCGAGGCCTCAACGACGATGTCGGCGCGCAGGAGAAGATCACGCAGCGCCTGCCGCCCGGCGGCCAGACCAAAGTCGAGCGCCACGCTCGCCTTGCCTGCATTCAGAAGATCATAGAACCCGGTGCGATCCTCGCGCATCCCGTCCGGACGGCGCGAGCTCTCGACCTTGATGACACGCGCGCCCAGCAGCTGCAGCAGGTGCGTGCACAGGGGCCCGGCCCACAGCGAGGAGAGGTCAACGACGAGCGGCGCTGCGGCGGGCGCGCCTGGTGCTCCCGGGCCGCGCTGCAGTTCCTCGCACCAGCGGCCTGCGGGGCGCGGCGCCGGCTCAAGCGGCGCCACCGCCAGGCCGAGGAGCCGGCCGCGCTCGACGCAGGGCGTCACCGCGCGCGCGGCCAGCGCGGCCGCGACCGCCGTCCAGTCCGACAACGGACCCGCCTCAAGCCACGCGGGCAGCAGCTGCCAGTCGCTCGCACGGGGCAGGTTCAGGGCAAGCCACGCATCCGCCGCCGGCAGCAGCCGACAGCTGCCACCCGCGGACACCGGCCCGCCGCGCCGGTAGCCGGCGAGCGCGGCGCGTTCGGTCAGCAGCCGCGCGCCATCGAGGCGCCCCAGCGGTGAGCCGGGCTGCAACATATCGAGCGCCGCGATGATGCCGTCGGCGATCGAGGCCAGCGGGATGGGCAGCATCTGCGGGGCAGTCTCCGGATCGCCGGTGAGGGCGAGGCCGCCGCATTGCGACCAGCGCAGCGCCGGGTGCGCCTGCGGCCGCGCGTCCAGTCGTCGCGCGGCGCCCAGGTCCTCGAGCAGCCGATTGGCGTAGCGCGTCGCGTCGGGCACCTCGGGCTGCGCCACGTCAGTCCTCCGGCCGGATCGCCTCGCACCATCCGCTCACGCGCTCGAACAGGTGTCGCCGGGAATCGAACAGGAAGTGCGAGTGCCCGGTGGCCGGCAGCACCAGCAGCGTGACGTCCGGGCTGCCCGGGTAGTTGGCGGGAATCTGGTGCGGCGGACCTGCGATGTCGCGGTCACCGACGCCGAGGAAGACCGGCACCTTAACGCGCGCGCACTCCGGGGCGCAGCTGCCGGGAATCATCGAGAACAACCCGGACGTCAGGAGCAGCTGCGCGCGCACGCGGTTGAGCGCCTCCACACCGCGGCGGTCGGCGGTCTCTCCCGCAAAGAGCTCCTTGCTCTGCGCCGAGCGGGCGACTTGCGGATAAGGATCCGCGCCGCGCAGCCGCGCGAGGCGCACGAGATTGGCGCGCGCCCCGGGCGGATCGTTGGCGAAGGCGCGTTCCTCGGACGACAGCGCCGCGACCAGGCCCTGGGTGCTGAAGCCGAACAGAACGAGCCCGTGGTAACCGCCGTGCCGCGCCTGCTGCATGGCGGTGAGCATGGCGCCCATCGAGTGGCCCACGCCGAGGCTGGTCAGCGTACGCGGCGGCTGACCGGTGAGTCCGCCGGCGAGCAGCTCCGCGCGGATGGCATCCACGGCGATCGCGTTGGCGTGCGCCAGCACGTCCGGCGTCAGCTCGAATCCGTCCTGCGGGCGAGTGCTGTCTCCCACCCCCAGAGGATCGAGCGTGACCACGATGAAGCCGCGCGCGGCCATGTGGGCGGCAAAGCTGAAGTCCCCTTCGGCGCGCAGGTCGTAGTACCCGCGCGACAGCGCACCGCCGGGCAGGCAGAACAGTGCCACCGACGCAGACCGCGACGGCGGCGGCAGGAAGATGTCGGCGGCAACGGCGAGTCCTCCCTCACCGGGGAGCAGCTCGCCCACCTCGATCCGGCGCTCCATCCGGGAAACTGCAATCAAACCGTCCTCCGAAGGACTTGGGGCCGGCCGCGGTGCGAAGCCTCAGTAGCCGCGCGCCCCGAGACCGCGCAGTAGCACGGTGAGAAACTCGCGGATGGCCGGAATGCTTAGGTCTCCCGGTATGAAGTACATGCGCAGGACCGTGATGCCCATGAGGGCATCCACCGCGAGCTCGACATCCGTGGTAGGCGGCAGCTCGCCGCGCTCCATCGCACGCTCCAGCACCACCCGAACCGGCTGGCGGCGCCGCTGCATCAGCGGATCGAACACGGCGGCGAGCGCCGGGTTGTGCGCCCGCTCCGCGACCAGCGTCGGCATGATGGCGTTCGAGGGCGGCCGGTGCAGGATGCGCAGGAACTGCCGGTACAGGTCGAGCAGATCAGCCATGACGCTGCCGCGGTCACGCGGCGTGAGCGCGGGCCAGCGATTGAAGGCCTCGATGACCAGGTGTTCCTTGGTCGGCCAGCGCCGGTAGATCGTCGACTTGCTCGCCCGGGCGCGCGCGGCGACCTTGCTGACGGTGAGGCTGGCATAACGCTCGTCGGCCAGGAGCGAAGTTGTCGCCCGGATGATGGCCTCTTCGGATCGCTTGCTGCGCGGGCGGCCAGGCTTGCGCTTTGTCTTGATGGCGGTGGCGGGAAGCCGGCTGTTCATGTCGCCCCTGAGGAAATGCGGTATGACTTGCCGAAACTATCGCACACTGCTGACTGCCCGGTCCAATAGGTACCGGTGGTTCCGTATTCCAGGCAATGCGTATACCATCAACGCACCCGACGCATCCGCGGCGTCCCATCGCGAGGCTTTCCATGGCCACGGTCGCAACCGAAGCTCTCAAGGAACCCGTCCAGGTCAGTGGCATTCCGATCCTCGGTAATACCCTGTCGATGGCGAAGGATCCGGGCAGGTTCTTCTACGAGTGCTACCGCAAGTACGGCCCGGTGTTCCGCCTCAAGGTGATGAACAACACCTACACTGTGCTCGCCGGTGCCGAGGCCGCGAACTTCATGGGCACCCGCGAGGGTCGCGACTCGCTGCGCTCCAAGGAATTCTGGCAGGGCCTGGTCGATGAGTGGGGCGCCAAGCGCACGCTCACCGGAGAGGACGGCGAAACGCACCAGAAGCTGCGCGCGGTCATGCGCCACGGCTATTCGAAGGAGTCGGTCAAGGGCCGCTATAACGAGCTGGTCGAGATCACCGACACCGTCATCGCGCGCGACTGGCCGGTCGGCAAGCTGGTACCGGTGGTGCAGAACATGCAGTACATCGTCACCGAGCAGCTCGGCGCGATGCTGACGGGCACCTCACCGCGTGAATACGTGGCGGACATCCGCACGACGATCCTGTACATACTCAATATCCTGGTGACGCGCCAGCGCCCTAAGTTCCTGCTGAAGGACCCGCGCTACAAGCACGCCAAGGAACGCGTCGCGGAGCTCGGGCGACGCATGATTGCCGAGTACAACGCCGGCAAGGACGCGCGCGACCCGAGCCGCCGCAATCTGGTCGACGACGTCATGGAGGCGCACGCGCGCGACCCGGACCTGATTCCAGCCAGCGATCTCATCCTGAGCCTCACCGGGCCGTTCGTGGCCGGCCTCGATACCGTGGCCAACACGACCGCGGCATTCGTCTACGCCGTGCTCAAGCATCCGGAAGTGCACGCGCGCGTGCGCGCGGAGGCCGACGCACTCTTCGCCAAGGGCTCCATCGACGAGGCGGACTTAAGAACCGTGCCGGCCATCGACGGGGCCATCATGGAGGCGATGCGCATGTACCCGATCGCGGTGGCGCAGATGCGCACCGCGACGCGCGACTTCGCGTTCCTCGGGCACCAGATCCGCGCGGGCGAACTGCTCTACGTGGCCACCGCCGTGCCGCACTTCATGGAGGAGTACTACCCGCACCCAGACAAGTTCGACATCGACCGCTATGCCAGGCCGCGGGCGGAACACCTGAAGCCCGGGGTCTACTCCCCCTACGGCCGCGGCACGCACACCTGTCTTGGCAAGACGCTCGCCGAGGTGCAGATGTCCCTCAGCATGGCACGGCTGTTCTATGCCCTGGATCTGGAGCTCGAGTCACCGGACTACCGGCTGCAGACCAAGGTCCTGCCGACTCCGGGACCGAGCATGAAGTTCAAGGTGCGGGTCAAGGGGCGCCGCCACTAGGATGATCCGCGCACGGTGCCCCCGCGCCGCTAGGCCTTGAGCGCCTTCTCGATCAGCTTGCGGTAGGTCTTCGAGTACGGCGGCAGGTTGAACGTCAGGTCGAGCAGGCCCAGCGGTTGCTCCACGACCGAGCGTGCGTTGGACATCTCCATGAAGCCCTGCTCCCCGCCGATACGGCCGATGCCGGAGTGATTGACGCCGCCGAACGGCAGCCGCGGGTTCGTCCCGGACTGGATCAGATTGTGGTTGACGACCGTGCTGCCGGCGCTCGTGTGCGCGAGGAAGTAGTCGATCGCGCTGCGGTCCTTGGCATAGATGTAGAGCGCCAGCGGCTTGGTACGCCGATCGATGATCTCGAGCGCCTCGCCCTGGTCGCGGAACGGGATTACCGGGAGGATGGGCGCGAAGATCTCCTCCTGCATGATGAGCATGTCCTCGCTGACGCCGGTGAGCACCGTCGGCGCCACGAACCGGTCCTCGGCGCGCGTCTGGCCGCCCAGGACGAACCTGGCGCCCTTGTCGCGCGCGTCCTGCAACAGCCGTGAGACCCGGCCGAAATGCTGGTCATTGATGATGCGCATCAGCTCCGGGGATTGCTCGAACCCGGCGCCGTTCGTGTTGTACATCTGCGTCATCGCCTTCACCAGCGACTGCACGAACGGCTCGAACACCGATTCGTGCGCCAGCACGTAGTCGGGTGCGACGCACACCTGGCCGGCATTGGCGATGCGCCCCCAGGCAATCTTCCTGGCCGCATTGTCGATCGCCGCGGAGGCATCGACGATGGCAGGATTCTTGCCCCCCATCTCGAGTGTCACCGCGGCGAAGTTATCCGCCGCCGCCTTCATCACCAGGCGCCCGACCCGCTGACCGCCGGTGTAGTAGATGTGGTTGAAGGGCAGCGCGAGCAGTTCCTGCGCCACCTCCGGCCCGCCCTCGAACACCGCAAACTCCTCGTGCGGCATGGCCGCTTCGAGCACTTCCTTGAGCACCGTTGCGCTGTACGGGGCGAGTTCCGAGGGCTTGAGCGCGTAGGCATTACCGGCCGCGATGGCCGCCACCGCCGGCACCAGCGCGATCGCGATAGGCGCGTTCCAGGTGGACAGGTTCAGTACCACCCCCTTGGGCTCGTACAGGATGTAGCACTTCTTGCCCAGCGTGGCCGCCGAGTTGCGCACACGGCGCGGCTTCATCCACGCCGGCACGCGCTTAGCGACGAAGTCCACTTCGCTCTTCACCATGACGAGCTGTGCCGCGACGTCGAGGTCGCAGGCTTTCATCTCAGTGTGTGCCGCATCGTAGAAGCGCTGCTTGTTCTTCAGCACCGCCGCCAGCATGCCTCGCAGGCGCTCGGCGCGCTGGGCCCCGTTCGTCTGCGCCAGGGTGCGACTGCCCTTACGCAGCTCGGCAAACCTTGCTTTCACGTCCTGCACCGAACTTCTCCCTCAGGTCCGCCAGCTGCGCGGATTAGATGTTGAACTGCTTTGCGACCACGCGCTCGAAGGCAGCCTCCGAGAGCAGCGCCTGCATCAGCGGCAGCATGCGCACCTCCCTGCCCACCATGTAACGCGGCTTGAGCTTCGGCACGTCCACGAGCCTGAGCACGCCCTCGGTGACGTAGTCCGGCTCGTTGGCCGTGAGCAGCATCTTGCCGAGGTGATCGGTGATCGGCCGCAACTTTGCCTCGTAGCGCTCTCGTATCGCGGGGCTCGCGCGCTCCCAGATGCGGGCGGTGGACTTGATGGGGTCGGCGGTCATCTGGGTCTTCACCGCTCCCGGCTCGATCGAGGTGGCCTGGATACCAAACTTCGCCAGCTCGTAGCGCAGGGTGTTGGTGAGTCCCTCCACGCCGTACTTGGACATGTTGTACATGCCCGAGCAGGGCATCGGCACGCGGACGGCACCGGAGGCGAAGTTGAAGATCCGCGGCGACTGCTGGCTCTCGAACAGCAGGGGCAGGAACGCCTTGATCACGCGCACCTGGCCGAACAGGTTGACGTCGAAGAGCTTCTTGCCCTGCTCGATATCGACGCCCTCGATGGGCCCGGTGGAAATGTCCGCAATACCGGCGTTGTTGATGAGGAGGTCGAGCCCCGCGCGGCCGAGCACCTGCGCCACCTTGTGCGCGCCGGCCTGGACCATCGCCTCGTTGGTCACGTCCTGCTCGATGACCGTCAGCTTGACGCCACGCATCAGCTCGGACGTGTCCATGCCCGGCAGCACCCCGGCAAACACCGTCCAGCCGCGCTGCGCCAGCTTGCGCGCCATGAGCATGCCCATGCCCATGGCCGCGCCCGTAACCACTGCCGACCTCGTCATCGCAAGTCTCCTCTTGGTAATCTCGCGCGGCGGCGCGTCAGGCCTGCACGGCCATCGTCTGCGTCGTGGACTCCGTCACGGCATCCACGAGCCCCCAGGCGAGCGCCGTGCGCGCATCGAGCCGCCGCGCGGACAGCGCAAGATCGGCAGTGCGCAGACGGCCGATGCGCCGCGGAATGCTCACGCAGCCGCCGCAACCCGGGATGAGCCCGTAGCGAATCTCGGGAAGCTGGAAGAACGCCTCCGACGTCGCCTCGACGCGCCGGCCGAAGGCGGCCATCTCCGCACCCGCCCCGACCAGGGCTCCGTGGACGCGGAAGGTCAGCCGCTCGGCACAGCGCGCCAGCAGCGCCGGCACCGAGCGCGACGCGCGCACTGCGTGGGCCGTCGCCGGATCCGGCGCGCTGCCGAACTCACTGAGGTCCCCGCCGGCGCTGAAGCACTTGCCTGCGCCGCTGACAATCACGTCCGTAATGGACGCATCCGCGGCCACGAGTTCCAGTGCCTCCACGAGCGCGTCGCGCATCTCCACCGATAGCGCGTTACGGCGCGCGGGCCGGTTCAGGCACAGCCGCAGTTGTGCGCCCTGGCGGTCCAGCAGCACGGCCGGGCCGGTGTCGCGCGGCGCTTCAGCCGGCGGCCTCGGGGACTGGGCAAGCCAGCGGCGAAACTCCGCGCCCGCCTGCAGCGTCGCGTAGGCGAAGGATTCGACCGTGAGGGCCCGGGGAATCTCGAGCCCCTCGGTCGTGCGCAGCAGCTGCACCAGCACCAGGGCGCTCAGCGGTGCTGCCTGGATGTTCCTCACTAGGTCGCCCGCATCCTCGCGGCTCGTCGCGACCGCGTCGCAGGCGAAGGACAAGGGATGCTCGACCCCCTCGGCGGCAACGCCGACCACTACGCAGGCCTGGCGATTCAGCCACGCGGCGAGTGCTTGGCGTTCATGCGCGCGGGGCGCGGGGTGGGAGCCGAGCTCGACGATCAGACTCGGACAGCCGCTCAGCGCCGACAGCGGCGCAGCGCTGCCGTCGGCCAGCGCGGCCTCGAGCAATCCGGGGGCGTCGAGCCTCGGTGAGGTGTTCAGAGGCGCTTCTCGCCGCCTGCGCTGTACCGGTCCGGCATGCCCGCGGGCTCCCCCAGGTCGATCGTGAATCGCGCGCGCGGTACCGCCGGTACCGTTTTGGTACGCTAGCGGTGGTCGATCGCATCTGTCAACCCTAGAGGTCCGCCGATGAGCGACGCGATTTTGTTCGAAATGCGCGGCCCGGTAGCGCTGATCACGATCAATCGGCCCGAGAGCCGCAATGCGATCAATGCCGAGGTGCGCACCGGCCTTTTTGCCGCCTGGAAGCGCTTCGAGGAGGACGCGGCGGCGAAGGTCGCCATCCTCACCGGGACCGGCGACAAGGCGTTCTGCGCCGGCATGGACCTGAAGGAGGCCAGTGCCACCGGGCTGAAGGTGCCCCCGCGCGGTTTCATCCCGACGCTGGGTGACGCGATTCAGGTCAGTAAGCCCACCATCGCCGCCGTGAACGGCATGGCCATGGCCGGCGGCTGGCTATTCGCGCAGATGTGCGACCTGTGCGTCGCGGCCGAGCACGCCACGTTCGCCATTACCGAGGCGCGCGTGGGGCGTGGCACGCCCTGGGCCGCCCCGCTGCTGCACATGCTGCCGCAGCGGATCATGATGGAGCTGCTGCTCACGGGGGAACCGATGAGCGCTGCTCGCCTGTACCAGCTCGGCTACGTCAATCACGTGGTGTCCCCCGAGCAGCTCTTGCCCCGCAGCCTGGACCTGGCGCTGCGCATTGCGGCCAATGCCCCCCTGACCGTCAAGGCCTGCCGCGCTCTGGTCTACGCCGCGACGGAGACCGGGCGCACCGAGGCGCTGCGCGCCGCCGATCGGCTGTTCGAGCCCGTATACCTGAGCGAGGACGCGCAGGAGGGTCCGCGCGCCTTCGCGGAGAAGCGCCCGCCGGCATGGAAAGGCAGATGATCGGTTCCTAGAAGCGGAACACGCCGTTGCCCGGCACCCCCGCCGGCGCGTTGAGGGCGGCCGACAGCGCAATGCCCAGCGCGTTGCGCGTGTCCACCGGGTCGAGGATGCCGTCGTCCCAGAGCTCGGAGGTCGAATAGTAGGCGGAGGTCTGCTCCTCGTACGCCTTGAGCGTCGCCTCGCGCAGCTGCCGCATCTGCGCCGGGTCCGCCGCCGCGCCGGTGCGCTGCAGCTGGCGCAGCTTAACCTCCGCGAGCGTGCCGGCCGCCTGCTCCCCGCCCATCACGGCGATCTGGTGATTGGGCCAGCTAAACAGCAGCCGGCCGTCGAAGGCGCGGCCGCACATACCGTAGTTGCCTGCACCGAAGGAGCCATGACACATCAGCGTGAGTTTCGGCACGTGGCTGCAGGTCTGCGCCATGATCATCTTGGCGCCATCCTTGGTGATGCCCGCGGCCTCATACTCGCGCCCGACCATGTAGCCGGTGATGTTCTGCAGGAACAGCAGCGGCGTATTGTTCTGGTTGCACAGCTCGATGAAGTGCGCACCCTTGATGGCGCTGTCATTGAAGAGGATGCCGTTGTTGGCGAGGATGCCGACGCGATAGCCCCACAGGTGCGCGAAACCGCAAATGAGCGTGGTGCCGTAGGCCGGCTTGTACTCGTGGAAGCGACTGCCGTCGAGGATGCGGGCCATGACCTCGCGCATGTCGAAGGTCTGCTTGATGTCATCCGGGATGATGCCGTAGAGCTCATCCGGATCCATGAGCGGGGCCTCGGCCGCTTGCTCGGGCAGGCGCCACTTAGGCTGCCGCTCCCACTGCGCGACGATCTCGCGTCCGATGCGGATGGCCTCCTCCTCATCGGCTGCCGGGTAGTCACAGGTGCCGCTGATGCGCGTGTGCAGGTCGCAGCCGCCGAGCTCATCCGCGGACACCACTTCCCCGGTCGCTGCCTTCACCAGCGGCGGGCCGCCGAGGAAGACCGCCCCGGTGCCCCGGACGATGACGTTGTAGTCGCTGAGCGCCGGCACGTACGCACCCCCGGCCGTGCAGTGCCCGAAGACGAGGGCGAGCTGCTGCACGCCCATCTTGCTGAGCACGGACTGGTTGCGGAATATGCGCCCGGCCATGTACCGGTCCGGGAACAGCGCCGACTGCAGTTGCAGCTGGCCGCCCGCGGAATCGCACAGGTGCACCACCGGCAGACGGTTCTCGATGGCGATGTCGAGGGCGCGCACGATCTTCTTGACGGTGAGCGGGTACCAGGCACCCCCCTTGACCGTGGGATCATCGGCATGCACGAGCACCTCGCGGCCCGAGACGACCCCGATCCCGGTGATGCAACTCGCCCCGGGGGACTCGCCGCCGTAGGCAAGGTTGGCCGCAAGCGTCGAGAGCTCCAGAAACGGCGTGCCGGGATCCAGCAGGCGCTGCAGCCGCTCGCGCGGCAGCAGCTTGCCCTGCGTGGCGAGCCGCTCGAGGTCGCGCGCCGGGCGCGCGTGGCGGGCCGCGTCCTGCCGCGCCCGCAACTGTGCCGCCAGCGCCTGGTTGTGCGCGTAGCGCCGCCGGAACTCCGCGGAGCTCGTTCGCACCGCGGACTCGAGGGGTTTCATGGGTTGCGCCTCTCCTGCCGCGTAAAGGACACCAGCAGCGCGCCGCGCTCGAACACGGCCTCCGGCGCGACGTGTACCTGGGCCACCGTGCCCTCGTGCGAGGCCAAGAGGGTCATCTGCAGCTTCATGCTCTCGAGGGTCAGCAAGCGGTCCCCAGCGGCCAGCGCCTGACCGGACTCACAGTGCACGGCGACCACGACGCCGGGCATGCTGGCACGCACTTCATCCTGCAGCGCTGCCACGGCCCGCTGCGGATCGTGGCGCAGCAGGCGCACGACATGGGTGCGTCCGTTGAGTCGCACGTGCACCTCATCGCCGACGATGCAGCGCCAGCCGTGATACGGGACGCCATCGATCGCGAACGAGAACTTCTCGCCCCGCTCGCGCGCCGCCGCAACGGCGTACACGTCCGGCCCGATGCGCACCCGCAGCCGCGGTCGGCGCGCGAGGATGTCCACCTCGGCATCGCGACCATTCACCTGCAGGCGGTACGGCATGCGCGACTTTAGTTGCGCCACTGGCCGATGCTCGCGTGCGGCTCGGGCACGTCGAAGGCGCAGGCGCAGAAATCCGGGTCGGCGAGCAGTGCCGCCAGCGTGGCGGCGGCCAGTTCCGCGGGCACATCGTTCGGCAGCAGCTCCTGCGCATGCTGAGCGAGGAAACCCGTGTGCAGCTGACCGGCCAGAAACTGCGGGTGGCGCAGGACTCGCGCCAGGTAATCCACGTTGGTGGGCACGCCGATGAGCACCAGTCGCTGCAGCGCCTCTGCCAGGGTGCGCGCCGCCTCGGCACGGCTCGGTCCGTAGGCGATGAGCTTGGCGAGCATTGAGTCGAAGGCCGGCGTGATCGTCTGGCCCGCGCGCACGCCGCCGTCAAAGCGGATGCCGGGGCCCCGGGGAACCTCGAGCACGCCGATCCTGCCGGTCGCCGGCCGGAACTCGTGCTCCGGTTCCTCCGCGCAGATGCGGCACTCGATGGCGTGCCCGCGTGGCACCAACCCGGCCTGCGCGAAGGACAGCCCGCCGCCGCCTGCGATCCGCAGCTGCTCGGCGACCAGATCCACATTGAGTACGTACTCGGTGACCGGGTGCTCGACCTGCAGGCGGGTGTTCATCTCGAGGAAGTAGAACTCCCCGCCCGGCGCCAGCACGAACTCGACCGTGCCGGCGTTGCGGTAACGGGCGGCACTCGCCAGGCGCACGGCGGCATCGCACATCGCGTGGCGCAGCGCCGCGGACAGGTTCGGAGCCGGCGACTCCTCCACGATCTTCTGGTAGCGGCGCTGCAGCGAGCACTCGCGCTCGAACAGGTGCACGACATTGCCGCTCCCGTCACCGAGCACCTGCACCTCGATGTGGCGCGGCTGCTCGATGTAGCGCTCGGCGTATACGCGGCCGTCGCCGAAGTACCGCTGCGCCTCCGCCGCCGCAACGCGCAGGCTCTCGGGCAGCTCGGCCGCCGTGCGTACGATGCGCATGCCCTTACCACCGCCGCCGGCCGCCGCCTTGACCAGCAGCGGGAAGCCGATGGCCTGGGCGCCCGCAGCGAAGCGCCCGGGGTCCGATTCAACCACGCTCGGGGCCACCGGCACGCCGTGTTGCGCGGCGAAGGCGCGGGCGCGGACCTTGTCACCCATGAGGCGGATGACCTCGGCGTCGGGGCCGACGAAGGTCAGGCCCGCGTCCGCAACGCGCTCGGCAAACGAGGCGTTCTCCGAGAGGAAGCCGTAGCCGGGATGGATGGCGTCGGCGCCCGCACGGCGCGCGGCCGCGATGATCTGCAGCTGATCGAGGTAGGCGGCGCTCGGCACGTCCGCTTCCAGCCGGACCGCCGCGTCGGCCAGCTGCACGTGCGGGGCGGCGCGGTCCTCGTGGTGGTAAACCGCGACGGCCTGCAGACCCTGGGCGTGCACGGTGCGCAGGATGCGGCAGGCGATCTCGCCGCGGTTGGCCACGAGCACCCGCTTGAACATCACCCCGCCCCCGTGCGCGAGCGGCGGCGCGGTGTGCGCAGGCCCTCGAGGCGCTGCACGGCCTGCTCGAGGCGCTCGACGTCGACTGCGGCAGTGGCCGGCCCGGTGCGACGGGCGAGGCCCTGATAGATGAGGTTCGTGATGGCATCGGCCGCCGCATCGGGAGAGAAGCGGCCCTCGCCTCTAAGATACGCCCAGGTGTGGTGCTCGGCGCACCCGAAGATCATGTCGCGCACGATCGGCAGTGGCACGTTCGCCTCTAGCTCACCGCACGCGATTCCCTCCTTCACGATCGCCAGCGTGTGCTCGGTATAGCGCTGGTTGAGCTTGTAGACGCTCGAGCGGCGGTACTGCGGCGACGGGCGCAGCTCGTGCACGATCAGGCGGCACATCGCCGGGTCGCCGTGGATCACGCTCAGATGCTTCCAGATCAGGAAACGCAGGCGGTTCCACGTGCCGCGCACGCCCTGCAGCTGCCGCTCATAGTCCGCGAAGATGCGCTCGTAGAAGGCTTCCACGACCTTGATCAGCAGGTCCTGCTTGGAGGGAAAGTAGCGATACAGGGTCCCTTCAACCACGCCGGCCTGAGCGGCGATCTCGGCGGTCGAGGCCTGTGCGTACCCGCGCTCGCGGAAGACGCGGCGCGCGGCCTGCATGATGGCCGCGACCCGCTCATCGCGCGGCAGGCGCGCGCGCCGGCGTGCCGCGCGCACACTGGCGCTCACGCAGCACCTCCCAGCAGGCCGCCCGGCTGCAGCCACGCGCTGGGCACGCGCACCGGCAGGTCCATGAGGATCTGCGCGTAGCTCTTGCCCTGCGGGTCGTAACGCAGCGAGGCGGTACCCCCGCCGCCCAGAGCCCGCTCGAGCACGAAGTTCCAGCCCCCAAGTCCGGGCCAGTCGTAACGCGTGACCTTGCCCTCGACCAGGTGCGCCAGGTAGGCACGCACCGAGTCGGGGGTGAGCGCCTGCGCCAGAAGGGGTACGAACTCGGGCCGCCGCGCCAGCACGCCGATGTTGGCGGTATCGCCCTTGTCGCCACTGCGGCCATGGGCGAGCCGCACCAGCGGCACCTCTTCCCATGGACCCTCAGGCAAGCCGGCGCCGGGAGCAGCAGCCGACTGCGGTGACACGCGGCGCGCTCGCGGCGCTGCCGCCGCGGCCGGTCGCGGCGGCGCGTCGAATCGCACGCGAGCGCCGGCCGGGTCCTCGACCTCGATCCTGACCTGTACGCTCGCTTTCGGCACGAGGCACGAGGCGAGGCGCACGATCGGCTGCACGACGGGCCTGCCGCCGGCGAAGCCGGTGATCCCCTGCGCCATCGAGGTTGCCGCCGGAAAGATTTCCCGCGCGAAGAGCTCCAGTGGCGCCTCTTGCGCATGGGCCACGCCGATCTTCAGGATGACCTCGCGCGTCCCCTGCTGCCGCGCGTGCGCTCCATACATCGCCTCGGCACCCAGGACTTCGACCGAGACCGCGCGATAGTCCGCCCAGCCGTGCTCGGTGAACATGCGCCGCGTGCGCTTGAGGATGGCCGCCGCGACATGGCGCGCCTTCTCGGCCGCGTCCTGTCCCACGATCATCAAGGTGGCGGTGCACCGATAGCCGTCCGGAAACGTGAGACTTGCCTTGTAGTAGGGCGTGGCGGGAAGGCCGCGGGCACTCCGCACCCGCACGCGGTCCCCGCCCAGCTCCTCGAGCGTGACCGCCGTGAAGTCGCACACCACGTCCGGCAGGATGTAGGCGGCCGGGTCATGCACCTCGTAGGTGATCTGCTCGGCGACCGTCGCCGCGCTCACGCACCCTTGCGTGCCGGCGGCCTTGGTGACGACAAAGCTGCCGTCCGCGGCGCACTCCGCGATCGGGTAGCCCATGTTGTCCCAGCCCTCGGCCAGCGCGCGCCAGTCGGTCACGATGCCGCCGGTTGCCTGGGGTCCGCACTCGATGATGTGGCCCGCGAGGCTTCCCAGCGCCAGCTGCTCGAGGTCCGTCTCGCGCCAGCCGAACGCGTGCACCAGGGGACCCAGCGCCAGCGCACTGTCGGCGCAGCGGCCGGTAATGATGACCTGCGCCCCCTGCTCCAGGGCCTGTGCAATGGGGAAGGCGCCCAGATAGGCGTTGGCGCTGATGACCTCCGGCGGCAGCACCGCGCCGGCTTCCAGGTCGCGCACGTTCGCCCCGCGCAGCTCCGGGAGCGCGCCGCTGATGTCATCGCCCAGGACGACAGCGACCGACAGCGGCACGCCGAGCTCGCGCAAGACGCCCTGGAGCGCATCGCGGCAGGCGGTGGGATTCACGCCGCCCGCATTGGCGATCACGCGGATCTTGCGGGCCGCGATCTCCCGGGCCAGCGGCCGCATGACGTCCGTGACGAAGTCCGTCGTGTAGCCGAGCTCCGGGCGCCTGCGCCGCGCCCGGGCAAGGAGCGACAGGGTGATTTCCGAGAGGTAGTCAAGCACCAGGACGTCGATGTCGCCGCCGCGCACGAGCTGCGCCGCGCCGGCGGCGCTGTCGCCCCAGAACCCGCAGCCACACCCGATGCGAACGCGACCCTCGCGCATCTAATGAGTCCACCTCACTTAAATGCAGAAGTCAATTAATCCAGGGCTTTTCTAGACATGGTGAGCATTACTCATTAGTCTCCCGATGACGCACTCCAAGGGACCGCTGCATGGCCCACCCCACGGCACCGCCGCCTGCCTCACCCCGCGCCCCGCCGTCGGCCTTCGACCTGACGGACGAGCAGCAGGCGACGCTCAGCGCCGCCGACGACTACGCCCGCCAGGAGCTCTATCCGCTGGCCCCGCGCATGGATGCCGAGGAATGGTGGCCCGCCGCGGCCTTTGCCCGACTCGGGCCCGCCGGCTACCTCGGGGTCACGGTGCCGGAAGCGTACGGCGGGGCGGGCGCGGACCTCTTCACCAGTGCACTCGTGCTGCAGGCCTTCTCGCGCTGGAACCACGCGCTCGGGCTCGCCTGGGTCGCCCACGACAATCTGTGCGTCAACAACATCTATCGCAACGCCAGCGACACGCTGCGACGGCGCTACCTGCCCGGACTGTGCGCGGGCGAGCTGGTCGGCGCGCTCGGCCTGACCGAGCCCGGGGCCGGCTCGGATGCGCTCGGCTCGATGCGCACGACGGCGCGGCGGCAGGGGGATGACTACCTGCTGAACGGCTCGAAGATCTACATCACCAACGGCCCGGTGGCCGACGTGCTGCTGGTGTACGCGAAGACGGCACCCGAGCGCGGCCCGCAGGGCATCTCGGCGTTCATCGTCGAGAAGGGATTCGAGGGATTCCGCGTAGCCCAGAAGCTCACCAAGATGGGCTTCCGGGGCAGCCAGACCGCGGAGCTGGTGTTCACCGACTGCCGCGTACCGGCGGCCAACCTCGTCGGCGCGGAAAACGGCGGCGTCGCCGTGGTCATGAGCGGACTCGACCTCGAGCGTGCCATGATCGCGCCGCTGTGCCTCGGCGTCGCCGAGCGCGCGCTCGCGCTGTCCCTGGACTACGCGCAGTCGCGCGAGCAGTTCGGGCGTAAGATCGGGCAGTTCCAGATGATCCAGGCCAAGCTGGCGGAGATGTACGTGGCCGTGGAGACCATGCGCACCTTCACGTATCGCGTACTGGCGGCCGCCAATGACCTCGAGGTCGGCGGCGGCGGCCGCGGCCGCATCCACGCGCTCACCGCCGCCTCGGTGATGTATGCCTCCGAGGCCATGAATCAGGTCCTGTCCGAGGCGGTGCAGATCCACGGCGGCAGCGGCTACATCTGGGAGTCAGAGATCAACCGCCTCTTCCGCGCGACCAAGCTGCTGGAGATCGGCGCGGGCACGACCGAGGTGCGCAAGCTCATCATCAGCGGCGAGCTGCTCGGCCAGACCGACTGACGCCCGACCATCGCAGATTCCGAACCCGGCAGGAACCGTGATCGTGAAGACCCGAGCCCCCCGATGAATGAATACAGCTCCCCGTGGATGAACGAGGACCTGGCGATCTACCGCGAGTCCGTAGCGCGTTTCGTGGAAAGCGAGATGCTCCCGCACGATGCGCGCTGGCGCGAGGAACACAACGTCGGGCACGAGATCTGGCGCAAGGCCGGCACCCTCGGCTTTCTGTGCGCGGACATCCCGGGTGAGTACGGGGGTGCGGGCGGGGACTTCCGCCACGAGGTCATACTGTACGAGGAACTCGGGCGCCGCGGCCTCACCGGCTTCGGCCAGGGTGTGCACAGCATCGCCGCGCACTACCTGCTCAATCACGGCACCGAGGAGCAGAAGCGCCGCTACCTGCCGCTGCTGGCCCGCGGCGAGCTCGTCGGTGCCATCGCGATGACCGAACCGGGCGCAGGCTCGGACCTGCAGGGCATCCGCACCCGGGCGGAGCGCTCGGGCGATGCGTACCTGGTCAGCGGCTCGAAGATCTTCATCACCAACGGGTATCTGGCAGGGCTGGTGCTGCTCGTGGTGAAGACCGACCCGGCACTCGGTGCCAAGGGCACCTCGATACTGATCCTCGAGACCAAGGACCTGCCCGGCTACCGGGTGGGGCGCTTCCTCGACAAGGTCGGACAGCGGGCCCAGGACACGAACGAGCTGTTCTTCGATCGCGTACGCGTGCCGGCCGACCGGCTGCTCGGCGGCACCGAGGGCCGCGGCTTCGCCCAGCTCATGGGGGACCTGCCTTACGAGCGCGTGATCGTCGCGGTGCAGGCGGTGGCCGCGATGCAGGGCGCCCTCGAGGAGACGGTGCGCTACGTCAAGGCGCGGACCGCCTTCGGCAAGGCCATCGTAGAGTTTCAGAACGCGCGCTTCCGGCTCGCCGAGGCCGCGACGATCACCCGCGTGGCGCGCACCTTCATCGACCGGTGCATCCAGGAGGTCGTGGAGGGCCGGCTCGACGACGTGACCGCGTCCATGGCGAAATGGTGGGCGACCGACATGCAGCAGCGGGTGCTCGATGAGTGCGTGCAGCTGCACGGGGGCTACGGTTACATGAACGAGTACCTGGTGGCTCGCATGTATGCCGACGCGCGCGTGACGCGTATCTACGGCGGCACGAACGAAATCATGAAGGAACTGATCGCGCGCTCGTTCTAGGGTTCGCCCTTGAGCTGCTCGCGCAGGATGCGGCGCAGCACCTTGCCCATCTCGTTGTAGGGTAACTCGCGCCGGAACACCACCCGCTCGGGCACCCGCGAGGAGCGCAGGTGCCCGTGCACCCACCGCTGCAGTTCCTCGGCCGTCGCGGCCGCCCCCGCGCGCACCACCACGGCGGCCCCGACCGCCTCACCCCACTGCTCGCTCGGGACCGCCACCACGGCCGCGTCGGCGACGGCCGGATGCCGCAGCAGCACCTCTTCGATCTCGCCGGGGGAGATGTTCTCCCCGCCGCGCACGATGACATCGTCAGCGCGTCCCTCGAGGAAGAGGTAGCCGTGCGCATCCAGCCAACCGCGGTCCTGGGTTGCAAACCACCCTTGTGCATCGAGCAGGCTGCCGGAACCGCGGTATTCGCCCGCAACCTGCGCGCCGCGCACGAAGACGAGCCCCGGCTCCTCGGCCGCGAGCGCGCGTCCGGCCGCATCCCGCACCTCGAGCTCCACGGTCGGCAGCGGCTTGCCGACCGAGCCGAGCCGCCGGCGCACGTGCGGGTCCTCGCTCTGCACGGCCGCGCGGTGATCCGCCGGGCTCAGCAGACACACGGTGGCGCTGGTCTCGGTGAGGCCGTAGGCATTCGTGAAGTCAACGCCCGCGAAGCTCGCGAGCGCGCGCTCGATGACCGGCCGGGGCATCCTGCCGCCCCCGTAGGCGATGGCGCGCAGCGCGGGGAAGCGCGCCGGCGCGTGCTGCTGCGCGAGGTACTCCATGATGCGTACCAGCATGGTGGGCACGACGAAGGCGTGGGTGATCGCCTGCTCGTGCAGCAGCTGCAGCCACGCGGCCGGCTCGAAGCTCGGCAGCATCACGAGCCGCCGACCGCTGTAGGTCGAGCTTAAGACGGCCGAGATGCCGGCGATGTGGTACGGGGGCACCGCGACGAGCGCCGCCTCATCCTCGGCCGCCGCGCCGAACTCTACCGTGCCCAGAATGTAGGACATGACGTGCTCGTGCCGCAGCAGCGCCGCCTTGGGCGTGCCGCTGGTGCCGCTCGTGAAGAGCTGGATCGCCACGGCGCCCGGATCGCTCGGCAGCTCCGGCGGCGGCCCCGGGTCCGCCGCCGGCGGCGCGATCACCCGGCCCGCCTCAGCGCATTCAATGCCGGCCGGGACCTTCAGGCGAGCGAGAAATTCAGGGCGCGCGAGCAGCCACGCCGGCGCGAGGCGCCGCAGCAGCTCTTCCAGCTCGGCGCCGGTCAGGCGGTAATTGAGCGGCGCGTAGGGCAGCCCGGCGTAGGCGGAAGCAAAAAGCGCGATGGGGGCGGTCAGGCCGTTGGTGTCCAGCAGCGCGGCGTGGGCAAAACGGCCTGCGCCGAGCTGCAGTGCCGCGGCGCGCGCGGCGCTGCGCAGCTGCGCATACGTGAGGCTGCGATGCTCGCAGGTGACGGCGATGCGCTGCCCGAAGGCATCCGCTGCCATGTCCAGCAGCATCGCGACATTCATGGCTCAGTCCGAAGAGGGCAGCGCTTTGGCCTGCTTCACGCCCAGCGGCGCGCCATTGAGGGCAAGGGACCCCTCCCCGCCCTTGGTGCACAGCAGCTCGTAGCGCTCCTCGGCATCCACGTAGCGCTTGCCGATGAGCGAGCCCTGCGCCTGCGCCGGATCGAGCGCTGCGCCTGCGGGCGCCGACTCGCTGGCGGCCAGCATCTCGCTGCCGCCGCAGGCGAGTAGCGCCTCGCCCGGCGGGGCGCGGATGACCATGACCTCGGTGGCACATACCGCGCTCTTCAGGCGCAGGCCCGGCTTGATCGCTCTCATGAATGGTTACTTTACGCGTTCGAGAGAATCGCGCCGCCCATGCCGCAGGAGACGAGCGCGTTGGACAGGTTCTGCACCTGGTTGCAGGCCGTGCCGCGCAGCTGGCGTACCGCCTCGGTGATGTTGTTCATGCCATGGATGTAGGCCTCGCCGATCAGCCCCCCGTTGGTGTTCACCGGCAGGCTGCCGCCGAGCTCGATGTTGCCGCCCTTGACGAAGTCCTTGGCCTCGCCGCGCTTGCAGAAGCCGAACGCCTCCAGCTGGCGGAACACCTGCGGTGTGAACGCGTCGTAGAGCATCGCCAGCTGCATGTCTTTCGGGGTCAGCCCCGAACGCGCATACAGGCGCCGCGCAACCCCGTGGGCCTCCGGCATCAGGGTGAGATCCGCGTGATAGTAGTTGGAGATGACCTCGACCTCGGCCGGGATGGACTGCGCCGCGCTCACGATGCGCACCGGGCGCTGCCTAAGGTCGCGCGCCCGCTCGAGGCTCGTCACCACGACGGCCACGCCGCCGTCGCTCTCCTGGCAGCAGTCCAGCAGGCGCAGCACGGGCTCGACGATCCAGCGTGACTGCTGGTGCTCCTCGAGCGTGATCGGCTTGCCGTGGAACCACGCGAGCGGGTTCGTCGCCGCGTGCTTGCGCTGGGTGACAGACACGTAGCCCAGGTCGCGATTCGAGACCCCGAAGGTCTCCATGTAGTGCTGCGCGGCAAGTGCCTCCCAGCTGGCCGGCGTCTGCGCGCCAAAGGGCATGCACCAGAGGAGCGAACCGGTGCCGTTGCCGGCGACGTTCACCACGCCGCCGCTCGGCGGCACCATCGGCTGCCCGAAGCGGTACGCGGAGCGCTCGTTCATCGCGCGCCACACCAGCACGACGTCCGCGACGCCGGAGGTCACGGCCGCCATGGCCTGGTAGATCGTGGCGACGGACGCCGCACCACCGCCCGGGATGCGCGTGGTGTAGCCCAGATCCTTGACGCCCAGGCAGCGACTGAGTCCGATCTCATCGCTCGGATCGAGCGTGAAGGTGATCATGCCGTCCACGTCGGCAGGATCAATTCCCGCATCTTCCAGCGCCGCCTTGGACGCCTCGGCCGCCAGCTGCAGCTCGCTGCGCCCGGAGTTCTTGGAAAATTCGGTCTGGCCGATCCCGGCGATGGCAGCGAATCTAGTCATGCGCACCGCCTTTGCGGGGACGGAATACCGGCACGGCACGCCCGCCGCGGGTCGGAGCGAACAGCACCTCGAGCGCGAGCCCGGCGTGCACGGCAGCAGGGCTGACTTCCACAAGGTTGGACACCAGGCGAATGCCCTCCTCGAGTTCCACCAGGACAACGAGCGGCGCCTCGGCGAATCCCACCGCGGGCGGGTGGCGTGGGATGATCCAGCTGTACACCGAGCCGCGGCCGCTGAGCTTCACGATCTCGCGTTTCACGCTATGGCAGGACGGGCACATCGGCCGCGGCGGGTGCACGAGGCGCTTGCAGTCCGCGCAGCGCTGGCCGAGCAGTTCCCCGCGCGCCGCACCTTCCCAGAAGAAGGCCGCGTCGGGGGTGTAGACCGGGTCGGGCCGCGTGGCCTGCACCGGCGGTGTCTCGCCTGAACTCACGTCTTGCTCTCCGTCGGCGCGGCAGCCGGTGCCTGCGGCTGCCAGGGGCTGCGTATCTTGCGATGCCCTTCCTTGAGGCTCCAGGCGAGCACGCAGTCCTTGCACAGCTCCTCGATCTGCTCGGGCGCATAGCCGAGCTCAGCGAGGATCTCGCGGCTGTGCTGACCAACGATGAGCGGCGGCCCCTGCACCCTCCCCGGGGTCTCCGAGAAATCAAACAGCAGGCCGATCTGGTTGAGCTGGCCGACGAAGGGGTGCTCGTAGGCGGCCACCCAGCCGCGCCTCTTGAATTCCGCATCCTCGTGCACGCCGCGGGAGAACTTCGGATCGCTGATCTCGCATGGCACCCGCGCCGCATCGAGCAGGGTGAACCACTCCGCCGCGGTGCGCTCGCGCATCTTCGCCTCCACGATCGGCGCCAGCGCGGCATCCTGCTTGGCGCGCGCCACGGCGGTGGCAAAGCGCGCATCGGCCGCGAGGTCCTCGAGGCCCGTGGCGATGCAGAAGCGGTCCCAGTCCTCCTGCGCGGGCAGCACGACGCACAGCCAGCCATCGCGCGTCTCGTAGAGACGGCTCACGACGCCGTGGCCGAGCTGCTGCCCGTCCACCCGCGGACGCTCAAAGCCGCTGCCGTCCGGGCGCGCGATGGCGTAGGAGCTGTTGAGCAGGTGCGCGTTCACGATCGAGGTGTCACAGAACTGCCCCTGGCCGGTGCGCTCGCGGTGATAGAGGGCCTGGATGATGGCGATGGCCGAGAGGAAGCCGTTGCCGGTGTCGCCGAGGCTGGTCAGCGACCACAGCGGTTTGCCGCCGCGGGCCATGCCGCCGTCCTCGTACTGCACCCCGGCAAGACACGCCCCGGTCTGGTCATTGCCGGGCAAGCCCTCGCGCGGCCCGGTCTCAAAGCCGCGCGTGTGACAGTAGATGAGCTTCGGATTGATGGCCTTGAGGCTCTCGTAGTCGATCTTCAGGCGCTCGGCGGCGTCGTAGCGCATGTTGTGCTGCACGACATCGGCCTTCGCGACGAGCTGGCCCAGCACCCGCATGGCCCGCGCATCCTTCAGATCCAGCGCGATGCTGCGCTTGCCGCGGTTGGCCATGTAGGCGATGTGGTTCGAGTGCCAGTAGGTGTCGTAGAGCGCGTTGATCTTGATCACCTGGGCGCCCAGGTCCGAGAGGATCTGCGTGCCATACGGTCCGGCGATCGCGAGCCCGAGGTCGAGCACGGTGATGCCCTCGAGCGGAGCGGCGAGCTTGCGTCCGGCCTTGGGCGCGGGGCCGGGCTGGCCGGCCAGTGCCGCCGCCTCGTGCTTGACCGACTCGGTGTGCTCGCCCACGCGGGGCGCGGGGCGGTCGATCGCGCATGGGTTCGCCGCGAGGCGGTAGGTGACGCCGACCTGGCGGATCGGACCCAGCTGTGCATCGGTGATCTCGGTGACGCAGCCGTCCTTGATGAAGAGCGGATCGGTGAGCGCTTCTTCCGGAGGGCGCACCTCCTGGATCGTCATGCCGGCGACGGCGGCCGCCTCGACCCACGCGCGTGCCGGGAACTTGCGCACCGCCTCGGCCAGCTGCGGCTGGTAGTGCATCATCACCAGCAGTTCCTCCGGCCCCGTGCCGAAGCGATCGGGGTCGTTGCGGGCCTTCAGGTCCGGGCTGGCGTTGAGTTCATCGCCGGCGGAAGCGGTCAGCAGGAAGCGCGGATTGGGCACCCAGTTGTGGATCCAGCGCCCGTCCGAGCACTCGAAGTGTCCCTTGGGCGAGCGCGAGCCGAGGATCCAGCTGTTGAACATCGGCACGTCGATCTTCTGCGCCCGCTGCCACACGCCGCTGGCGCACGCGAACGCGCCCTGCAGCAGCGAGGTCTCCACCCACTGTCCGCGCCCGGTGATCTCACGGGCACGCAGGGCGGCGCTGACCGCAGTGCTGGCGGCGAAGAACGCGCCCAGACTCGGCCAGTAGGAGGCCGGGTACAGCGGACCCGGCCGCGGGGCACCCTGAAGCCACTCGTAGGGGATGTCGAGCTCCGCGTAGGGATCCTCGACCCCAGACATGTGGTTGATGGCGCCCTCGGGCCAGCCGCGTTGCTCCCAGTGCAATCCCGAGCGTGCGGCGACCAGGGCGTCGTAGCCCGGGCGGTCCGAGTGACGGTTGTCGCGGCCGTAGGCGGTGATGGAGCAGTAAACCAGGCACGGATTCGCTGCGGCCAGCGCGGCGTAGTCGATGCCGAGTTTCCGGGTGACGCCCGGTGTGTAGCTCTCGATGAGCACGTCCGCGTGCGCGGCGAGCGCGCGAAAGCTCTCCAGGTCCGCGGCGTCCTTCAGGTTCAGCACGGCACTGCGCTTGCCGCGCTGCCACACGTGATAGCCAAGCTGACCCCGGAACGGATCCCCGCCCGGGGGCTCGATCTTGGTGACCTGAGCGCCATGATCCGCGAGCAGCATCGCGGTCATCGGACCGGCGATTCCCCAGGAGAGATCGAGTACGCGGACTGCCTCCAGTACGCCGGCCATCGGCAGCCTCAGGCCGGCAGGCCGAACAGGCGCAGCGCGTTGCCGCTGACGATCTTCTTGCGGTCATGCTCCGGGATGCCCGCCTTGTCGAACTGCTCGGCGACCACCCTGCGCGAGTTCGGCCAGCAGGTGGCCGGATGCGGAAAGTCCGTCGACCAGTACAGGCAGTCTGGACCGAAGAACTTGTACGCCGCGGCGAGGCCGCTCGGCTCGTACATGAAGGTCGCGCCCATCTGGCGCTTGAAGTACTCGCTCGGCAGCATCTTCACGTTCGGGAACTCGTAATGCTGATGCATGCGCGCATCGAGCACCACTTCGAAGAAGAACGGCAGCCAGCCCAGGCCCGGCTCGACCAGGATCACCTTGAGCTGCGGGAAGCGCTCGAGAGTGCCCGTCAGGATCCAGAAGGCGAGCGGCTCGGCGAGCGCGACCGCCGGCATGGCGGTGAAGATGCCCTTCTGCGGCGTCGGGTCACGGCGGAACACGTCCCACAGCGAGGCCTTGACGTCCAGGTGGTTGAGGATCGCGATCCCGGTCTCCGAGAGCACCGACCACAGCGGGTCGTAGCGCGAGTCGTACACGTCCGGCAGGCCGAACTCGGTCGGGAACGGGGTGATCTGCACGCAGCGGGCGCCGCGCTTGGCCAGACGCCGCACTTCGCTCACGGCGAAGTCGATGTCGAACAGCTGGATCTGGTAGGCCGTCAGCAGGCGCAGCGGATCGACAGAGGCGAAATCCGCCATGCCGTCGTTGTAGCCCTGCAGCGCCTCCTTCCAGTCGTTGCCCATGAGGTGCGGCGTGCAGTACTTGGCGCCGCCGACTTCCGGGAAGATCACCTCGGCCTGCACGCCGTCGCGATCCATGGCCAGCAGCTTCGCGTGCGGCTCGAAGTGACCCGGGTCCTTAGCAGCCTCCGGATCCACGAAATCCTCCAGCTGCAGCTGCTTCTGCCCCCGGCGCAGCTCGGTCGCCTCGAAAGCGGCCTGCTTCTTCCCCGCCTCATCCCACACCGAATGCAGCCGCGAGGGCAACCGTGCCTTGACCCACTCGTCGGTAAAGTGAACGTGCGAGTCGGCCGAGACGAGGCGCTCCGTAGCAACGGCATTCATGATCGTGAACCTCCTGGCGTGGCATCAGGCCCGATGGGGATGCCGCGCCGAAACGGCGCGCGGCCGGGTTATTGTGCTCGCCGCTGCCGCGACGGTCAATTAACGTACTGGCGGTTTCGATTTGGCCCACGGTGTTCTGCCGCGCGCACGGCGGCAGTTCGCGCTCCACGGCCGGCCGTGGTAATTTGGGAACCACCGGTACCGTTGTTGAGGCCGCATCGCGCACGAGGGGGTGCCCGGTGAACCGACTTGCCGATAAGACCGCCATCATCACCGGTGCCGCACGCGGCATGGGCGCCGCGACCGCGCGCCTGTTCGCCGCCGAGGGCGCCCGGGTCGTCATCAGCGACGTGCTCGATGCGGAGGGTGAGGCCCTCGCGCGCGAGCTCGGCGAGACCGCCTGCTTCCGCCACCACGACGTAGCCGACGAGGCGAGCTGGCAGCGGGTGCTCGAGGACACCGTCGCACGCTTCGGCGGCGTGGACATCCTGGTCAACAACGCGGGCGTGCTCCTGATGCGCGGTCTCATGGACATCACGAAGCAGGAGTTCGAGCGCGTGCTCGGGATCAACCTCGTCGGCACGTTCCTCGGCATCAAGGCCGTCGCCCCGCAAATCATCGAACGCGGCGGCGGCGCCATCGTCAACATCTCCTCGATCGACGGCATGAAGGGCTCGAACGCGACCGCCGCCTACTCGGCCAGTAAGTGGGGCGTGCGCGGGCTCACCAAGGTCGCGGCGATGGAACTGGGCCACCGCGGCGTGCGCGTCAACTCCATCCATCCCGGCGGCATCAGCACCCCGATGACCATGCGCCCGGGACCTGAAGCGCAGGCGGCGACGCAGAAGTTCTACCAGAGCGTGCCGCTGGGTCGTATCGGGCAGCCCGAGGAGGTGGCTCGCGTCACACTCTTTCTCGCCAGCGACGATGCCTCGTACGTCTGCGGCGCGGAGATTGTCGTAGACGGCGGCATGATCATCGGCCCCTACTACATGAGCCAGCCCGGCGCGCCGGTGATCGCGTGACGGCGAATCTTCCAAGGAGCCACTGATGAGCAGCGTATTGAACCAGGTTGCCGGCGGCCGCACCGAGGCCTCCGGCGGTGCGCCCGTGGAGCGATGCCCCCTGCCCGTCCCGCTCGGCTGGTTCTTCGTCAGCTACAGCGAGGATCTTAAGCCCGGCGAGGTGCGCAACATCCAGTACTTCGGTCAGGAGTGGGTGCTGTTCCGTGCCGAGAGCGGGGACGCGGGTGTCGTTGATCCGTACTGCCCGCACCTCGGTGCGCATCTGGGGCACGGGGGCAAGGTGGAGGGGGACTCGCTGCGCTGCCCGTTTCACCACTGGGCCTACAACACCCAGGGCTGGTGCACGCGCATCCCCTACGCCAAGGTCATGCCACCGATCGCCAAGCGTCAGGCCATCCTCAAGGCGCTGCCGGTCACCGAGAAGCACGGCATCGTCTGGGCCTGGTACCACCCCCAGGGGCTCGCGCCGCAATGGGAGGTGCCGGAGATTCCTGAACTCGGCAACCCGAGCTACATCGCCCCGCACCGCGGCGAGTGGCCGGTCAACACCTTCATCCAGGAACTGGGCGAGAACGGGATCGACTTCGCGCACCTGAAGTTCCTGCACCATGCGCCGATCATTCCCACCGGCGAATGCCGCGCCGACGGCATCCGCTGGCACGTCAACATGGCCAACGGCTACATCGTGATCGAGCAGACCGGGCCCGGCCTGCAGGTCGTGCGCTTCACCAAGGGCGCGGTCGTGACCACGATGGTCAGCTACCCGACGCCGGTCAGCAATTCGCGCACCATCATGCGCATGGGATTCACCCACCCGAAGTACCCGCAAGGCTCGCCGGAGGCGCATCTGGCCGCCGAGATGCTCAAGGAGCAGGTCGGCCAGGGCAGTGGCGCGGAGGCCGGGTTTGAGTCCGTCGACATGATCGTCTGGAACAACAAGCGCTACCGGGAGCAGCCGCTGCTGTGCGACGGCGACGGCGAGATCCTGAAGTGGCGTAAGTACTTCAGTCAGTTCTACGTGCGCTAAGGCGTCCTCGCCGTACGCTGCATGAGCTCGAGCAGCACCGCCGCGAGCGCCTCGCCCTGCTCTTCCTGCAGGAAGTGCCCGGCGTTGCGGATCACCGGGTGCGCGAGACCCCGCGCACCGGGCACGCGGCGCTGGAACACCTCGGCCCACGGCGCGGTCGTCGGATCCGCGTCACTGAAGGCGGTAAGGAAGGGCTTGCGGAAGGTCTCCAGCACCTTCCAGGCGCGGCGGTTCTCGGCGATGCCGGGCATGTCCGCGCGAATCGGTATCAGGCCCGGGAAGGCGAGCACGGCACTCTTGTAGGACGCATCCGGGAACGGCGCGTCATACGCCGCGAGCGCCGCCGCGCTCGGAGTGCTGCGGCACACCGCGGCAATGATCCCGCTCACCGGCAGATCCTCAGCCGCCGCGGCCGTGGCCACCCAGTCCGCGATGATCGTCCCCGGCCACTGCGGGACTCCGCGCGGCGGCGGCTCGCAGTTCGGCAGGATGGTGTTCGCGGCCAGGACGGCCGCGAAGCGTGCGGGCTCCTGCGCCAGGACCCGAAGCCCGATGGGCCCGCCCCAGTCCTGGCACACGAGCGTGATGCGCGTCAGATCCAGCGCGGCAACGAACGCGTGCAGCCAGCCCACGAATCCCTCATAGCTATAGTCGGCGCGGTGGGCGAGCTTGTCGGAGCGGCCGAAGCCGATGAAATCCGGCGCCAGCGCGCGGTACCCCGCCTGTGTCAGCCGCGGGATGATCTTGCGGTACAGGTAGCTCCACGTCGGCTCGCCGTGCAGCAGCAGGGCAACCGGTGCGTCGCGCGGACCCTCGTCGATCGCCGCCATGCGCAGCGCGCCGCAGCGCGCGTCCGCAACGCTGACGTAGCGCGGCGTGTACGGGAAATCCGCCAGACCCGCAAAGCGGCGCTCGTCGGTGCGCAGCACACCCGGCGCCGGGCCCATCTCAGGCGGCCGCGGCCTCATCGAGCTTCAGCACGCGGCACTGCGGCACCGGATGCGACGTGGCGCGCGTCCAGCGCAGCAGCATGCTGCCCGTGGTGTGGCCGTCCGTGTCCATCCAGTTGCTGAAGCCGCGATTCTCGCGCGCCATCGTGATGGTCGCGGAGCCGTCGGCGTTGTACTTCGCCGTGTGGCTGTTGACCCACACGGGTGCGTAGCGGTAGTCGAGGGATTCCATCCAGTAGTTGTCGAGCTGGAAGTTCCAGAACTCGCACTCCGGCGGCTTCACCTGGATCACGAGCGCCTCATCGGCCTGGAGGGTCCAGTAGCCGTGGAGGTAGAAGATGTTCGGGTCCCCACCCGCCTTGAAGAACATGGTCTGATCGACCGTGGCCAGCTGGTTGGGATTGGCCTGGAACATCTGCACCCAGTCGGCGAAGGTGTGCGCCGTACCCTTCACGAAGGCCGCGGTGGCCATGAGCGCACGCTCGATGCGCACCGCGCTGAGCGGCGGGGGCTTGGCGGGGCCGCCGATGCGCTCGATAGTCATGATCGCCGGCGTCTCGCGCTGCCGGTCGAGGAGAGTGTTGCGCACCAGTAGCATGCTCGAGTCCGCGGACATCGGCAGCCAGTTGCCCGGCTGGCGATTGCGGCTCACCAGCACCTCGAAGGTGCCGTCGGGGTTCACCTTGAGGTTCGGCGCGTCCAGCTCGCCGGTCGAGGCGAGCGTGCCATCCAGGGCGTAGCGATTGGCCTTGGTGGCGAAAGACAGGTAGCGCACGCTGCCGCGCGTGCCGCGCAGGCGATAGTCACGGTCGCCCGCGATCGTGGCGTTCCAGTAAACATTGTCCGGGTTGTCGCCGCCGATCTTGAGCGTGGTGTTGGACGCCTGGTAGAAGACCGGGAAGTCGGGGTTGCCGAACTCCAGCATCATCTCCAGCGCGACGCGCGTGAGGCGCGTGAGGTAGCGCCAGCCTTCCGCGCGATCAAGTTCCGTCGCGGGCGTCTCCGGGCGCAGCACCTCGGCCCCGGCCGCCTTCAGGGCATCGCAGAACTGCGCCCAGGTGGCGCCGCTGATGACTCTGCCGACAACATCATCCTGTGCCATGGTGACTCCCGCCCTCGCCGCCCAAAGTTCCGGTTCGATTCAGGTGCATGCCGCCCGCGCTCAG
>Ga0316624_10000061_pt1 | contig 28517 bp, 30 predicted proteins | sample OWC_Aug_N3_C1_D5_FD_207657 | JGI IMG/M metagenome (GOLD analysis project Ga0316624, IMG submission 207657) | Wetland soil microbial communities from Old Woman Creek delta, Ohio, United States - OWC_Aug_N3_C1_D5_A | ecosystem: Environmental > Terrestrial > Soil > Wetlands | place: USA: Ohio... | reverse complement strand
ACCTTCAGCGTTCGCATTGTCGAACAGGACTCCGAACAGTCCCATCAGTTCAACGATGAGATCCCGTACTTCGCCGATGGTCTTCCTGGCATCATCGAGCCATTTCTGGAAACGCCCATCCGCCACCGCCCCTTCGATCCAGGCGGCGAACTTGTCAATCATCCCACCAACCGACGTCGACACACCTTCCAAGCCGGGGAATGCCGCCTGCGCCATCGATATGAATGCACTGATAAGTCTCGTGATCGGCCCGGACAGTGTTGTGATGATATTTCCTGTGGTCTGGAAGAGTCTATCAAGGAATGTGACGACCTTTTCCGACGCAAACAGCGTGCCAATCTGCTGGAACAATGCGCCAAGAGCCCTGGCGACAATTCCTATGCCGTTGATTACAGTCGGCCCTAGGGCCTTCGTCAGGGCGGTCACGGTACCGGCCAGCGGGGCAAAGAAATTCTGTTGCGCAGCCTGCTTTATCTTGTCGAGGACGGGGAGGGCCTTTTGCACCTCCAACACGAAGCCACGGGCGGCCGGGGTTAGTCCCTTCAGCGCTTCACGCAACTTCTCCGGGTCCTTGCTGAAAACTGCGTCCAGGGCATCCTCCACGCCCATGAAGGCAAGCTTCAGTGTCCCGGCTATGGTAGCGGCTACGGCAATGCCGGCAGGGAGGAAGCCGACGGCCTTGACGAGGTTCAACGCCTCGCGTCCGGCCGCATTGAGCGCGCCGGCTGCCGCAGCGCCAGCAACGGCGAGGAGGGAGACGGCTATGGCCAGTGTAGCCGGATTCGAGCCTATTTTGGTGGTGAGGCCACGTAGCCCCTTAACCGCTGAGAACAGCCCACCAAACGCCTCTGACGATACCTGACCCCTGAGTCTGGCGGTAAGTCCACTGATGAAATCCTTGCTACCAGACTTGTCGACCTCTACATCTACCTTGACCTTCGCCTTCACGGTGATGCCGCGCAGCATGGCATTGATCCTGCGCCGAATAAATGGCACACGCCGCTGAAGCTCGTCACCGATGCCGTCGACAATCGCTTTTCCGATACGTTTCCCGGCCCGCTTCGCCTCGCGGTCGGTACCTTCAAGGGCGGCCTTCAGCTTTGCGGACAGGCCGGTGCCGAAACCTTTGATATCAGCCTCAACACTGACCTCTGCCTTACCTAGGTTTTTCACCGGCATGGTGTCATCCTAGCCGTCCACGCGGCCGGGCATGGCCGCCGCCGCAGCCATGAAGGCTGCCTCGTCCATCGACGCCTCCTCGCCGTCCGGCAGCTCCAGCTCCTCCGGTGGCGGCGCCATGATCTCGGCGGTCAGTGATTGAAGATCCTCTTTGCCGTGCTTTCCTGTCGCGATATTGACCTGGATCTGGAACCAGGCGGCATCGAGCCAGGCGGCAATGGTTACTCGGTTCGGCAGGACGCCGGCCATGACCAGCCGGCCCCCGATCGCATCCCAGAGCGCATCAGCGGCGTCGATAATGCGGGGGACGGTCCACCAGTCGCGGCCGGAGCCTTCCTCGATCACCGTTTTGGTTACTTTGTCTACTTCTTGGATACTTGTTCCACCATCGGCGAGGATGTCCTGTAGAGATTGCTGGCTCGGCTCGTCCAGCAGGTCCAGCAGGACCCGGTGCCACGCCCGGTTGCAGCCGACCGCCGGGAGCCACAAGTCACAGCCGCAGTGCGGGATTGTCAGCTCCACGTCGGCCACCGTCACCGTCAGCGGCGCGTCGATCAGGGGCAGTAGCCGGCGCACGGCTACCGCCTACCACGTCCGCGCCCGTGAGCCTGCCCGCGGCGGACCTGCCTGTCGGCCTGGCGCCGCTCCTCGCGGTTCGCCGGCTCCTTGATGTCGAGCAGCGCGGCGGCGAGCCCGGCGGAGTCGATGTTGCCGTCCACAAGCTGGTCGACAGCGGCGTCGGCATCCTCGGGCGACAGGGTCCGCTTGAGTGCAGAGAGGATGACCTGGTGCAGCATCTTGCGGTACGCCTTGTTGCTGCCGTCCTGCTCCGCTCGTGCGACGGCGAGGTCAAGCGCCACGATCAGGTCGTCGGGCACCGGCTTGGCCTTCAGCTTCAGCTGGCCAATGGTGATCTCCCGCGTCCGATCGTCCTCCTTTCCGCTGTCCGGCTCGGTGGACGATTCGGTAGTGACCCGCTGCTCAGCCATGGTCATATCGTACCTCCCGTGCCGCCGGGGGAGATGGTCACCCGGAAGCCGGCCCGCTTACCGAACAGGATGAGTGGCCTTGTCAGGAACTTACTTCCACGGAAGCCTGGATGATTGACCGAGTGGAAAGTGACCTCTCGACCCACCTTGGCCCAATAGAACCGGAGCATGGGGCCTCCTGGTTTTGCCACGATCGGGTGTCGCGGAGAGCCCTGGTGTAGGAGCATGCTTTTGGGGTTATGGCTGGTCACTCGATACGTGACCTTGTTTCCGCTGATTCTTAGTACGCCCTTGATATCGGATCTGGTTCGGCCAGTTTTAAACTGCACCATGCTCCGCGCCCGGCGCTCAACCTGTCCGCCGACCTTTCGCACCAGCGGCGTTACCAGCTCGATTGGAACCTGACGCACCGCGACACGATCTAAGGTGACTTTGACCGTCATGGGCAGTCACTGATCACGGCCATCTCGAAGGTGATCATTCCGCCACCGATTCCACCCTCGACCGGTATGGCCTGCCAGGTCGGGTCGGAGATGTCCTCTTCGGTAATCCAGCCAAAATCGCTGACGGCGAGGACCGTATCATACAGCCGTTCCTGATCATCAAGTACCAGGTTCGCGTATGCCGAATGCTCGGCCGAAGTCGGGGAACGCAGGTCATCGCCAATCGTCGGGGCACATCTCAGCACTCCAATGACGATGGTCTGCCTCATATACTTTGAGCCGCCCCGCATCTGCGAGGTTCCAGGTTCGAGAGCACCCTCTGGGATCATTACGAAACCGAGTCCGGCACATCCAGCGTCCTGGAACGCGTCAATGTCAGCGGCCATTTCCTGCCCAACTGTCAACTGCCAAATGGCAGGTGGTTTGACGGAGGTCAGGAATGCCGTCTGAAGCTCAGTCAGAACCATGTCGGCTGACGTGTAGAGACTGGGCATGTCAGCCAACCACCGGTGCGTCCATGAATGGGGTCAGCACCCGCGGCCGGGCGGTAAGGCCGCCAGGATTCAGGGCGCGGATCACCCCATCGATCGAGGGAATCCCGGTGAGCTGGTCCCGGAGAAGGACGGTCGGCTCGACCATAGTCATTGAAACCCCCTGTCGAGTGATCTCCTTGGCCCGCGACGGAAGCCGGCACAGCGTAGAGGAGTTGGGGCTGGACGCCCGCGCCCATTCCAGGGCGTAGTCGCCGGCTGCGGCCTGGAGCGCCGCAGGCACCGGCTCACCCATCGTGTAGACGATCTCGAACGTCCCGACCGCGCCGGCCGGCAGCGCCAGATCCTGCCACAGTGGCCAGGCACTGCCGTCGGTGCGGACCAGCCACTCCATCTGATCCAGGCGCCAGTTCCCGGCGGGGAGGGCAACGCCGTTGATGTGCACGCTGGTGATCGTGTTGACCGGCCCCTGGAGCCGGACCCGGTACGGGTCGACAGCTCCGGTCGTCCCAGCCGGAAGGTTGATCCAGTCGCCGGAGCCGATCGCGGCCGGGTACCACGGTGCGCTGATCACGTCGGCGTCCGAGATGGCCACCTGGCAGATGATCGGGCGCGCGGTTGCCGGCCGGGCGTCGAACCGGTGACCGGTCGCCGCCCAGAGGACGAGGGAGGCAACATCGTCGGAAGCCGTACGTGTGGCAGCCGAGTAGCCAGCCCACTCGGCCAGATCCTGCACGGAGTGGTGCAGGTGGGTCGGGTTCCACCACGGCGGGTTCGGCATGCGGTAATCCTATCCGTTGCTCAGGCCCTGAGAACGAGAACCCCGAAGATGGTTGGGGCGGGATCAACGGCGCCGGCCGTGGCATTGACAACCCGCACAATAACCGTGTCCGGCGCGGAAACTCTTCCGCCAGCGGCCAACCCGGCAGGAAGGGCCGCCTGGGGAGTTACAACGACATGGTCCGTGACGACCGCGCCATCGACTGTCACGGGCAATTCTGCCGAACTTCCGGCACCAATTGACGGGAAGTCAAGGGTGGCAGTTTCCTGCATGGCTCGCAACAGCGGGGTTCCGGGTATCGTTGACCATGGAGGGAAGTGCGGCGTTGAGTCAAGATCCGATGTGGCCGGGTCTCCGGTGGATACCATGATCCCGTAACGGGGTCGACCCATACCGACCCCAAGAGAGGTTCGGACATCCTCGTCGACAATCCATGGCCAATCATGCGGATCAACATTTATGTCGTCATTGCAGATCAGCGATACAGATATTTCCCCATTGGTGTCGAGGGTGGCCACTACATGTTCAGTAAGTACGGTCGCCGGTTCGCTGAGGTCCGATATTGGTTCTGTGGTGCCAACCGTAAAAGTCACCGTCCCAACGCATGGCGTGCCGCTGGGGGACAGGTATGTATGGGTCCGGGTGCGTCGTACGAGAACCATGTTTCTCCCTACCCCACCAGCCGCCGCTGAACTGTATCAACGGCGGCTGGTGATGGTAACTAAACCATCGTTACGGTGCCGACGTAGCTGGGTCCGGATTGCGCCGAAGGCTTGTACGTCACCGTGTAGGGTCCGGCTGCGGCGTACGTGTGCGCCGCCGTCAGGGAGCCGGCCACTACGACCACCGGAGGTGTGGCGTCTCCCCAGTTGATGACGCCGGGCGTCAGTGTCGCCGTCGGGAGCGGCAGCGTTGCCGTCGCGTCGAGGTTGGCACCGGCACCGTCGTCATCGACGATAACGAGCGGACCGACAACCGGACCACAGTCCACGGTAGTGATCGGCGGAGCCAGTTCGGTGCGCTGGAAGTGCTTGTGGTCGTCGGGCACCACGGCCTCAAACAGCGGCCACGGATGACCGAGAGTGGCTGCGGCCTTGGAAAGGTTGACCGAATACGGTCCCACTCCCCACGGGGAATTCTTCTTCGTCTTCCCCGTGATCTTCAGCTCCGAAAGGGCATTCTCGTGCTTGATGACGTGGAAGGTGCCACTTACCATCCATGGGAAAACGATGTACCCGTACGCGGCGGACCCGGAGCAGGACGACACGCCGGCCAGGCGTGTCCACCCCTCAAGGGCGAAGTTCGCGAGCGCGGCGCTGTTCGCCTGCGTCCTCCATCCGATAGCGGACGGCGCAGCCGCATTGTCGTGGATGACATCGTCTCCGGTCATCCATCCGACCAGTTCCGGAACCGCCTTCGTGAACTGCGACTCGACCGTCAGATACTTCAGGCGCGTCGGATCTGCTTCGTACTCCTCAACGTCCCCATCGGCATTGGTGAGGACAAACTCAACCTCGTCGACGGTCTCGCCAGTCTGGTCGAGTGCGACAACGCCCTTGTAGGCGAACATCGCACAGGAGCCAGTGTCTGGGACACCACAGGAGTCAAGCTTCGTGATGCGAATGGCCGCCAGTTTCAACGGCGCGAGCTGATATGTCGTCATCTCTCTCTATCCTCGCCTGCCGCCGACCTGACGGCCGGGCCTGGTACGCATTGTCGTCTTGTTTTCCGATTCGGCGACCTGTGCCGGCTCGGAGGGGAGCCGGATGCGCCGCTCATATTCCACGGCAACATCCTCCGGAATCATGAACCTGAACGGCCCGGTCCCCGTCTCGACTTCAGCTTCCCGCCCTGGTCCGACGATGTCGAGCAGCATTGCCGCTACGACCTTTTCGCTGCCAAACTTGGGAATAACAGTGGCCATCTCAGCCCCCTATGCGATTGTTACGTCGCAGGCCGCGATGACCTGATTGTGGGAAACAACGTACTCGCGCCTGGCGAAAGCGTGAATCGTGTTGTTCATGACCTCGGTGCGCCCCTTGGGCATGGCCCAGTCGAGATTCGCCTCATATGGCGAGACGAACACCTCGTTGTCTGGCGTGCGCCAAACGGTGGTCTGCCCAGTAATGTATACCCAGGTGTGACCGGCCGCAGGTGCGACACCGGCGGGGGAGAGCCCGGCGTAGTTGCCGATGGAAACCACGTTACCAAGCTGTGTTACCCAGCGACCACCCTCCTTGATGACCCCCGCGCGGTCATTGAGCCAGCCACTGAGCACAGCTGGGGCGTGGATGACACCACGGAGCCCAACCTGCGTGGCGAGCCACTCTTCCAGTGCGGAAAGTCCTCCAAGAGCATTCCCAGCTGTTGCCACCACAACTGCGGCGGCAGGGACATCGTTGGAGAGCGGATGCGACTGGGCAAAGGTGCCAACCGAGAAGATGCGCTCGACAACTGCCTGCTCCCCGGCGAACAGCCGAGACAGCAGAATGCGCTGAATCTCCTCCTGTGGCATGCCGATGGCGCCGGTATTGAGCGTGGCCTGGACCGTAAACGGAACCGCCGTGATCCAGTTGCCACAGTCGTCAGGGAAGGACACTTCCGCCGGGGCGCAGGTGACCTCGAAGCCTTCCGGCAAGTCGCTGGTCACATCCTGCCAGCGGACACCGCCACCACGGGCGTGGACCGGTAGATCCAGTGGTCCGGTTGCCGCAGTGAACAGTCCGTAACGCGGAACCTTGGGCTGCGGATCGGGAACGTCTACCGGTGGAATGATGGCCACCATGGCGGCCTCCTCTCATTGAGCTGACTGGCCGACGGCCCCGGAGCCGAAACCCCGGGGCCGTAATTCTGATCAGCCCTGAGTGGTGCAGACGATCTGGCGCTGCATGCCGGTGTCACCGGTCGGGCAGATCGTCAGCTCGTAGACGCGGCTGTCGCTACGCCGCGGGATCATCCGCGTGCCCTGCTCCGTGAACAGCTCGACCCGTTCGTTCGAGGCGAGACGGACCGAGTCGTAGACCGACCGCAGCGTGATGACGTCGGCGGTCGCCTCGACCCAGGTGCCGGCCGGGTAGCTCAGGAAGTGCAGGTTTGTCGGGAGCATGGTCATGCGTTCCCCAGCCACAGTCGGGTCGCCACCCGGCCACAGCAGCCCGCCGTCGGTGGCGTCGTAGCGGTCCTGCCACCCGTAGATGAACTGCGGGGCGATGTACCGCTGCGAGAACCAATCCATGATCCAGCTGTCCGCCAGCTTCGGGTCCGGAGCGGCGTTGCGCCGCAACCAGTCCGCCCGCATCTGGGCCAGGAGCCACATCGGGAACACCTGCTCGATCGTCGCCGTCGGCGGCAGCGCGTCGCGGTACCTCTGGTCCATGGCCGCCATCTCGGCCGCAGGAAGCACCTGCGAGACCACGGAGCCGTCGCTGACCCACGGAGGTGCCGCCGTCAGGTTGTAGGCGACGGAGCCGGCACGGACAGCGGCGACGTTCGCGGCGGCACGGATCGTCTGAAGCCCGATCAACGCCGCGCGAATGAACTCGCGCACATATTCGGGATAGGCCCGAACCTCAAGCAGGTTCGTCACGATCCCCATACCGACCACTCCGAGCCGGTACTCATGCGGGGTCGGACAATCGAGGGTGAAGAACGACTTCACGGCGCCTGCGATCAGCTGGGCCTCCGTGAAGCGGAAAAAGTTGCTGCCGGGTGCCGGCGCCATGCCGATCACGTTGGCGTAGCCGATCTCGGGCATGACCCACAGGCCGCCACGGGTCGCGGTAACCGTCGGCGTGTCGAACAGGCCGGATGCGGCGCCGTAGAACTGGACCGAGTAGTCGATCTCGCTGGGTGCACACCAGCCGGACGCGGTCACCGACTCCAGTCGGCCGCCGGAGTCCTTGAACGCCCCGGTCCTGGCCGCTACGAGGGAGCCGCCGGGGAGTCGCTTCTCGTCACAGGCCGCGGTGAGGACATCACGGTCGCGCTGGTCGCCGTGGACCACGAACTCGTTCGGCGGGAGCTTGAATGCCGCCAGGGCCGTGGTCGCGGACTGGCCGCCGCTGAGCCCCAGGTAGCCGAGCATCTGCTTGGCGACCGCCTGGCCGAGGGTGCCGAGGTCGGGCACTTCCGCGCCGGGCACGAAGTCGGGCAGTCCGGCGCTGGCCACAAGGGACATCCGCGCCACGGCCGCGTCGACAACCTTGCCGGCGTCACCGGCCAGGAGTCCAGCGGCAGCGACGTCGCCGACAGAAACGGTGATGGGCTCGGCGTCGGCCACCTTCACCGGGCCGTCCACGCCGTCACCGGCGGCCGGGTCGGTCGTGGTGGTGGGCTGCTCGTACTGCTTGATGGGAGCCAGTTCGGCGAGCTGGCCGCCGTCACCGGAGCCGTCGGTGGCTGCGTCGGCCGCCAGGGTGGTGAGGTGGGCGTCAGCGTCGGCGACGAAGGACCGCAGCGCATACAGGTCGTCGAGCTGCGCCTGGGTGACGTTGTCGGAGCCGGCCGCCTGGGCAGCGGTGAACAGCTCGTTGTACTCGTCAGCCGCTTCTCCGCGCAGGCGCGTCAGCGCAGCCGCAGTCAGATCGGTGAGATTGCCGGGAACCTTGAACTTCATGGCTGTGCCCCCTCCAGGAGCGTTGATGGATGCTGCACATCACGCGCTCCGGAGGCCCACAGCTCTACCCGGCTCGTACGGGAATCATAGCGCAGGTTAGGAGGACAACACGCCCTCAGCTGTCAGCTTCCGATGTTCATCGGCATCGATCCTACGCCAGTGACCCCCACCGGCCATGACGACTGTTACTCGTGCCGCCGTCTCGCCGGTGACGACGATGCGAGTTCCATCAGCGCGAGTGACCAGGTAAAGCTGACCGCTCGCGCCACCGCCACAGTTGCAGCCCACTACTTCCCATCCTTGATCGAGCCGTCCGGATTCCAGTTGTCCGGGATCAGGTTCGGAACCTTCAGCGCCCGCGCCCGCGACATGATCCAGCGGCGGATCTCGTCGTGGCTACCGGCCCCACGGCCAACGGCCCTGATCGCGTTCTTGAGGTCGTCCACATTTCGGATCGGGTACCGGCCGCCCTCCATCGTCTTGCCGGCCTTCTCCGCGCCACGCCGCTGCCCTGTGGTGATTCCGGTACCAGTCGCCCCGTCGCTGAGTACGTTCTGCGGCTTCCGCTTCCCCCCGCAGGCCAATGCCCCGATGGGCTGTAGCTCGTCAAGCTGCCGTTGCCGGTCCTGTGCGTCCAGCTCGATCAGCACGGCCAGACCATCCTGAATGCGCTGCCGTTCGGTGATCTGCGCGACTGCGGCGCTCACCACCGCGTCCATGTCGACCACTGGGGCAGCGGCCGGCTCGACGGCGGCCGGCTCGGTGGCCGCCGCTGTCGCATCTACTGTCCCTGCTGTCGCATCCTTGTTGCCCATGCTGCCCCCTTCCGCGTTATTGTCTCCCGGCGTGCCCGATGCCACAAGCGAGACGCACTCGCCACCGTCAACCGCGAGCTGCCGGTAGCCGCCCCGCGTCGTCACCGGTGCCGGGAACCCGGCGGTGTTGACGGCAAGCGCGGCGATCAGGTCCAGCCCTTCATGTCCGTGCCGGCGCCAGTCGCCCGACAGGGGCGAGCGCCGCAGCATCGCCACCTGCTCTGCGGTTGCCTCCGGAACGAGGGAGCCGGACAGCCAGATGCCGTGTTCGTCCTCGCCGGCCGCGACGATGGCGACGCAGGTACCGGTGTTGTCATAGTGGGCGCGGGCCGGCCCGGACGCGAGCAGCCCATCGGCGTGCATGGTGTCCGCCGTTACGCGACCGACCCGGACCAGCTTGCCGCCCGCCGTGAGCACGGACCCGTCCATGAACCGGGCGTACCCGCTCGGCGACGGTGGCGGTTCGAGGCACTGTCCGGTCGCCTCGAACAGTGGCCGGTAACACGAGTCCTTGCAGGCCAGGTGGACCATGACACGTCCCTCGGGCGTGACGATCGCGGTCGGTGTCGGGCCGGGTAGCTTCGGATCGCTGAACCACTCGGCCGGTGGTGCGATTGGCGCGGCCGATGCGGCAATCGAATTCAGCGACGCTTTCGTGTCCGGCATCTTGGCCCGCTTGTCCCACGGCGCTTCCAGCGCTGGATCGCCATAGAGTCCCGAAAGCCGCTTGTAGATGGCACTGATCGTCTCTCGCAACCGCGCCTTTTCCCGGTCGGACACGGTGGGCAAGCCGCCGTGCGCGCCGGAGATCAGTGCGGAGGCGGCGTAGATGGCGTGGAAATTGAGTACCGGGCGCCCGTTCACCACATCGCCGATCGGAAGCCGGAACCGGTCGCGGGTACCCTCGGCCGCCTGCGGATCGATCCACAGGAACATGGTGCGGGCTCGTGCGTCATTTCCGGCGGACCAGGCCAGGATGTTCTTGAATGCCTGATCGGCGTTGTATTCGATCTCGCGCGGCTGGGCCGGCATTGTGCGCCAGCTCGTGGTACCGGTGAGCGCCAGGTCCGTCTCACCGAAAATCGGCACCGGTGCCAGGCTGGGATGATCAAACGCGGCAATGGGAACGATCGTGATGCCGCAGGCGCGGGCCTTGCGATAGATGATGCGGGGCTCGCCCGGCTGCGGATCGTCGATCACGTCGATCTGCATATTGGGTTCCAGGTCGGCCGAGACGGTGGCAACTCGCCCATCCATGATGGCGATGGCCCGACGGACCTCCGGAACCCCTTCCGGGTCCAGCCATGTGCCACTGGCAACCGGGCCATCCATGCGCGGGTCCCAGCCGGTCACAGCCCCAACCACGACAGCGCCCTTGTGCCCGTCGGCGGTCTGGATCTGGAGCATGAGCGGCATGGGCAATGTGCGGTGCTCCAGACTGTCGTCAAGGAACAGCCGCTCGTCACCAGTCAGAACCCTGTACGGGACAACTCCCGTGCTCCACGGCACCTTCCACGCGTCCGGCCTCATCGTCCACTCTCCTTGCCGTTCACGATCCTGATACCACACCGACATCCGATGACTTCTTCTGGCAACCCGAACGGGTCGCCCGGGTACCGCATCGGCCAGCCACCGACCATCCACGAGCCGGCGACCGGTATCCGCTCGCCATCAACAAGTCGATGCGACGAACGCACCCGCTCGTCATGGCTCGTGACCCATTCTTTCCACGCGCCGGGACGCTGGGCCTCGGTACCCGTAAGCACCGCCTCCGACGCGATCCTGGTGGCCTCGGTCGCCGCCACCTTCGCCGCCCAACCTTCCCAGCGACCACGGAACACCTCAAGGCGTGGCCGCAGCTGGTCGATACCGCCGCCGGCAACGGCGACCTGCTCAACCTCGGTCGCAAGCGCCGACAACGCTGCCCGTAGCCGCGCTCGGACGCCATCGGACACCTGCGGCCAGTCGCGCTCGAAAGCGTCGGCCTCGGTGGTCCACCACAGCTCCAGCCGCCACACCACGGTCACGTCGACTGGCGCACCGGCGCGCCAGCCGGCCTCGATCGCGGCCAGGGCGTCACGCACCAGGTTGCGGATCATCCGCAGCAACCGGGCGAGGAGGCGGGGCTCGTCACGGGCCATCGATCACTCCGGCGAGCTGGAGCCGGGCACACAGGTGGTTGCGGCTGTGCGGCTTGGCGGACAACAGTGTCGACCGGCAGTGTCGATCGACCTCATCGGCGACGAGGCGGCACCGCTTGTCGTCGAGACCGATCCCGGCCGCCAGTAAGGGCAGCATGTCCATGCTGCCGTCCAGAAGCCGGTCGATCTTGGACTCGTCGACCGTGATCCTGGTGTGCAGCTCGTGCCGGGGCACGTCCTTCAACGTGCCGCGGGTCTTGTGGTCCAGGAGCCGGCCGCCGGCCAGCTCCAGCGCCCGGAGCACCACGGCGTCGCTCATCATGAGCAGCAGCGGTATCTGGGCGTCCGGCGCCGCAGAGGCTGCGACCGCCTTCGGCTGCCGCTCACGGTGCACCGGCACCTTGCCGGTGGTCGGCTCCTGTGGCAGCTTCTCCGGCGCTGGGGGCGGCGGAGCTGGCGTCTGCGCATCGGTGAGCAGCCCGTCAGTGTCGGGCGTCGGTGGCGCCGGCAGGATCTCTTCCGTGAAGCCGAGCAGGGTACGAATCGCCGCCTGGTTGAACAGCTGCGGATCACGCAGAACCAGCTCACGCAGGTACCGGCGCGCGGCCTCCTTATCCTCTGGGGCGTCACCCTCATGGAATGCGGCGGCATCAAGTACGGATGCGGCCGAAAGTAGGCCCTCGCGCCACAATTCCAAAGCCTCCTGGAACTGGTTCGGACGGGTCACCAGCGGGGACGTATCGAACCAGATATGGAACTTGTCGGGATTGAGTCCGACCTTTTGCAGTGCCGCATCGACCCATCCGCGCTGAAGCGCCAGACATACGCGCGTGATCAGGGGGACGATGTGCGTGCCAATTCCCTCTGGAGAAATCTGGTAACTCGACCAGTGATTGGTGTCGCCCATCCCAGTCAGTTGCTCGGCTGGGAGGTCGAGGTCGCGAGCAAGGCGCCCAGCGGCCTCTTCGCGCAACGCGAGAGCCTGCTTCGAAAGCTCAGACGCAAAGGAAATGTACTGAACCTTATCGCAAGCGTCGGCGGGGACCTCAAGAACAGTCGGCACAACCTGTGACGCGGTACCGTGCCCCTTCATCGACTCGGTAGCGACCTCGACAAATTTCCGCATGAGGTCGGTCGCCGTAACGGTGCCGTCGCCGAGACTCATACCGGCGGGGACAACGACCATGCCGGCCGTGCTGAGTCGGGAGTCGATCTGCGCGAAGATGAACTTCGTCAGTTGCTCGATCTCGCGCAGGATGATCCGCGCCGACCTGGTTCCGGAGGTTGGCTCGGCCGCCTTCTTCGGGTGCGGGGTCCACGCCCTGACCAGGAGATCCTTGCCGCCTCTGAGCTGCTTCTTTCCCATGCCCAGATCGATGTACGCGCTGCGGCTGCCGGGTTCCTTTTTGATGTCGTCAACGGAGCAGGCAAACCATTCGTCCCGGCCGCGGGGACCTGTTCCCGACAGGGCGCCAATATAGACCTCGCCCACGAGAAACAGGTTGTAGGCGATGATGCGGAGAATCTCGCATCGCTCCGCCGGGGTGCCCAGTGTCTGGGCAGCTATGGCCCGCGCCTTTTTGTTCTTTGTTTCCGCCCCTATCTCGCCATTCTCTTCCACGTCGTGCATGCGCAGCGTGATACGAGACATGTGAGAGCCGACCCATTTCGCGGCAGCTTCCAGCTCGCCGACAATTTCCAGTAGACGCCATATCTCCCGCTGCCACGACATGGCCTCGCGTGGAGAATCCCAACTCATGTTACTGAGTGGCACCTCGGCTGCGGAGGCCACCAGTGCGGTCGCGGTTGTCGAGGAGCAGGTCGGCGCCATCCGCGGCGAGTTGCGTCGCTGCCTGGTCATACTGTGTCGGGCCATCTCACTCCTCGATCATTGCACGGAGCATTTCGCCCACCCATGCCACCGCCGGCACCAGGATCGCCGCCATTGCCCAGCCGTCCACCAGCCCAGTCAGCCGGGCGAACAGCACCAACCCGGCTGCGCACCACATGCCCGCACACCAGGAGCAGTTGGACAGCTCCGTGAGGCGCGACTCGGGTCCCCACCGTTTGATGATCCACGCTCGCAGGGGCAGCGTGATGCTGTCGTCGATCACCAGGCGCGTCAGGCGTGCGCTGGCGAGCGCCAGTAGGAGCAGTACGACGAGTACCGGCATGGGATCATCCTAGCCTTTCACCAGCGAGCGAGTTCCTTGTAGATGTCGTCCATGGCGCCCATGCCGCCCATGCTTCCAAGCTGGTCGAGCGCGGCGGCTTCGGCGATCGACGCGGGGGTCACGATGTTGGCCTGCCTCGGCTCCTGTTTCATGAGCCAGCGACTGGCGGAGACGAAGGCGTCGAGCCGGTCTGGTGAGTCACGGTCGATTGGATCGAACTCTACGCACTGATTTTCCAGTTTCACATGTTTGCCAACAAAATGGATACGGTGCTGTTCGCACCTCATGCCAACTGGCTCTGCACGTGTTTTCTTTGACAGTTTCGAGTCGACAGTATCCAGGGGTGGCAGACTGTCCTCCGGAAACAGGCCATCGTCGTCTCGCATTTCTGCGTACACGTCGGTGAACGACTCGGTGACCCACTTTTTCCCGAGTGTATTTTCTACGATAAGCTTGCCCGCATTGTGCTTGAGAAATACTCGCCAACAGTGCCTTGCAGCCTCGCGACCGACACCAAGGATCGTACAATCCTCTAGCACGTACAGGTCGTGTGCCGCGTCCTGGCCGACAACGACTATCCCTGTCTCGTCTTCCTCGCCGGTCCCACCCGGGTCAACACCGACGACAACTCTCTTGAGCTTTGGGAGCCGGTCCAACCCTATGCGTGCAGTGTTGATGTCGACCTGGCTGAAGACTTTACCCTTCGCAGCATCAAGCAGTACTCCGGCCAGTTCCTGCTCGCCGATAGTGGTTCCGGAATACTGCTTCTCAAGGGCTTGGAGAACAACCGACGACAGGTTGGCCCTGTTGTCGAACGTGTGCCCCTGGACCACGATAACTGTGCCATCATTTCGTGACACCCACTCGCGGAGCAGTCCAAGAGGTTTCGGCGTGGTGGTTACGAATGCACGTGGATGGTCGCCAGGAATATCTGCCCGGAGCCCAGGCATGATTCCCTCAAGCCAAGATTCACGTGGGGATGGCCACTTTGCCAGCTCGTCGAGCCACACGTCAGCCGCATTGTGCCCACGGCCCACGTCGGCGTTATCGGCACCTTCTACGTGGATGATGCATCCGGAGTCAAGGAAACGGATCTGGGGCTTTGGGCTCTTGACGTACCTGTACTTGATTCCACGCCGATCGAGGACCCGCAAAACTCCCGACGGACCAGAGACGCAGATATTTCTGGCGTCTGCAATGGTCTCAGCAATGAGCAATCTTTCAGTAGGCGCCCCCGACGAATCTTTTGGGTGGTCCAGGGTGCGCTGAACAAGCCACTCAGATCCTGCGCGGCTTTTGCCCCACCCGCGCCCACTTAAAACTAGATAGATTAACCAGCCGCCCGGTGGAGGTACCTGTTCTGGGCGCGAAGTCCACCACCATTCGTCACGGACAATTTCGGCCAGGACTTCCAGAGGGAGTCCTGCCAGGTATTCCATCCGGTCCGCTTCGGACAGGGAGCAGACCTGCTCCTTCAGTGACCGCCCGCGGGTTCCCCGCCGGAGCGTGGCGCTGAAGGATGTCATACCTCGATCTTAGGCTCTCGGGGTACGATTCGGTCGCCGTCGTGCCCCAGGTTGGCGATGTGCTATGGTCGTACCACCTGCATGGAAGGGAGGTGCGACAGTGACGGAGGCTGTCGGCGACCCCATGGGTGCGATTCGCCCCGTGGTCCCGACGCCACAACCGCACAGGTCAGCTACGCTATGCCGCCTCTGCGGCAACAGGCTACATGACGATCTTATCAGCCTAGATATAGACGTCCATCCGAACTGCGAGGATAACGTGGCCCTGACGATCGCCCAGCCGGTGACGGAACCCGGCACCGATCACCCGATGCGGACCGAGCTGATCAGGATCATCAAGTTCCGGGACTCCAACTCATCCAGGTCGCTCCAAGCCGCGCTGGGACCGTCCCAGATCGGCGGCACCTGCGACCGGCGCCTGGCCATGCAGATGGCCGGTGTCCGTCGAGTCAACCGGCAGTCCGATCCGTGGCCAGCAATCGTTGGCACTGCGGTACACGACTGGCTGGAGCGCGCACTCCAACGTGAGAATCAGGAGTGGGTCAAACGCAACCTGCAACCGCCGTGGCTTACCGAGCGCCGTGTGGCTGCCGATCCGTTGATCGTTGGCACATCTGACGTGTACCACATTCCCAGCCAGACGGTTGTCGACTGGAAGACGATGGGCGATACGACAAAAAGCCATCTCAAGAAAGAGGGACCCGGCGACCCGTACAAGATTCAGATCCAAACATATGGTCTCGGTTATCTGCGTGCCGGATTTCAGGTACGTAAGGTTGGCCTGATGTTCCTGCCACGGGCAGGGTATCTGAAAGATGCCCTGTACTACGAATGGGACTTCAATCCAGCAATTGCACAGGCAGCAATCGAGCGCGTCTACCGCGTGGCCAGTAATGTCCATGCAATGATCCAGGCAAATCCAGGGGTGGACATCTGGTCACAGGTTCCTTGTGACAAGACCGCGTTGTGTGGCTGGTGTCCATTCTTCCTTCGTGGAGTGGAGACGGCATCGGCTTCAGGCTGTAGTGGCAGTTAATGGACTGGACAATACTCTTATCCGTTATGGGGATATCCGGCATCACTGTGGCCACCAGATATCCTCGCGCCGGATGGGCGATCAATGTGGCCGCGCAGCCACTATGGGCAATATTCGGTCTACAGAGTGGGAAGATTCAGTTTGCAGTAACCGCACCAATATATGCCGCAGTCTTTTCTGCGCACCTCGTCATCAGCTTTAGGAAAGGAAAGGCATGGCACCCAACTGGGGCGCAAATCAGGGCAGCTCGACCGGAGACTACTGCAACCCCGGGAATCTCGTTGGCCAACTGGCAGCGGTCTGGGTCATCCAGTACGTGCCGGACGCGGGTCCAACCAAGAATACGAAACCAGGAGACAAGACTGACGGCATCCAGGTCGACGTCGTCAAACTGGAACCGAACAACCCGGCCGCCAGCACCATTCACCGTACGCAGCTCTGGCGCGGGGGCAGGTTCATCGCGGCCCTGAAGCCTTTCATCGGATCTGCGGACCCGTGCCTCGTCACTTTCTACGAAGAGACTCCCGGCAATATGGCCACGAGGCGAATCCGCTTCGTTGGCGACTGCGAAGACGCGGTCACCGTGGCCGGCAGCTGGTACACCAGTCTCGGCGAGGCCGGCTTCCAGCCGTCGCAGGCGGTCCCGTATGTCGTCGCGCGGCCGGCACAGCAGCAGTACGCCAGCCCGTACAGCGGCTGGCCGCAGGGCGCAGTCCCAGCCGCCCAGTACCAGCAGCAGCAGGCCGGCTGGGGCCAGCAGCAGCCTCCAATGCCGCCCCAGCAGCCGCAGCAGGGCCAGTGGGGAGCCCCACAGCTGCCACAGCAGCAGGGCGGTTGGGGCCAGCAGCAGCCGCAGCAACCACCGCAGGGCCAGTGGGGTGCTCCCCAGCAGCAGCAGGGCGGCTGGGGGCAGCAGCAGGCCCCCGCCCAGCCCCCGCAGTCGCAGTGGGGCGCTCCACAGCAGCAGGCCCAGCCTCCGCAGCAGCCGCAGTGGGGAGCACCACCGGCGCAGGGTGGCTGGGGCCAGCAGCAGGCCCAGCCGCAGCAGCAGTGGGGTCCGCCGCCGGGCGCCGCCCCCCAGCAGGCTCCGCCCCAGCAGCAGCAGGGCAGCGTCATGGAGATGCTGGCCAACGGCCAGCCGCAGGGCATGCCTGACCAGGGTCAGCCCCCCTTCTAGCACATCTGTACGTGTCGGACATTGGGCGACCCCGGTCAACGCGGCCGGGGTCGCCACAGCTGAATAGGGGGCAAGGTGGAGGCGTCCGGCAAGCTGGTACAGGACTGGTTCGAGCTACTGCACGGGGACTCGACCGGCCTGTTGCACGTCTGTGGTACAGGTGACTGGACCGGACGCCGGTACCGGTTCGACCAGCTCGACGAAGCTGTCGCATACGTCATCGCCCGCGACAAGGCGGCCACATCCGGAACCTACCTGCGGGCCACGACCATCCGCGAAGACGCCCCCACCGATCACGGCAAACGGGCCGGCGCCAAACACAGCCAATGCCTGCCGGGCCTGTGGGCCGACATCGACATCGCCGGCCCCGGCCACAAGCACCACGTCAACCGCCCCGACGCATCCGGCTACGATCCCAGCCGGCCCACGATCCTGCACCCACTACCGCCGGACGAAACAGCCGCCCGAGCGATCGTGACGGAGGCCGCGCTCCCAGAACCGACCCTCTGGGTGCACAGCGGCGGCGGTCTGTACCCGTGGTGGCTGCTCGACCAGCCGGAAGAGATCGGCGAGGACAAGTTCGCCATGAACTACGCCACGGCGCTGTCCGAGCGGTGGCAGCGGGCAATCGAGGCCGGCGCGCAACGGCTCGGACTGGCCTACGGAAACGTCGGAGACCTGGCTCGGGTGCTACGGATTCCGGGCACCATCAACCGCAAGGACGGTCTGGAGCGGCCGTGTCGGATCATCGAGCAGGGCGGACAGCACTACAGCCTCACCCAGCTCGTTGACGCTGTCGCACAGCTCAAGCTCGACGCAGAGCCGCAGCGGCCAGTGCCGGCTGCACCTGCACAGCCCCAGGTCGCAGCGACGGGACCGCGCCCTTCCTCCCCGCCGGACGTGCGCCGCGGGTCCCCGATCGACGCTTTCAATGCGTCGATGACATGGGAGCAGATCCTTGCGCCGTTCGGATGGCAGTTTCACCACCAGATCGGCAACACCGTGTACTGGACCCGCCCCGGCAAGTCGCTCGGCGATGGCCACTCGGCGACCACGGGGCATTCCGGTGACGGCGTGGACCGCCTGTGGTGCTTCAGCACGGACACCGGGCTGCCGGTCGCCGAGCCGCTGTCGAAAGCCCACGTCTGGGGCATCCTCGCCGGCCATGGTGGTGCGGCCGGCGCGGTGAAACCGTTGCTGGAGCTGGGATACGGTACGCCACGGAGCGTGGTACCGCAGGGGTCGACAACCAGGATCGGGCCACCGCCTCCACCGCGGCCGGCCGCACCGTCATTGGCGCAGGCTCCGCAGCCGGCGCCGGCTCAGGCGGTGCAGCAACAGCCGAACCAGCCACAGTGGTGCCCGCAGCCGGTAATGCCGGGCGAGATGCTGCCGCCTTCCCCGTTCCCGGTGGATTGTCTGCCTCCGGTGATGCGGGAGATGGTGCAGCAGGTGGCCGGCAACTTGCAGGTGGACCCGGTGATGCCGGCGCTGTTCGCCCTGTCGACGATCAGTGCCGTGGCTGCAAACCGTCTGGACGTGCGACGAAATGGGTCATGGACGGAAGCATTGAGTCTCTACACGGTGACCGTGGCGGATTCTGGCGAGCGTAAGTCGCCCGTTGCTCGCGCCGTATTCGGTGCGCTCAGTTCGATTGAGCGGGTTATGCGCCTGGAACATGAAGTGAAAATCGACTTCGAGATTGATGCTCAGGTCAAGGCGCGCGAGACGGCTGGGAGCAACCCAGCAGCGGCTAACCGTATCGAGGATGAGATAGCGAGGCTTGAGGCTGCGAAGTCCAAGCCGCCACGGATCAAACTAGCTAGAGACATCACTCCCGAAGCGCTGGCGCGGTCGCTGGCGCGGACTGGTGGTCATGGCGCGATCCTTGACGATGAGGGCATGATCTTTGGTAACCTCGGACGCTATTCCAATGGGCAGCCCAACTGTGGTTTACTCCTAGCCGCATATGACGGCGACGAACATGTTACCGAACGGATCTCCCGGGATTCTGACACCATCGACCGTCCAACTCTGGCACTCGGGTTGGCGTCACAGCCGATAGTCGTCGATGACGCCATGAAAAGCCGCATCCTACTGGAACGCGGGTTGCTCGCTCGGATAATATTCGGATTTCCTGTGTCACAGGTGGGGAAACGGTTCGAGGGTACAGCGGCGCCCTATGATCCAAATCCGATCATTCAATGGTCAACGACACTGTCAAATATAGCGAGTATTCCGCTGCCGGAATCGACCAACAGTATACCGTCACTTGCCTTATCGCCAGAGGCATTGAACCTTCACATCAAAGTCTCCGACCAGCTTGAACAGCGGATTGGCCCCAATGGCGACCTGGCAACGCCAGGCGTCAAGGAATGGGCGCACAAGCATGCCGGACGCATTCTGCGAATAGCTGCATTACTACACCTGGCTGCCGGATATGGCCCATCCGACGAGATCGGTTTCGACGCCATGTTGGCCGCCATCCGTGTTGGCGACTGGGCCATTGAACACTCCAGACGTGCGCATGCGATCGGCGTGGAGGGTGAGACAGAGGCTAGCGTCAAACAGTGCCACCAGGTCCTGCGCTGGATCGTACGCAAGCGGCAGACCTCATTTACTGGCCGTGAAGCCTGCCGCGGGGTGCAGGCTCAGTGGGTCACCGCAGCCACCATGGCCGACGCCCTGGACCAGCTCGTCGAGCTGGGCTGGCTGCGGGAGGAGATGGGGCTCGACCGGGCCGGGCGCACGCAGAAAAGATGGGCCGTGAGCCCGCATCTTGATCAGGCTAGGATAATGGGGACGTCATAGCGTGATACAGAGGGGGCCCCGCAATGGTAGTGCAAAAGGTCAATTTGGGACACGGGGGCCTGGATATCTCCCCGCGGGTGATTGGACCGGTGACGGTCGCCACCACGGCCCGGCTCGGTGACTTCGTCCTCGCCGACACCAGCGGCGGAGCCTTCGTCGTGTCGCTGCCATCGGCCGACATCATGGGCATCGTCCACGTCAAGCTGCACGGCGGCACGAGCGTGGTCATCGACGCGTACGGCGCCGAGACGATCGACGGTGCCGCCAACCTGACCCTCACCACCACCGGGGAGATCGTCTCCCTACTCTCCGACGGAGCCGGATTCTGGCGGAAGCTCGATGGCGCCTTCGCCCTGTCCAGCCTTCAGGGCGTGTTCGTTCAGACCACCGAGGACGTCGTCACCACGGCCGCCGCAGGTGCCGCGTACGCGGTCGCCGAGCCGTCCACGGCTGGCCTGGTCGACGTCACCTTGACGGCTGACTCCACTTTCACCTTCCCTGCGGCGAGCAAGGGCAAGACGCTGCGCATGGTGATTCGCCAGGATGCGGTCGGCGGCTGGACGGTAACCTGGCCGGCCGGCACGGTGTATCCGAACGGGACCACGGCCGTGATCTCGAAGGCGGCCAGCGCGGTCGACTATATCGAGGCGACGTGCGTGGTCGAAGACGTGTGGATCATCATGCAGCACGTTCGTACCGCCCTCGCCGTGAACACGGTGGCGGCAGCTGGAGCCGCGCTGACGATCCCCGAGCCGTCACTGTACGAGCTGAATGACATCACGTTGTCGGCAGCTGCGTGCACGTTGACGTTCCCGGCCGCGAGCCAGGGGAAGACGCTGCGCATGGTGATCCGCCAGGACGGCGCCGGCAACCGCGCGGTGACATGGCCGGTGAACAGCATCTTCCCGGGCGGCACGGACGTGGTCATCACCGTGACCGCCAGCGCCGTCGACTACGTGGAGGCGTTCTGCGTGGTCGAGGACGTGTGGATGATCACCAGGGTCGGCGCCGCGTACGCGGTCTGACCGACGACACGACCGGGCCTCGCACCATTGCTACTGGTGCGAGGCCCGGTCGTGTTACAGCTACAGCAGGTGACTGAGTATTGCCCCAGTCATCGTCACCAGTCCCGGCTCCGGCGGACATACTCCGAGCCGATACGCTGCCCCAAGGGCAATCTTCTCGGCTTCCGCCATTGATGTGGGTTGCCGGCCTACGAGAATGTCGGCGTCGTCGATTGCCACATCGGCTACGTTAACGCCACGCATATGATGAGCGAAAAAGTTTGCATCGAAAACCCGCTGAGTGTGAAGGTAACTCACGTTGGGCACCGTCTCCCGGATCAGGTGGCGGAAATTGATCACCAGGCCCTGATTCTGCACTACGACGATCCGGGTATCGGGGTCCTCGACGAACCACTCCAAGACACGACGCGTCTTGCCTTCGCTCCTACCTTTGACGACGATTTCCATCTATTCACTCCTTGTCAAAACGTCGCTACGATACGCTGTTAGAATCTCGCGTGGTGGGGTGTCGAGCTGCATATCAGTTTGCATTAGTGACCGGTCCAGCACCTTCTTCGCTCGCGTCACCGCCACATACGCAAGTCGCAGGTCCTCTTTCTTTGGATTACCCGAGGGGTTGTCCTTCGTCACCGCCGGTGGCGGGAAATCTCCAGCGATGCGGACCAGCGGCCATTCCCGCCCCTTGGCGCTGTGCGCGGTGCTGACAACCGTGTGCGCCTCCTTTTCGTCGACACAGGCGTGCAGCGCCTTGCGTAGACCGCTGGGCGTGTAGGTGGCAGAGAGGCGGACCAGGGTGCGGAGCATAGGGTTGTCGCAGTCCTTGCCCTCCGTGTAGTGCACCAGGTCCGCCCAGGTCGGGAACCCCATCAGTTCGGGGTGGTCGACCTGGGCGCCGGAGTGGAGTCGTTCACAGGCGCCGATAAGGGCCTTGACCGCCTTGTCGCAACGCACCATGGCCACCTTGACGCCGCGCTCCTGGGCCTCGATCACAGCCTCTACGACGCCAGTGTTCGTGCGGCACAAAATGGCATGTGGGTCGTTACGGTCGAATGCTCCGAGCCTTGACTCAATGTTCGAATTGCCTACCAGGCGCAGGTCGGCATCGAGCCTCTTTAGCCAATGATTGGCCTCCTTGGCGATAACGTCCCCAAAGCGCCAGGACTGAGTCAGCATCTCGACCGGCGCCCCTGCGGCGCGGAAGCGGTCGATCGCATTGACTGCCCCGCGCCACGAGTAGATGGCCTGTTGCGAGTCTCCAACGGCAACTCGCACGCCGGGCTGCGCCTCGAAGATCAGTCGAATGACCGGATCGGCATCCTGGCACTCGTCAAAGAGTACTGCATCGTACGGGAGGGCTAAAGGATTGCTGCTGTGTACTATGGCGCTCCAATCGCAGCACAGACACCTATATCCGAGCGAGAACAGTTTCAGGTACCAGTCGTGACTGAACCTGATCAGTTGCTGCCGCGGGTCCGACGCCCTATCCCACAGGTGCTGCGCGTGCTTGAGGGCTACATTACGCAGTTCCGGAACATCACACTTCGCGATACCTTCCGGAACCGGCACGTGCTGCGTACCCATCGTCAGGTCAGTTGATCCGGCCCATCGATTGATGGTGCTCCGCGCCAGGGTAGCCAGCGCTGGGCCGGACAGCTTGCTCTCATCTCCTCGCCAACGGGACACGCCAATGCTCTTGGCGATTTGCCACCCCTGGATGGAACCAGTATTCAGCACGTGTGCGTACTGGTGGCCGATGTACCGGAAGGCGACCGAGTGCGCCGTTCTGCATTCGACGTTGCTCGGGAAGGCGCCCCCGGCGTCCATGACGATGGCCTTGTTGTAGGCCAGGTAGAGCATCCTTGCTTCGGGGTGCGTTTTGGTCGCCTCGGCGAGTGTGCGCGTCTTCCCAGTCCCTGCACCCGCCTCCACCACGAACGAGTGTCCGGCGCGGAACCGTTCAATGATCTTCGCCTGTTCTCCGGTTGGCATGAACCCAACGGCCACTGGCATGCCCCTCTCACTCCGCTGATGCGACCATGCTACAGTACTGGCATGGCAACCACGGAACGCGCCCTCAACGCGCCGCAGGCAACCCGAGCGGCACACCGCATCGCATCTGCCCTCATCGCCGAGGCGATCAGCGGCAACTCGGAGATCATCGAGCACGGCATGGATGGATACAACGAGGCGGCCCAGCTGAAGGTCCGCAAGGCGTTGGCCGACCTGGTCGGCTACCACGACCACAAGTCGGTCTGACGAAACGATCCAGAACATCAGCCTCCGATGGAGGGCGGTCAGCTCGGTACGCCGCGCTTGCCGCCCTCTGTCGGCCATTCGCCGGTAGCTTTCTTGTGAAGATTCGCACAGAATCCACCGGCGCTATAGTTGGGTGGCAAGTGTCCAGGCTGTTTCATGATGGCGATGCAGCGCTTCATTGCGCCTTTGGTGCGCCATCCGATACGCAGTCCACCCTTGCCACTGGTCCAGTGCTTGATCAGGTTGCGTTGCGGGCCGGTCGCATCGCCTGGGTAGCCAGCGGCGAGGATGCCGCGGATGTCGGGGACTTGGATCACGTGTCGAGCCTACGCCCGACGACGTGCCGGGTGTCCGGCTCGGCGTCCTGGCTGGCGCATCTGGCAGCCAGCCGCCGGCAGCTTGACCCGCAGGGTGTTGATGCTGCGGGACCGGAAGCCGCGCTCGCGCAGCGCCTTCCGCACCTCGGCCAGGGTCAGACCCTTGCCGTACAGCTCCGCAGCAACCTTGATCTCCTCGTCGGTCATGGGGGGCATGATACCTCTCGATGGCAGACCCAGGTACAGCAACGATCATGATCATTAGGAGTAGGCAATGAAGTTCGACAAAAAGACAATGATTCGACTACTGGAACATCAAGGATTGAGATACGTCAAGGGGCGTAATCATCTAAAGTTTGTCGCCCCAGGTGGACAAATCTTCGTGATCCCCTCCACGCCGGGGCGGGGAAGAGCCTTCGCCAACACGGAGGCGCAACTTCGTAAATATGGCTTCAGTCTCACCGTACCCAAGGTCGGATCAGTACGCGCAAGGAACGGGAGAGCCGATGGACACTCCAGCTAACTTTTGGCCAATCTTTATTGGCATCATCTTCCTGTACTGCATTGCAAGGGCGGTGATATCCGGCAACAGGGCCTGGCTTGTTGCGATTGGGATAGCTGGCATGATTGCGGTGATCCTGTCATTCGTCATTGCAGCATAGATAGGACCAGCAGTGCCCGCGACCGTCGTCCATGGTCGCGGGCACTGCTGTCTTTATGGCTACGGCTTGACGACGACGGTCTGGCGCTCCGGACCGTACGCCTGGTGCACGGCCAGTCCCACGGCCGAGTCCTTCGCCTCACGCAGCTTCCGCAAGGCCACAATCAGTTCCTGGTCGTCCGGGAGCGCGTCGAGCACCCGGTTGGCAGCATCCGCGAAGATCTTGGACGTGTCGCGGATATAGCCCTCGCGCAGATGGCCGTACTCCATGAACCGGAGCACGCCGAGGACGGACTGGTGGCGGTTGGCGTGGCGCGCGAAGGCGCTGGTTTCACTCAGAGTGATCATTGGGCGATGATACCTTCCGGGCGTTCCGCCGAAAACGCAGCCGCGCCAGCCATCCGACCCGACGCACATAGAAGGCACGGCTCGGGCCGAAAGCCCCACCGAAACTGACACGAACCTGGACAAGGTCTCCGCACAGCTCGCAGATATACGGCTTCCTCTCGTCCTCCACCGGAAGCGTCATGATGTGCAAGCACCTCTCGCTACTCATCCCCGCCGCCCCTCATTCCGCTCGTACATCCACGTGGCGAGGCGCCCGGCGCGGACCCAGTAGACGCCGCGCCTGGCGCCACACGAGTAGTCGAAGCGGGGTTTCGCCCGCATCAGAATGTGGCAGGTGGGGCACCTGGCGAGGGTGCCGTCCCGAACGTCTCCCGGGATCGGCCTCGATGGACAGGTGCCACCGATTGAATCATGCTTAGATCTCAAGTTTCACCCCTTCCTGGACCATATGCTGCATGTGCTGGAAAAGCATCATGTTGTACATAGCGTCAACGAGTGCGTTGTGTTCTCCGTCCCCCTGCATGGGAAGCTCTGGCTTCCCGAGCTGCCGATGAAACTGCTTGATGTCATTGGTATACATTGGCACTCCCGGAGGAAGTGCAACCATTGGCCCCCAGAGCTGAGCTAGGGCGACGTGGTCATACGCCCCGTACCACGCCCACAGCTCCAGATTATCAATCTCTCGAAGAAAGTCGCGCACCTCGTTTGCGATTACAAACTTCGGCTTGACGCACGTCTGCTTCAGGTCCAGCTTGAATTGCCCCCACGGGGCAGATTCCGGCTTCGGATGGTAAATGCCATCTCTCGTAAGCGGCAGGTGCGGGACCACGTTCTCCATCAGCCAATGGCGACGGGTAATCGCACCCATGTCCATCTCGGAACTTACGGCATAGTATTTGCGACCATCTTCGGCCACCATGCCGATCGAGATGAGATCGATTATCCGGCCGTTGTCGACAAACTCGGTGTCATAAAAGACCCTCATACCCCCGCCCCACCGTGAACCTCGAACCTTGCGCCCAGCTTCTGGGCAACCAGCTGCACGACCTTGATCATGTCAGCCATTCCTGCCCGACCCAGCCCATCATACGAACCGGTGTAGAGCCTGCGACTATCCACCAACACCTCAAACAGGTCATCATTGAGCCAGTTGACCTGGACCTGTCCCCCGCCGCGCTTCGCCCGCTCCAGTTCCTGCGCCAGGGCGAGGATGACCGAACGGTAGTCGCCACGGTCGCCACAGACACACTCTCCGGGGGATGGGGAAACGTCGGTATCGTGAACCGGGCACAGTTTCAGGTGCTCGCGCGCCCGGCTCATCAGGCAGCCATCCCGGCCGATCCGCCGCTCCGGATCGTCGTCGGGGTGCTCGTAGCCGAGCGGCATCGTACTACTGACCCAACTCGCCGGGTCCATCACGGACTCACCGAAGGCGGGCACCACGTACACGCCCCCGTACATGTCGTACCCGATCGGCTGGCCGGGCACCAGGAACGGGTTCCCGTTGCTGTAGCCGCCGGCGCATCCGGACCGCGGCCGGCTCGGATCGTAACCTGCGCAGGGGTCTCCGATGTGGCGCCCATGCTGGCACCGGTCCAGGTTGCCGAGGATCTTCGCCATCTCGCGGTCCCGGCTGCGGGTGCGGTAACTGGCGTGGTGGTTACCCTCAGGTGTCGAGGTGATCAAGTAGTCGGGATTCGTTCTGGGTGCCGGATTCTCCGACTCTGGCGTCAGCAGTTCGCGACAAACGGCGGTCATAAGATTGCGGTTCTGCTCCGGCACCTCCTCCCACGGCTTCGCACTGGCCTCGCGAGTCTCGTATCCGAAGCTGGGCGCCAGGCGTTCGTACGTCTCGTGGAACTTGCGCGCCAGGTCCTCGGCGCCGGGCTGCGGCGCCGGCTCCCGCGGCGGCCCGAAGATCGCGGCCACGTAGTGCGGGCACTGGGCGAGCGCCATGTGCAGGTCATCTTCCTCCACGCCGAGAATTCGGGCGCAGCGCTTGAGCACGGTGCCGGTACCGACGTCGTACACGAACTGGGCCAGCGCGCTCGCGGCCTCGCGGTACGGATTGTCGTCAGGGTCGATGCCTTCGATGCGCTCGGTCAGGTCGAGCATGTCCGTCATGACGTACAGCGCCATCTCGATGTCGCTGGGCAGGTCGAGGCCGGAACCGTCGTCGACTGGGATCGGCTGGTCATGAGGCGTCACCAGGCGTAGATAGCAGTCAATGACCATGGTGCGGTTGTACATCCTCGGCTCAGGGATCACGGGAAAAGTCATACGTCCATGCTACACGCATGGAACCCATATGTGACATGGGGCCAGCAGCAAAAGGTCCGGACGTGACACGAACCGTGCCTACGCCCGGACCTGGTGACTACGGTCAGCCGTTGGTGCAGGTCACCACGGCGTACTGGCCGCTCGAACTGTTCTCCTTGACGACCTTCCCGTCGACGGTGATCCGACAGGAAATCACGCCCGTGCCATCCGACTGCGCGACCACTGAAGCGATCAGCGGCCAACGACTACTGGAAAGCTCCTTCGTCCACGGCAGCTTGGCGCCGTTTTCCTGCGCCTGGTCCACGCCGACCGAGTAGGTGATGCTGTTACTGCTCGGCGGTCCGGTGACCTCGAATTTGATCCTGTGATCGCTGGCTGGCCCACTCGTGCCGGAGCCTCCACAGGCGATGACGGAGGCGACGACGGGAACGGCGAGGACGAGCGACAGCTTCTTCGTATCCATATCATCATGCTACACGCATGGTACCTACATGTGACGTGGGGCCGACCCGTCGCCAGCACCCGGGATCATAGGTGCGGCGCCACGATCGGCCCCACGTCTCGCGCAGCGACGGCTAGGGAGAAGAACAGGAAACCCCCATCATGACCGCGCTTCGGCCCGCTCGACAGCGACTTGTGAAACTGCCGACGGTACCGTTGACGCCCGAAACAGTGTCGCGACGTGGTGCCGACCCCACGCATCCCCCCGCCACATCAGGCGGTCGCTCTGTCCTTGAGCTACGCGACGGCCGCGGGCATCGCGGCCAGCTTGCACTTCGTCCTTGTCGGGATGCCGCCCGACTGAACTGTGCCTTGCCGTGTCGCGGCAAGGACTTGAACCTCGATTGACCCCGTAGGGGCGCTCTGACATTGAGCTACCGCGACGACTGCCGAAACAGCTGGGGTGGGATTTGAACCCACGTCACCGGGCGCCACCCCGACGCTTCCCCCGGCTCCAACGGGGTAAGTCCGTTTTGGCCTCAATACTTCTCCGGACACGCCAGCTGTTTCGGTCGTTCCTGGCCGTACGTCCAGGTCCTTGCGCCTGTGTCATGGCAATTGTAGTGACCTCCGGCGCCCCGAGGCTCTATCCGTGAACCGGGCGGGACTCGAACCCGCATCTCCGCTACCCCCAGCCGTCGCTGGGACGGCGCTCTGCCGATTGAGCTACCGGTTCGGCTCCAGCTCTTCCCGCAGGAGGGATGGGTGCTGATCCACTCAGCGCCTGGCGACCCCTGTAGTCGCCGATTCTGGAGCCCCGTCCCTGGTCGTACGCCCAGGTCCTTGCGCCTGTGGTACTGCAAAGGTAGTGGCCCCCGGCGCCCCGGGGCTCTATCCGTGTCAGGACGGGATTCGAACCCGCAACCTCCGCCGTGACCCGTTCGACCGGGATCGGGCAGTGCTCTACCAGTTGAGCTACCTGACCACCCACCTGCCAGGGTGGGTGACGAC
>Ga0316624_10000060_pt1 | contig 28558 bp, 26 predicted proteins | sample OWC_Aug_N3_C1_D5_FD_207657 | JGI IMG/M metagenome (GOLD analysis project Ga0316624, IMG submission 207657) | Wetland soil microbial communities from Old Woman Creek delta, Ohio, United States - OWC_Aug_N3_C1_D5_A | ecosystem: Environmental > Terrestrial > Soil > Wetlands | place: USA: Ohio... | reverse complement strand
TTCACGACAGCGCCACCGCCGCTAATACCACTCACCCCAGCACCGCCGCCGCTGATCCCATTACCGCGCGCGCCACCGCCGCTAATACCACTCAGCGCAGCACCGCCGCCGCTGATGCCATTCACGGCAGCGCCACCGCCGCTAATACCACTCACCCCAGCACCGCCGCCGCTGATGCCATTCACGATTAGAAGACCGCCGCTGATGGGCTGAATACCGGCAATCTGGACTTTCGCTCCAGCGGCAAGCGAAATAATTCCGCGTGACATGACAGGAGTTAGATCAATTGCGATGCCATTAACAACGACCCGACCAATCGATGGCTGTGTCTTTTGCACGACGCCCGAGATGAATACTGAGGTGGCTCCAGGGACATACGGCCCGCGCATCTGAACTGCAGAGGCCAAAATGCTTCCGTCTAGGCGAGTTACGCCAATCACTGCAGCGGTCTCGCCAACAGCGAGTCCATCAACGTTCGCCACTCGGATCTGCTGACCGAGTACTACCGCCGTTTTCGTGTCGACATTTAGGGATTCGATGGGGCCAATCACTAACAGCTCCGCGCCCCCGTCCCGCAGTCCGCCAACTGAGGCACCGCCGCCGCTTATCCCAGCCGACGATATAGCTGCCACGCTAGCCCACAGAGTTGCGGCGATCATTAGTCCCAAAGTCTTCATCGATAGTCTCCCCATCAAACTCGCTTACTTCTTGTGACTTACGCCTGCGAGCACGTCGATCTCTTCAATAGCTGAAACAGGAGGAGGGCTGGGCTCCTCGTCCGCATCGTTGCCCTGTGTGTCCGTTTTATCGGACGGTTGGTCTTCGAAGAAATAAATTCCAACGCCGTACTTCTTGCCGGACTCCACGCGTTCCGCTGACGCCAGCCGAGTCAGGAAGGTGTCCAGTTCGGTCAAGAGTTCTTGGCCGCGCTCTGCCGCCAAAACCAGGAATTTGTCTCGCCCCACCTCTGAAAGCGGGTCGTCGGAGACAACCGTGCGTTCGAAATACACTGGCTCCGGACTAACTCGAAGCAAGTTGTGGACGAAATTAGCGGCAATTACCGCCAGGAAGCGCCCCATGCGCTCTATGCGCTTAACGTCAGCGCCCTTCGGCACATACGCGCGCGACAAACAACGCACAGTAATCGAGTCAATTACTTCGACCGAGCCCGCCGCCACCAACTCATCTAGTAGCGCTTCTTCGTCGGCGCCCGGGCACGCTGCCTTGACCAGCTCGCGAAAGCTTCGTCGGGGGGACCCGGGAGTCGGCACAAGATCGAGCTCGAGCGCGAGCCCGTAAGCACCTGAGAATCCTGAATGCGTATGCCAGACCGTCAGCAGGTTAGTGACCTGATCCAGGCTGACCGTCGCCCTGAGGCTGTGGGGTGCGCCCGACCGAGTCGCCTCGCGCAGAGCCGTCACGTCTGACTTGGTGAGACCGGCAACCACCGCGAGTCGCGTATCCGTGGTCGCGCGCTTCTGGTCCATCAGCCGCGCTTCGAGCGCCTGGATGTACGTGCGACGCACCACACCCGAGATTTCGCTAGCGGAGATCCCGTACTCGAAGGCAACACGAGTTAGCGGCCGCACCAAGGATGCGAACACGTTCAACACCGCTTCTTTTTCGCGGGCGGATTTATTCATTTTTGAGACGCTATTGTTCTGACATAACTCTAGGCACTTCAGTGACTTATGTCAATTTACGATATATGGCGGAGTCCCCATTGAGCATCCGTACAACAGAGAAAAAACTAACTAAAACAGGGGCTTATCCTTACCCGGAGTGCGGGCGGAATGAGGCCCAGGCAGGGGCCGTGGCAGGCAGGAACGGCAAACCGGTGCGGGCGCGCAACAGCGCGCCCTCAAGGCGCTACGTGCGCTCGGCGGGCTCGAACAGCCGCCGGTGCTCGAGGATCGCGTAGCGATCGGTCATCCCGGCGATGTAATCGGCGACGGCACGCGCGCGCCCGGCGCTGCCCTGGGCGGCCTCGGCGCGCAGCGCGTGGTCGCGGTGTTCGATCGGCATGAGACTTACGTCCTTGAAAAATGCCTCGAACAGTTGTTGCAGCACGCGGCGCGCCTTGGAGGTCATGCGCAGCACCTTGTAGTGCCGGTAGACGTGCTCGCCGAGGAAGGCCTTCAGCTGCCGGTGCTCTTCCTGACACGCCTCGCTCAGCAGGGCAAGCGGCTGCGCATGCGAGCGCACCTCGTCGATCGAGCGCGGCCTCACGCGTTCAAGCTGCGCCTGCGTCGTGCGGATGAAGTCGCTCACGAGGTAGTTGATCATGCGCCGGATGGTCTCGTGCACGAGGCGCCGTTCGCCCAGATCCGGGTAGCGTGCCAGCACCTCGTCGTGCTGCCGGCGGAACATGCGCACCTCGCGCAGGGCGGGCAGGTCCAGCAGCTGTGCGCGGATGCCGTCATCGACGTCGTGGTTGTTGTAGGCGATCTCATCGGCGAGGTTGGCGATCTGCGCTTCCAGCCCCGGCTGGCGGCGCTTGACGAAGCGCTCGCCGAGCTCGCCGAGCTCGCGGGCGTTGCGCACCGAACAGTGCTTGAGGATCCCCTCGCGACACTCAAAGGTGAGGTTCAGCCCGGGGAACTCCGCGTAGCGCTCCTCGAGCTCGTCGACCACCCGCAGCGACTGCAGGTTGTGCTCGAAGCCGCCGTAGTCGCGCATGCACTCGTTCAGGGCGTCCTGGCCGGCGTGCCCGAAGGGCGTGTGGCCGAGGTCGTGCGCGAGGCTGATGGCCTCGGTGAGCGCCTCGTTCAGGCGCAGCGCCAGCGCGACCGAGCGTGCGATCTGCGCCACCTCGATCGAGTGCGTGACGCGCGTGCGGTACAGGTCACCCTCGTGGTTGACGAACACCTGCGTCTTGTAGGTGAGCCGGCGAAACGCATTGCAGTGGATGATGCGATCGCGGTCACGCTGAAACTCGCCGCGGAATTCCGGGCGCGGTTCCGGAAAACGCCGCCCGCGGGACTGATCATCGTGCGCGGCATAGGGCGCGAGCGAGGCTCCCCCGGGCGCCACGTCGTTCACCGCGGCGCGCCCGCATGGCGCGCCAGCGTGCGCGTGAGGGCGGGCGTCGGGTAATCCGCCGTGATGAACGCCTCACCGATCCTGCGCAGCAGCACGAGGCGCATGCGCCCGGCGAGCACCTTCTTGTCGATGCGCATGTGCTCGAGCAGCGCCGCGGGGCTGACCGATGCCACCTGCGTCGGCAGGCCGGCGAGTTCCACGAGCCGCCGCACGCGCTCCGCGTCCTGCGCAAGGAGCAGGCCGCACTCGCAGGACATGGCGGCCGCCATCACGAGCCCGGCGCCGACCGCCTCCCCGTGCAGCCACTCCTTATATGAGGTCGCCGACTCCGCCGCGTGCCCGAAGGTGTGGCCGAGGTTCAGCAGCGCGCGCTCGCCCTGCTCGCGCTCGTCGCGGCCAACGATCGCGGCCTTGATCTCGCAGGAGCGTCGGATGACGTGCGCGAGCGCGGCCGGCTCGCGCGCGAGCAGCGCCTCGAGGTGCGCCTCGAGCCAGGCGAAGAGCGCCGCATCGCAGATGAGGCCGTACTTGATCACCTCGGCGAGCCCGGCGCGCAGTTCCCGTGCAGGCAGCGTGCTTAAGGTGCCGGTGTCGCTCACCACCAGGTGCGGCTGGTGAAACGCTCCGATGAGGTTCTTGCCGCCGGGATGGTTGACCGCGGTCTTGCCGCCGACCGCGGAATCCACCTGCGCGAGCAGCGTCGTGGGCACCTGCACGAGGGTGACGCCGCGCTGGTAGCAGGCCGCGGCGAAACCGGCGAGATCCCCGACCACGCCCCCGCCGAGTGCCAGCACCGCACAGTCGCGCCCGAAGCGGTTGGCGATGAGCACGTCGAGCACGCGCGCGGCGTTGCCGAGGCTCTTGTGCGCCTCCCCGTCCGGCAGGAGCACCTCGATCTGGCGCCGCTCGCCCAGCGCCCCCTGCAGGGCGCGCAGGTACAGCGGCGCCACCGTGGTGTTGCTGACGATGAGCACATCCTGCGCCGCGAGCCCCGCGAAGGCCTGCGCGCGCGCGATGAGCCCGGCACCGATGCGGATCGGGTAGCTGCGGCTGCCGAGTTCGACGTTCAGGGTGTGCACTTGCGCTCACGCGGGCGGGCCATCCAGGGGCCCGTAAGGCCGCGGCCGAGTATACGTGAGGGCTGCCGGGGGCACGTCGCGCACCAGTGCCTTCAGGCCGGCGGCGCGGCGAGTTCGCGCAGGATGCTCTCCGCGACGTGCTGCACCCGCCGGCCGTCGGTCGGCACGACGATGTCGGCGATCTGCGCATACAGCGGCGCGCGAGCATCCATCAGCTGCCCGAGGCGCGTGGCCGCGTCCCCCTGCGCGATGAGCGGCCGGTGGCGCCCGTAGCGCACGCGGTGGGCCTGCTGCGCCACCGAGGTCTCCAGGTACACGACCTGGCCGCGCTCGGCCAGGTGGCGGCGGTTCTCCGGCAGCAGCACCGCCCCGCCGCCGGTGGCGAGCACGATCCCCTCCAGCGCCGTAAGTGCCTCAATCGCCTCGCGTTCACGCTGCCGGAAGCCCGGCTCGCCTTCCTTCTCGAAGATGAAGGGGATGTCGACGCCCGTGCGCCGCTCGATCTCCGCATCGCTGTCGTAGAAGGGTAGGTTGAGAGCGCGCGCGAGGTAGCGGCCCACGGCGGTCTTGCCGGAGCCCATCGGGCCGATGAGGAAAACGCTGGTTCTGCCGCGCATGCGTGCGCGCAAGGATACCTAAAACGCCGCGGCCGCCTGTTCCAAGGCGGCCGCGGCACTCTTCGGTCAGCTTGGTCAGGGGTCAGTTCAGGACGTTGACGCCCTCGCGCACGATCTTCGGGGTGATGAAGATCATCAGCTCGTCCTTGTTGTCCTGGTGCTTGGTGTTCTTGAAAAGGTGGCCGAGCACCGGGACGTCCCCGAGGTAGGGGACCTTGGTGTCGTCCTCGCGCTGCGTGGTCTGCAGGATGCCGCCGAGCACGACCGTCTGCCCGTCATTCACCAGCACCTGGGTGGCGATCTCGCGCGTGTCGATCGAGGGCACGTTCACGCCGCCGGAGGCCACCACGACCTGCCCGACGCTGTCGTCCTTGACGTCGAGGTCGAGGATGATGCGGTTGTCGGGGGTGATCTGCGGGGTGACCTTGAGCGAGAGCACGGCCTTCTTGAACTGGATGGTGGTGGCCCCCGAGGAGGCCGACTGCTGGTACGGGATTTCCACGCCCTGCTCGATCGTCGCCTCCTTCTGGTTCGCGGTGATGACGCGCGGGGAGGAGATGATGTTCGCCTGCGTCTCCGCCTGCGCCGCCGACAGCTCCAGGTCAACGATGAAGTTGTTGCCGAGGATGCCGAGCGCGAACGAGCCGGCCGGGTTGCTGACCGGCAGGTTGACGTTGTAGCGGTTCGGGGCCGCAGAGCCGGTGGGCACGGAGATCGGGTAGATCGAGCCGGTGCTCTGCACGTTCGAGAGCGCCGAGCCGATCGCCTGGTCGGTGCCCGCCGCCGTGCCGGTGGTGGTTACGAGCCCGGTCTGACCGTTCTGCTGGTAATTGGTGAAGCCAAAGCGCGCGCCCAGGTCGCGCTCGAAGTCGTTGTTCACGATGACGATGCGTGCCTCGATGAGCACCTGGCGCACCGGAATGTCCAGGGTGGCCACCAGGCGGCGGATGTCGGCGAGGCGGTCGGTCGTGTCCTGCAGCAGCAGGGTATTGGTGCGCTCATCGACCGCCACGCTGCCGCGCGGGGAGAGCAGCGAGTTGGTCTGCGTCTTGATGAGCGACTCCATGTCCTTCGCCTTGGCGTAGTTCACCTGCAGGTACTCGGAGCGCAGCGGGGCGAGCTCCTGCACGTCCTTCTTGGCGGCGAGCTCGGCCTTCTCGCGCGCCGCAAGCTCCGCCTGCGGGGCGACGATGATGACGTTGTCCTGGCGGCGCTTGTCCAGGCCCTTGGTGCGCAGCACGATGTCGAGCGCCTGGTCCCAGGGCACGTTCTGCAGGCGCAGGGTGACGTTGCCGCTGACCGAGTCGCTCACCACGATGTTCTGGCCGCTGGCATCGGCCAGCAGCTGCAGCACCGCGCGCGTCTCGATGTCTTGGAAGTTCAGCGTGAGGCGCTCGCCGGTGTACACCGGCTTGTCCTCGGGGGCATTGGCCGCCTTGCGGCGCGGGGACACCTCGACCACGTACTGGTCATCGGACTGGTAGGCGAGCTGCTCGAAGTCGCCGTTGGCGGCGATGGCGATGCGCGCGCCGTTGCCGGCGCGGGTCACGTCGAAGCTGTTGACGGGGGTGCCGTAGTCGGTGGCGTCGTAGCGGCGCACCAGGCTGGCGGGCACACCGGCGTCGCTGAAGTCCACCACGATCTGGTTGCCGACCTGGTGCAGGTTGATGTGCGTGTGCGGATCGGAGAGCTTGACGATCACGCGGCCGGCGCCATCGGCGCTGCGGCGGAAGTCGATCGAGCGCAGTTCACGCGTGCCGCCGCTGCTCGTGGAGGTCGCGGGAGCCGCGCCCGGGGAGGTCGAGGTCGCGCTCGCGACGCTGCCGCCACCCAGGCGCACGACGATGTTGTTGCCTTCGACGCGTGTGTCGTAGGGCACGACCTTGTCGAGGTTCAGCACCAGGCGCGTGCGGTCCTTGGTCTCGGCCGCGAGGATGGTGTCCAGGCCGGAGGCGTGCACGTCGATGCGCCGCGAGGGCAGTGCGAGCGTGGTGCCCGGCAGGTCAAAGGAGATGCGCGCGGGGTTGTCGATGGTGAAGGACAACGGCTGCGGGGCGGGGCCCGACAGGCGCATGGTGAGCTGCAGCTGCTGCCCGGCGAGCGGCTGCACGTCGATGGCTTGCAGCGCGGGTTGGTCCGCGGCCAGCGCAGGTGCTCCCGGGAGCATGCCGAGTGCTCCTGCGAGCACGATGGCCGTGCCGAGGAGACGATTGAACAGGCGATGGCGTTGCATTCTTGAGACTCCCTAGAGAACTCTTACTCGTTCAGGGCGAGGGCGGCCGGGCGCTCCATGTACCCGCCCAGACTGTCCGGAACGATTTCAACAAGACTGATCTTGGAAGGGCTGATGTCGGTGATCTTGCCCTCTGCCTGGCCGATGTGGTTGCCCGCGGTCACGCGGTGCACCAGGCCGTCCTTGGTCTGCACCAGGCCGTAGATCGACCCGCCGAGGCGCAGCGTGCCGACCATCTTCAAGGTGTCGAGCGAGTACTGCTCGAGGAACTCGCGGTTGCGCTTCTGGTCCGGGCGCACGCCCGCCAGGCCCGCGCCCGAGCCCGGGCTGCTCGGCAGGAACGGCGAGCGCAGGTCCGCGGCCGAGTAGACGAAGGTCTCGTACGGCTTGATCTCCGGCAGCGGCTCGACGCGTCCGCCGGGCTCCTTCTTGGTGTCCTCGACGAAGCGCGCGAGCTCATCGTCCGCGCTCGAGCAGGCGGTGAGCGCGGCGTAGCCGGCGCACGCGAGGGCGAGGCACGTGAGGCGAAGTCCGGTCGAGTATGAGTGCTTGTGCATAGTGTAGTTACCGTGCGCGCGCCGTTGGTGGCATCAGCCGGCCGGCTTGGGCCGGCGGGCGACGTCCTTCTTCTTGTCGGCTTCGCCCGCGGCGATCTCGTCCTCGTCCAAGTAGCGGTAGGTCTTCGCCGTGAGCTCGAGCGACAGCTGGTCGTACGCGTCCTTGTTGTCCGGCTTGATGTCGATGTCGTGCAGCGTGACGATGCGCGGCAGGGCCGCAATGCCGCTCACGAACTCGCCGAACTGGTGGTAGCTGCCGCTGAGGCGGATCTTGATCGGCAGCTCCGCGTAGAAGTCCTTCTTCTGCTCCGGCTGCGGCTGGAACAGCTTTTCCTGCAGGCCCGCCCCGAGCCCGGTCTGCGAGATGTCGACCAGCAGACTCGGCACCTCGGTCTTGCCGGGCAGCTGGCGCAGCAGCGCGCCGAAGGAGCGCTCGATGTCCTTCAGCTGCTGCTTGTAGACCTCGAGGTTGACCGCCTTGGCATGCTTGTTGCGGAACTCCTGGCGCAGCTTCTGCTCCTCGGCCGCGTACTGCTGCAGGCGCGGGCGCTGCTCGTCCCACACCAGCAGGTAGATGCCGACGCCGCTGAGCACCAGGAACGCCGCGGCGACCGCGCCGGCAAGCACCGGCAGCGGCCAGCGTCCCGGGTCGCGTGGATCCAGTGAGCGCAGCTCATCAAGTATGTTCATTGCGGCGCTCCCGTGCCGCCGGCACTGGCCTTGCGGATCTTGCCCTTGGCGGCGCGCGTGCTGCTGTCATCCGGGCCCGAGGTCGTGACCTGCTGGGCCGTCAGAGTGAAGCTCGAGCCGGGGCCGGAGCCCTTGGTGGTCTGCACCACCTCGAGTTCGGGGTTGCGCAGCCACTGCGAGCCGTCGATGTTGCGCATGAAGGAGGAGACGCGCGTGGAGGACTGCGCGATGCCGTCGAACTTCAGCTTCTTGTCGGTCTGCTTGATGGACGTGAGATACACGCCCTCGGGCAGGGTGCGCACGATTTCATCGAACACGTGCACGATCTCCGGGCGCGAGCGCTGCAGCTTCTCGATGATTTCCATGCGCGAGATGAACTTCTGCTTGGCAGTCTCGAGGTTGTTGATCTCCTCGTTCTGCTTGTCGAGGGTCTTGATCTGCGCGCGCAGCTGCTCGTTGCGGTGCTGCTGCGCGTCGATCATCTGGCCGTACAGCAGGTAGGCGGCGAAGGACGTGAGCGCGGCAGCGACCGCCGCCGCGCCGAGCGCCACGAGGAACTTGAGCTTGCGCTCCTTGCGTTTGCTTTCCCGGTGGGGAAGCAGGTTTATGCGTGGCATATCAGTCGAAACTCCGCAGTGCGAGACCACACGCCGTGAGCAGCGCGGTGGCGTCGCGTTGCACCGCCTGCGCCTTGGCGCGCGAGGACAGCTTCATCTGGCCGAGCGGGTCGCCCTTCTCGGCGGAGATGCCCACGCGGCTGGAAATCACTTCCGCCACGCCCGGAATGTTGGCGCAGCCCCCGCACACCAGGATCTTCTCGGGCTGCTCGCGTCCGGAACCGGAGGCGAGGTAGAACTGCAGCGAGCGGCTCACCTGCTGCGTCATGTCGTCGATGAACGGGTCGAGCACCTCGGACTGGTAGTTGCCGGGCAGGCCGCCTTCCTTCTTGGCCCGTCCGGCTTCCTCCATCGCGAGCCCGTAGGTGCGCATGATCTCCTCGGTGAGCTGCTGCCCGCCGAAGGCGAAGTCGCGCGTGTACACGACCTTAAGATTGCGCAGCACGCTGAAGGTGGTGCTGCTGGCGCCGAAGTCGACCACCGCGATGGTGCGGTCGATGCCGCCGTCGGGCATCTGGTGCGTCATCAGCCTGCAGGCGTTCTCCAGCGCGAAGGCCTCGACGTCGACGATCTTCGCCGTGAGTCCCGCGGCCTTCACCGCCGCCTGGCGCTGCTCGACGTTCTCGGTGCGCGTCGCGACCAGCAGCACGTCGTTGCTGTCGGGATCCTTGTCGTTGGCCCCGAGCACCTCGAAGTCATAGGAGACTTCGTCCATCGGGAAGGGGATGTACTGGTCGGCCTGCATCTCGACCTGCGCCTCAAGGTCGCCCGAGCGCAACGAGCGCGGCATCTGGATCACCTTGGTGATCGCCGCGTCGCCGGAAATCGCGACCGCGACCTCGTTGCTCTTGGCGCCGGCGCGCTTGACCGCACGGCGGATGGCCTCGCCGACCGCTTCCGCATCCACGATCGCCTTCTCGTTGATGGCATTCTGTGGCGTGGGCTCGGCTGCATAAGCCTCAACGCGATACTGCCCCCCCGCCATGGCCAGCTCGATAAGCTTCACCGATGAGGTGGTTATGTCAAGTCCCAGCAGGGCGCGGTACTTACGCTGCAACAGCAACATTTTTTATTTCCTTTTCAGGATATTACGCCTGAAATTGACCGCCCTGTATTAGACTCGGAAACACTATATAACAGCGCAAAGTTAAATTGAACGCGAGAGGTTTCACGGAGCGGCACGGTACCCGCAGTGGGCTGTAGGGGACTGCCGACAGCGTCACGGGCGTGATAAGTCGCACCCGGGAGCCTCAACGAATGCAGTAGCTTTCGGTCCAAGTGTGCCTGGGGAACCGCGAAAGCATCACGGCAGGGTACAGGTACGGGCGAGGCTGGTTTCGGTCGAACCGCGGCCCGCCGTGCGCGTGACCGTGCGCTGCGGAGTGCGTTAACGTTCGAACCGGCAACCCCGCTGTCATAGGTACTTGCGTCCCGTAGACCGGAGGCTTTGCGTCCCCACCTTTCGGTGAGTTTGCCCTGAAACGGCGGCTACTATGCATAGCCACTTCAGGGAGCGCAAGCATGGAGAGTTGGTTTCTGTGAAATGGAATTACATTCGGATGGCGGCCGTCCTGGCCGGTTGTGTGATGCTCGTCACAGTTCTGGGCGCCTACGCCCTGGCGTGCAGTTACGTGTATCTGGTGCCGTCGCTGCCGTCGGTCGATTCGATGCGCAACGTCGAACTGCAGGTGCCGCTGCGCGTCTACACGCGCAGCGGCGCGCTCATCGCGCAAATCGGCGAGCAGCGGCGCATCCCGGTCACCTACGAGCAGATTCCCGAGCTCGTGAAGCATGCCTTCCTCGCCGCCGAGGACGAGCGCTTCTTCGAGCATCACGGCATCGACTACTTCGGCGTGGTGCGCGCCGTGCTCATCGACGTGATCTCGGCCGACAAGACGCAGGGCGCGAGCACGATCACCATGCAGGCCGCGCGCAACATGTTCCTGAACCTGGACAAGACCGCGCGGCGCAAGCTGCAGGAGACCTTCGTCACCTACCGCATGGAGCACGAGTTCACCAAGCAGGAGATCTTCGGGCTCTACCTCAACGTCATCTTCTTCGGGCAGCGCGCCTACGGCGTCGCCGCCGCCGCGGAGGCGTTCTTCGGCAAGACGCTCGACCGGCTCGACGTCGCGGAAGCGGCGACCATCGCGGGACTGCCCAAGGCACCCTCGCGCTACAACCCGATCACCGATCCGCAGGCTGCCACCCAGCGGCGCGCCTACGTGCTGCGCCGCATGCGCGAGCTCGGCTACATCGACGCGGCAACCGCCGAGGCCGCCAACAAGGAGCCGATGGAGGCGCGCGCGCACGCACCGCTCTTTGACGTCGAGGCCCCCTACGTCGCGGAGATGGCGCGGCTGGAGCTGCGCCAGCGCTTCGGTCCCTCCGCCGAGAGCGCCGGCTACAAGGTCTACACCACCATCGACGGGCGGCTGCAGGCGGATGCGAACCGCGCCGTGCGCGTCGGGCTCATCGAGTACGACCGCCGCCACGGCTGGCGCGGACCTGCCGGCCACGTCGAGCTGCCCGCGCACGGGGAGCCGGACTACGACGACCTGGTTGATGAGTACGCCGCGATCGGCAACCTCTCGCCGGCGCTCATCATCTCGGTCGCCGACAAGACCGCGCACGCGTACGTGAAGACCTTGGGCGCCGTCGAGATCGACTGGGACGGGCTGTCCTGGGCGCGCAAGGAGCTGCGCAACGAGACCCTGGGTCCGGCGCCAAAGGATGCCGGGCAGATCCTCGCGCGCGGCGACGTCGTCTACGTGGTCGCCGACAACAAGGGCCACGCGCAGCTCGGCCAGATCCCCGAGGCACAGAGCGCACTCGTGGCGCTCGACCCCAACGACGGCAGCGTCGTCGCCCTCGTCGGCGGCTTCGATTACTTCACCAACAAGTACAACCGCGTCACCCAGGCGCGGCGCCTGCCCGGCTCGGGCTTCAAGCCCTTCCTGTATTCGGCGGCCCTGGAGCACGGCTTCACGCCGGCGAGCGTCATCCTGGATGCGCCGATCGTGCTCGACGGCAGTGGCAGCGAGGACACCTGGCGGCCCGAGAACTCCACCAGGGAGTTCGGCGGCCCCACGCGCCTGCGCGAGGCGCTGGTGCGCTCGCGCAACCTGGTGTCGATCCGCATCCTCAAGGAGATCGGCATCTCCACCGCGATCGACTACATCCAGCGCTTCGGCTTCGACCCGAAGACGATGCCGCACGACCTGACGCTCGCGCTCGGTACGATGGAGGCGACACCGCTGGATGTCGCCGCCGGCTACGCCGTGTTCGCCAACGGCGGCTACCGCGTGCAGCCCTACTTCATCGAGCGCATCGAGGATGCGGCAGGCCAGGTGGTCTGGCGCGCGAACCCGAAGCGCGTGTGCCCGCAGTGCGAGCAGGCGGCAGCCCCGGGCGTGCCGGCCGAGCCGGGGGCGCAGGCCGTGCCGGCCGCGGACGCCACGCACGGGGAGCCCGCGCCGCTGCCGCCCGCCGAGGTCGCCCCGCGCGTCATCACCGCGCAGAACGCCTACGTCATGGACGACATGATGGCGGACGTCATCAAGCGCGGCACCGGACGGCGCGCGCTGTCCATCGGACGCGGCGACATCGCCGGCAAGACCGGCACCACGAACGAGGCGAAGGACACCTGGTTCAACGGCTTCACGCCGAACCTGGTGGCAACCGTCTGGGTCGGCTTCGACCAGGAGCGCCCGCTGGGCGAGGCGGAGGAAGGTGCGCGCACGGCCCTGCCGATCTGGATCAACTTCATGGGCGAGGCGCTCAAGGGGGTCACCGAGCAGCGCCGCGCGATGCCCGACGGCATCGTGACCTTGCGCATCGCGCCGGACACCGGCACGCTCGTGAGCGCGGAGAATCCCAACGGCATGCCGGAGATTTTCATGGCGGATCACCTGCCCTCGGCCGAGGACGCAGCCGCGGTGGCGCAGGGACAGCAGGCCCAGGCGAGCGGCGAGCCGATCTTCTAGCCCGCGAATGAGAGCGAAGCGACACCCGACGCGCGGCGACAACCTGCGGCGCGCGCTGGCGCAGGAGGCCGCGCGCATCATGGCCGAGCACGGCATCCGCGACTTCCTCGTCGCCAAGCGCAAGGCCGCCGAGCGCTTCGGGGTGAACGACGGGGCGGCCCTGCTGCCGAAGAACAGCGAGGTCGAGGAGGCGCTGGTGGCCTACCAGCGCCTGTTCGGCGGCGCCTCGCACCTTGAGGCGCTGCACGCGCAGCGAAGCGCCGCGCTCGCGGCGATGCGCTACCTGAAGGAGTTCGAGCCGCGGCTGGTGGGCCCGGTGCTCTCCGGCACCGCCACCGAGCACTCCGAGGTGCAGCTGCACCTGTTCGCCGAGCGCGCCGAATCGGTGACGCTGAAGCTCATCGACCAGGGGATCCCGCACGAGGTGACCGAGCGGCGCGTGAAGCTCAATGCCGAGCGCATCCGCGCCTTCCCGGGCGTGCGCTTCCAGATGGACGAGCAGCCGATCGAGGCGCTGGTGTTTCCGCCGGACGGCATCCGCCAGGCGCCAGTGAGTCCGGTGGACGGCCGGCCGATGCGGCGCGCGAATGCGCTCGAGGTCGAGGCACTCCTCGCGCAGTCCTGAAGAGGCGGGCGCGCGCTAGCGGCGTTTGCCGATCTCGACATACTCGCGCCGGGTCGCGCCGGTGTACAGCTGGCGCGGCCGGCCGATGCGCATCGCCGGATCCGCGATCATCTCCTGCCAGTGCGCCACCCAGCCCACCGTGCGCGCGATCGCGAACATCACGGTGAACATCGAGCGCGGAATGCCGATCGCGCTGTAGATGACCCCGGAGTAGAAGTCCACGTTCGGGTAGAGCTTGCGGGCGATGAAGTACTCGTCCTTGAGCGCGATCTCCTCCAGGCGCTGCGCCAGCTCCAGCAGCGGGTTGTCGCTGCGGCCGAGCGCGGCGAGCACCTTGTGGCACATCGCGCGGATGATCTTGGCGCGCGGGTCGAAGTTCTTGTAGACGCGGTGCCCGAAGCCCATGAGGCGGAAGTGGCTGGACTTGTCCTTGGCCATCGCCATGAACTTCGGGATGTTGTCCACGGTGCCGATCTGCTCGAGCATCGAGAGCACCGCCTCGTTCGCCCCCCCGTGCGCCGGGCCCCACAGCGCCGAGACGCCCGCGGAGATCGCCGCATAGGGATTGGCGCCGGTGCTGCCGGCGAGCCGCACGGTCGAAGTGCTGGCGTTCTGCTCGTGGTCGGCGTGCAGCACGAACAGCAAGTCGAGCGCCTTGGCGGCGATCGGGTCGAGCCTGTAGGGCTCGCACGGCACGGCGAACAGCATGTTGAGCACGTTGCCGGCGTAGTCCAGGTCGTTGCGCGGGTAGACGAAGGGCTGGCCGAGGGAATGCTTGTGCGCGGCGGCCGCGATGGTCGGGATCTTGGCGACGATGCGGTGGGCGAAGATCTCCCGATGGCGCGGGTTATGGATGTCCATCGTGTCGTGGTAGAAGGCCGACATCGAGGCCACGACGCCCGAGACCATCGCCATGGGGTGCGCGTTGTGGTGGAAGGCGTTGAAGAAACGCAGCAGCCACTCGTTGATCATCGTGTGATAACGGATGTTGCCGGTGAACTCCTCCAGCTGCTTCGCTGTGGGCAATTCCCCGAGCAGCAGCAGGTACGCGACCTCCATGAACGAGCTCTGCTGCGCCAGCTGCTCGATCGGGTAGCCGCGGTAGAGCAGCACCCCGGCATCCCCGTCGATGTAGGTGATGCGGCTCTCGGTCGCCGCCGTGCCGCCGAAACCCGGGTCGTAAGTGAAGACGTCCAGGTCCTTGTAGAGCCCGGCGATGTCCAGCGCCGCCGGGCCCATGGTGCCGCTGCGCACCGGCAGGGGCGTGCTGCGCCCCGTGTCCGTGTCGCTGAGCTCAAAGGTCTTCCCGCTCTTCTCGGTCATGTCCGCAGCCGCTTTCCGTGTGCGCAAGGTGCGTAAGGAGCGCCACGCAAGCGAGTGTGGCGCGCGAACAAAAGAGGTTTACATGGTCCGTGCGCCGAATCAAGGCGCGCCCGGGTTACTCGCCGGTAGGAAGCGCTCCTGCCGGCGCGCCGGACCATTGCGGATCCTAGCCGCGTCCGCGGCGCGCGGTGCGCGCAGACTGCAGCGCCCGCACAACACGTGCGCATAATCGAGACATGAGTGAGAGTAGGGCGCGCGGTGAGCCGCGCCTTGCCTGACTGCGGACGTATGCCCGCAGCCGGGAAAGCGAACGCGAGTCGGGGCCGAGGCCGGCCCCGCGGGGCGCCGTCGGCGCCTACTTGGCGGCTGTGGTCGCGTACTTCTTGCGGAACTTGTCCACGCGTCCGGCGGTGTCGACGATCTTCTGCTTGCCCGTGTAGAAGGGGTGGCAGTTGGAGCACACCTCGACCTGCAGGTCGTGGCCCAGGGTCGAGCTGGTCTTGAACGTGTTGCCGCAGCTGCAGCTGACGGTGATCTCTTTGTAGTCCGGGTGGATCGCGTCTTTCATGGCGGGCTCACAACGTTCGTGAAGGAAGGGATGGCCCGCTTTATGGGGCGGCATCCGCTCAAGTTAAAGGGCGCGGGAGTTTAGCGGCAGTGCCGTCCTGCCTCAAGCCTGACGCGCGGCCGCACCGGGACTTCCAGATTCCTTATCCACAGAAGCTGTGGACAACTCTGTGGACGACGTGCATTTCAGAGCCCGGTTTTCGGGGTGATATTGCATATTTGTTACCTTGGTTAAAAAATGATCAGGCATTTTTCACTTGTTCCATCAATAGGTTATGCATGTCTCATCGACTAACTTGGCCGCTTTGGGCCGTAATTCACTCATTCTCCGACCGCCCTGCGGAGCCCTGTGAATAAAGCCGCCGGGTTGCCTGCCGGCGCCTCATGAGGGGCGATTGACAATGTCGAATCACCGGTCATTCGAGGACTTTTTTCCGCCATAAAAAGGAGCAGCGCCTCGTTCAGGAAGCGCAGCCCCAGCTCGCTCGGCCGGTAACCGGCATCCGTGCCCAGAAGCAGTCCGCGCTGCAACGCCGCCTGCAGGGGTGCGGCGATGGCCTGCGCGGGCAAGCCGGTGCGCTCGCTGAAGGCCTGCAGCGTGAACCCGGCGCACAGCCGCAGCGCATTGAGCATGAACTCGAACGGCAGCTCGCGCGGCGGTATCACGCGGCGCGTGAGCTCGGCAGCGCCGGCCGCCAGGTAGCGGCGCGGCTCACGCGGCTGCGTCGTGCGCACGACCTCGCCGCGCTCAGCATCGGTGAGCTTGCCGTGCGCACCGGCCCCGACGCCGAGGTAGTCGCCGAAACTCCAGTAGTTGAGGTTGTGCCGGCACTGGGCCCCCGGGCGCGCATACGCGGACACCTCGTAGTGCGCGTAGCCGGCGCCCTCGAGCCGCTCGGCGCACTCGGCGAGCATCTGCGCCGCGGCGTCCTCGTCGGGCAGCCGCGGCGGGCGCGCCGCGAACACGGTGCCCGGCTCGAGGGTGAGCTGGTAGTGCGACACGTGCGCGGGCGCGAGCGCGAGCGCCTCGTCCACGTCCATAAGCGCGGCCGCCACGTTCTGCCCGGGCAGCGCGTACATGAGGTCGAGGTTAAAGTTGGCAAGCCCGGCGGCGTGCAGCTCCTCGGCGGCGCGCCGGGTCTCGGCCGGTGAGTGGATGCGCCCGAGCGCCTCGAGCCGACCCGCGTCGAAGCTCTGCGCCCCGAGGGACACGCGGGTCACGCCCGCGGCGCGGTATTCGCCGAAGGCGCCGCGCTCGATGGTGCCCGGGTTGGCCTCGAGGGTGACCTCGGCATCCGGCGCGAGCGCCAGGTGCCGCCGCGCCGCCTGCAGCACGCGCTCGATGGCGCGCGGGGCCAACAGGCTCGGGGTGCCGCCGCCGAAGAAGACCGTGCGCACCGTGCGCGCGCCCGCCTGCGTCCCCTGCGCCTGCAGATCGCGTGTGAGCCGTTCGACGTAGGCCTCTTCCGCTAGCTCACCGTGCAGGGCGTAGGAGTTGAAGTCGCAGTACGGGCACTTGCGCACGCACCAGGGGAAGTGCACGTACAGGGACAGCGGGGGCGCAGCCAGCGCCGGCGCAGCCGCCGCCATCAGCGCAGCTCCGCGAGAAAGCGCAGGATCCAGGCGTTGACCTCGTGCGGTCGTTCCATCTGCATCATGTGCCCGGCCTCGGACAGCATCGCCACCCCGCGCACTTCGGCGTACTGCTGCTGCAGGGCCCCCAGCGGGTCGTCCCCGTGCCAGGCCTCAAGGTCGCAGTCGCGCTCGCTGCCGATGAAATAGAACGGCACAGGGTTCTTCAGGCCCTCGAAGCGCCGGCGCTGCGCCCAGCGCAGGTCCATGGCGCGGTACCAGTTGAGGCCGCCGGTGAAGCCCGTGCGGGCGTACTCGCTGACGAAGAACTCCATCTCCAGCTCGCTCAGCCAGTGCCACGGCAGCGGCGGCGGCTCGGGCAGCGCGTCGAGGTAGCTCGTGCCCGGGGGATGCTTCCACACGTCCAGGTAGTGGTAGTCCCCGCTCAGGGCGTAGAAGACCTTGGTCAGAAACTCGCGCGGGTGTGCGTTGAGCGCCGCATCCGCAGGCCCCGGCGGCTCGAAGTAGTGGATGTGCACGAAGTGCTCCTGCGCCCAGTTCGCCGCCTCGCGCAGCGGCGGCAGCTGCGGATTGTGCGGGGTCGCGGGGTTCTCGAGCCCGATGATGGCCCTGAGACGCTGCGGTTGCCGGAACGCGAGGTCATAGATGGCGAACGCGCCGAAGTCGAGCCCGACGAACACGGCCGAACGCTCGCCCAGCTGATCCAGCAGCCCGGCAAGATCTGCCACCGTGTGCTCGACGTCGTAGGCGCGCGGGTCCGCGGGCGCATCCGTCTGTCCCATGCCGCGCATGTCGGGCGCGACGACGCGCCAGCCGGCCGCGGCGATCGCCGGAATCTGGTGACGCCAGGAGAACCACAGGTGCGGGAAGCCGTGGCACAGGACGACGAGCGGGCCCTCGCCCTGCTCGACGTAGTGCATGCGGATGCCGTTGACGTGCGCGTAGCGGTGCGCCCAGTTGCCCATCGATCCATACTAACGCCCGGCGCGCCGGGCGGTGAGTCGGCCGCGCCGTCAGCAATTAACCTACTGAAGATTCCCCGGCGGGAGAACAGGCGCTGATGAAGGCACAGTCGGAAGCGACGGTCGGCTACTGGTGGGTCAACCACGGGCCGGCGTCGTCGCGCGAGATCGAGGGCGGCTACCTGTGGTCGCCGAAGAGGAACCGTAACGGCGGCCGCAACGCCGGCTACGACAACATGCCGCGGGCGGTGCCGGGGGATGTCGTGTTCAGCCATGCCGACGGGCGGATCGGGGCGGTCGGCCTCGTGCTCGAGCGCGTGCGCACCGCGCCGGCACCCGCCGCCGAACACACCGCGGTGCCCGCGGACGCCGAGGAAGGCTGGCTCCTGCCGGTGCGCTTCGAGCGGCTGAGGCAGCCGCTCGTGCCCAAGGAGCACTGGACGCGGCTCAAGCCTTTGCTGCCGCCGCGCCAGGCGCCGCTGCGCGTCGGCGGCGGCGCCCGCGGCGGGGTGCACCTCGCCGCGGTGCCGGCCGCTCTCGCGACGCGCCTCGGCGAACTGCTCGCCGGCCAGCTCGAGGACGTGCGCGCCGAGATCGAGATCGAAACCGATGGCCAGCTGACGGACGCGGCGCTCGAGGAGCGCATCTGGCGGCGCACGGATCTCGGTCCCCGCGAGAAGCACGACCTGGTGCGCGCGCGCGCAGGCCAGGGGAGCTTTCGCGCGAGCGTCGAGCGCGTCGAGACGCATTGCCGCGTGACGGGCGTGCTCGACCGCCGGCACCTGCGCGTCAGCCACATCAAGCCGTGGCGCGCCTGCGATGACCTCGAGAAGCTCGACGGCTTCAACGGCCTCTTGTTCTCGCCCCACATCGAGCAGCTGTTCAGCCGCGGACACATCTGCTTCATGGACAACGGGGAGCTCTTGATCTCCGAGCACCTGAACCGGCTGGTGAAGCGCGCCTGGGGCCTGGAGCGCGCGCGCACGCCGCAGCCATTCCGGCCCGGGCAGCGCGCGTATCTTGAGTTTCACCGCGAGCACGTCTTCGAAAAGCTCAGCGGGGGTCGTCGGCGCTGAGGCAAGCGGCGTCCGCGGCATTAACTGCCGAAGCTTCAGCGTTTCTTAGCGATTCTCTCCAAGCTGCCTTAACGAATCGAGCGGTAAAAGTTCTGCCTTGCAGTGGAACCACCGCTCTACGCCGCAGAGACAGTGGTCCTGACAAGGGCTCGTCGGGGAGCGCAGGATGCGCGTCAACGCCGCGTCGCGTCGAGTGCGAGTCGCGAGCAGCCGCCCGGGCCTCCTCAGAGGTGACGTATCCTTGCGACGGCAATGTCAAGCACGGCGAATGTCGCGCCGACGACAAGGCTGCCCACAAGCCCGAGTCCCAGCGGCCGCTGCAGTGCGAGCAGGGGCAACATTGCCTCCGGGACCTGATCCAGCCCCGGCACTTCGGCGCCGGGAGCTAGCCGCATGCGGCGCTTGACGAAGCTTGAGGCGGCGTCGCCCAGCAACGCGAGCGTTCCAAAAGCGGCGCCCAGTGCGAACCCGAGTCCCAGAATTTGCGCGGCCACGCCGCTCGCGACCGCGGCGGCAACCAGCCCGCGCCACGTCTTGTGGCCGCCCAACAGCCGCGTTCCGTCACGCATTGTTCTGTTTTGATCAAGTGGCGCGGCCCAGCGTGTACCAAGAACCCGCGCCGCTGCCCACGCCGCAGCGTTTGCGGTCACAACCAGCAGCAGTGGAATCAGAAACTGGTGGGTAAAGGACTCGAAGAACATCTGCTGCTCACCCTTCTAGCGCGAGCTCGGCGAACTTAGGTTCGTGCGAGGCGGTTGTGGGTCAATCCGGGGGCCTGGCCCTGTCCGTCACTCGATGTTCTGCACCTGTTCGCGCATCTGCTCGATGAGGACCTTCATGTCCACGGCGCTGCGGGTAGATTCCAGGTCCTGTGACTTGGATGACAGGGTGTTGGCCTCGCGGTTGAGCTCCTGCATCAGGAAGTCGAGGCGCCGCCCGGCCGGCTCGTTGCCGCCGATCACGCGGCGCACCTCGACGATGTGCCCGCTGAGGCGCTCGAGTTCCTCGTCGACGTCCAGGCGCTGCAGCAGGATCGCGAGTTCCTGCTCGAGCCGCTCCGCATCGGGGCTGGCGGACAGCTCCGCGATTCGCTCGTTCAGGCGCGCGCGCACGCGCGCCTGAATCTCCGGCAGCCGCGCGCGCACGCCCGCCACGAGTGCTTGCAGCCCCGTGCAGCGCTGTTCGAGCAGCTCCCGCAGACGCTCGCCCTCGCGGGCGCGCGTCGCGCTGAGCTCATCGAGCGTGGCGCTGAAGAGCGCGTGGAGCGCGGCGAGCAGCTCATCGGATGTTGCGGCCTCCTCGCGCACGACGCCCGGCCAGCGCAGCACGTCCAGCGGATTCAGGTTCGCCGGCTGCTGCAGCGAGCGGGCGACGGCGTGCGTGGCCGCGAGCACGCGCTCGAGCACCGCCCGGTCGATCTCCAGTGCCCCCTCGGTGCCCTGCGGGCGGCGGTAGCTGATCGTGCAATCGACCTTGCCGCGCCGCAGTTGCCGCGTGAGGCGCGCGCGCAGCTCGCCTTCGGCGACGCGCAGCTCATCGGGTAGGCGGAAGCCGGCCTCGAGGAAGCGGTGGTTCACGCTGCGCAGCTCGCACACCAGCGTGCCCCAGGCTCCGTTGGCCTCGCGGCGCGCGAAGCCCGTCATGCTCGCGATCATGTTCGAACGTCCGTGGTGGCCAGCGTCGCGGCGGCGACGGTGGCGGGCCTGCTTGGGACCCGCATCTACGCTCGTCCGCCGCACAGGTGATATAAAGTGGTAAGTCTAACAGATGCATGGATTTGTTCTTGCGCGTCGAGAGTGCCGAAATCAGCCTGCTGGGTGGGCGTGAGGAGAACCAGGACCGGGTGAGTACGGCGGTCGCCGAGCATGCCGCGCTGCTCCTGGTCGTCGACGGCATGGGCGGCCACGCCGACGGCGCGCGCGCCGCGCAAGTGACGCAGCAGGTGCTCACGGAGGCGTTCTGGCACACGCCGCAGCCGCTGTTTGATCCGCTCGGCTTCCTGCACCTGGCACTCGGCCGCGCCCACGAGGAAGTGGTGAAGCTCGGCGCGCAGCTGCCCCTCGAGCAGCGCCCGCGCGCCACCTGCGCGGTGTGCCTCGTGCAGCAGCACGCCAGCTGGTGGGCGCACGTGGGCGACAGCCGTCTCTATCACGTGCGCGGCGGCACGCTCGTGGCGCGCAGTCGCGACCACAGCCACGTCGAGCTGCTGCTGCGCGAGGGCCTGATCAACGCCGAGCAGGCCCACAACCACCCGATGCGCAACTACGTCGAGTGCTGCCTAGGCGGGGACCCGATCCTGCCGGAGATGTCGCTCGGGCGGCGACGGCCGATCGAGCCCAACGACGTGCTGCTCGTGTGCACGGACGGCCTGTGGGGCACGCTCAAGGACGAGGAGATCGTCGCCGAGGTCGGCACGCCCGGACCGCTGCGCGAGCAGCTGCTGAAGCTCGGCGAGCGCGCCGTCAGGCGCGCCGGCAACGGCAGCGACAACACCTCGGTCGCCGCGCTGCGCTGGCTCGGGGACTAGGGGCGCGCTCATGGGCAGACCCTCGGGACGGGCCCCGGATGAGCTGCGGCCGGTGCGCTTCGCGCGCCGGCACACCAAGCACGCGGAAGGCTCGGTGCTGGTTGAGTTCGGCGACACGCACGTGCTGTGCACGGCGAGCGTCGAGGACTCGGTGCCGCCGTTCCTGCGCGGCAAGGGCCAGGGCTGGATCACGGCCGAGTACGGCATGCTGCCGCGCGCCACGCACACGCGCACCGCGCGCGAGGCCGCGCGCGGCAAGCAAAGCGGGCGCACGCAGGAGATCCAGCGCCTCATCGGCCGCTCGCTGCGCGCCGTCGTCGACCTGAAGGCCCTCGGCGAGCGCTCCATCACGCTCGACTGCGACGTGCTGCAGGCCGATGGCGGCACGCGCACGGCCTCCATCACCGGCGCCTTCGTGGCACTCGCCGATGCCTGCGAGCAGCTGGTGCGCCGGCGGCTGATCGGCGCGAGTCCCCTGCACGGCCAGGTGGCCGCGGTCTCGGTCGGCATCTGCGCCGGCGTGCCGGTGCTGGACCTGGACTACGAGGAGGACTCGCAGGCCGAGACCGACATGAACGTCGTCATGAACAACGGCGGCGGCTTCGTCGAGGTGCAGGGCACGGCGGAGGGCCATGCCTTCCGCCGCCACGAGCTCGACGCCCTGCTCAACCTCGCCGCCGAGGGCATCGCGCAGCTCTTCTCGCTGCAGGCGCAGGCGCTGAAGCGGCCGTGAAGCGCATCGTGCTCGCGAGCAGCAACCCCGGGAAGCTGCGCGAGCTCGCCTCGCTCCTGCGGCCGCTCGACCTGGAACTTGTCTCCCAGGGATCCCTCGGCGTCCGCGCCCCCGAGGAGACCGGCACGACGTTCCTGGCGAACGCGCTGCTCAAGGCGCGCCACGCGGCGCGTGGCACCGGTCTGCCCGCGCTCGCCGATGACTCGGGCCTCGAGGTCGACGCCCTCGGCGGCCGCCCCGGGGTGTGGTCGGCGCGCTTCGCGGGCGCGGGCGCGAGCGATGAAGAGAACCTGCGGCGGCTGCTCGAGGAGCTCGAGGACGTCCCGGACGCGGCGCGCCAGGCGCGCTACCAATGCGTCATCGCCTGCGTGCACGCGGCGGATGATCCTGCGCCCCTGATCGCAAGCGGCACCTGGGAGGGACGCATCGCGCGCGAGCCGCGCGGCAGCGGCGGCTTCGGCTACGACCCGGTGTTCGTGCCCGTCGGGCAGACGCTCACCGCCGCCCAGCTGCCGGCGGGGCAGAAGAACGCCGTCAGCCACCGCGCCCAGGCCCTGCACGCACTCGTCGCGAGCCTGGCGCGCGAAGGCTATATTGCCGCCCCATGAAACGCGGCCGGCTGTTCGTGATCACGGCCCCCTCGGGCGCGGGCAAGACATCGCTCGTCAATGCGCTGCTGCGCAGCGAGCCGAACCTGCGCCTGTCGATCTCGCACACCACGCGCCCCAAGCGCCCCACCGAGACCGACGGCCGCGAGTACCACTTCGTCAGCGTGCCGCAGTTCCAGGAGCTTATCGCGCGCGGGGAGTTCCTCGAGCACGCGCGGGTGTTCGACAACTTCTACGGCACCTCGGCCGCCTTCGTTGCCGCAGAGCTGGCGCAGGGGCATGACGTGCTGCTGGAGATCGACTGGGCGGGCGCCCGGCAGGTGCGGCGCGCGCTGCCGGAATGCGTGAGCATCTTCATCCTGCCGCCCTCGCGGCGCGCGCTCGCCGAGCGCCTCGCCAAGCGCGCCACCGACTCGGCCGAGGTCATCGCGCGGCGCCTGCGTGAGGCGGCCGCCGACATGTCGCACTACGGCGAGTTCGACTACGTAGTGGTCAACGACGACTTCGCGCAGGCGCTCGAGGACCTGCGGCGCATCGTCGCGGGCGCCGGCGAGGTGCTCCGGGGCGATCGCGCCGCGCTCGCGCCGCTGCTAGAGGAACTGCTCGCCGCGCCCTGAGTGCGGCTATCCTCGCGCAGCCCGGTCCGCGGTAACCTCCGGGAGCGCATGCTGCACGAAGACAGTCTGATCGCGACGCTGGCACTGAGCCTCGGCCTCGCGTTCGTGTTCGGGCTTGCGGCCGTGCGCCTGCGCCTGCCGCCGCTGGTCGGCTACCTCATCGCCGGCATCGCGCTCGGCCCCTACACGCCCGGCTGGGTCGCCGACCAGGAGCTGGCCCCGCAGCTGGCCGAGATCGGCGTGATGCTGCTCATGTTCGGCGTCGGCATGCACTTCTCGCTGCGCGACCTGCTGTCGGTGAAGTGGATCGCGGTCCCCGGCGCCGTAGCGCAGATCGTCGTCGCCACCGCGCTCGGCATGCTGGCCGCGCACCTGTGGGGCTGGGCGGCGGGCGGCGGGATCGTCTTCGGACTTGCGCTGTCGGTGGCGAGCACGGTCGTGCTGCTGCGCGCGCTCGAGGCGCGTGACGCGCTCGCTTCGCAGGACGGGCGCATCGCGGTGGGCTGGCTCATCGTCGAGGACCTGGTCACCGTGCTCGCGCTGGTGCTGCTGCCGGCGCTCGCGGGCGTGCTCGGCGGGCACGCCCTGGCGGGCGCGACGGCTGCGGCCGGCCTGTGGCGCACGCTCGGCATCACACTCGGCAAGGTCGCGCTCTTCGTCGCGCTCATGCTGGTCGTCGGCGCGCGCGTCTTCCCCTGGATCTTGAAGCGCGTGGTGCGCACCCAGTCGCGCGAGCTCTTCACGCTCGCGGCCATCGCGCTCGCGCTCGGAGTGGCGTACGGCGCGGCGCGGCTCTTCGACGTGTCGGTGGCGCTCGGCGCCTTCTTCGCCGGCATGGTCATCAACGGCTCCGACCACAGCCACCGCGCGGCCGCCTACCTGCAGCCGCTGCAGGACACCTTCGCCGCGCTGTTCTTCGTCGCGGTGGGCATGCTGTTCGAGCCCGGCGTGCTCGTGCGCCACCCACTCGAGCTGCTGCTGGTGCTCGCCATCATCGTCATCGGCAAGTCACTCGCCGCGCTCGTGATCGTGCGCCTGCTGCACCAATCCGCCGACACCGCCGTCACGGTCGCCGCCGCCCTCGCCCAGATCGGGGAGTTCTCCTTCATCCTCGCGGTGATGGGCGTGAGCCTGAAGCTGCTGCCCCCGGAAGGACAGAGCTACATCGTCGCCGGCGCGCTGCTGTCGATCATGCTGAACCCGCCGCTCTTCGCCCTCGCCGAGCGCCGGCGCCGCAGGCCGCTCGCACCCGGCGCGCCCCCCTCAAGGGCCTCTTATTAATGACGGCATCCGCCGCGCGAGGCGGCTGGCCCCGCAGGGCGCTTTTCGCTTATAGTGCTAGACCCTGCGCACCCCTCTGGGTGCCTCTCCAAACCCGATCAAGCGACCCATGGCCCGAATCACCGTAGAAGACTGTCTTAGCAACGTCGAGAACCTGTTCCAGCTGGTGCTGCTGGCGGCGCAGCGCGCCCGGCGCCTGGCCAACGGCGCGGAGGCGACGCTGCCCTTGGAGAACGACAAGCCGACCGTGCTCGCGCTGCGCGAGATCGCCGCCGGCAACGTCACCGCCGAGATGCTGCGCGAGCCGGACCCGGTGCCCGAGCCGGTGGTCCCCGAGGCGGACAACCAGTCCAGCTTCCGCGCGCCGCAGTTCGGCCTCGGAGACTGACGGCCTAGAGTTCGCCGATGGACTACGCGTCTTCGCTCCTGGGACTGCTGCCCGGCGGAAGACGCACCCCGGGGCTCAAGGAGCTCTTGGCCTCGGTCGGCAGCTACCTCGCCCCGGAGCAGGTCAGCCGCGTGCGCGCGGCGGCGGAGTTCGGCACCTCGGCCCACCACGGCCAGAAGCGCCTCTCCGGGGAACCCTATATCAGCCACCCGGTCGCGACCGCCGCCATCCTCGCCGACCTGCACCTGGACGCCGACACCATCATCGCGGCGATCCTGCACGACGTCATCGAGGACACCCCGACGCCCAAGGACCAGCTGGCGGCGCGCTTCGGCGCCGACGTCGCCGAGCTCGTGGACGGGGTGACCAAGCTCGACCAGATCAAGTTCAAGAGCCGCGAGGAGGCGCAGGCGGAGTCCTTCCGCAAGATGCTGCTCGCGATGGTGCGCGACCTGCGCGTGATCCTCGTGAAGCTCGCCGACCGCACCCACAACATGCGCACCATCGAGGCGATGGCGCCGGCGCGCCGGCGCGCGATCGCGCGCGAGACGCTCGAGATCTACGCGCCGATCGCCGAGCGCCTCGGGCTCTACAACATGAAGCTCGAGCTCGAGGACCTGGGGTTCAAGGCGCTCTACCCGCGCCGCTACCAGGTGCTCGAGCGGGCGGTGAAGCGCGCGCGCGGCAACCAGAAGGAGTTCCTCGGCAAGATCGAGCAGCAGCTGAACGCGGCGCTCATCAAGAACCAGATCGAGGCGCGCGTGGTGACGCGCGAGAAGCACCTCTACAGCATCTACCAGAAGATGCGCCGCAAGCGCGCGCCGCTGCACGAGATCGTCGACGTCTACGGCATCCGCATCGTGGTCGAGACCCCCGATACCTGCTACCGCGCACTGGGCGCCGTGCACTCGGTGTTCAAGCCGATGCCGGGGCGCTTCAAGGACTACATCGCCATCCCGCGCGTGAACGGCTACCAGTCCCTGCACACGACGCTGTTCGGGCCCAACGGCGTGCCGATCGAGGCGCAGATCCGCACCTTCGACATGCACCGCGTGGCGGAAGCCGGCATCGCCGCGCACTGGCGCTACAAGACCGGCGGGGACGCCGGCTCGCTGCAGCAGGAGCGCACGCGCGAGTGGCTCTCCAACCTCGTGACGCTGCAGGAGGCGGGCTCCTCGGAGGAGTTCCTCGAGAGCGTCAAGGTCGACCTGTTCCCCGACAAGGTCTACGTGTTCACGCCCAAGGGCCAGATCCTGCGCCTGCCGAGCGGCGCCACGGTGGTGGACTTCGCCTACGCGGTGCACACCGACATCGGCAACCGCTGCGTCGCCGCCAAGGTCGACCGCCGACTCACGCCGCTGCGCACGGTGCTGCGCAACGGCCAGACGGTCGAGATCATCAGCGCCAAGGGCGCCACCCCAAACCCCTCCTGGGTCAACTTCGTCGTCACCGCCAAGGCACGCAGCGCCATCCGCCACTACTTGAAGGGCCTGCGGCGCAGCGAGGCCATCGGCCTGGGCTCCAAGCTCCTCGCGCAGGCCTTAGGCGAGTTCAGCGTCGCGCTCGCGGACGTGAGTCCGGAGGTGCAGCGCGCCGCGCTCGGGGAGCTCGGCATGAAGGACCTGGACGAGCTGTACGAGAAGATCGGCCTCGGCGAGCGCCTGGCGCCGCTCGTGGCGCGGCGCCTGCTGCCCTCCGCGGCGCGCCCCTCCGGCTCAGGGCAGCTCGCGCCGCTTGCCATCGCGGGCACGGAGGGGCTGCTCGTCACCTACGCGCGCTGCTGCTTCCCGATCCCGTACGACGCGATCTTCGCCTTCCTCTCCTCCGGCCGCGGCGTCGTTATCCACCGCGAGAACTGCGTGAACGTCGAGGACTACCGCAAGCACCCGGAGAACTGGCTGCCGGTGAGCTGGCAGGCCGCCCCCGATCGGCTCTTCTCCTCGGAGCTGCGCGTCTACGTCGTCAACCGCACCGGGGTGCTCGCCAAGGTGGCGGCCGCGATCGCCAGCACCGAGACCAACATCGACCACGTCTCCATCGACGAGCAGGACAGCGACACGGCAGTGCTCACCTTCGAGCTGCGGGTGCGCGACCGGCGCCACCTGGCGCGCCTGGTGCGCGTCATCCGCCGCATGCCCGACGTCACGCGCATCGAGCGCACCATCGCCGCCCACGCGCGCGGCGGCCGGGTGAGCGACAATGAGGGCGACACGGACCGCGGCGCCTGAAGCGCGCTGGCGCCCGCCCCGAAAGCTGACGCAAGGAGTCCCGATGAGCCGCCAGATCATCCACACCGAGCGCGCGCCTGCGGCGATTGGCACCTACTCGCAGGCCGTGCGCGCCGGTGACACCGTCTACCTGTCCGGCCAGGTGCCGCTGGATCCGGCCACCATGCAGCTGGTGAGCGGCGACATCGAGGCGCAGATCCGCCGCGTGTTCGAGAACCTGAAGGCGGTGGCCGAGGCCGCGGGCGGCTCGCTCGCCCAGGCGGTGAAGATGAACGTGTACCTGACGGACCTGGCGCACTTTGCCAAGGTCAACGAGATCATGGCGCTGTACTGCACCAAGCCCTATCCGGCGCGGGCCGCGGTCGGCGTCGCGCAGCTGCCGCGCGGCGCGCAGGTCGAGATCGAGTGCGTCCTGCACCTGGGCTGAAGCGCGACCCCGCCCCCGCCGCGCTGAGTCCCGCCGAGCAGCGCCCGGTCACGGCGCTGCGCGGCGTCGGGGAGGCACTCGCCGAGCGCCTCGCGCGCCTGAACGTCACGCGGGTGGCGGACCTCTTGTTCGTGCTGCCGCTGCGCTACGAGGACCGCACGCGCGTCACCGCCATCGGCGCGCTCACGCCGGGTACGCGCGCGGCCGTGGAAGGGGAGGTGCAGCTCACCGAGGTCGCCTACCGCGGCCGCCGGCAGCTCTTGTGCCGCATCTCAGATGGTTCCGGGATGCTGACTCTGCGCTTCTTCTATTTCTCCGGCAGCCAGCAGGCGAACCTGGCCCGCGGCACGCGCCTGCGCTGCTTCGGGGAGGTGCGCCGGGGTCCGCTCGGACTGGAGATCGTGCACCCCGAGTACCGGCGCCTCGCGCACGCGGCGGCGCCGCTCGAGCAGACGCTCACGCCGATCTATCCGTTGACCGAGGGCGTGCCGCAGGGACGCCTGCGCGCGCTCATCGGCGCGGCCCTGGACGAGCTCGCGCGCGCGCCGCTGCGCGACTTCATCCCGCAGGACGCGGGCCTGCCGCCGGGGCTGCCCACGCTGCCCGAGGCGCTCGCCTACCTGCACCGCCCGCCACGCGAGGCGCAGCTGCAGGAACTCGCCGCCGGACGCCACCCGGCGCAGCAGCGCCTCGCCTTCGAGGAGCTGCTCGCCCACCACCTCGCCCTGAAGCTGCGCCGGCGCACGCTCACCCGGGATCCCGCCTACCCGCTCACCGATGCC